>Ga0209262_10000046_pt1 | contig 117308 bp, 114 predicted proteins | sample Lowcelwee11metaG_FD_187171 | JGI IMG/M metagenome (GOLD analysis project Ga0209262, IMG submission 187171) | Freshwater pond sediment microbial communities from the University of Edinburgh, under environmental carbon perturbations - Low... | ecosystem: Environmental > Aquatic > Freshwater >... | reverse complement strand
ACACGTACCCACACTAATCGGTTGTTTTTTCTAACTTTTAAAGAACTTTTTCCGTCTTTCCTTCACCACCGTGGCAGCGAAGAGGTGCGCATTATAGAGACTAAATTATTTCCGTCAACCTAATTTTCACACTATTTATTGCCTGCTACTGAAGCGCGATCTATTTATCGACCTCAAGCAAACGCACTGCATTATTTGCTCCACTTCAACTCCGCAACAGCGAAGAGGCGCGCATTATAGGGAGCAAAAATATTGCGTCAATACTTTATTGAAATATTCTGGAAATAATTAGCTGCGCACACGATGCGTGCGACCAGATTCACTACAATGCATATATATGAACACTCTCATCCTTGGCATCGAATCCTCCTGCGACGAAACCGGACTTGCCTTATACCAAGTCGGGCACGGCTTGCTGGCGCACACACTGCACAGCCAGATCGCACTCCATAATGAATATGGCGGCGTCGTACCCGAACTCGCTTCACGCGACCATGTGCGCCACGCACTACCGCTGTTACGCCAGGCACTACATATGGCCCAGCGCTCGCTGGAAGACATAGATGCGATTGCCTTTACCCAAGGCCCCGGTTTGTCCGGCGCACTATTAGTAGGAGCCAGCATCGCCAATGCATTGGCATACACGTTGGATGTGCCGACCATAGGCGTGCACCATCTTGAAGGTCACCTGCTCTCGCCGCTGTTATCCAATCCTGCGCCATCTTTCCCGTTCGTTGCGCTGCTGGTTTCAGGCGGACATACGCAACTGATGCGCGTCGACGGCGTGGGGCAGTACACGTTGCTCGGTGAATCAGTGGACGATGCCGCAGGCGAAGCGTTCGACAAGAGCGCGAAGCTGCTGGGACTGGATTACCCGGGCGGCGCCCTGCTGGCCAAGTTGGCGCAGAACGGCACGCCGGGCCGTTTCAAGCTACCACGCCCGATGCTGCACAGCGGCGATCTTGATTTCAGCTTCAGCGGCCTCAAGACTGCCGTGTTGCTGGCCGTACAGAAGAATACGGATGACGATCAGACACGCGCCGATATCGCGCATGCCGCGCAGGATGCGATAGTGGACGTTCTTGCCAGCAAGGCGTTGTCCGCACTGGGCCAGACCGGTCTGAACCAACTGGTCGTCGCGGGAGGCGTCGGCGCCAACAAAGCCTTGCGTGAACGATTGGATACCGCCATCTCGCGACGCGGGGGGCAGGTGTTCTATCCGGATATGGAGTTCTGCACCGATAACGGCGCGATGATCGCCTTCGCGGGCGCGATGCGTTTACAAAATCAGGCGGGACAGCGCGACTACCGCTTCAACATCAAGCCGCGCTGGGATTTGCGGGAACTGAATTACGCGGACTGAGCTTCCTTCTTCTTGCCGCCGATCTTGCTTTCCTTGCCGGACATCAGGTTCTGGATGTTTTTCTTGTGACGCCAGATCAGCAGCATGGACATCGCCGCTGTCGCGAGCACCAACTCGGGACGCAGATGCACCAGCATGGCGTACACCGGTGCCGCGATCGCCGCGACCAGCGCCGACAGCGAGGAATAACGGAACACCGCCGCCACCAGCAGCCAGGTCGCTAACACCGCCAAGCCCATCCATACGCTCAACGCCAGCAAAATCCCCAGCGCGGTCGCTACGCCCTTGCCGCCCTGGAACTTCAAAAACACCGGGAACAAGTGACCGAGAAAGACTGCCAGCGAAACCAGCGCCACCAATATCAATCCATCGCCATTGTGCGGCGCGAACTTGATTGCCAGATAAACCGCCAGCCAACCCTTGGCCGCATCGCCCAGCAAAGTCAGGATCGCCGCCGCCTTTTTGCCGCTACGCAGCACATTGGTCGCGCCGGGATTGCCGGAGCCGTAAGTGCGCGGATCAGCCAGACCGAATGCTTTGCTCATCAGCACAGCAAACGAAACGGAGCCCAGCAGATAGGCGAGCACAACAAAGATCAGGGTGGTCATCTGTAATACCTTAAAATGCGGAGCGCGGATTCTACTCGAATGCGCCCTTGCAACCAAACAACCGCCAAGACCCAACATATGGACATCATCTTCCTGCGCGAACTCAAGGTCGTGACACTGATCGGCATCTACGAGAGGGAAAAACGCGTCCCGCAGACTTTGCAGATTGATCTGGACATCGCCCTACCCAACAGCCGCGCCTGCCAAAGCGATGACATCAACGATGCGCTGGACTACGCTCAGGTCGCCCAACATCTGCAGAAGGTACTAAGCGAAGGGCACTTTTCCCTGCTGGAAGCGCTGGCAGAGCATATCGCCCAAATCATCCTCAAGGATTTCAACGCCCCGTGGGTCAGGGTCAGCGTCGCCAAGCTGCAAGCCATCCGCAACTGCAAACAAGTCGGCATCAGCATCGAACGAGGTCAGTGATAACCATATTGACCTATGGGAATACGGCGTGCCAGTATGCGTCCCGATTCATAGCCTCCATTCTTGAACGGCGCACAAGCACAAAGGAAAACTCGATGAATTTCAAGTCAATCTGCCTGGCACTGGCATGTATCGCAACGACACTGCCAGCCCACGCAGCAAATATCTTTTCTACAAAGTACGACTCTTATATCAGCCTCAGTTCTGGCCGCTCAAATTCCCCCGGCACCTGCACCTACATACTGGTAAACGGCGCCGGTTGCTCAGAGAAAGATACGGTATATCGCATTGCGTATGGACATCAGTTCACTTCCAACTGGGGTATAGAAGTCGGTTACGGGGATTTTGGCCGCGCCAATGAAAAGGGCACCCTACCTGCAACGCCAACGGGCGTTCCCGGAAGCGGCCCCATCCCTTACACATGGGAATGGAGCGCCATAGGCTGGGAGGTCGCCGGGACCGGCACCCTGCACTTGGGTGACTCGCTCTCCATAACCGGGAAGCTGGGCGTTCTCAGCGCAGACATAGGCTCGGAAGTCGTAGTGACAACCAGTACCAATGAGATCTGGCACAGCGTCGCCAGAGACACCAGCACCAACATCAGCAGAGGCCTAGGAATCCGCTATGATTTCAATAAGGATTTTGCACTGCGGCTACAGCACGAGAGCTTCGGAGAACTCGGCAAGAACTCAAAAATCAAGACCACCACCACCTATCTTGGCTTCCTGCTCAAATTCTGACGATACAGGCGCGCAACAAAGCATTTGCCCACCCCCCTGTTTTTATGGATAATGCGCGCCCTTAAACCTATACATCCGTGCGCGTACCCAAGCCGCGCCCAACCTAAAGCAAGGAACACAAAATGAGAGCAGACATCCACCCCGCATACGTTGCAGTCGAAGTGACTTGCAGCTGTGGCAACAAATTCAACACCCGCTCCACCATCGGCAAGCCGGCTCTGCACGTCGAAGTCTGCTCCGAGTGCCACCCGTTCTACACCGGCACACAGAAGATCGTGGACACCGCGGGCCGTATCGAGAAGTTCCGCAGCAAGTACAACATGGGCGGCAAAGCCGCTGCTTAATGGAATGTCGTTAAGCGCATAGAATAAAAGGCAGCGCAGGCTGCCTTTTTTCTTTCCGGGAGGACATATGTCACAATCGATATCTTTCCTGTTGTTCGGCATCGCCGCGCTGGCGCTCGCCGGTTGCGCGCAGAATCCGGTGACCGGACAGCAGGATTTTGTGATGATGTCCGAAGCACAGGAGATCAATCTTGGCCGCCAGGCAGATGCGGATGTACGCAAGCAATACAAGGTCTATCCCAACCCCGCCCTGCAAACCTATGTCAACCGCGTCGGTCAGGATCTGGCCAAGCACAGTCACCGCAACAATCTGCGCTATCGCTTCACCGTGCTCGATTCGCCCGAGATCAACGCCTTCGCGCTGCCCGGCGGCTATGTCTACATCACGCGCGGTATCATGGCCTACCTCAACTCGGAAGCCGAGATGGCCGCGGTACTCGGACACGAGATCGGCCACGTCACGGCGCGACACGGCGTGCGCCAGCAGAGCGCATCACAAGCGACCAACCTCGGCATCCAGTTGGCATCCATCCTCGTTCCTGAATTGAACAATCAGGCATTTCACGACGTAAGCAATCTGCTGGGCGGTGCGTTGCTGTCCGGCTACGGGCGCGAGCACGAACTCGAATCCGACCGTCTCGGCGCGCAGTATCTGGCGCGTACGGAATATGATCCGCAAGCGATGATCCGCGTGGTCGGCGTATTGAAGAACCAGGAACTGTTCGATGCCGAGATCGCCAAGCAAGAAGGCCGCGAACCGCGCCGCTATCACGGCACCTTCGCCACCCACCCTGACAACGACACCCGCCTGCAGCAAGTCGTCGGCGAAGCAGGAGCGCTCACCGTCGTGAATCCTGCCGAGAACCGCGAGGAATATCTGCGCCAGACCGCGGGACTCACTTTTGGCGACAGCGTGGACGAAGGCGTGGTGCGCGACAACCGCTTCATGCATCGCGACCTGGGTATCACACTCACCTTCCCGACAGAATGGAGCGTGAAGAATCTGCCTACCCAGCTGGTCGCGCTCAGTCCGAACAACGATGCCTTGCTACAGTTCATGCTAGACCCGAAACCCACCGGCACCGTCGTTGAATACGCCCGCCGAAAACTGGGCAAGAACGCAAAGATAGAGACCGTTCAGATCGACGGAAACACTGCCGCGCTGGGCGAGATAGGCAGCACCCTGCTCGGCGTGATCTATGATGCTGGACGGGCTTTCCTGATCCAGGGCAACACCAAGGCGCCCCAGACATTCGCCGCCAATCGCGCAGCGATGGAAGCCACCATCCGCAGCTTCAAGGTATTGAGTGCAGAAGAACGCAAACAGATAAAGCCGTTGACGCTGCAACTCGTCACGGCGAAGAAAGGCGACACCTATGCGGCGCTTGCACAGCGCTCACCGCTGGGGCGCAATGCAGAGAGATACTTGCGCCTGATCAACGCACAATATCCGCAAGGCGAACCGCTCGCGGGACAACTGATGAAGGTCGTCGAATAAATGTACGAATACTTCACCAAGCTGAAAGAACCTGAGATCACGCCGCTCAAGGCAGCATTATTGCTGGCGTTGTGCGCCGTCTGGATATTGACCGGCCTGATCGGACACGACCCTTGGAAGCCGGATGAGCTGTACGGCTTCGGCATCGTCTATCACATCGTCACCAGCGGCGACTGGCTGGTGCCCACCTTGGCCGGACAGCCATATCTGGATAAGCCGCCGCTGTATTACTGGACCGCTGCCGCGTTCGCGCAGATGTTCTCGTCATGGCTGCCGCTGCATGACGGTGCGCGGCTGGCCACCGGTTTCTATACCGCCTTCACCCTGCTGTTCGCCGGGCTGACCGGGCGCGAACTGTTCGGCAACAACCGCGGCTGGCCCACCGCCATCATCCTGATCGGCTGCCTCGGCATGCTGGTGCGCGGCCACGAGATCCTCACCGACAACGCACTGCTCACCGGTAGCGCGATGATGTTGTACGGCTACGCGCTGAGCCTGCGCAGACCGCAACTTGCCGGACTCATCATGGGCATCGGCCTGGGCATCGGCTTCATGAGCAAAGGCGTCATCGCGCCCATCCTGTTCACCGCGATCAGCCTGAGTCTGTTGTCATTCAGCAACTGGCGCACGCGCACCTACCTCACCACGCTGGGTATCGCCGTGCTGAGCGCTTTGCCATGGTTACTGATGTGGCCGATGGTGCTGCACCAGCATTCGCCGGAGCTGTTCCACGAGTGGTTCTGGACGCGCAACATCGGACGCTGGTTCGCATTCGCCGCCAACGGGCAATTCAACGACACCTTCTATTACCTCAAGTCGCTGCCCTGGATGGCCTGGCCTGCTGCACCGCTCGCCGCATGGACGGTGTGGGAGGCGCGCAAACGCATGTGGCATGAAGCGGAGTTCCAGTTACTGCTGGTCAGCTTCATCGTGATGCTGGTCACCCTCAGTCTCGTGCCTGACATCAACGACCAGAACGGCATGCCGATGTTGCTGCCCATCGCATTGCTCGCCACAGCTTCGCTCTCCAAGTTGCGTCGCGGTGCTGCCAACGCGCTCGACTGGTTCGGCATCATGACCTTTGCTCAGATCGCCATCCTGATGTGGTGGGGTTGGGCCGGCCTGCTGCTCGGCTATCACGCCAAGATCGTCAACTTGCTGCGCGACTATCAGCCGGGTTTCGATGCCGAGTTCTACAGCACGCCGTTCTGGATCGCGATCACGGTGACCGTACTGTGGGTGGTGCTGGTGTGGCGTGTTGGCCGTTCGGTGCGTCGCTCGCTCATCAACTGGGCCAGCGGCATCACGCTGCTGTGGATACTCACCATGACGCTGTGGCTGCCCTGGCTGGATAACGGCAAGAGCTACCGCTACATGATCAACGATCTGAACGCCAATCTGCCCAAGCACTACAACTGCGTCGGCGGTCTGCACATCGGCCAGAGCGAACAAGCCATGCTGGAGTATTTTGGCGACATCCGCCTGGACTACAGCAAACGCAAGTGCGACCTGCTGCTGGTGCAAGGCGGCGCAGTGGCCAAGCCGATAGAAGACGAGATAGGCTGGGAAAAATTGTGGGAAGGCGGACGACTGGGCAACACTCAGGAACGCTTCCGCCTCTATCAGCGCCTCCAGCGCATACGCTGAGTCGCGCTCAATGCGCCGGGTTCACGGCAAGGATGCGGATATCTTGCAGTGGCTCCTCGCCCTTCGCCAATCGCAGGAATCGCGGGAAGGTGCCGGTCTTGTGTACCACCCAATCCCCCTGTCCGATCAGTTCGTAACGCCCCAGCTTCGATGCTATCGCCGTCAGGTCTTGCGCGCTGACAAGCAAGTGATACGCCCCGGCAGCCGGCAGCTGCTCCGGGCTGCCCGCAGGGAACACCGGCGCAGCGTTGTACACAGCCAGTTCGCGCGAAACGATACCCATGCCATAGCTATAGATCGGCACGACAGGCTCGCCCGCTAGCTGTTTGTTCGCGTTGTAGGCCACGCTATAGGTTGCGAAGGTCAACGCCGAAGTCAGCACCAGAAAACCATACAGCGCCAGCATGCCGAACAGCGGCAACACCAGCAACACATTGGCGCGCATCTGCTGCCGCTGCACGATCACATATCCCAGCATCGCCAACACCATCGCCGCCACCAGCGACAGCACCGCAGCATGTCCCACATAAACACTCAAGCCTGCCGCCAATGCCAGCAGCAATAGCGTGAAGGCAGCTTGCGCGAGCAACAGCGCCCGTCCCTCCTGCAAACTCTGCATGCGATCAGACAAGAATTTCCCGCACAGGATGGCCGCGAACGGGAACAGGATCACCGTGTAGTGATCGAGCTGGAAGCTGGTGGCGCTGAACAATGCAAAGGTCACGAAGAACGCGCCGCACAAGAATACGAAACCCGAATTCTCATCCACCGACCGCTGCGAAAATTTGCGCACACCGGCATACATCGCCGCAAAGAACACCGCCACCCAAGGCAGGAACGCCCACAGGAACACCAGCACGAAATAGAACGGATGCCCGCCCCCGCTCGTGTCCTGTATCGGCCCCGCATTGAAGAAACGCCCGAACTGGCTATCCCACAAGAAGAACTTGATGCCCGACACGTTCGTCTGCCCGAACACCACCTTCTCCGGATGCGCGTCGAATTGCAGATACAAGGCAAGCAGCTCCGGCGCGGTGAACAGCAAAGACAGCCCGAACGCCAGCCACCACTTCACACTCCACAACTTGCTCCACTGCCGCCGATACATCCACAAGATCACCAGCCCACTGGTGATGGTAATCATCGTAAACACGCCCTTGGTCATCACCGCACCTGCAGTGAAAGCCGCGCCAAGCAACAGATACTTCATCTTGGACTGCGCGTCATAACGCAACCAGTAGTAACACGCGCCCATGATGAAACCGGTCAGGTAAGTCTCCGCCTTCACCTCGATGGAAGAATCCATCAGATGGAACACCGACACATACACCAGCACCGACAGCCACGCCGCCTCGCGCCCATAGAACAAACGCGCGATGCGATAAGTGTAATAACCGCCGACGATATGGAACAAAAAGCCCGGCAGGATGTAAGCAAAGGTACCCACCCCCAGCAACTCGAACGACAACGCCGTGATCCAGAACGGCATATGCGGCTTGTCCAGCCAGTCCTTGCCTTCCAGCATCAGATTCGCCCAATCATTGCTCAGCGCGATGTGCTGAGATAGCGCGGCATAAGTGATGGAATCACCGCCGTTGATGATGGGGGAGAGCAAGGCGGCGGCGTTGACGAGCAGCGCGAAGAGAGAGAGGTATTTGATGTGGGTGAGGTTCATGGGGCGCGATGATAACGCTTCCGCCCACCGTTCGTGCTGAGCGCGTAGGATGGGTTGAGCGTAGCGATATCCATCACCAGATTCAACACACACCTTCCAATTCAAAAGCAAAACCGTCGGGGGTTGCCCGACGGTGTTGATTGATGGGTATCGCTACGCTCAACCCATCCTACGCTTGCACTTGTTGCGGAATGATTTTTGCGAGCTTTTTTGCTTTAGCGATATCCAGTTCGTAGTTGCCCACATGCTCGTAAAATCGGGCAGCTTCTGTTGCTCGTTTGACGCATCCATAATAGATGGTAGAGAGCTTCCCATCAGCATATTGAATAATCATCAAGTCATCGACCTTGTGAAGAGTTTTTGAAGATATAGGAACGAAGCCCGTTTTTTGTGCTGTCGTTTTTACACTAATCCTTCGGCCACTCTTGCTAATTACGTCAAAGCCATGCTGATTTACGGTATGCGCAAGAGCACCCTCTACATTTAATGCACAGTAGAACTCACCAAGCCTACCGATCAAGTGGCGAACCTCAGTTGGCTTTACGCCAAACTCTTCAACCTCAAGCTTAATCAACTCAAGATATTTGTCGTAAAGAAGCTTGATGCTCTCGGTAGAAATCATACGATCATGTGTGATTAACGTATTTTCACCGTCTCACAAACCACATCCCCACACTGCGCCCTATTGCGCAATGCATGATCCATCAACACCAACGCCACCATCGCCTCCGCGATCGGCGTAGCCCTGATCCCCACACAAGGATCATGCCGCCCCTCGGTGGAGACCTTCACCGCCTCCCCCGCCTTGTTGATCGAGTTGCGTTCGATACGGATGCTCGAAGTCGGCTTGATGGCATAACGCGCGACGATGTCCTGCCCGGTGGTGATGCCGCCGAGGATGCCGCCCGCGTGATTGGAAGCGAAACCGTGCGGAGTGAGTTCGTCGCCGTGTTGGCTGCCTTTCTGCGTGACGCAGGCGAAGCCGTCGCCGATCTCCACGCCCTTCACCGCGTTGATGCCCATCAGTGCATGCGCAATGTCGGCGTCGATACGGTCGAACACCGGCTCGCCCCAGCCCACCGGCACGTTGGCGGCCACCACGGCGAGTTTAGCGCCGATGGAGTCGCCGGATTTGCGCAGGTTGTCCATGTAGTCTTCCAGCTGTCCGACGTAGCTCGCGTCGGCCACGAAGAAACTGTTGCCCACCTCGACCACTTCCGCCCAGCTCTTGAACGGGACTTTGATCTCGCCAAGCTGTTCCAGATAACCGCGCACGGTGACGCCGTAATTCTCGTGTAGCCATTTTTTCGCAATCGCCCCCGCCGCCACGCGCCCCGCCGTCTCGCGTGCCGAGGCACGACCGCCGCCTCTATGGTCGCGGATGCCGTACTTCTGCCAATAGGTGTAGTCGGCATGGCCGGGACGGAAAGTGTCGGCGATGTTGCCGTAGTCCTTGCTGCGCTGGTCTTCGTTGCGGATGAGCAGCGCGATGGGCGTGCCGGTGGTCTTGCCTTCGAACACACCGGACAGTATCTCGACCGTGTCCGATTCGCGGCGCTGGGTGACGTGGCGCGAGGTGCCGGGTTTGCGGCGATCAAGGTCGATCTGGATGTCCGCCTCGCTCAGTTCCATGCCGGGCGGGCAACCGTCGACGATGCAGCCGATAGCCGCGCCGTGCGATTCGCCGAAGGAAGTGACCGTGAACAGGGTGCCGAATGTGTTTCCAGACATGGTGTTATCTCGCTTAATTGATTGGGCAAGTTTAACATGGCGGCACTTACCTAAAACACCGTCATTCCCGTGCAAGCGGGAATGAAGAATATGTTCATTGATACCCACTGCCATCTGGACGCGGAAGAGTTCGGCGACACACAGGACGACATCGTGCGCGCGGCACTGGATGCCGGTGTGCACCGCATCGTGGTGCCGTCGGTCGCGCGCGCCAATTTCGACACTGTGCGCGAACTGTGTGAGCGTTTCCCGTCTTGCTCACCCGCCTACGGCATCCACCCGATGTACACCGACGATGCACTGCCGGATGACCTGACGGCGTTGCACAACCTGCTGCAGCAACACCGCCCCGTCGCCATCGGCGAGATCGGGCTGGATTTCTTCATCGACCATTTCGACCGCGCACGGCAGGAACACTTCTTCGTCGAGCAGCTCAAGCTGTCGAAGGAATTCGACCTGCCGGTGCTGCTGCACATCCGCCGCGCGCAGGATGTGATCCTCAAGCATCTTCGCCAGCACAGGGTGGTGGGCGGCATCGCGCATGCCTTCAACGGCAGCCGCCAGCAGGCGGACGAATTCATCAAGCTCGGCTTCAAGCTCGGCTTCGGCGGCGCGATGACTTACTCGCGTGCCACCAAGCTGCGCGAACTCGCCGCCACCTTGCCGCTGGAAAGCATCGTGCTGGAAACGGATGCGCCGGACATCCCGCCCGATTTCCTCGAACGCGGCCAGCCGAACAAGCCGGAATACATCGCGCGCATCGCGCAGACGCTGGCCGATCTGCGCGGCATGCCCATCGAAGAGATTGCACGCATCACGACAGAGAATGTATCTTCCGCGCTCCCCGACCTACCCGTGACCCGCTGACATGCCGCACCGCCATCCTCTCGACGATCTGCACGAACGCCGCTTCGGCGGCCTTGACCGCCTCTACGGCGACGGCTCACGCATGACTTTGCACAAGGCGCGCGTCGCCGTCATCGGCGTGGGCGGCGTGGGTTCCTGGGCGGTGGAGGCGCTGGCGCGTAGCGGCATCGGCAACCTCACGCTGATCGACTTCGACCATGTGGCGGTGTCGAATGTGAACCGGCAGATCCAGGCGTTGGACAGCACGCTGGGCATGGCCAAGACCGAGGCGCTCGCCACGCGCATCGCGGACATCAATCCCGCTTGCCGGGTGACGGTGGTCGATGATTTTCTGACCGAGGAGAACATGCGGCAACTGCTGCCGCCGGAGGCGTTCGATGCGGTGATCGATGCCTGCGACGAGGTGAAGGTGAAGGCGGCGCTGATCGTGCATGCGCGTTTCAACAAACTGAAACTCATTGTGTGCGGTGCTGCGGGCGGCAAGCGCGATGCACTGAAACTGCGGCGCGACGATCTGGCACGCACCACCCACGATGCGCTGCTGGCACGCATCCGCACCCTGCTGAAGAAGGATTTCAACATCCATCCGCGCAGTAACGGCAAGTTCGGCGTGACCTGTATCTATCTGGAAGAACCGTCGCAGCGCGGCGCGGCCTGCTCGACAGCCGACCTGAGTTGCTCGGGTTACGGTTCGGCGGTGACGGTGACGGCCAGCATGGGATTTGCGGCTGCGGGCTGGTGCATCGACAAGCTGCTAATCGTCAAAGACTAAACAACCTCCCACGCTTCCACTTTACCCGCCACCGCCCTGAACAAGGGATGCAGCACCGGTTGCCCGCACTGCTGCAAACGCTCCCACGCTGCCGCATCACGCACTTGCAACTTGTTGCGCAGATGCGCCAGTTCGTATTCCACTTGCCCCGATGTGACGGTTATCTTCCTGCGCGTGGTCTGCGGCCCGATCTTGCTGGCGTCAAAGTGATAACCGCGCCGCTCGGCTTCGCGCTGCACCGCACGCAAGTAGTCGGCGATGGCGGCCAGCGGCTCGGGGTGTGCGCGGAAACGCTGCAATTGTGGGTGATGGCGATAACCCTTGGTCTCGCCGCGCAACACCTTCTGCGCCAGCAGCGTCTCGCGCCACAGGGCGACCAGCCCTTTGGCATCGAGATGTTGCGGGTGCAGCGACCAGATGCGCATGGCTTATCTCAGCCAGCCTTTGCGCCAGAATATCAACAGCGGGACGATGACCGTGAACGCCATCAATAGCAGCGCGAAGGGGTAACCCAGCTTCCATTCCAGCTCGGGCATGAAGCGAAAGTTCATACCGTAGATGGACGCGATCAGCGTGGGCGGCAGCAAGGCGACCGACACCACCGAGAACAGGCGCACGATCTTATTCTGGTTGATGTTGATGAAGCCGATGACGGCGTCCATCAGGAAGTTGATTTTGTCGAACAGGAAGGCGGTGTGGCCGTCCAGCGAATCGATGTCCTGCTGGATCTGGCGTACCTCGTCGATCTGTGCGGCACTTAACGATTTGGTGCGCAGCAGGAAGGACAGTGCACGGCGGATATCCATCACATTACGGCGGATACGCCCGTTCACATGCTCGGCATGGGCGATCTCGGCCAGCGCCTCGCGCGCCTGTGCGTCGCTCAAGGTGTCGTTCAACACACTCCGGCTCACCCGTCCCAGATCGGCATACACCTCTTCCAGCGCATCGGCGGAGTACTCGATATCCATGCCGAACAGGTCGATCAGCACATCGCGGCTATCCTCGATCGGTCCCGAATCAGACTGCATGCGCAGCCGCAGCAGGCGGAAGATGGGCAGGTCTTCTTCATGGATGCTGATCAGCGTCGTGTCCGCCAGCACGAAGGCCACCGCCACGCTGTGCGCGTGACTTTCGGTACCCAGCAGAAAATCGGAACGCAGGTGCAACCTGCCTTCCTGTTCGTAGAAACGCGCACTGGCTTCGATATCGCGCAGATGCTCGGGGCTGGGCAGGTGTAACTGGAACGACTGCTGCACATGCGCCACCTCTTCATCGGTCACACCATGCATGTCTATCCAGACTGGCTTGAGCGCGGCTAGATCGGTATCCGTCGCTATGGACAGACGCTGCAAACGACCGTTGTTCAGCGTGAATGCGTAGAGCATATTCCTCCTCCGAATGTATGCGGCATTCTATGCCTGCGCCCCAAAGCGGCACAGCACTTCGTAATGCGCGCCCTGCGCATCGCCCAGCGATTGCACCAGCACGAATTCTCGGCAGCGCCAGCGCACGGACGGCATGGACGGCAGCGGCGCATCTGTCCATTGCGCATGGCGCAACAGCGTGACGTGTGGCTTGTATGACCGCTGTTCGAAATGGAAAGAATGTTTGCGCAGACTTTCCTCCAGCCGAGCGACCAGCCCGGCCAATCCAACCGGTGTCGTCGCGGGTGCCGCGTAGACGATGTGGTTATGCCCCCAGTAATGTGCGCCGATCAGATCGAGATCGAATGGCGGAGATACCAGCTCTTGCGCGAGCAGACACAAGGCTTCCAGCCGCGCTTCCGGCACTTCACCCAAAAATGCCAAGGTGCAATGCAGGGTCTCATCGCGCATGGCTTTGCCTCCGCACAAGGCTTGCAGCGGCGCCTGCCATGCCGACAGCGCGGCACGCTCGGCAGCGGCGGGCCACAGGGCAAAGAACACCCGGCGGGTAGTTTCAGGGGCGGATTCCATGCGATAGATGCTACCGCCATATGCGCGTCGGGGTCGAGCAAGAACGCACATTCGGGTAGAATGCGCGCCTTGTAACAGGGGCTACCTGCATGAACGCGCGTTTACGTGAAATACCCTACAACTACACCTCCTTCTCCGACCGTGAGATCGTGCTGCGCCTGCTCGGCGACGAAGCCTGGGAGATCATCAACACCCTGCGCGCGGAACGCCGCACCGGCCGCTCGGCGCAGATGCTGTACGAAGTGCTGGGCGACATCTGGGTCCTGACACGCAACCCCTATCTGGAAGACGACCTGCTCTCCAACCGCAAGCGCCGCCGTGCCTTGATCGGTGCGCTGCACCATAGACTGAACGCCATCGAAGCGCGCAGGCAGGACAACGAAGTGGTCAAGCGCCTGCTCGAACTCACCACTGCCGCGGTGGAGAGTTTCGCCGAAGATTTCGAGACCACACTGAAACTGCGCAAGCGCACGCTGCGCGCCCTGTCGCGCATCACCCGCCGTGACAACATCCAGTTCGACGGACTGGCGCGCGTATCGCATGTCACCGATGCCACCGACTGGCGCGTGGAATACCCCTTCGTGGTGCTCAACCCGGACAACGAGGAGGAAGTCGCGCCGCTGGTGCGCGCCTGTATCGAACTCGGCCTGACCATCATCCCGCGCGGCGGCGGCACCGGTTATACCGGCGGCGCCGTGCCGCTGGACAAGTATTCCGTGGTGATCAACACCGAGAAGCTGGATGCGATCTCGGCGGTGGAACCCTTGGTATTGCCCGGTCACGACCAACCCTACGCCACCATCCATTGCGGCGCGGGCGTGGTGACACGGCGCGTGATGGAAGCGGCGGAAGCGGCCGATCTGGTGTTCGCGGTCGACCCGACCTCGGCGGATGCCTCCTGCATCGGCGGCAACGTAGCCATGAACGCGGGCGGCAAGAAAGCCGTGCTCTGGGGCACCGCGCTGGACAATCTGGTGTCGTGGAAGATGGTTGCGCCGGACGGGCGCTGGATGCAGGTCGAACGCATGGACCACAACTTCGGCAAGATCCACGATGCCGAACATGCCACCTTCCGCATCAGCCGTTACGACCGCCACGACAAACCCATGTCGGGCCAGCCGGTGACCCTGACCATTCCGGGCAGCGCTTTCCGCAAGACCGGACTGGGCAAGGACGTGACCGACAAGTTCCTGTCCGGTCTGCCCGGCATCCAGAAAGAAGGCTGCGACGGCATCATCACCTCGGCGCGTTTCGTGTTGCACCGCGCGCCGGAACACACGCGCACCGTGTGTCTGGAATTCTTCGGCCAGGTGCGTGAAGCGGTGCCTGCCATCGTGGAGATCACCACCCTGCTCGACAACCGCGCCGGCAAGAAAGTGCTGCTGGCCGGACTGGAACATCTGGACGAGCGTTATCTGAAGGCGGTCGGCTACGCCACCAAATCCAAACGCGGCGCACGCCCGAAGATGGTGCTGATCGCCGACGTGGTGAGCGACGATGAAGCGGCAGTCGGTGCCATGGCATCGGAGATAGTGCGCATCGCCAACCTGCGCCACGGCGAAGGCTTCATCGCTGTCTCCGCCGACGCGCGCAAGAAGTTCTGGCTGGACCGCGCGCGCACCGCCGCCATCGCCAAACACACCAACGCATTCAAGATCAACGAGGATGTGGTGATCCCGCTGCCGCGCATGGGCGACTATTGCGACGGCGTGGAGCGCATCAACATCGAGCTGTCGCTGCAGAACAAGATCAAGTTGCTGGATGCGCTGGACGAATTCTTTGCGGGCGAGATGCCGCTGCACTATCAGGACGATGCGCAACTGGGCGATGCCGAGTTGCTGGGCGAGCGTCCGCAGGCCGCGCGCAAACTGTTGACCGAAGTGCGCGCACGCTGGAGCTGGCTGCTGCAACATCTGGATGCACCGCTGGGTGACTGCCCGTTCGCACCGGAGGACAAACAGGACTCCGTCACCGTGTTCGACGCGGTGCAACGCCATCTGCTGCGCGCCTCTTGGAAGCGCGAGCTGCGCGAACCGCTACGCCAGATTTTCAGTGGCAGCACTTACCAGCTCATCCTCGACCAGTGCAACGCCACCCACCAGCGCGTGCTGAAGAGCCGCGTGTTCGTGGCACTGCACATGCATGCCGGCGACGGCAACGTACATACCAACATCCCGGTCAACTCCGACGACTACGCCATGCTGCAGCAGGCGAATGGCGCGGTGGATCGCATCATGCAGTTGGCAAAGGATCTGGGCGGCGTGATCTCGGGCGAGCACGGCATCGGCATCACCAAGTTCGACTTCCTCGACGAGAAAGAGATCGCGCCGTTCATCGCCTACAAGCACAAGGTCGATCCGGACGGCCGATTCAACCGCGGCAAGTTGATGCCGGGCAGCAATCTGGAACGCGCTTACACGCCCAGCTTCAACCTGATGGAACTGGAGAGCCTGATCCTCGAAAAGAGCGAGCTGGGCGACATCTCCGACTCGATCAAGGATTGCCTGCGTTGCGGCAAGTGCAAACCGGTGTGCTCCACGCATGTGCCGCGCGCCAACCTGCTGTATTCGCCGCGCAACAAGATCCTCGCCACCTCGCTGCTGATCGAGGCCTTCCTGTACGAAGAGCAGACGCGGCGCGGTGTGTCCATCCGCCACTTCGACGAGTTCAACGATGTGGCCGACCATTGCACCGTGTGCCACCGCTGCGAGAAACCCTGCCCGGTCGACATCGATTTCGGCGACGTCTCGGTTTCGATGCGCAACTTCCTGCGCAAGCAGGGCCAGAAGCGCTTCAATCCGGTCACATCGACCTCGATGCTTTTCCTCAACGCCACTGATCCGGCCACCATCAAACTGGTGCGCAAGGTGATGATCGAGTGGGCGTACAAGGGGCAGCGCTTGGCGCACCGGTTAGCCAAGCGCTTCGGGCTGCTCAACGGCCAGACCAAACAACCGCCTGCCACTGTGGGCAGACCGCCGCTCAAGGCGCAGGTGATCCACTTCATCAACAAGCCCATGCCGGGCGGCCTGCCGAAGAAGACGGCGCGCGCCTTGCTCGACATCGAGGACGACACCGTGGTGCCGGTGATCCGCAATCCGCATACCCTGAACGAGGAATCGGAAGCGGTGTTCTATTTCCCCGGCTGCGGTTCCGAGCGTCTGTTCTCGCAGGTGGGGTTGGCGACGCAAGCCATGCTGTACAACCTGGGCACGGTCACCGTGTTGCCGCCCGGCTATCTGTGCTGCGGTTATCCGCAGACGGCTTCCGGCAATGCCGACAAGGGCAGCCAGATCACCACCGACAACCGTGTGCTGTTCCACCGCGTGGCGAACACGCTGAACTATCTGGATATCAAGACGGTGATCGTGTCCTGCGGCACGTGCATGGACCAGCTACTGCAATACCAGTTCGACAAGATCTTCCCAGGCTGCCGCTTGCTCGACATCCACGAGTATCTGCTGGAGAAGGGCGTGAAGCTGGACCAGCCGACCGGCGTGCGCTACATGTATCACGAGCCTTGCCACACCCCGATGAAGACGCACAAGTCGCTGGACGTGGTGAAGTCGCTGATGGCGACCGACGTGCCGCTGAACGACCGTTGCTGCGGCGAAGCGGGCTCCTTCGGTGTGGCGCTGCCGCACATCGCGACGCAGGTGCGCTTCCGCAAGGAAGAGGAACTGCGCAAAGGCAGTGCCGACTTGCGCGCCGACGGCTACGAGGGGGAAGTGAAGATACTGACTTCGTGCCCCGCCTGCCAGCAAGGCCTGTCGCGCTATACTGATGACGTTAACGCCGGCGCCGACTACATCGTGGTGGAGATGGCCAAACACCTGCTGGGCGAGAACTGGCAGGCGGAATATGTGATGTTGGCCAACGAGGGCGGCATCGAGCGCGTGTTGTTATAGAAAGGGTGAGCATGCTGGCACTTGAACCGACTGACGATCTGGCAAAACCGGCATTCCACGATGTCGAAGGTTGCAAGAAGTGGTTGAGCCAGCTGCAACTGACCAACATCGGCATCGCACAGGCTACGCTGCGCAAGCAGATAGACGAGCTGAATCGCTACGCGATGAAGGGTGAGATACGCCTCGCCATCCTCGAGCAATTGCGCGCCCCTGTCGCGCAACTGCAAAGCGATTTCGCTAATCGCCTCATCGGCAAACCCTTGCCGCTCACGGACGACGAACACATGCTGCTGACCGCGCTCGGCAGCATGTGGCAAGCCATGCAGAACGGCTACTTGCGCTGCCTGCAGAGCGCGGCCGCCGGCGATGCGCAGATGGAGAAGCGGCGCGCCAAGCTATGGCAACGCAGCCTGTATTACGGCATGCAGCAGATCGCGGAATCCACCCGCGCCGGATACGAACCGGATCGCGCCACTTGGCAGCAATTCCATGCGCTGTATCTGAACATCGAATCTTCCGGACTGCAGAACGAGACCGTCAAGGATGAGCATTTCCACGACAAGTATCCGCTCAGCTGCCAGACGCTGTATCTGACCACCCTGCTCATGCATCGCGCGCGCTTGCTCGGCCTGACCCGCGAGCAACGGTATACGGCAGAGCATTGGTTGCTATTGTGGGCGGACACACTTGTCCTGTTGCAGCGCTGCACGGCCACCAAGGAAGATGCGCCGCCGCTGGTGGTGGACCTGGAAAGCTATCGCGGCCTGCAATCCGCCGCGCATGCCCGAGCCTCGGCTGCTATGCGATGCCTGCCGATGGTGCCGCTGTCGAAACAGATCCGTATCAAGACCATCCTGCTGCAACAGGGTCAGGTGCCGAAGAAGGTGGAACTGGCTACCGACTTGTCCGGCAAGGAATGTATCGACCTGCTGGGAAGATTGCACCAGTGCTGGTGCGAAGCCAGAGCGGACACACTGGTGGAGATGCCGCGCGAAACAAGTTCGGTACATATGTGCATCGGTCTGGAAAAGATCTACTCACATATCGCGGGCAAACCTTTCAAGCCGGTGAAGGATGTTGGCAAAGCCATGCAGGATGTGCAGGTACAGATCGCCACCTTCGGTCGCGTGCTGGACGAGACCGGGCAGCACGATCTGAAAGAACTCGGCTTCCTGCCCGAAGAGTGGCTGGTGGAAGAGAACACCCTGTTACGCGGCCGCCTGCTGAGGCACTCTCCGACAGGTGACCGCATGGCGGCCCATCACATCATCAGCATATTCACAGCGGATAACCACGCGCACAAAGCAGGTGTGATCGACCGCATCGAAGTGGCGCACAGCGGCCAGCTCTACGTGTCCGTGCATTACCTGCCGGGCCAGCCGCAAGCCGTGATCGCCAATGCGGCAGAATCTTCACTACCCATGCTTAAGTCTGGGTCCGCACCTTGCCTGATGCTGCCGGCCATGGAGAAGCTGCGTATCCCGGCCAGTCTGGTGATGCCGCGCGACTGGTTCCAGGCCGGACGCGAGATCGACCTCACACTGGCCGATCGCAGCAAGCAGAAGGTCAAACTGGGCATCAGTGTGGAGCGCGGCGTGGATTACGAGCGCGTCAGCTTCAAACCCGCCTGATACGGCACGTTCAGTGCAGCATGCGGGCAACGGGGAAGATGATGGAGAACGTGCTGCCCCGCCCTTCTTCGCTGACGATGTGCAGCCTCGCCTGATGGCGCATGGCGACATGTTTGACGATAGCCAAGCCTAGCCCGGTACCGCCGGTCTCGCGCGAGCGGCTGCGGTCCACGCGATAGAATCGTTCGGCCAGTCGCGCAATGTGTTGCTGGGCGATGCCGATGCCGCTGTCCTGCACGGCGAATACGGCATGCCCGTCGTGCTGCGACCAGCGCACATCGATGCTCCCGCCATCGGGGGTGTAGCGGATGGCGTTGCTGACGAGATTGGAAAAGGCACTGCGCAATTCGTCACGGCTACCGCTCAGGTCCACGCCGCAATTCTCCTGTAACTCGATACGATGTCTGCCGTTGCTCAGCAGCTTGCCGTCACGCATGACTTCATCCAGCAACGTCACCACCTCCACCTTCTCTTCGCGCAAGCGGTTCTGGTCATCTTCCAGTCGCGACAAGGTCAGCAGGTCGTCCACCAGATGTTCCATGCGGTCGGTCTGCTCGCCCATCAGATACAGAGCACGCTGCGCCATCTCGTTGTCGCGGCTGGGCATGTCCTGCAGGGTCTCGACGAATCCGTTGACGACCGTGAGCGGTGTGCGCAATTCGTGCGAGACATTGGCCACGAAGTCGCGCCGCATGGTCTCGATACGCTGCAACTGGGTGATGTCGCGACTGATGAGCAGGCGCTGGTTCTCGCCGTAGGAGATCAGCTTGATGGAAAGGATCAGATCGTCCTGACGTGCGCCGTGCAATACCAGCGGCTTGCCGAACTCGCGTGCCGCAAGGTATTGCACGAAGGCCGGCTGACGCGCGAGGTAAGTGATCTGCTGGCCGATGTCGTAATCGCTATCCAGCCCGAAATGTATCGCGGCCAGCGGATTGCACCATGCGATACGGTCCGCATCATCAAGAATGACCACCCCCTCCGGCAAAGCCGCAGTCGCCTGCTCCATCTGTTGCAGGGCCGCGACATGCCGTTCACGCTGCAAACGATTGGTGCGCACCATCTTGTTCAAATGGGAGAACACCTCTTCCCACAAACCGGAGCCGTCCGGCAAAGCCAGATGCTCCGGGTCTTTCAACCAGCGCAGCAGAGCGGCCAGATTGCGCAGATGATGCAGCGATCGCAATGACATCCCGACGGCGAAGACGAACACTGCCGGCAAGGCACCCGCGATGGCCCACACCAGCAACGAGAACAGGAGCAGGAAAAATGGATAGAAGAAAGCGCGTTGCCAGAAATCGCTCACGGTGTGATCTCGTTATTGGACGGCGGCATTATACGGGCGGAATCCGCCGCGGCCAGTCTCCGTGCTCAGGTTCTGGAAAAGCGATAGCCGCTGCCGCGTACGGTCTGCACCATCTTGTCGGTTTCCGATGGCTCCAGCGCCTGACGAAGGCGGCGGATATGTACATCCACAGTGCGTTCTTCAACAAACACATGATCACCCCAGACCTGATCGAGCAACTGTGCACGACTATAGACTCGCTCGACATGGGTCATGAAGAAATGCAGCAGGCGGAACTCGGTGGGGCCGAGTTCGATGTTCGTGCCGTTGGCGGACACGCGGTGAGTGGTCGGCGAGAGTTCGATGCCTTCCACGCGCACGGTCTCGTCGCTCATCTGCGGTGCACGACGGCGCAGCACAGCGCGAATGCGTGCCATCAATTCACGCGGCGAAAACGGCTTGGTGATGTAATCGTCCGCGCCGGATTCGAGGCCGAGGATCTTGTCGCGCTCTTCAGTGCGTGCGGTCAGCATGATGATCGGTATGTCGCGTGTGCGAGCATCCGCACGCAGCTTGCGCGCGATCTCGACGCCGGACGCGCCCGGCAACATCCAGTCGAGCAGGATCAGGTCCGGCAAAGCACTATTGATATGTGCGAATGCGGAAGTCGCGTCTTGTGCCTTGATCGCGCGGAAACCGCATTGCGCGATATTGAATGCCAGCAATTCCTGGATCGCCGGTTCGTCTTCCACCAGCAGGATATCGGCTGTCGTCATCGTGTGCTCCATCTCTCGTTACGGTTCGCCGACGATGGTATGAAACTATTGTGACAGTAACATGACAGTGATTATTCCGCAGTTGGCTGCGCTGTTTCACGCGCGTGACTTTCCGCCTTGAACAGCAGCGAGCCGACCACCATGCCGACGATGCTCATCAGGAATCCGGCGAATTGCGGCGGCAGTGCTGCCTCGGGCGCGATGAACTCCATCGGCAACCAGGCCGCCACGCCCAGCCCCATCGCCCAATAGGCACCCAGCGTCGTGGCACGCTTCCAGTACAGTCCTGCCACCAGCGGCGTGAAGGCCAGCACCAGCGTCACCTTGTAGGCGTTCTCCACCATCTGGTGGATGCCGGTGTCCTGATCCAGCGCCCACAAGGCATAGAGCGTGACACACACAGAGAAGATACCCACCACCCAGCGTGTCATCACCAGCATCTTGTGGTCGGACAGGTTCTTGCGCGTGAGCCAGCCCTTGAGCACGTTCTCGGACAGCGTGACGGAGGGCGCGAGCAATGTACCGGAGGCGGTACTCATGATCACCGACAGCAGCGCGCCGTAGAAGACCACCTGCGCGAACAGCGGCAGATGCGCCTTGACCAGTTCGGGCAACAGCTTCTGGCTGTCTTCTGCCATCCACTGCGCGGTCAATGCCGGGTCGATCAGGTTGGCGGAATAGGCCATGAACAGCGGCACGGCCGCGAACAGGAAATACGCCACGCCACCCAGCACCGTCCCCCACACCGCGACGTTCTCGTTCTTTGAGGCATTCGCGCGCTGGAACACATCCTGCTGCGGGATGGAGCCGAAGCCCATGGTCAGTAGCCCGGAGATGAAGGCAACCATGGCCACCGCGTTCAGGTCGGGCCAGAAGTGGAACTTGTCGTTGTCCACCGCATGCTGCACCACCGGCGCGACACCGCCTGTCATATCCGCCAGCAAGGTCGCGATGTAGATGAGGCCGATGACGATGACGATCATCTGCACGAAGGTGGTGAGCGCCACCGACCACATGCCGCCGTACAGTGTGTACAGCAGCACGATCGCCGCGCCGATGAGGATACCTTGCGCCTGCGTGATGCTGCCGTCCGACAGCACGTTGAACACCAGCCCCAGCGCGGTCACTTGCGCCGACACCCAGCCGAGATAGGACAAGGCGATGGCGATACCGGCGATGACTTCGACCTTGTGTCCATAGCGCTGGCGGTAGAAGTCGCCGAGGGTGAGCAGGTTCATGCGGTACAGTTTGCGCGCAAAGAACAGGCCGAACAGGACCAGACACAGCGCAGCACCGAACGGGTCGGAGATCAGCCCGCCCAGATCCTCCTCCATGAAAGTGGCAGGGATGCCCAGCACGGTCTCGGCACCGAACCAGGTGGCGAACACCATGGCCAGCACGATGTACATCGGCAAGGAACGCCCGGCGGTGATGTAGTCACGCGCGTTATGCACCTTGGTTGCGGCATACATGCCGATGCCGATAGACAGGACCAGATAGAGGAAGACGAAGCCGACCAGCATGATGGGAACCCGCGATGATTGAAAACGTCGCGGATTCTAGCAGTCTTGGCCAAAATGCAAAAAGGCTCCCGAAGGAGCCTTTCTGTCGAAACTGAGCGAGTGGCTTACAGTTCCTTGGCGTGCGATGCCAGATACTTGGCAACGCCGTCCGGCGAAGCGTTCATGCCGGCCTTGCCTTTGCTCCAGCCTGCCGGGCAGACTTCGCCGTGCTCTTCGGTGAATTGCAGCGCGTCGATCATGCGCAGCATCTCGTCGATGTTACGACCCAGCGGCAGGTCATTCACCACCTGGTGACGCACCATGCCGGCACGGTCGATCAGGAAGGAGCCGCGGAAGGCCACGCCGCCATCGGTCTCGACATCATAGGCTTTGCAGATCTCGTGCTTGACGTCCGCGACCAGCGGATATTTCACTTGTCCGATGCCGCCCTTCTCAACCGGCGTGTTCTTCCATGCCAAGTGGGTGAACTGGGAGTCGATGGACACGCCGATCACTTCCACTTTGCGCTTCTTGAATTCTTCCAGACGATGATCGAAAGCAATCAACTCGGACGGGCACACGAAGGTGAAGTCCAGAGGATAGAAGAACACCACGGCGTATTTGCCGCTGATGTGTTTCTTCAGGTTGAAGGTTTCGTTGATCTCGTTGTTACCCATCACGGTAACTGCGTTGAAATCGGGAGCCTGCTTGCCTACGAGTACTGCCATGGTGACCTCCATCAAAGGGTTAATGTTGAGTGAAATGCTAGGGTTTGGAATTTACCAGAAGTATCCCTGCTGTCAACCGGCTTATGCAGAAATTTCCTGCACGCCTGCCCCACCGAACTGAGTGCGATGCAGTTGCGCATACGTGCCGTCCTTTGCCAGCAACTCAGCGTGAGTGCCCGCTTCCACGATACTGCCCTTGCTCAACACCACGATGCGGTCCGCCTTCTCGATGGTGGAAAGACGGTGCGCGATGACCAGCGTGGTACGACCCCGCATGAGTATCTCCAGCGCAGCCTGCACATGACGCTCGGATTCGCTGTCCAGTGCCGACGTCGCTTCGTCCAGGATCAGGATAGGGGCATCCTTGAGGATGGCCCGCGCGATGGCGATGCGCTGGCGCTGGCCACCGGACAGGCGCACGCCCTTCTCCCCGACCAGTGTCTGCAGCCCCTGCGGCATGTCATTGATGAATTCCATCGCATGGGCAGCAGTGGCCGCCGCGACGATCTCGCTCTCCGGCACTTCACGCATCTGACCGTAGGCGATGTTGGCGGCGATAGTGTCGTTGAACAACACCACCTCCTGACTCACCAGCGCGATGTTGGCGCGCAAACTGGCCAGCGTCACTTCGTGAATGTCCTGCCCATCGATCTGGATCTGCCCATCGCTCAACTCATAGAAGCGCGGCACCAGATTCGCCAACGTACTTTTACCGCTTCCCGAAGCCCCCACCAGCGCCACCACCTGCCCCGCAGGAATGTCCAGATCGATGCCGTGCAAGACCGGCCTGCCGCCGGGTTGATAGGCGAAATCGATGTGCTGGAAGCGTATCGCGCCCTGTACCCGTCCCAACTGCGATCGCCCTTGGTCAACTTCACTTGCGGTATCCAGCAAAGCAAAGACACTTTCTGCAGCGGCCAAGCCACGCTGGATGAATTCATTGATACTGGTGATACGTTTGAGCGGCGCTGTAAGCATCAGCATCGCCGCGACGAATGACAGGAAACTGCCGACGGTGGTAGCGTCACTCTGGGCTTGACCGATAGCCAGATAGATGACGAAAGACAATGCGATTGCCGCCACCATCTGCACGATGGGGACGTTGGCCACCGCTGCGGCGGCCTGCTTCATCATATGACGGCGCACCCAATTGATCTCCTGATTGAAGCGTTGCTGCTCATAATGCTGCCCGCCGAACAACTTCACCACCTTGTGCGCCGTCACACTTTCCTCGATCACCTGCGTGATGCTACCCATCGCCTGTTGCGTGTCCCGGCTGGAACTGCGCAGACGACTGTTGATCGTTTTGATCACCCAGGCCACCACGGGTGCAACGGTGAGCGAGATCAGCGTCAGCTTCCAGTCCAGGTAGAACAACCAGCCCAGCAGACCGAGGATGATGATGCTATCGCGGATAGCGATGGTGACCACGCTGGTGGCCGCAGCCGTGACATTGGTCACATCGTAGGTGAGTTTGGAGATCAAAGAGCCGGTCGCATGATCGTCGTAGTAACGCGTCGGCAAGGACATCAGTTTTCCGAACATCTCCGCGCGCAGATCCATGACCACTTTGTTGCCTACCCAATGGATGGCATAAGTACCAAAGAATGTCGCGATGCCCCGGACGAAGAATATGGCCAGAATGAAGACGGGCGCCCAATGCATCACGGCAGCATCTTTGTGCACAAATGTGCCGTCGAGGAAAGGCTTGAGCAATGCAGGCAGCAAGGGCTCGGTCGCGGCGGCCACTACCATACCCAGAATGGAGAGCGCGAACGCCCGCCAATGCGGGCGCACGTAACGCATCAAACGCAGATAGAGTTGCGCGCTGGTCATCTGGGGGTGGTGCGCTGAAGCGATGGATCAGCGTGCATCGGCCTGCCGTGTCTTGCTGCCGAGCAATGCAAACAACATCTGCACGCCGGCTGCCGAACCGATATAGAACACCGCCACGGCCACATATGGACCGTAATATTGCGCCACGCCGGAGACATACTGGACAACGCTCATGCGGTCGAAATATCCGGCCAACAGATAGAAACTCACATTGGCGATGATGAATGCCGCACTGCCCGCCGCCGCACCGGCCAGTAACAGGCCGGACATGCCTTTGAGCGTCAGATCATGGCGCGGCGCATACCAGCGACCGACGAACCACAATGCGGCGTAAGCGAACACGAGGAAGGCATAGGCGGAGGTCACGCACCAGCTGCTGACTTCGCGGAAATTGATGGCGTAGTAATCGACCAGTGCAGCTTCGACCATCAACAGCGCCAATATGGCCAATGCACCACGCACTCGACCAAGGAAGAGCCCAGCCAAAAAGAACACTGCGTAGGAAGCATCGGGCATCGCCACCGCCGAACCGAAATGGTTGTAGCGCGTCGCTGCCATCAACAGCACCAGCGCCGCCACGATACCAAAGGTCTTGTTTTTCAGAATGCTCATGTTGTTCTCCTTACTTGATTCCCGCCGATTCCAGTCGGCGGGAACTTTAACAGAAAAGGCTATATTCCGCCGCGCGCGATGCTAGTGCTGGTAGTTCAGCCCAACAAACACTGAACGCCCCGGCGTGCTGTAACCGTGCGCCAGTGTGTAGTCCCGGTCGAACAGGTTATCCACCCGTGCCGACAGCACCAACTGCTTGTCCAGCGTGTAGTTCGCGGTGAGATTGATCACGTCATATGCAGCAAGGACAAGACGTTGCGCAGGGTATGCGGTGATGTGACTGTCTTCGCGCGCACCGCTGTGTTGCCATTCCCCGCCCACGTTCAACGCGCCATATTGCCGCGTGACAGCCGCGCTGGAAAACAGCTTGGCGCGGCGCAACAGAGGCAGGCCGGTTTGCACATCGCGCGGGTTCTGTCGGGTGGCCGCCAGCCTCACGCCTGTGTCGCCGAATTGGCCTTTGTAGGCCAGTTCAGCACCGTTGATGTGCGCCTCGCTCAGGTTTTGCATGACCCAGCTCGAATCGGCCACGATCAAATCCCTGATCCGGTTATCGAAGTACACCGCATCCACACGCTGCCCATCCGTGGCGTAATGCAGCCCCAGCTCGCTGTTGCGCGATTGCTCCGGCTTCAGGTCAGGATTCGCGCCCCAAAAGCTTGGCGCGTGCATATCGTTGAAAGTCGGAGTCTTGAAAGCCGTGGAAGTGCTGGCCGTGACGCGCAAGGTCGGCATCAGTTCGATACCGTAACCGAGCAGCCAGGTATTGGCCGTGCCGAAATCCGAATAGCGGTCTCGCCGCAAATTGAGCTGCACTTGTTGCGCGCCATAATTTCCCGTATATCCGGCGAACATGCTGTTATCGGTGCGATCTGTCAGTGTGTAAAGTGTTTGGCTGCTCACTTGCTGTTTCAGCCGTTCAACACCGGCCACCAGCAGACTGTTTTGCGCGACCTGCCAAGTGTTCTGCCAGCTCAACTGTTGGTTGACGCTGTTTATCGAAGAGCTGTTAGCGCCGTTCAAATAATCCTGATAGTCGTCCATGCCGCGTGATATTTGCAGCTTGCTTTGCCAGTTATCAGCCAAACGATTCTCGGCAACCAGTGCGATTATTTGAATATGTGATTCGCTATATTTTGTCTCGCTGCTCGTGCCGAAAGCGTTGTCGAACTGATTGCTGCCGTTACTATCGAGCAGGGAGACCGACAGGCTGTGCGCCTCACTGAATGCGTAACGTACCTGCGCCGAAGCGCTGCGATTGGTGTAGCCATCCTGGTCGGGATTCACTGCGGGCACGATATCCGGGTTGATCGCGGACACCCCGTCGGTCTTGAATTTCGATACCTGAAGGTTGAAAGTGGTGCCGGCAACTTCGCCGCCGAAACCCGCTGCGGTGCGCTGTGTGTTGTGCGAACCCGCGCCGATGCTGGCATTAAAAGAAGGTGTGCCTTTGCCGCGTTTGGTGAATATCTGAATCACGCCACCGATCGCTTCCGAGCCATACAAGCTGCTGACGTTACCGCGGACGACTTCGATACGCTCGATCTGATCCGGCATCAGTTGCTCGATTGCCGTGGTTCCCGTGGTTGCCGAATTGATGCGCACACCATCCACCAGCATCAGTGTGTGGCCGGCGTTGGTACCGCGCAGATACAGGCCGCTCAGCTTGCCCGCACCGCCGCTTTGATACATTTCCACTCCGGCAAGATTCTTCAGCAAGGCGGGCAGATCTGCCGCTTGCGAAGCCTGTATCTCTTTCAGCGTGATGACTGTGGTGTGCGACAGCGTTTGTGTCAGTGTCTGCTCGGCGCGCGTGGCAGTGACCACCACTTCGTCCAGACTGTCTGTTGCGGCTTGCGCCAAGGGAATGACCGCGAACAACAGTGCGGTGGAAAAGAATTTTTGTTTCATGGTGCTTCCTAATTTAAGTTCCAAGCGACCCCGTTGGAACATTGAACAAAATCAGGAAAGCGGAGAGAAGCGAAGAAAGCCCTTGAAGATAGGGCATCCATGCGCCTCCCGCGCATTTCCTGAACCTCGCCCAAGGCCGGTATCCGGGCTCACAAGTCTTGGTCCGCCGCCTTCCCATGCTTGCGCACAGTGGCATATCGACGAACCCACACTTGCTTACCGTTGCGGGGGCAGCACAGGCATCAGAAGTTAATACTTCCTCACCTGTTTCCCGTTTAACCGAAGGACTCTCGCCCTTCAGCACCTTGAAGCGGGGCGAATTGTAGCAGTCCGGTAAACGTCGATTCCAAAATACTTGCAAAACATTCCGTTAGCGATTGACTTAACAGGGAAATAAAAACTATAGTGCGCCCATGATTAGCGAACTGGACTCTCTCGAGCAAAAACTGCACCTGCTGGTGCAGCTCAATCAGCGCCTGCGCGACGAGAACCAGCAATTGCGTCAACATGTTGCCTCGGCTCTGAACGAGCAACGCAAACACCAAGACAAGATCGACCAAGCCGCCTCGCGTCTTGAGAAACTCCTCGACCAACTTCCCGCTGAAGCATCATGAGTGAAGCCAAGACCAGCTTTCTGGATGTGAACATCCTTGACCGCGAATTCCGTGTCGCCTGCCCGGACGATGAAAGGGGAGAATTGCTGGATGCGGTCAAATACCTCGACGTCAAGATGCGCGAGATCCGCGATGCCGGCAAGATCGCATCGGTCGAACGTATCGCCATCATGGCCGCACTCAATATCGCGCACGAATTACTCACCACGCGCGTTGGCGGCGGCTTTGACCTCGCGGAATTGAAGCGTAGAATGCTAGGCATGCAGGCGACCATCGATGAAGCCTTGGTCGACCAGGATCGGTTGTTTTAACCGATCGACAGTTTGTCCCCTGCGGTGTTCGTGAGATTCATAATTCTTTGAACCAATGAGCTAATGCTTAGGTTGCGCCCCATTAAAGTTACTGTTGTGAGCTTCCCTTGCGGAAGCACCTGATGTAACCGGGAACCGACCCTCTTGAACCCAGGTTCAAGATATTGAGTCAACGGCACAGGCGGGGGCCTTTATTCCAGTGCGATCCTTCGGGATCGCACTTTTCATTTGAAAGGGCGTCTCTAGAAATTCAAAATTCTAAGCAAGACAAGGCGCGAGCAAAAAAATTGACGCAGCATATATTTGATATGTAAGGAGTAATTTTTTTCGAGCAACGCAGTATTGCGACGAAGTTTGGATTTCTAGAGATGCCCTGAAGGGCTACTTCCATGCGTTACTGGCTGATGAAATCAAGACTCAATAGCAACAGTACTTTCACGACTGAATTATAAAACTAGGTGTGAAACTGGGTGTGAATTTCATCAGACTCGCACTGCCATAGACCATCGAATCACCCTACCAGCAAACCTCGGATAACCAGTAGTTGTCGAAGATGAATCGTGTATGCCATGTATACACTTTGGGGAACTTACTCTAATAATTTCTTATATGAGAGAGTTTCCCTAGAATGTATACATATCTATTACTGCGATAAAGTCTTTGCGAGTAACCCTGCTGATTTTTTCAGTGCCAATGAGTGCCGCAACACGATTAAGTCGATACTCAACTCCACGAGCACTTTTCTTTCCTTGAATGTGCTGTGCAAAGAATAGTTGGATAGCATCACTTACTGTTGGCATTTCCCTTTCAGCTTGCTCGATAGCCTCAATTTCCGATTTCGTCGCTCTCCTCTCCTCAGCAGGGTCGCGCCCTGCTCTTCTCATTTTCTTCCATTCGAAGGCTATCAATCTTGCTTGAGGCAACGACAAGACCCTTTCATCTAACAGACCGTCAATACTTTGCGCATTGCCTCCAATAGCGTCATAAATGCCAATGACAACTTTCCTTCTATGCCCCTTAAAGAGATAATTGATGAACCATGTTTTCGCACCACTTGAACGAATAATCAGATACAACCCATTGCCATCGCCGAGGATGATATCTCGGTTGATTTTGTGTTTAGTGGCGGTGCATGTACGTTCGGATAGTTTTGCCATGTTGCTCAAAAAACATGCGAAAAAGTCAGGTGTAGATTTGGGTGTAGATTCATTCCAAATTTCTGCAATAAATAGCTAAAGCGATATATTTTGAAGAATGTGATTGTGTTAAATAACAATCACATAGTGAAAGCGAGGAGTAACTTGAAATTTTGGCTGATGAAATCCGAACCTTCCGATGTCAGCATCGACAATCTGGCGAAGCTGCCCGATCAAACCGTCGCCTGGTACGGCGTGCGCAACTATCAGGCGCGCAACTTCATGCGCGACCAGATGAACATCGGTGATGGTGTGCTGTTCTACCATTCCAATTGTAAGGAACCCGGCATCGCCGGCATCGCCGAAGTGTGCAGTCCGGCCTATCCGGATGCCACGCAGTTCGACAAGAAGAGCAAATATTTCGACGCCAAAGCCACGCCAGAACAGCCGCGGTGGATGAATGTGGATGTGAAGCTGGTGAAGAAGATCGCACTGATCCCGCTGGATGAATTAAGGCGACATGCCGAGCTGGAACATATGCGCACCTTGCAACGCGGCAATCGCTTGTCCATCACTCCGCTCGACCCGGCGGAGTGGAAGTTCATCACCACACGATTAGTGAATAATTGATGGAGTGGTATGCCGCCTATCTGATGCTGGGGGCATTTGCAGGCTTTCTGGCTGGTTTGTTCGGCGTAGGCGGCGGGCTGGTGCTGGTGCCGGTGTTGTTGCTGATGTTCGATGCCCAGCATTTCGCACCTGAACACATCATGCATCTTGCACTCGGCACTTCGATGGCAACCATCCTGTTCACATCCCTCGCCAGCATGCGCCAACATCACCAGCATGGCGCGGTGAACTGGCAGGTCGTGCTCAACATCTCGCCCGGCATTCTGCTTGGCACGGCCATCGGCGCATTGACCGCCTCGATCATCCCAGCCAAGGGATTGGGGATCTTCTTTGCGATGTTCGTCTATTTCGCCGCGGCACAGATACTCATCGATAAACGCCCGCACGCCTCGCGCCAACTTCCCGGCGTTACCGGCATGACAGGCTTCGGTATCCTTACGGGCTGGATCAGCAGCCTAGTCTCCATCGGCGGCGGCACGCTTGTCGCCCCCTTCCTGCTTTGGTGCAACCTGCCGATACGAAATGCGATCGGTACCGCTTCCGCTATCGGCTTCCCTATCGCGGTCGGCGGTACTTTAGGTTACATCACCGTCGGCGCTCACATCACTGCGCTACCGTTTCCGCATTTCGGTTATGTCTACCTGCCCGCCCTGTTCTGGATCGCGCTCGCCACCATGCTCACCGCACCCTTGGGGGCGAGGGCGGCGCATAGTTTGAATGTGGGGTTGTTGCGCAAGCTGTTCGCCGGACTGCTGCTTATTCTGGCGACCAAATTGCTGTTCAAGGTAGTGGCCTGATTCAGCGTTGCGCCTCACGATCCAGCTCGCCGCTGGATAGCTTGGCTTCGTAATCGGCCAAGGCCAACTTCACCTTGCCACTCAGAACATACAGTCCGATCAGGTTCGGGAACGCCATGGACAGCACCAGCAGGTCTGTGAAGTCCACCAGATTGGCAGCACTCGCCACCGAAGCGACCACAACGAAGCCGATGAACACCGCCTTGTACAACATGGAATAGCGTTCACCGAACACATACACCCAACACCGTTCGCCGTAATACGACCATGAGATAGCTGTACTGTAGGCGAACAGTACGACGGACAGCGCCAGTATCGAAGGGAACCAATCTGAAACGGTGGCAAAAGCCATGGAAGTCAAAGTGGCACCCTGACTTGCTGCTCGGATAGCCTCATATTCGGGTGCGTTATAAACACCCGTGATGATGATCACCAGCGCGGTCATGGTGCATATCACCACGGTATCGATGAAGGGCTCGTACAACGCGACCAAGCCCTGGCGCACGGGATATTTCACCGATGCAGCGGAGTGTGCGATCGCTGCCGATCCCAGTCCAGCCTCGGAAGAGAACGCAGCGCGCTTGAAACCCTGCACGATGGCACCCACCATGCCGCCCGCCACCGCTATGGGCGAGAAGGCTTCCGTGACGATCTTGCCCAATGCCATCGGCACCAGGTCTGCGTTGCTGCCAATGATCCACAGACAAGCCCCCACATAGATGATGACCATGGTTGGCACCACCGCCTCTGCCACATGCGCGATGCGACGCAGACCGCCGACGATCACCAGTCCGATGGCGATCGCCATCAACAGTCCGTAAGCGATTGGGAAGTCGCGAAAGAATCCGATCTGGGTCTGGACCGCCCCCATGGACTGGCTTACCTGGAAGGCGCTGCCAGCGCCAAAAGAACCGAGGATGGTGAAGATTGCAAACAAGATCGCCAATATCTTTCCGGTGCGGGGCGCGCCGTGCTCAGCCAGCCCTTTGGAAAGATATTCCATCGCACCACCCATCAACCGGCCGTCAGGACGCACCTCACGATACATCTGCGCCAGACTGGCTTCGGTGAACTTGGTGCTCATCCCCAGGAAACCCGCAACGATCATCCAGAAAGTCGCGCCCGGACCGCCTATGGAAATGGCGATAGCCACCCCTGCGATATTGCCCAGTCCGACCGTAGCAGAGAGCGCTGTGGAAAGCGCCTGGAACGACGTGACTTCGCCTTGGTCATCAACCGTCCGGTACTTGCCACGAATGACATGGAAAGCGTGGCGCATCATGCGCAGATTGACGAAGCTGAAACGCAATGTCAGAAACACTGCCGCCACTATCAGCCATGCGACGATCAGCGGCATGGAAGGTTCGCCGGGGAAGATGTCGAAAAAGATGACTTGCGCCAATATTCCATTGATCGAGCCGAACATCGCATCGAGACTGGATTCACTCGCTAACGCGATCTGCGGCATACACCCCATCATCAACCACAAGATCGTCTTTTTCATCCTCATTCCGATTCCCCTTCCCCGTTTCATATACCCGATTAAACCTTGAAGCTGCCGCAGACTCAAGTTGCGATATGAATCCGCCAGTTTCCGGCAATAAAAAAGCCGGCTTGCGCCGGCTTTTTTATTTGCTTCCAATCACACTTCGAAGGATCACAGACCCTTAATGAAAGCCATGATCTCAGCCATGTCAGCATCGCTGACCTTCGGGTTTGCCGGCATAGGCATAGAACCCCATGCGCCACTGCCGCCTTTCTTGATCTTTGTTGCGACCTTGTCCCAAGCTGCAGCATCGCCCTTGTACTTGTCGGCAACAGCCTTCCAAGCCGGACCCACCACCTTCTTGTCCACTGCGTGGCAAGCGGTGCAGTTGTTCTTCTTTGCAACTGCCGGCATATCGGCGGCCAAGGCGGAACCCGCAACCATCAGACCTGCTGCTGCAATCATGCTAACGACGATAGATTTCATGTTCTCTCCATATTTTTGGTTTGGCTACATTTCACTACGAGCGGAGCGATTACCCCGGCCGCATTCTAAACAACCCCGCACGAATTGCAAACCACAAAGCGGTGAGCGATTAACGCCTCATTTTATGAATCGGTTGACGCATCACTGCAACTGCAGCACGAACTGCACAAGACCGGTCAGTTCCTCGCCACTCAGCGCCGGCTGGGGAGGCATTGCGATACTGCCCCAGTCCCCCTTGCCACCTTTGCGCACCTTGGCCTCTACGACAGCTTGGGCACCCGCTTGACCACGATACTTTTGCGCCACCGCTCTCCAGGCTGGTCCGACCATCTTCTTATCCAGCGCATGGCAGGCGAAACAATTTTTCTTCTTTGCCAAGGCGATCGCATCCGCTTCGGAAAGCTCTCCTTGCGGCGCAGGCGCGGCAACAGGCGCTTGTTCCTTCACCACGGCTGCCTCAGTCTTGGCAGCCTCCAATATCTGGACGGGTACCACCTGCGGCGGGCTGGCAACGTCGGGCTTGACTGCTTCCGGCTTGGGCTGTGCAGGCTTGGCATTTGAAGGAGCCGCCACGATCTCTGCCGGCGCCTGCTGCGGCGTAGGCGCTACTGGAACTTGTGCTTCTTTCTCCTGCGCGTCGGCCTTTTCAACCGCAACAGGCGGCGCGACAGGACTTTGCTGCGCATCAGGCTGGCACCCCGCGAAGGCAAACAACACGGTCAATATCCAAATATTTTTCATATTTTCCTCCAGCATCGTTGATTGTGAATCAGAGCCCTTCGCCATTTTCCAGCCAGTTCAGCAGAAACGACCACTGTTCCAGCTCGCGATGTGCCAACGAGGGAGGCAGATCGAACAATGTCTTTCCTTCAAAGCCTGCGTTCACATATGCCTGTGTTTCGCGCAGGTAGGCGAGTACAGGCAGGTCGAGGCCCTTCAGGAACTGTTCCAGCGTCAGCGCCGCTCGAGTACGCGGATCCATGCGCATGCCGACCACGCCAACGAATATCTTGCCTTTGCGAATCGCCTTCTCGTGGTGCAGCGACTCCAGAAAATCGCGACTAGCCTGAATATCGAATGCAGAGGGCGCGATGGGAACGACCACCCTGTGCACCAGCTTTAACGCATGTTCCAGATTCTTGCCGTGCAGTCCTGCCGGGGAATCGATCACCAGCCAATCCAGCGGCGCATCGTGAGCGCTCCCCGCCTGCATCAATTCGATGCCCGGCAGATCCATAGGACGCGTTGCAAGCCATTGCGTCGCAGACTTCTGACGATCCAGATCAAGGATAGCTACGCGCTTTCCCTGCGAAGCCAGATAGCCCGCGATATTGGTAGAAAGCGTAGTCTTGCCGCTGCCGCCTTTTGGATTCGCAATCAGGATCGCTTTCACGAGGACCTCCCCAGAACTTGTTGGCTACTTCTCCACTTGCGACACGTCACGCACCGCGCCCTTATCCGCGCTGGTCACCATCGCTGCGTAGGCGCGCAATGCCGCCGATATCTTGCGCGGACGTTCCGCGACCGGCTTCCATGCTTTGCTGCCCTTCGCTTCCATCGCTGCACGGCGCTGCGCCAGTTCGGCGTCGGAGATCGCCAGATCGATGGTGCGGTTCGGAATATCGATCTCGATACGGTCGCCCTCTTCCACCAAACCGATCGCCCCGCCGCTGGCCGCTTCGGGCGAAGCATGGCCGATGCTCAAACCCGAAGTGCCACCGGAGAAGCGTCCGTCAGTAAGCAACGCACAGGCTTTCCCCAGGCCTTTCGATTTCAGGTATGAGGTCGGGTACAGCATCTCCTGCATGCCGGGGCCGCCCTTGGGGCCTTCATAGCGGATGATGACCACATCGCCTGCAACGATCTGATCGGCGAGGATACCTGCAGTCGCCGCATCCTGACTTTCAAACACACGTGCACGCCCGGAGAACTTCAAAATACTCTCATCCACGCCCGCGGTCTTGACGATACAGCCGTCCACCGCGATGTTGCCGTGCAGCACAGCCAGCCCGCCGTCCTTGGAATAGGCGTGCGCCTGATCGCGTATACAACCTGCGACTCTGTCCGCATCCACTTCCGGATAAAGCATGGATTGCGAGAACGCGATGGTAGTGATAATGCCTCCGGGTGCGGCACGGAAGAACTTCTGTACCGTTTCATCTTTGCTCTGCACGATATCCCACTGTTTGAGTCCGTCACGCAAGGTTTTGCTGTGCACCGAACCGACATCGCCGTGCAGCAGGCCAGCTCTATCCAGCTCGCCCAAAATCGCAGCGATACCGCCCGCGCGATGCACATCTTCCATGTGATATTCGGACGAAGGGGCGACCTTGCACAGCGTCGGCACATGGCGAGAGAGTCGATCCATATCCTTCATGGTGAAATCCACTTCCGCTTCGCGCGCGATGGCAAGCAGGTGCAGGACGGTGTTGGTCGAGCCGCCCATGGCGATGTCGAGTGTCATCGCATTTTCGAAGGCATCGAAGTTGGCGATGCTGCGTGGCAGCACTGATGCATCGTCCTGCTCATAATAGCGTTTGCACAGTTCGACGATCAGGCGTCCGGCGCGCAGGAACAACTGCTTGCGCTCGGCATGCGTCGCGACCAGTGAGCCGTTGCCCGGCAAGGACAAACCCAGCGCTTCGGTCAGGCAGTTCATCGAATTGGCAGTGAACATGCCGGAGCAGGAGCCGCAGGTCGGACAGGCGGAACGCTCGATGGCCTCAACTTCCTCATCGCTCACACGGCTGTCGGCGGCGGCCACCATCGCGTCCACCAGATCGAGACCTTTCACTTTGCCCTGCCAGTTGACCTTGCCCGCTTCCATCGGCCCGCCGGAAACAAAGACAACGGGGATGTTGAGGCGCATCGCGGCCATCAACATGCCGGGTGTGATCTTGTCGCAGTTGGAGATGCACACCAGCGCGTCGGCGCAGTGCGCGTTGACCATGTATTCCACCGAGTCGGCGATCAGGTCGCGCGAAGGCAGCGAATACAACATACCGTCATGCCCCATGGCGATACCGTCATCCACCGCGATGGTGTTGAATTCCTTGGCGATGCCACCCGCCTTCTCGATCTCTCGCGCCACCAACTGCCCCATGTCCTTGAGGTGCACATGACCGGGCACGAACTGGGTGAAAGAGTTGGCGATGGCGATGATTGGCTTGCCGAAGTCGCCTTCGGTCATGCCCGTGGCACGCCACAAAGAACGGGCACCGGCCATGTTGCGGCCATGGGTGGAAGTACGAGAACGGTATTGCGGCATGTTCAGCCTCTCAGGCAACGTATAATCAAGGCGTTGATTCTAACCTATCTGAGGCTATGCTCGTTCATCCCCAATTCGACCCCGTCGCCCTGCAACTCGGCCCTTTCGGCATCCACTGGTACGGCCTGATGTATCTGCTCGGCTTTGCCACCTTCATCTGGCTGGGCCGTAAACGCTTGCGGGCAATGAACCGGCCCGCCTGGGATGCAAAGCTTCTGGATGATCTGCTGTTCTACGGTGTGCTGGGCGTGATACTGGGCGGACGCTTGGGCGAAGTGCTGTTCTATAACCCCGGCTATTACTTCTCCCACCCGCTGAAGATATTGGCGGTATGGGAAGGCGGCATGTCCTTCCACGGTGGATTTTTGGGCGTACTGATCGCCATGGCTCTCTTCGCACGCAGTCGAAAGCTGGAATGGCTGGCGCTGATGGATTTCATCGCCCCGCTGGTACCGCCCGGCCTGACTTTCGGGCGACTCGGCAATTTCATCAACGGAGAATTGTGGGGAAGACCGACCGATATGCCATGGGGCATGGTATTCCCGCAAGTCGACAGCTTGCCGCGTCACCCTTCGCAGCTATATGAATTCGCGCTGGAAGGCATTGCATTGTTCATACTGCTCTGGTGGTTCTCCAGCAAACCCCGCCCGGTCGGCGCAGTATCCGGACTATTCCTGATCGGCTATGGCTGCTTCCGCTTTCTTGGGGAGTTCACGCGCAATCCCGATGACGGCATCTTCGGTCTGATGACGTTCGGCGTGAGCATGGGACAATGGCTGAGTCTGCCGATGGTGCTGGCCGGCATCTGGTTGATGAAACGAGCAGGCTCAAAACACGCGCCATGAAACCCATTCTGCTCGCGCTCACCCTCGTTATCGCGGGTACTGCGCATGCTGCGGCGCCCAACTGGAAGACCTGCGCCGCCATCGAACAAGAAAACGAGCGCCTCGCTTGTTATGACAAGTTCACGGGACATCGCTATATCCAGCGCTCAGCGCTTACGCGCGCGTGGGATCTGGACGGCCTCGGCAATCCCGATTCCGCCGGAGTGCGCAGACTGGAGCCTTATCGTGCCAACCGCGTAATGGTGCACCATACCTCCCGCATCAATGCGCAGCCTGCTTCCCCTGCCCACCCTGCCACAACCCCACATCCCTACCAACCGAACGAACTGAAGTTCCAGTTCAGTGCGAAATCAGAGATTGGTAATTTCCGCGAATTGAATCTGTTGGGGTTCCATGATTTCCGTCTGTGGGCCGGCTTCACTCAGCAGTCCTATTGGCAATTGTTCAACGGCGCCCGATCTTCCCCGTTTCGCGAAACCAACTATGAACCCGAACTCATCGGCACCTTCGGCACTGGGCGCAGCAAAGGCTGGAGATTATTGAACATTGGCCTTTCGCATCAATCAAACGGCCGCGGCGACTACTTGTCACGCAGCTGGAACAGGATGTATGCGCAGGGCGGATGGGAACATGGCGACTATTATCTGCTCGCCAGAGGCTGGTGGCGCATTCCTGAATCGACCGCCATCGATGACAATCCGGATATCCAGCAATATCTGGGCAGAGCAGAACTGGAAGCACACTGGTCGCCCGATTCAGATGATGAAGTGACCCTGTTGGCACGCAGCAATCTTTCCTTCGGTCAGCCGCGCGGCTATTTGCAGCTGGACTGGTCTACGCCGGTGCGCTTCTGGCATCTCTCCCATCTAAGTTTGCAGCTAGCCTCAGGCTACGGGCACAACCTCATTGACTACAATCACAACCAGACGAGCTTCGCTTTCGGGCTGACATTCAAGGACTGGTGAAGTTGACACTGTCTGACTGCCTACCCGATACTCTCGCCCCATTCTTCAACAAGGTGTTCCGTTTTGGATGACATCTCACTGGGCGCGTTGTTCGGCATCCTGTTCGTCCTGCTGATCTGCAGCGCTTTCTTCTCCGGTTCCGAAACCAGCATGATGGCGGTCAATCGCTATCGCCTGAACACCTTGATGCGCAAAGGCAACCGCAGCGCAAAGCTGGTCAACCACCTGCTGGGCAAGGTGGATAAGCTGCTCGGCTCCATCCTGTTCGGCAACACGCTGGTCAATGTGGCCGCCGCCGCCGTAGCCAACATCATCGTATTGCGGATATACGGTCAGGACGATCTGGCAATTCTGCTCGGCACCCTCGCACTCACCTTTGTCTTGCTGGTGTTCGGCGAGATCACCCCCAAAGTGCTCGCCGCCAGCTACCCCGAAAGATTGGCGCTGCCCGCGAGTTATCTGCTTTCGCCGTTGATCACGCTGTTCCATCCCGTCGTCTGGATCGCAGGCATGCTGGTCAAAAACCTGCTGCGCCTGTTCGGCATCAAGTTGCTGACCGACCAAAGCCGGTCACGGGCCACTCTGGAGGAGTTGCGCTCCATGGTCCTCGAAGCAGACCATTACCTGCCCCACAAGCATCAGAAGATGCTGCTCAATCTGGTCGATCTGGAACGCATCACGGTGAACGATGTGATGATCCCCCGCAACCAGATCGAGTCACTGGATTTCACCGCTGAGTCAGAAGACCTTAAACGCCAGATCATCACCAGCCACCATACGCTGCTACCGGTGTATGAGAACTCCCCGAGCAACATCATCGGCATCCTGCACATCAAGCGCGCGCTCTCGTTGTTGCAGGAAAGCGTGCTGGATTCCGCCCGGCTTCGCGAGATACTGCATACGCCCTACTTCATCCCCTCCGAGACGCCGCTCCTGAAGCAATTGCAGCAATTCCAGGAACGCCAGACCCGTCTCGGTCTGGTCGTCGATGAATACGGCGAACTGCTCGGCTTGGTCACACTGGAGAACATCCTGGAGGAGATCGTCGGCGATTTCACGACCCAATCCCCAGCTCAAGGTAGGAAATACCTGCAACAGGATGACGGCAGTTACTTGCTCGAAGGCGGTAGCAGTCTGCGAGACTTGAATCGCAAGCTCGGCATGCATTTCCCATTAGGCGGCGCCAAGACACTCAACGGTTTGATTCTGGAACATCTGGAGGATATCCCTGAAGCAGGTACCAGCATGAAGATCGGAGGCTATCCTATCGAGATCATCCAGACACAGGACCGAGCCATCAAGGTCGCACGGATTTTTCCCGCACAATCCAGCAAGCGCAAGGCAAAGACTTGATTACTTTACAAAGCGGACAATGCCATGCATGATGCAAAAAGCCTTTATAATCCGACACGTTTAGAGTAGCGCTCATAATCAACCCAAACTCTGTCGGCGTAGTATTCCAGTCGAGGAAAAAGATGGCTATCGAAAAAACCGAGAAGATCAAAGAGATCCTGTATCACTGGGAAGGCAAAGACAAATCCGGCAAGGCCGTAAAAGGGGAGATGCGCGCGCCCGGCGAGGCTACCGTCTCCGCCCATTTGCGCCGCCAAGGGATCCAAGTCTCCAAGGTCAAGAAGAGTTCACAAGGCAAGGGTTCGGTCAGCGACAAGGACATCACCCTGTTCACCCGCCAACTTGCCACCATGCTGAAGTCCGGCGTGCCCCTGCTGCAAGCCTTCGACATCGTTGGCAAAGGACATGACAACCCGGCAGTCGCCCACTTGCTGATGGCGATCAAGACGGACATCGAGACGGGCAGCAGCCTCGAACAGGCATTTCGCAAATACCCCCTATATTTCGACGATCTGTTCTGCAACCTGATCGGCGCCGGTGAAGCGGCGGGTATTCTGGACACGCTATTGGACAGATTGGCGTCCTACAAAGAAAAGATTCAAGCGATCAAGGGAAAGATTAAATCAGCCTTATTCTATCCAGTTTCCATTATCGCAATCGCCTTTGTGATAACCGCAGTCATTATGATTTTCGTGATTCCCGCTTTCAAAGAACTATTCAGCAATTTTGGGGCCGACCTGCCTGCTCCCACGCTGGTGGTGATGTCGATCTCGGATTTCTTCGTGGAATGGTGGTGGGCCATCTTCAGTATCGTCGGCGGCACCCTCTACGGCTTCTTCTATGCGTGGAAGCGCAACAAGAAGATGCAACGCGTGATGGATCAGTTCATGCTCAAGATTCCCGTATTCGGCCCGCTAGTTCGTAAAGCCACCATCGCCCGCTGGACGCGCACGCTGTCCACCATGTTCGCGGCCGGTGTGCCGCTGGTCGAAGCCTTTGACTCGGTGGCCGGTGCCTCGGGCAATGCGGTGTATTACGATGCCACCAAGCAGATCCAGCGCGAAGTCACCTCCGGTAGCAGCTTGAATGCTGCCATGATCAATACCAATGCTTTCCCTGCCATGGTGTTGCAAATGGTCGCCATCGGAGAAGAGTCCGGCTCGATCGATTCCATGCTGTCAAAAGTTGCCGATTTCTATGAAGCTGAGGTCGACGAAGCGGTGGAAGCACTTTCCAGCCTGATGGAACCAGTCATCATGGTGGTGCTGGGCACGCTCATCGGCGGCATGGTGATCGCCATGTATCTGCCGATCTTCAAGATGGGCCAAGTGGTTTAATGCACGATCCGGCGCGGCAAACCGCCGCGCCCACTCTCAGAAGACGTTCAGATGATCCAATTGCTGCAAGATAACCCTGCATTGTTCGTGACTGCTTGCGGCCTGCTTGGCCTGATGGTCGGCAGTTTTCTTAATGTCGTCATCCACCGCCTGCCGAAGATGATGGAACGCGAGTGGCATGCGCAATGCGCCGAATTTTCCGGCAAATCAATACCAGAAAGTGCCCCCTACAACCTGATCGTGCCGCGCTCCGCCTGTCCGCATTGCCAACACGCCATCGGCGCATTGGAGAACATCCCTGTCCTCAGTTATCTGGTGCTGCGCGGGAAATGCAAAGGATGCGGGGCGCGCATCTCGGCACGCTACCCCATCGTCGAAACTCTAAGCGGATTACTTTCTGCTTATGCCGCCTGGCACTTCGGCTTCGGCCTTGCGGCTGGCGCAGCACTGATCATGATCTGGTCGCTCATCGCACTCACCTTCATCGATTTCGATACCCAGCTGCTACCGGACGCCATCACTCTGCCCTTACTCTGGCTGGGACTGCTGCTCAATATCAATGACACCTTCACCTCACTCACCAATGCGGTCGTCGGCGCTGCAGCCGGCTATCTGGTGTTATGGAGCGTGTACTGGCTGTTCAAACTGGTGACAGGCAAGGAAGGTATGGGCTATGGCGACTTCAAGCTGCTGGCTGCCATAGGCGCATGGCTGGGCTGGACCATGTTGCCCTTGACCATCCTGCTGTCCTCACTGGTCGGTGCCGTGGTCGGAATCGCACTGATCGTCATCGCAAAGCAAGGCCGCAACATCCCTATCCCCTTCGGCCCTTATCTTGCCGGAGGCGGCCTGATCGCCTTGTTCTGGGGTCAGCCTCTTACCCAAAGCTATCTGCAACTACTGTCGGTGCCGTGAGATCCTGCTACGGTTTGACCGGCGGCATAGGTAGCGGGAAAAGCACCGTAGCCAAACTGTTCGAAGCGCTTGGAGTGCGCATCATCGATACAGACGATATCTCCCACGGACTGACTGCCGCTAATGGCTTGGCGATGCCAGCCATTCAACAAGCGTTCGGCAACACCTACCTCGACAAGGATGGCGCGCTCGATCGTGCCGGAATGAGAGCGCTAGTGTTCTCCGACAGGGATGCCATGCAAAGACTGCAAGCCATCCTGCACCCCTTGATCCTGGAGCAAGCCAAGTCTGATGCACGCTCTCCGACCGGGGCACCCTATACTTTGGTCGTCGTACCATTGCTGTTCGAAAGCGGACGCTATCTCGACTGGCTAAGCGGTGTGATCGTCGTTGATTGCCCTGAAGAACAGCAGATTGCCCGCACCTTGCAGCGCAGCTCACTGGATGAATCGACCGTACGCGCGATAATGGCCCAGCAGATGGACAGAGCCAGCCGACTACGACATGCGGATGAGACCATCCTGAACGACGGCAGTCTGGAACAACTCAAAGAACGTGTATCCGAATTGCATAAGCACCTGGCAGACCGCTGAAAAGCATTTGACGATATCCTGCTCGGCCTATAATCTTTCACCCAAAGAACACCGCCTCAAACATCCGAAAAGTGATCAGTTACGAGTTCCCGTTAAACGAACGTGTGCGCACCCTGTTGCGCTTGGAGGATCTGTTCTCGCGCATCCATCGTTTCATCTCGCGCGAAGAATGCGAAGATCACCACGCGGCACTCGCTGTGTTGTTCGAGATACTTGAAGTTGCCAGCCGTGCCGACCTGAAATCCGAACTCTTGCAGGAACTGGAACGGCAGAAGAAAGCACTCAATGCCTTGCACAACAATCCCGCCATCTCCGAGGATGCTCTGGATGCCATCCTGAACGAGATTGAAACAGACTGTAGCAGGCTACTGGATATCTCCGGCAAGATCGGACAGCATTTGCGCGACAACGAATGGCTGATGGGCATCAAGCAACGCGCGGTCATCCCCGGCGGCGTGTGCGAATTCGACCTTCCCTCGTATCACTACTGGCAGAATCAATCTGTGCAAAAGCGCCGCGGCGACCTGAACAGTTGGCTGGCGCCGTTGCTTCCGCTCAAAGATGGCATCGACATCATGCTAAAGCTGTTGCGTGAAAGCGGCCGAAATCATCGCTTCACCGCCCACAACGGGACCTTCCAGCAAATGCAGGGCGGAAAAGTCGCGCAATTACTGTGCGTCACCTTGGACAGGGCTCTGCCATGCATTCCAGAGATCAGCGCCAACAAGTATGCCCTGAACATCCGCTTCGTCTCCGCCAACTTCAGCGCAAAGACCACTCTCTACGAACACGACGTGGATTTCAGTCTGGTCTTCTGTTCTCTGCAATGAGCAAGCCGCTCATCGTCACTTGCCCGACATGCGGCAAAGAACATGCATGGGACACGAGCAATCGCTTCCGCCCCTTTTGCAGTGAGCGATGCCGTCTTGTCGATCTGGGGAAGTGGGCCAACGAAGAATATCGCGTCGAACAACGCGAAAGGGATTCCGGCGATCAGGAGCCCCAAGCCTGACGCAGTAGCGCGATACCATGGGCACCGTGTTGCCATGCCGAATGCATATCGCCCTGTTTCAAACCACCCAAGGCATACACCGGAATCGTTGTTTCAGCTGCTATCGCAGCGAACTCATCCCACCCCAGATGCAATGCGCCCGGATGCGACAGCGTCGGCAGCACCGGCGACAGCAACGCGAAATCACAACCCAACATTTCAGCACGTTGCAATTCCTCGATGCTGTGACATGAAGCCGCACACCAACCCACCTCCGGACGAGCTTCCAACGACGCCAGCTGAGCCGAAGTCAGTTGCACACCATCCGCTCCCACCTCCTGCGCCAGTGCCACATCACCGTTGAGCAACACCTTTGCGCCACGCGCATGCGCCAGCGCGACCACGCGCTGCGCCAATGAGCGCAACTCCTCCCGTGACAACTCTTTCTCGCGCAACTGGATCAGTTTAAGCCCCGAATCCAGCCTTGCTTGCAAACTAGCAAGAAATGCCTCCACCCCCAGTTCGGCGGCATTGCTGATGGCATACAACGTCGGCAATTCCAGTGCACGCAGAATGGGCGCATTAGCGGGAAGGATCGGGGCGACATTTGCATGTCCCGGCTGCTGCCACGCGAACTGCTGGCCCTCGTGCGGATGCAATGCACCGGACCACTCCGTCACACGGAAGAAATTCAGCCGTACGGTCGCATGAGGATAGGTGAACACGCGGGTGAGCCAGGGATAGGCGGTCTGCACGGTGATACCGAGCTCCTCGTGCAGCTCGCGCACCAATGCGTGGTGCGCGGTCTCGCCGGCTTCCACCTTGCCGCCGGGGAATTCCCAGTAGCCTGCCCATATCTTGTCGGGAGGACGTTGCGCAAGGAGAAAACTGCCGTCGGGACGTTGCAGGACGGCAGCGGAGACTTCGACGACTTTATCTTTCGGCATGTCGACCGCACCAGTCGCGCGCGAACTGCCCCGCCACCCTGCCGCTGCGCGAACCGCGCATCAGTGACCATTGCAGAGCGGCTGTGCGCACGTCATCCGTCATTCCCGCTTTCCAGCCATGGTGCGCCAACCAGTGTGCGGCCACCGCAAGATATTCATCCTGCGTGAACGGGTAAAAGGAGATCCACAAGCCGAAGCGTTCGGACAGCGACACCTTCTCTTCCACGCTCTCCGCCGGATGCACCTCGTCGCCGACATGCTTGGTGGCGAGATTGTCCTGCATGGATTGCGGCATCAAGTGGCGGCGGTTGGAGGTCGCGTAGATCAACAAGTTGTCGGAGAACGCCACCAGATCGCCGTCCAGCGCCGCCTTAAGTGCTTGATAGCCGGGTTCGGCATCATTGAAAGAAAGATCGTCGCAATACAGGATGAAACGCTCGGCGCGTCCCTGCACCAAGCCGATGATGTGTGCCAGATCGATCAGACCCTGTTTGTCGATCTGGATCACGCGCAAGCCTTGTTCGGCGTATTCATTCAACAAGGCTTTCACCAGCGACGACTTGCCAGTACCGCGCGCGCCGGAAAGCAGCACATTGTTGGCAGTACCGCCGCGCACGAACTGCTCGGTGTTCTGGCGGATGCGTTGTTTCTGGTCGTCGATGCCGAGCAGGTCGGCGAGCGCGATGCGCTGGAAATTCGGAACGGGATGCAAGGCACGTTGCTGGTGGTCCCAGCGGAATGCGGCGGCAGTTTGCCAATCGGGAGCTTGCGGTTGTGCGCCGGGCAGGATATTTTCCAGGCGAGCGAGCAAGCCTTCGGCACGGGAGAGAAATTTGTCCAGCTTATCCATAGAACATTCCCCCCGTGCGGGAGCTGCAAATCAGCTTCTGTAGCTCGCGTTGATCTTCACGTAATCGTAAGAGAAGTCGCATGTCCACAGCGTCGCATCCACCGCCCCGCGATTCAGAACCACGCGAATGGTAATGTCGCTCTGCTGCATCACGCGGGCACCATCTTCTTCCTGGTAGCTCGCGGCACGCCCACCGTTCTCGGCCACCAGCACGTCATCAAGATAGAGTTTCAATATCGCGACATCAAGATCGCCCACGCCCGCGTAACCGATCGCAGCGAGGATGCGTCCGAGGTTGGGATCGGAAGCGAAGAATGCGGTTTTAACCAAGGGCGAGTGTGCAATGGCGTAGCCGATCATTTTGCACTCGGCTTCGTCCTTACCGCCTTCGACCTTGATAGTGATGAACTTGGTGGCGCCTTCGCCGTCGCGCACGATAGCCTGTGCCAGCACGGTGGCGACCTCGGTGATGACGGCCTGCATCGCTGCACGGTTAGCGGCATCTATCGCCACACCGCTCTTTCCGGTGGCGATCAGCATGAGCGCGTCATTGGTGGAGGTATCGCCGTCCACGGTGATGCAGTTGAACGAGCGGTTGGCCACTTCGCTCACCATATCTTGCAATAGCGATTGTGCAATGGCCGCGTCGGTGGCGATGTAGCCCAACATGGTGGCCATATTGGGATGGATCATACCGGAGCCTTTGGACATGCCGGTGACGGTGACGGTTTTGCCGTTGATCTGCACTTGCCTCGACACCGCCTTGGCAACGATGTCGGTGGTCATGATCGCCTGCGACGCATCGAACCAGTTATCGGCTTTCAGATTGGCTATCGCTTGCGGCATACCGGCGACGATCTTGTCGACCGGCAGCGGCTCCATGATGACGCCGGTGGAATATGGCAGTACTTGCTCGGGCGCACAGCCAAGTAGTTTCGCTAATGCCGCACAAGTGCTGCGTGCAGCATCCATGCCCTGTTCGCCGGTGCCGGCATTGGCGTTGCCGGTGTTGACCACCAGCGCGCGAATGCCCTTGCCTGCGGCTAGGTGTACTTTTGCAACGGTGACGGGTGCGGCGCAGAAGCGGTTGGTGGTGAACACGCCGGCAACGGTCGCGCCGTCATCGAGCTTGATGACCAGCAGATCCTTGCGATTGGCGCGCTTGATGCCCGCTTCGGCGATGCCCAGAAAAACACCCGCAACGGGCAACAGTTGTGCCGCGACGGGCGCTGATAGATTCACAGGCATGATTTCAGAGGTGGCGGCCAGTTTTGTAAAGATAGTTGGTCATCTCGACCGACTGGGCGTTCATGCGGCGCACGATGCCATGAGTGTGGCGGACGATACCGCGCATGACGTAATACACGATAGCCGGCTGCGTATTCAACAGTGACTCCAGCTTGCAACGATCAAGAATCAGCACCTGGCAATTGGTTTTAGCGGTGATGGTGGCGCTGATCTGCGATACATTCCCGCCCACAAAAGTGATGATGCCGGCCAAGTCCCCCGGCTGCAGCAGATGCAGCGTGGCCTGTTCGTTGCCGATGTTCGCGGTCGCTTCGACTTCACCGCTGGCCAGCATGACCAATGAATTCTTCAGCTTTTCCTCGCCCGGACGCAACAGACTCTCACCCGCCTTGAATTCGCGCACTTCGAACAGTTGTGCCAGCGTTTCGATCTCGGCATCGCGCAATTCTTCGGTCAGCGTCGAATTGTGCAAAGTTTGCAGAATCATTTGATCCGTCACCATCTTTGGTCTCCCTAGATTTTATTAATTCAGTTTACCGTGGCACTGTTTGTATTTCTTGCCCGAACCGCAGGGGCATGGATCGTTTCTTCCGACCTTCTCGCCGCCCCGCACGAACGGCTTGTGCTCGGCATCATCTTTACCGCCCGATGCCAGCGCTTCCTCATAGTCCGCGTGATGATACTGCACATTTTCGGGAGCGTGGGACAGTTCAGCCGCCTGCACCGCCTCTTCGCTGCGTATCTGCACATTCATCAGTGTCTGGGTCACATCGCGCTTGATGCCATCCAGCATGGTCGAGAACAGCTCAAAGGCCTCCCGCTTGTATTCCTGCTTGGGGTTCTTCTGCGCGTAACCGCGCAAATGGATTCCTTGGCGCAGATGATCCAGCGAAGCCAGATGCTCGCGCCAATGTTGATCCACGGTCTGCAACATCACGATGCGCTCATAGCCATGCATCACCTCGGCACTGACCTGATCCACTTTGGACTGATACTGCTGACTTGCCGCCTCGGCGACGCGCGCAGCCAGACCTTCGGCATCCAGTTGTTTGTCCTGCTCCATCCACGCCACAACGGGGAGATGCAACTGGAATTCGGCGGCCAGCGCCTTCTCCAGTCCGGGCACATCCCATTGTTCTTCCATGCTGCCGGGAGGCAGATGCAGTTCTACCAGTTCACGCAATACGCCGCCGCGCATGGCAGTCACCGTTTCGGTGATATCCGTGCTCTCCAGCAACTCGGCACGCTGCTGATAGATCACTTTGCGCTGGTCGTTGGCAACATCGTCGTATTCCAGAATCTGTTTACGCATATCGAAGTTGCGGGCTTCAACCTTGCGTTGCGCGTTCTCGATGGCGCGCGTCACCCAGACATGCTCGATGGCTTCACCTTCCGGCAACTTGAACCTGTTCATGATCGCCGCCACACGGTCGGAAGCGAAGATGCGCAGTAAGGAGTCTTCCAGCGACAGATAGAAGCGGCTCGATCCCGGATCACCCTGCCGGCCGGAACGTCCACGCAGCTGGTTGTCCACCCGGCGCGACTCATGGCGCTCGGTGCCGATGATGTGCAGGCCGCCGCTGGCCAATACCTGCTCATGTACCGGCAACCATTCGGTACGCAACTGTGCCACGCGCTGTTCGCGGGTCTCGGCATCCAGACTCTCGTCCATACGCACCAGCTCGATTGGCTTTTCGACATTACCGCCAAGTACGATATCGGTACCGCGACCAGCCATGTTGGTGGCGATAGTGATCATGCCGGGGCGACCTGCCTGAGCGACGATCTCCGCCTCGCGTGCATGTTGCTTGGCGTTCAACACCTGATGCGGCAACCCGGCCTTCTCCATCAGACCGGACAACAACTCCGAAGTCTCGATGGAAGTGGTACCCACCAACACCGGCTGCCCGCGCTTGTGACAGTCGCGCACATCCGCGATGACTGCGTCATACTTCTCCTTGGCAGTCAGATACACCTTGTCCATCAGATCCTGACGCACAGTCGGGCGGTGCGGCGGCACGATGACCGTCTCCAGGCTGTAGATGGACTGGAATTCGAACGCCTCGGTATCAGCCGTGCCGGTCATGCCGGACAGACGGTTGTACATGCGGAAATAGTTCTGGAAGGTGATGGAGGCCAGCGTCTGGTTCTCCTTCTGGATCGCCACGCCTTCCTTGGCCTCAACCGCCTGATGCAGACCGTCGGACCAGCGACGGCCCGCCATCAGTCGTCCGGTGAATTCGTCGACGATCACCACCTCACCATCCTGGATCACATAATGCTGGTCGAGATGGAACAGATTGTGCGCACGCAAAGCCGCGTAGAGGTGATGGATCAGTGTGATGTTCGCGGGGTCATACAAACTGCCGCCTGCCGGCAACAATCCCGCCTGAGACAGCAACTGCTCGGCATGCTCATGCCCAGCCTCGCTCAGCAGAACCTGATGGCTCTTCTCATCCACACTGTAATCGCCGGGAGCTTCGTCGTCAGCCTGGCGAACCAGCTTGGGTGCCAGCGCATTGACCCGCACATAGATGTCGACATTGTCTTCCGCCTGTCCGGAGATGATCAGTGGGGTACGTGCCTCATCGATCAGGATGGAGTCCACCTCATCCACGATGGCGAAGTTCAGCCCGTGCTGGAAGCGGTCTTCGGCACGCGCGGCCATGTTGTCGCGCAAATAGTCAAAACCGAACTCGTTGTTGGTACCGTAAGTGATGTCCGAACTGTAGGCGGCCAGTTTGTCGCCGTGATCCATATTGGACAGGATCACGCCCACAGACAGACCAAGGAATCGATAGAGCCGCCCCATCCACTCCGCGTCGCGCGAGGCCAGATAGTCGTTCACCGTCACCACATGCACGCCCTTGCCGGACAAGGCATTCAGATAGGCAGGCAAGGTCGCCATCAAGGTCTTGCCCTCACCGGTGCGCATCTCGGCGATCTTGCCGTAATGCAGCACCATGCCGCCGATCAACTGCACATCGAAATGGCGCATCTGCAGCACGCGTCTACTGCCTTCACGCACCACGGCAAACGCTTCCGGCAGCAGCGAGTCCAGCGTCTCGCCTTTTTCCACGCGCTGTTTGAACTCGGCAGTCTTGGCTTGCAACGCCTCATCTGACAGCGCCTGAATCGACGGCTCCAGCGCGTTGATACGCGCGATCGTCTGGCGATATTGTTTGAGCAAACGGTCGTTGCGGCTACCGAAGACGGATTTCAACAATTTGGAGATCATGCTTGTATTTTCTGTGACGATTGTTGCGAACAAATAAAAAAGGGTGAGGTACTCACCTCACCCCTGCCGTAAAGAAACATGCTTCAACTGGCTGCTTTTTCCAGGAAGCGCACCGGATTCTGTGCCGTCCCCCTGTATCTCACTTCGAAATGCAGGTGATTGCCTGTAGAACGCCCAGTACTGCCGACTCTTGCGATCTCGTGCCCGCGGCGGACGACCTCGCCAACCTTGACCAGCAGCCTGGAAGCATGTGCATAGCGGGTGATGATCTGGTTACCGTGATCAATCTCGACCATATTACCATACTGGGGATGCATGCCCGCAAACACCACGACCCCGCCGGCCGAGGCATGCACTTGGGTACCCGCAGGCACCATATAGTCCACCCCTTCATGCATCGCGTTCTTGCCGGTGAAGGGGTCGATACGCCAACCGAAGTTGGAGGAATACCAGCTCGCCGTGATCGGCGCCACCGAGGGCAGCATCTTTTTGTCCAGCTTGTCCTGTTGCAGCAAAGTCTCTAGCGCGACTAATTTGTCACTTCTGTCGCCCAGCAAAACATTCAATTCATCCAGCTGCCGCAACATCGTTTCCAGAGAAATATCCTGCTGGGGTGGCACGGCAAGTAGTGGGCCACCCTGTGCCGGTTTCTGTCCGAACGAAAATTCCTGCGGCTGCATACCGCTCAGTTTGGCCAAGCGCGCACCCAAACCATCGAGGCGTTGCAGCTGTGCCTGCATTTGCCCCAGCCGGACTGCCATCGCATCCAGACTCTGGCGCATGAACAATTCCTGCTTGCGCAGCTCCTCGTCCTGCGCGCTAGCCAGCCAGCTACGCAATTCATTACTGATGGTGCCAGACTGAAAACGCACGATAGCGTATTGCGCCATCAACACCGCAGTGATAAACAAGCCGAGCGCCACTAAAGCAGCCAGTGTCATATGCGTACCGGTCAGCGTCAGGCTGCGTGCTTTTGCAGAACTGTTCGAAACTAGAATAATATTCATGCATACACTCCCTACGAGATTCCAAAACGACTGTGCCCAACCGCCTGAATGACTTTCTGGACTCCGATCCAAAACTGAAGCAACTTGCACTGGCAGCACGCCAGCTCGTGTGGCTGCAGCATCAATATCGGTCCATCGCGCCGCCTTCTTTAGTCCAAGGCAGCCGTGTGTTGCGGTTTGAAAACAATCATCTGACTCTGGCTGCCGACAATGGCGCGATCGCCAGCAAACTCAAACAACTCGTCCCTCAATTGATTTCTTCATTTCGAACAAGGGGATGCGAGGTTACTGGAATTCAAACTCAGGTGCAAGTGAACGCCAATCCACCGCCGGCGCCCTTGCCGGCGAGAGAAGTGGGGGAACAAGGCCGCGTTGCACTGGATGAGCTGGCGCACGATCTACCGGAAGGCGATCTGAGATCGGCCATTGAACGTCTGGCCCACAAAAGGCGCTAAACAAAGACGCGCCAAGCGACCAGCCCGAAGCGCTCCAGCGCGTACAGCACCGCGAATACCAGCAGCAGAAACAGCAGGAAGCGCACGATCAGACTGATGAAAGTCAGGTAACGCAAGTCCCGCGTAAACAGATAGGCCAGACCCGAGACTGCCAGCAATAGCGCGGACAGCAACAAGACCAGTCGGATCAGCATACCGGTCCTGATCAGACCGGCTGCAGTTGCAGGCGCAAAAAGTCCGGCGCCTCTTCAGCCTTGGTGAAGGTGACGAATTCCCATGCCGTTTCATCCGCCAGCAAAGCGCGGCAGAGGGCGTTATTCAATGCATGTCCGGATTTATAGCCGGAAAAAGCCCCGATCAGCGGGTGACCCAAAAGATACAGATCACCTATGGCGTCCAGCACCTTGTGCTTGACGAACTCATCCTCGAAACGTAATCCGTCCGGATTGATTACGCGGTACTCGTCCATCACGATGGCATTGTCCAGATTGCCCCCCAATGCCAAGCCCTGCGCGCGCATGTTCTCCACATCCTGCATGAAACCGAAAGTGCGTGCCCGACTGACTTCCTTGATATAAGAATGCTCGCCCAAATCGACCACGACATTCTGTTTGGTATTGGCAAACACCGGATGGGCAAAATTGATGGTGAAGCTCAGCTTGTAGCCGTTGAACGGCTCGAAACGCACCCACTTGTCCCCATCCTTGACTTCGACTGTCTTTTTGATGCGGATGAATTTCTTGGGTGCATCCTGCTCGACGATGCCGGCCGATTGCAGTAGAAAGATAAAAGTTCCCGCGCTTCCGTCCATGATGGGCAACTCGGGGCTGGTCAGTTCGACGATGGCGTTATCGATACCCAAACCGGCCAAGGCCGACATCAAGTGTTCGACCGTCGCCACGCGTGCGCCTTTCGCCTCCAGACAGGTAGACAGGCGCGTGTCATGCACCGCATGTGCTTCGGCACGGATGTCCGACGACTGCGGCAGATCCACGCGGCGGAACACGATGCCGCTGTCGATGGCTGCGGGACGCAAGGTCAGATAGACCTTCTCGCCTGTATGCAAACCGACACCGGTCGCTTCGACCACCGTCTTCAATGTGCGTTGTTTGACCATTCCTGTTTTCCCGACTGATACGCTGACGAGTTTAGCACAGGCCACAACAACGGCCCGACACCGCTCCGCCTGCTATCGCGCCTAGCTCAGTCCGCCTGTTTGCGCAGGAACGACGGGATATCCAGCGTCTCGACACCGGACTGCTTCATCGCCTCCACCGCTTCACGATGACGTCCGCTACGCATCACTGCCGGCATGTCCAACTCGCTGAAATCGACCATAGGCGCATCATGCGTACCGGTACGCAACTGAGCTTGCGGCACCAGCACGGGACGGGACTGTGGCTTGCGGATCTCACCCAAGCCGGTCGCAACGATAGTCACGCGCAGCTCATCGCCCATATTCTCGTCAAACACGGAACCGACGATCACTGTCGCTTCTGTTGCCGCGAACTGGAAGCAATTCATCACTTCGTGGAACTCCTCCAGAGTGATCTCGCTGCTGGAAGTCACGTTGACCAAGACACCGCGAGCACCGGTCAGATCCACATCCTCCAGCAGCGGGCTGGCTATCGCCTGCTCTGCAGCACGTTGCGCACGGTTTTCACCGGACGCCACGGCAGACCCCATCATCGCCATACCGTTCTCGGACATCACTGTGCATACGTCGGCAAAATCCACGTTAATCATGCCCGGCACATTGATGACTTCTGCGATGCCGGCCACCGCACCATGCAGCACTCCGTTGGACGCCTTGTAGGCTGCCGGCATGGTCGTCTTGCCTCCAAGGACTTCCATCAGCTTTGCATTCGGCACGATGATCAACGAATCCACATAGTTAGCCAATTCTTCGATGCCCTGCTGCGCCAATGCCATGCGCTTGCCTTCGAACACGAACGGCTTGGTAACGACCGCAACGGTGAGGATACCCAACTCCTTGGCCACCTGCGCCACGATGGGTGCGGCACCGGTACCGGTGCCGCCGCCCATGCCGGCGGTGATGAACACCATGTTCGCGCCGCTGATGATCTCGGCGATACGCTCGCGGTCTTCTTCCGCTGCGGCCTGGCCGATCTGGGGTTTGGCGCCTGCCCCCAAGCCCTTGGTCAGCGCCGAACCGATCTGCAACTGCACACGCGCCTTGCTGCGTTTCAATGCCTGCGCATCGGTGTTGATGGTAATGAACTCGACCCCTTGCACACCCTGTTCGATCATGTGATCGACCGCATTGCCGCCGCAGCCGCCCACGCCCACCACCTTGATCACCGCGCCTTGCGGTTGTGCATCCAACAGTTCGAAAGCCATCATTTTTCTCCTTAAAGTTGATAACAAATAATTAATACAAACCCGACCGATCTCACAGCACGCCTACTGCTAAAAGTTCCCCTTGAACCAATCCTTCATCTTTTCCAGCACATCCTTGAACGAACCCGTTCCCACTCTGGACACCTCCTCGCGCTGGTGGCGCTCCAGTCCGTACACCAGCAGACCGACGCCGGTCGCATAGCGCGGCGTCTTCACTACAGCCGACAGTCCGCCGATGTTGCGCGGCAGTCCCAAGCGCACCGGCAGATGGAATATCTCCTCGCCCAATTCGACCATGCCCTGCATGGCGGCACTGCCGCCGGTGATGACGATGCCGGAGGACAGCAGGTCTTCGAAACCGCTGCGACGTATCTCTGTCTGCACCAGCGAATAGAGCTCCTCGACGCGCGGTTCGATCACTTCCGCCAGCGTCTGGCGCGACAACATGCGCGCACTGCGCTCGCCCACACCCGGCACTTCGATCGGCGCATCGTTCGCCAGCTGACGCAGCGCACAGCCGTACTTGATCTTGATGTCCTCGGCGTCCTTGGTCGGTGTGCGCAGGGCCATCGCGATGTCGTTGGTGATCTGGTCGCCCGCGATAGGGATCACCGCCGTGTGACGGATCGCGCCGCCGGTGAAGATCGCCACGTCGGTAGTGCCACCGCCGATATCCACCAGACACACGCCCAATTCCCGTTCGTCTTCAGCCAGCACCGCTTTGCTCGACGCCAGCGGCTGCAGGATCATGTCCTCCACTTCCAGTCCGCAACGGTGGATGCACTTCAGGATGTTCTGCACCGCGGATACCGCGCCGGTCACGATGTGTATCTCCACTTCCAGACGCAGGCCGCTCATGCCCATCGGCTTCTTGATGCCGCTCTGCCCGTCGATGCTGAACTCCTGCTCCAGGATGTGCAGGATCTGCTGATCGCCCGGCAGGCTGATCGAACTGGCGGTCTCGATGGCGCGCAGCACATCGGTCTGCGCCACTTCCTTGTCCTTGATCTTGATCATGCCGTGCGCATTCGAGCTGCGGATGTGGCCCCCGGCGATACCGGTGTAGACCTGCCGTATCTTGCAGTCCGCCATCAGCTCCGCTTCCTGCAGCGCCTGCTGAATCGCCCCCACGGTGGCATCGATGTTCACCACCATGCCCTTTTTCATGCCGGATGATTGATGCATACCTGCGCCGATCACTTCCAGCGTTCCCTCCGCCGTCACCTCGGCCACGATGCACGCGATCTTCGACGTGCCGATGTCCAGACCCACGATCAGACTCTTGTTCTCTTTGCTCATCACCTTCTCCTGACTACCCTTATGCCGCGCCTAGCGGCGGCTGCACCGCGAATCCATTGCGATAGCGCAGATCGATACGGCGCGCGTTCGGCACTCTCACCGCCACGCTGTATGGAAAGACTTTGACGAAACGCGCCAACCGTTCGCGCATCTCTTCGCGTCCCAGCGCGAGCTCCATGCCATCGTCCAGTTTGACCTGCCAGCTCATGCGCGGCGACAGGTCCAATCGCACGATATGTCTTTGCATAGGCAGCAGCTCCTGCTCCAACTCGCTATACATGCGTGCCACCACCAAGGAGTTCTCCTGCTCGCCGGAGAACTCGGGCAATGTTTCATCACTCTGCGCCTCGAACAACTCGCCATAGGTATTCACCAGCGCGATCTTGTTCCAGCGTGCCAGCGCAATGTGTTCCTCGATCGCCACTTCCAGTTGCCAGGGGAATTTGCGCCGCACGCTCACCGACCGCACCCATGGCAACTGCTGGAATGCAGCACGCGTCTCGGCCAGATCCACCGTGAAAAATTTGCCGCGCACCTGCTCGCGCACCACTTCCTCCAGTTGGGCGACATCCACCTGTTGCGGCGTTGCAGTCAGCACCACCGCCTGCAGCGAGAATGCCGGCAACTGCGCCACGTAGCGCAGCAGGCCGTACACCATCAGCAGCAGGCTGAAGCCGAACAGCACGTTGGCGATACCGCGCAGCAGATGAGCGTTATCCCACATGCGCGCCCTCCAGGATCTGCACCACCAGTTGCTCGAAGCCGATACCCGCCTGGCGCGCCGCCATCGGCACCAGACTATGGTCGGTCATGCCGGGCGCGGTGTTCACTTCCAGCAGATACATCTTGCCGTCCTCGCCGCGCAGGAAGTCCACACGCCCCCAGCCCTGACCGCCGATCAGCTGGAATCCCAGTTGCGCCATGTGCTGCATCTCGGCTTCCTGCTCCGCATCCAATCCGCAAGGACACAGGTAGCGTGTGTCGTCGCGCAGGTACTTCGCTTCGTAATCGTAGAACTCGTTCGCCGGTTCGATCTTGATCGCCGGCAACGCCTTGCCGTTCAGGATCGCCACCGTATATTCACCGCCGCTCATAAAACTCTCGGCGATAACCACTTTGTCGTGCTTGGCCGCCTCGGCGTAGGCAGCGGGCAATGCCTCCACCGTCTTCACCTTGATCACGCCGACACTGGAGCCTTCGCTGGCGGGTTTCACGAACAACGGCAGATCGAGATGCTCTGCCACCGCGTTCCAATCGGTCGGCGCGGTCAGCGCCTCGTATTCCGGGATCGGCAATCCGGCCGCCTGCCAGATCATTTTGCTGCGCCACTTGTCCATGCCGATGGCCGAGGCCATCACGCCGCTGCCGGTGTACGGGATACCCATCAGCTCCAGCGCGCCCTGTACCGTGCCGTCCTCGCCGCCCCGTCCATGCAATATGACGAACACGCGATCGAACTTCTCGGTCTTCAATTCCGACAACTCACGCTCGGCCGGGTCGAAGGCATGCGCATCCACCCCGCTGCGCTGCAAAGCAGCCAGCACCGCCGCACCGCTCTTCAGCGACACTTCGCGCTCGGCCGAACGGCCACCCAACAACACCGCTACTTTTCCGAATCTATTCACTTGACGCTTTCTCCAACGATCTTCACTTCCGGATGCAAGTTGATGCCCGTCTTCTGCAGCACTGTCACTTGCACTTCACCAATCAGATTCTCGATATCCGCCGCGCTCGCACCGCTCGTGTTGACGATGAAGTTCGCGTGCTTCTCGGACACCTGCGCACCGCCTATGCGTTTGCCTTTCAGTCCGCAACCCTCAATCAACTTCGCCGCGTGCTCGCCCTGCGGATTGCGGAACACGGAGCCAGCATTGGGCATCTGCAGGGGCTGGCTTGCGCTGCGCTTCTCCATCAGCGCCTTGATCTCCCGCTTCGCCGCCTCGACGTCGCCTTCGCTGAACTTCAGCCAGGCAGCAACGAAGAACTCCTCGTTCTGCTGCTTCAGCGCGACGTGCCGATAACCGATGTCATATTCCTGCGGCGTACGCTCGACCAACACTCCGCTGCGTGTCAACACCTGCACACGTTGTACCGCACCCCAAGTCTCACCGCCGTAGCATCCAGCGTTCATCGCCAACATGCCGCCCAGAGTACCGGGTATACCGACGAAGAATTCCGCGCCACACAACTTATTGCTCGCCGCAAAGCGCGCCAGCTTTGCACCTGGCACGCCGGCCTGCGCGTAGATCGATCCGTCTTCCATACGCAGCTCGGTCAGCGCACCCACCATCAGCAATACCGTGCCGCGAAAACCGCCGTCGCGCACCAGCAGATTGCTGCCCAGTCCGACCGCAAGCAGCGGTTCGTCCGCCGGAATCTGCTGCAGGAATGTTTGCAAGTCGGACAGATCCGCCGGCTGGTACACGCGCTGCGCGACACCGCCCGCGCGCCAGCTCACATGGCGCGACATCGGTTCGTCATGGAGCATCTCTCCACGCAGAACTTCCGTATTGAACTGTGTCGGCTCACTCATATTCATTTGCTGGTCAGTTTCACCACTTGGTTCGGCACACCGCCGATGGAACCAGCGCCCATGTTCAGCACCACATCGCCGTCCTGCGCCATCTGCATGATGGCCTGCGGCATGTCGGCGATGTTCTCCACGAACACCGCATTGGTCTGCCCCGCCACGCGCAAGGCATGCATCAGCGCACGACCGTCTGCCGCCACGATGGGCGCTTCACCTGCTGCGTAGATATCTGCCAGCACCAGTGCATCCACCCCCGACAGGACTTTTACGAAATCTTCGAACAGGTCACGTGTGCGCGTGTAGCGATGCGGCTGAAAGGACAGCAGCAGTCGTTTGTCCGGGAAAGCGCCGCGCACCGCGGCGATGGTCGCTTTCATCTCCACCGGATGGTGGCCATAGTCGTCGATCAGGGTGAATGAGCCACCGGATGGCAGGTCAATCTCGCCATAGCGTTGCATGCGACGGCCCACGCCCTCGAACTCGGCCAGCGCATCGGCGATGGCTTGCGGTGCGACACCCACCTCAAGACCGATGGCGATCGCCGCCAGCGCGTTCAGCACGTTGTGCTCGCCCGCCAGATTGAGCGTGATGTCCATATCCAGCGGCTTGCCGTCGAACAGGCATTTCTCGTCATGGCGGCACTGCGCGGTGAAGCGCATCCGGCCGGCCTCATGGCGAATGTTCACCGCGCGGATCTGTGCTTCCTCACTCATGCCATAGGTGGTGATCGGCTTGCTGATGCGCGGCAATATCTCGCGCACGTTCGGATCGTCAGCACACAACATGGCTCGACCATAGAAAGGCAGACGCTCCAGAAAATCGATGAAGGCCTGCTTCAATCTGTTGAAGTCGTGGCCATAGGTTTCCATATGGTCGGCATCGATGTTGGTGACCACGGCGAGGATAGGTGTCAGATGCAGGAACGAAGCATCCGACTCATCCGCCTCCGCTACGATGAACTCGCCGGTGCCGAGACGCGCATTCGCACCGCTGCTGTTCAGGCGGCCTCCAATGACGAAGGTGGGGTCGAAACCGCCCTTGGCCAGCACGCTGGTCACCAGCGACGTCGTTGTGGTCTTGCCGTGCGTGCCGGCGATGGCGATGCCTTGGCGCAAACGCATCAGCTCGGCCAGCATCACCGCACGCGGCACCACAGGGATATGCTGCTCACGCGCGGCAATGACTTCCGGGTTGTCCGCCTTCACTGCAGTAGAGGTCACCACCGCATCCGCGTCGCGCAAGTGCTTGGCATCGTGTCCGATGCTGATGTTCGCGCCCAGATCGCGCAAGCGCATGACGACCGTGCTTTCCGCGATGTCGGAACCGCTCACCTTGAAACCCAGGTTGAGCATCACCTCGGCGATACCGTTCATACCGGAACCACCGATGCCGACGAAATGGATGTTTTTGACTTTGTGTTTCATATTCTTCCTATGCAGCCAAGGTTGTGCAAACTCGCGCCACGTGTCGTGTCGCATCCGGTTTCGCCAGACTGCGCGCGGCTTGTGCCATCGCCAGCAGTCTTCCTCTGTCCAGTCCCTGCAACAGTTGCGCCAGTTTCTCGGCGCTCAATTCTTTTTGCGGCAGCAAGATCGCCGCGCCGTGCTCGCTCAGGAAGCGCGCGTTATGCGTCTGGTGGTCGTCCACGGCGAACGGGAACGGCACCAGCACGCTGGCCACGCCGGCCGCTGCCAACTCGGCAATGGTCAGCGCGCCTGCGCGGCAGATCACCACATCGGCTTGCGCATACTGGTTCGCCATGTCTTCCAGGAAGGCGCGCACATCCGCCTGCACGCCGGCTTGCGTGTACAACTGCTGCACCGCCTCGAAATGTCGCTTGCCGGTCTGGTGGATCACCTGCGGCCGCACGGCTTCATCCATCAGTGCCAGCGCCTTGGGCAAAGCCTCGTTCAACGCCTGCGCACCCAGACTGCCGCCCACCACCAGCACGTTCAGCTTGCCGCTGCGCTGCGTGAAGCGCGCTTGCGGCGCCGGCAATGCGGCGATGTCGGCACGCACCGGATTGCCGCTCCACTCGGTACCCTTCAATACATCGGGGAAACCGCTCAGCACGCGCGACGCCAGCTTCGCCAGCACCTTGTTGCTCATGCCCGCGATGGAGTTCTGTTCATGCACTACCAGCGGACGGCGCAGGAATGCCGCCATCAATCCGCCCGGCATGGTGATGTAGCCGCCCATGCCCAGCACCACATCGGGACGATGACGCAGGATCGCCGCCGCACTTTGACCCAGCGCGCGCAGCAAAGTGAACGGCAGGGTCAGCAATCGCAACAGCCCTTTGCCACGCACACCGCTGAAGTTCACCCACGCCACCGGGTAGCCGTGCTTGGGCACCAACTCCGCTTCCATACTGTGCGGCGCGCCCAGCCAGACCACATTCCAGTCCTGCGCGCGCAATGCATCGGCCACGGCCAAGCCCGGATAGATGTGCCCGCCGGTACCGCCTGCCATGATGAGGATGGTGCGGCTCATATCGGCAACCCCCGCGCGACACGTCTGTTTTCATAATCGATGCGCAGCAACACCGCGACCGCCACCATGTTCACCACCACACCGCTGCCGCCGAAGCTGAGGAAAGGCAGGGTCAGACCCTTGGTCGGTAGCACGCCCATGTTCACGCCGATATTGATCATTGCCTGCACACCCAGCCACACGCCGATGCCCTGTGCCACCAGTGCGGCATACAACCGGTCGGACATCGCGGCCTGACGGCCGATGGCGAAGGCACGCACGATCAGCCAGCCGAACAGCAGCAGCACGGCGGTTACACCGAACAGACCCAGCTCTTCGGCGATCACTGCCAGCAGAAAATCGGTATGCGCTTCCGGCAGATAGAACAACTTCTCCACGCTGCCGCCCAGGCCGACCCCCAGCCACTCTCCGCGCCCGAAGGCGATCAGCGCATGGCTCAACTGGTAGCCCTTGCCGTAGGGGTCGGACCAGGGATCGAGGAAGCCGAGTACGCGCTGCATGCGGTATTCGGAAGAGAAGATGAGTGCGGCGAAGGCCAGTGGTAGCGCGAAGGTCAGCGCACCGAATATCTTCAGATTGAAGCCGCCCAGCCACAGCATGCCCATGGCGATCGCACAGATCACCACGAAGGCCCCCATGTCCGGCTCCAGCAACAACAAAGCGCCGACCAGCGCCATCACGATAAACATCGGCACGAAAGACTGTACGAAACGGTGGCGCACCGCACCTTTGCGTACCGCATAGTCGGCCGCGTACAACACTGCGAACAGCTTCATCAATTCCGAAGGTTGCATATTGAATACGACCAGCGAGATCCAGCGACGACTACCGTTCACCGATTTTCCTATGCCCGGGATCAACACCAATATCAACAGCACCACACCGATCATGAACAGCACCGGCGCGTATTTCTGCCATTTCTGCGTGGGCACCATGAATGCCGCCACCGCCACCGCCAGGCCGATCGTCATGAACAGGCTGTGGCGCACCAGATAGTAGGACGCCTGATGACCGGTATAACGGCCCGCTTCGGCGGTGGCGATGGATGCGGAATAAACCATCACCAGACCGATGGCGAGCAGCGCGGTGACCAACCAAGCCAGCACGGTGTCGTATTCGGCCATTGCGCGACGCGGGGCGTTCAGTGCGGTGTTCAGCATGTCGCCTCCGTTTGCAGTTTCTGTACCGCAGCGATGAACGCTTCCGCGCGATGCAGGTAGTTGCGATACATGTCAAAGCTGGCACAGGCGGGCGACATCAGTACCGCGTCGCCGCGTTGTGCGTTGGCAGTCGCGGTGCGCACTGCCTCATCCATATCGCGTGCATTCAGTACCGGCTTGCCGCAACCTGCGATGGCGCTTGCGATTAATGGCGCATCGCGACCGATCAGCACCACGGCGCGCGCATGCTTTTCCACTGCCGCTTTCAATGGCGAAAAATCCTGTCCCTTGCCGTCACCGCCCAGGATGACCACCGCAGTCTTTCCCAAACCATTCAGCGCCGCTTCGGTCGCGCCGACGTTGGTACCTTTGGAATCGTCGTAATAGGTGATGCCGTTCACTTCCGCCACTTCTTCCACGCGGTGCGGCAAACCTTTGAAGGCGCGCAGTGCCGCGACCAGCGGCGGCAGCGGCAGATCGAGCGCACGGCACAGCGCCAGTGCAGCCAGCGCATTCGCCACGTTGTGCAAACCGGCCACTTGCAATTCGTCGGCGCGCATCACCTTCTGCGCGCCCTGCATCAGCCAGGTGATGGCACCCTCTTTGCTGATACCCCAGTCCAGTTCGCTGCTCGGCGGTGTCAAACCAAAGGTCACCTGACGGCGTCCGGCCAGACCCATCGCTGCACTGCGTGTATCGTCGCGGTTCAACACCTGCACACCGTTGCCGTTGAAGATGCGTGTCTTGGCGGCAGCGTACAGATCCATGTTGTTCGCGTAGCGGTCCAGATGGTCTTCGCTCACATTGAGCACCACAGCCGCGTCGGCATCCAGAGTATGGGTCGTCTCCAACTGGAAGCTGGACAGCTCAAGAACCCAGGCTTGCGGCTGTTGTCCGCCGCGCTCGCGCAAAGCATCCAGCACCGCCGGCGAGATGTTGCCCGCCACCTGCGCATCCAGCCCGGCGGCGGCGCACATCGCGCCAACCATACTGGTCGTCGTCGTCTTGCCGTTGGCGCCGGTGATGGCGATGACTTTCGGTTTCGGCTGCGCTACCGCGATCTGCTGCGCCAGCAGTTCGATGTCGCCCTCGATCGCGATACCGCGTGCCATGGCGCGCTGCACGAAAGGTTCGAACATCGGCACGCCGGGACTGATGGCGATGCGCTCTATACCTTGCAGCAGTGCGTCGTCGAACGCGCCGCAATGCAACTCGGCCTGCGGCATCTCGCTGCGCAGTGTCGCAACACCCGGAGGCTCGCTGCGACTATCGGCGACGCGCAGATGCGCACCCTGCGCGTGCAGATAGCGCGCAAGCGACAACCCGGTCTCTCCGAGACCGAGTATCAGCACCGATTTATCGCGCAAGGTTGTCATCTCAGTTTGAGTGTCGACAGTCCGATGAGCACCAGCAACATGGTGATGATCCAGAAGCGGACGACCACCTGCGTCTCCTTCCAGCCCTTTTGCTCGAAATGATGGTGCAGCGGTGCCATCAACAGGATGCGTTGGCCGGTGCCGTAACGCCGCTTGGTATATTTGAACCAGGACACCTGCAACATCACCGACACCGCCTCCACCACGAACACACCGCCCATGATGAACAGCACCAGTTCCTGGCGGATGATCACCGCCACCGCGCCCAATGCTGCGCCCAGCGCCAGCGCGCCGACGTCGCCCATGAACACCTCGGCCGGATAGGCGTTGAACCACAGAAAGGCCAGCCCCGCTCCCGCGATGGCGGCGCAGAACACGGCCAGTTCGCCCGCGCCGGGGATGGCGGGCTCACCCAGATATTTGGCGAATTCGGCGTGACCCGCGACATAGGCGAAGATGGCCAGCGCCGCCGCCACCATCACGGTCGGCATGATGGCCAGGCCGTCCAGACCGTCGGTAAGGTTCACCGCGTTGCTGCTACCGACAATGACCAGATACACCATCACGATGAAGCCGACCATGCCGAGCGGGATGACGAAATTCTTGAAGAACGGCACGATGACCTCGGTGTGCTGCGGTAGCGTGGCATGCGTCCACAGATAGATGCCGACTGCCAGCGCGATCAGCGACTGCCAGAACAACTTGGCGCGCGCCGACAGGCCGTCCGGATTACGGTTCACCACCTTGCGGTAGTCGTCCACCCAACCGACTGCGCCCACGCCCAGCGTGGTCAGCAACACCACCCACACGTAGGCGTTGTGCAGATCGCCCCACAGCAAGGTGGTGATGGCGACCGACATCAGGATCAGCGCTCCGCCCATGGTCGGCGTGCCGGCCTTCACCAGATGTGTCTGCGGGCCGTCGCTGCGCACCGACTGACCGATCTTCATCGCGGTCAGTTTGCGTATCATCCACGGCCCGAGCATGAAGGAGATCATGAGCGCGGTCATCGCCGCCATCACCGCGCGCAGCGTGATGTAGTTGAACACGCTGAACGCGCGTACATCCTGGGATAGCCATTGGGCTAATGCGAGCAGCATGTTTCCTCCTGTTTTGTCGCGCATGCCTGCACGACGCGTTCCATCTTCATGAAGCGCGACCCCTTCACCAGCACGGTGGTCTGCGCGTCCAGTCCGTTTTTCAATACAACCAGCAATCCGTCGACATCGTCGAAGTGTGCTGCCCCTTTACCGAACTCGGCGACTGCCTGACTGCTCAGTTCTCCCAGCGCATACAGGTGCTCGATACCCAGTTCGCGCGCCGCAATGCCGATCTCGCGATGGAACTGCGCTGCGTCTTCACCCAGCTCGCCCATGTCCCCCAGCACGAAGATGCGCTTGCCTGCCGCCTGCGCCAGCACTTCCAGTGCCGCATGCATGGAGGCCGGATTGGCGTTGTAGGTATCGTCGATCAGCGTCGCGCCGGACAGCGCCTGTTTGCGCTGCAGGCGTCCGGCCACACCGCCGAAGGATCCCAGTGCACGCGCGATGGTTTCCAGCGGCACATGCACGGCCAGTGCGGCCGTCGCGGCAGCCAGCACGTTGCGCGCGTTGTGTTCGCCCGGCACCTGCAGCACGACGCGCAGTTCGCCTGCCGGGGTATACGCGCGCAACTCTCCGCCGAAACCCTGCGCCTGCCACTCGCCCTTCACTGCGGCGGTATGTTCCAGCGCAAAATCGAACACGCGGTGTTTGTTTGCCAGCGTCCGCCACAGTCCGGCATGCGCATCGTCCGCATTGATGACTGCGGTACCGTTGCTCTTCAGCCCCTCGAATATCTCGCCCTTGGCGCGAGCCACGCCTTCCACCGAACCCAGTCCTTGCAGATGCGCACCGCTGGCGTTATTGACCAGCGCCACATCGGGCTGAGCAAGATGCGTGAGATATTCGATCTCGCCGGGATGGTTCATACCCATCTCGATCACGGCATAGCGATGTTGCTCGCGCAGCTTGAGCAGGGTGAGCGGCATGCCAATATCGTTGTTGAAGTTGCCGCGCGTCGCCAGCACCGCTTCTTCTCCGGCATGCGCACTCAGGATCGCGGCCAGCATCTCCTTCACCGTGGTTTTGCCGTTACTGCCCGTGATGGCGAGCAACGGAATATCGAAGCGCTTGCGCCAGAAAGCAGCCAACTTGCCCAGCGCGAGTCGAGTGTCCGCAACCAATAGCAATGGAATCCCTGTATCCCGATTCCTGATTCCTGAATCCTCATTCACGATGGCCGCGACGGCTCCGGCTTGCGCGGCCTGTGCGACGAACTGCGCACCATCGAAGTGTTCGCCCCGCAGCGCGATGAACAGGTCGCCCGGCGCGATGCTGCGCGTGTCGGTGGAAACTGCGGCGAAACGCACATCCTCACCCACCATGCGGGCATGCAATGCGGCGGCGGCTTGAGAGAGCAGCATCATGACCAGCGCTCCTCGGGCTTCCACATGCTCAGCGCGCGCTGAGCCAGCTCGGTGTCGGAGAAGGGATGACGCACACCGGCGATCTCCTGATAATCCTCGTGCCCCTTGCCGGCGATCAGCACAGTGTCGTTGATGCGCGCATGATCGATTGCGTGCGCGATGGCGCGGGCGCGATCCTCTATCACCTGGCACTCGCCGTGCATACCGCCGCGGATCTGCCCGATGATCGCCAGCGCATCCTCGCCGCGCGGATTGTCGCTGGTGATGATGCGCACATCGGCGAATCGCTCGGCGACCGTGCCCATCATCGGACGCTTGCCGCGATCACGGTCACCGCCACAACCGAATACGCAGATGACGCGTCCGCCTGCAGGCTCCGTCGCCGCACGCAATGTCTGCAGCACGTTCTCCAGCGCATCCGGTGTATGCGCGTAATCCACCACCACCATCGGCACATCCTTGCCGCCCAGTGTCTGCATGCGCCCGGCGACCGCCTTTTGCAGGCCCAGTTCGCGCACGGCATCTTCTATTCCCACGTCGCTTGCCAGCATCACTGCCAGCGCGCCCAGCAGATTGGAGGCATTGAACCCCCCCACCAGGCGACTGTTCATATCTGCCGCGCCCCAGCTGGTATGCAGCGACAAGGACATACCCTGCATGTCCGCGCGCACCAGCTTGCCGTGCACCATACGCAGGCCGAGACGGCCCGCGCGCTGCAGCGCCTCGTCGCTCAGGCCATAGCCGATCACTTCCGCCGCACCGTCGCGCAGCGATGCGGCCAGCTCGTCGCCGAAGGCATCGTCCAGATTGACCACGGCGAATTTCAGACTGTCCCAGTCGAACAGTTTGCGCTTGGCCGCAGCGTAGTGCTGCATGTCGCCGTGGTAATCGAGGTGGTCGCGAGTCAGATTGGTGAGCAACGCCACATCGAACTGCATGCCATTGACCCGGCCTTGTGTGAGCGCATGCGAAGAAACTTCCATCACTGCAGCCTGTGCGCCCTGCTGTATCCCCTCGGCCAGCAGCGCATGCAGACGCAGTACATCCGGCGTGGTGTTCACACTCGCCTGCAGGGCATCCGGAAAACCGTTTCCAAGCGTACCGATCACCAGACTCTTGCTGCCTACCGCAGCAAAACTGCGCGCCAGCCACTGGCTGATCGAGGTCTTGCCGTTGGTACCGGTCACGCCCACTGTCCACAATTTTGCTGACGGGTGACCGTAGATGCTGTCAGCGATGAATCCGGCCTGTTGACGCAGACCATGCACCGGCAGATTGGGCACCGTCCACTCCGCCATCCAGACGAAATCCTGCGCTTCCCAGATCACAGCATTGGCACCGTTCGCGATCGCCTGCGCGATGTAGCGGCGGCCATCATTGCCTTCGCCGGGATAGGCGACGAAGGTGTCGCCCGCCTGCACCGCACGACTGTCCGAAACGAGGCGTGTGACCTCGACACCCAACATACCCAGCTCACCGAGTCGAAGCGCGTTCATGTCTCCTCCTCCACCAGTTGTGCGGACTGCAAGACATTGTTCAGCGGCGCATCGTAGGGGACGTCCAGCGCGCGCAACGAGGCACTCATCACACTTTGGAAGACAGGTGCGGCAACCAGGCCGCCGTAGTATTCGCGCCCCGAAGGCTCATCCACCATCACCGCCACGATCAGGCGCGGATCGGAGGCCGGTGCCATACCGACGAAGGAGGCGACGTATTCGTCCACGTAGCGACCGTTCTGCAATTTATGCGCGGTACCCGTCTTGCCCGCCACGCGATAGCCGCGGATCTGCGCCAGCGGTGCGGTGCCGCCCGGTTTCACCACCAGTTCCAGCATGTCGCGCACCGCGCGCGCGGTGCGGATCGAGTAGACCGGATCTCCCGCCGCGCGCTCGACTTGTCGCAACATGTTGACGGGTCTGAGTTCGCCGTCGTTGGCGAACACAGTGTAGGCGCGCGCCAGTTGCAGCAGGTTGACCGAGATGCCGTTGCCGTAGGACATGGTGGCCTGCTCGATAGGTCGCCATGTCTTGAAGTCACGCAGGATGCCGGTCGCCTCGCCGGGGAAGCCGCTGCCGGTACGCATGCCGAAACCCGAATCGCTCAAGTGCCCCCAGAATGTCTGCGGTGTCAGCGACAAGGCCATCTTGGCCGCCCCCACGTTGCTCGACTTCTGGATAACCTGCGACACCGTCATCACACCGTCCGGATGTGTGTCGTGGATGGTGCGACCGTTGATAGTGATCCTGCCGTCGCCGGTATCGATACGCGTATCCGGCTTGTACTTGCCCTCTTCCAGCACGGCTGCCGCCGCGAACGCTTTCATGGTCGAACCGGGTTCGAACAGATCGGTGACGGCACGATTGCGCATCACGGACAGTGACGCCCCTTTGCGATTGTTCGGGTTATAGGTGGGCCAGTTCGCCAGCGCCAGCACTTCGCCGCTGCGTGCATCCAGCACGACGATGGAGCCGGATTTGGCCTTATGATCGATGACGGCCTGTTTGATCTCGCGGAACGCCAGGAACTGCAGTTTGCTGTCTATGCTGAGCGCGACATCGCCCCCCTCTTTCGGGGCGCGCAGACTGGCTACGTCCTCGATGATCTGTCCGCGCCTGTCCTTGATCACGCGCTGGCTGCCCGGCTTGCCGCCCAGCTTTTCCTGCAGCGCCAGCTCGATTCCTTCGCGTCCGTTGTCGTCCACATCGGTGAAGCCAAGCAGATGCGAAGTCACCTCGCCCGCTGGGTAATAGCGCTTGTATTCACGCTGCAGCGATACACCGGGAATGCCGAGTGCCGCCACTTTGCGCGCCTGTTCCGGCGGCAACTGACGCTTCAAATAGACGAAATCGCGTCGTGCCTGCAGCTTATCCCGCAGTGCTTCGGGCTTCATATCCAGTGCCCGCGCAAGATTCATCAACTGGCGCAGATCTATCTCCACCTCGGACGGACTGGCCCAAACGGACTCCACCGGCGTACTGATCGCCAGCGGCTCACCGTTACGGTCGGTGATCATGCCGCGATGCGCCGGTACCTCGATCACACGCGCATAACGTGCATCACCCTTCTGCTGCAGAAAGTCGTTATTGATACCCTGCAGGTAGACGGCACGGGCGAACAAAGCCAGCATCCCCAGCAGCAGCAAAACGAACAGGACGCGTGAGCGCCAGGCGGGCAAGGCGAGTTGCGAAGAAGTCTGTGGCAGCGTGGCGTAGTTCATTGCTGCACCCCGTCGCCGTCGATACGCACCAGATGCATCTGGTCACCGGCGGGCAGGTGCATCTGCAATTGCTGGCGTGCGAGCTTTTCCACGCGCGTCGGCATCGCCAGCGTGCTTTGCTCCAGCTGCAATTTCCCCCACTCGACATCCATCTGTTGCGCCCGTTCTTTCTCGTACTGCAGATCCATAAACAACTGGCGCGCCTTGTGCTGGGAGGTGACGACACCCAACGCACATGCGATGACCAGAATCAACAATAAAACATTCAGCCTAGCCACCCAGCCGCTCCGCCACTCGCAATACCGCGCTACGCGCACGCGGATTGGCCGACAACTCGGCATCCGAAGCAAAGACCGGCTTGCCAACCAACTTTATCTTTCCCCGAGGCACATCCACCGCGCGGATCGGCACGAACTTGGGCACCTTGTCGCCCTGCGCCATATCGCGCATGAAGCGCTTCACGATGCGATCTTCAAGAGAGTGGAAACTGATGATGGACATGCGCCCGCCTTCTTTCAGACGCTCCACGCATTGCGGAAGAATGCTCTCGAGTTCTTCGAGCTCGCGATTGAGATGAATCCGTATAGCCTGAAAGGTTCGCGTGGCCGGGTTCTTGCCCGGTTCGCGCGTGCGCACGCATTGCGCCACGATGTCGCAGAGCTGCTTGGTTGTCCCGATAGCCCGCTCCTGGCGCGCAGCAACAATCGTCCTTGCAATCTGCCTAGCAAACCGTTCTTCGCCGTAATCACGTATCACCTCCGCCAGTTCTTGTTCTTCCACCGTCGCCAGCCATTCCGCTGCCGTCTGCCCACTGCTCGTATCCATGCGCATATCCAGCGGCGCATCGAAACGAAAACTGAAACCGCGCTGCTCGTCATCCAGTTGCGGCGACGACACTCCCAAGTCCAGCAGCACGCCATCCACCTTGTCCACGCCCAACTCTTGCAACACTTGCACCAGCTGCTCGAAACCGCGATGCACCAGCGTGAACCTCGCATCATCGATCTCGCGACCTGCCGCTATGGCTGCCGGATCCTTGTCCAGCGCGATCAAGCGACCCTGCGCACCCAGCCGCTGCAAGATCAAGCGACTGTGACCACCGCGTCCGAAAGTACCGTCCACATAGATGCCATCCGGCCGCACCTGCAACGCATCGACCGCTTCATTCAACAGGACGGTCGCATGCGCGAACGCCTCACTCACAAGGTGAACCCTTCCAGCTCCGGCGGAAGATCATCCATCGAGAAACTCGTCATCTTCTCGTACTGCGCCTGCCAGCGCGCCTCGTCCCACAATTCGAATTTGTTGCCCTGACCGACCAGCATCACGCGCTTGTCCAGCTTGGCGTAATCACGCAGGTTCGCAGATATAAGAACCCGCCCGGCAGCATCCATCGTCACCTCTTCGGCGTGGCCGACCAGGAAGCGCTGCAAGGCTCGTATCTTTGGATTGAGTGCGGAAAGCTTCATCAGCTTCTCGCGTATGGGTTGCCACTCGGGCTGGGGATAGACCAGCAGACAGCCATCTGCATCGGCGGTCAGCACCAACTGACCCGCGCAATGGGCCAGCAGCATGTCGCGATACCGCGTCGGTATCGTCAGCCTGCCTTTGCCATCCAGATTGAATTGTGCCGCCCCTTGGAACATAAAACCCCCTGCCTCCCATTTATTCCCACTTTTTACCACTGGGTCCCACTATATTGAAAACAATGGGGTCGGTCAAGCAGGAAAATGGATTTTTTCTTTTCAGGACAAAGAGTTAGCGGCCTTCTTTAATGAAAAACAAATATGCTTAAAAAGCAATGAATTGCGCAAATCAGCTAAAGTTGTTTGTGATGGGAGGTCTATATACATGGGAAGGCGATGCGAGATTTCGCACCATCCTGATGATGGTACTGCGCGGAGGAAGAGACTTAGTTGAGTGTCGGTTCCCCGCCCTTGGGGAACAGTACCCACATGCGGCCGCGCTGCTTCATGCGCCCCGCCTTGGCACCGGCTATCTCACCGAAGCCCCAGAAGAAGTCGGCACGCACCGCGCCTTTGATGGCACCGCCGGTGTCCTGCGCAAACATGAGGCGATTGAGCGGCTCATTGGTATTGGGTTGGGTAGTGGACAAGAACACTGGCACACCGAGCGGCATGGTGCGCCGATCGACCGCGATGCTGTATTCGTTGGTGAGCGGCACGCCCAATGCGCCGATAGGTCCAGAGATCGCGTCCGGCAGTTCGCGGAAGAACACATAGCTGGGATTGTGTCCCAGCAACACTGCCAGCCGTTCCGGATTCTTCTCCGCCCAGCGCTTGATGCTTTGCATCGAAGCCTGGTCTGCCGTCATCTCGCCCATATCGATCAAGCGCCGCCCGATGGAGGCATAGGGATGCCCGTTCTGATCGGCGTAACCGATCTTCACCCGGGTGCCGTCCTCCAGTTGGATGCGGCCCGACCCCTGTATCTGCAAGAAGAATAGCTCAACCTCATTTTCCACCCACAGGAAGGCATGGCCTTGTAGTGCCGCAGCCTGGCCCGCATCGATCTCGGCACGATTGAAATAGGGCACGACACGCTTGCCTTCCAGACGTGCGCGCACGCTCTTGCCGCGGAATTCCGGATACAGCTCGCCCATATCGACTTCCAGCATATCTTCCGGCGGCGCGTAGATCGGGTGGGGGTACTTGGCGCTCTGCTTGCGACTGCCGTACAACAGGGGTTCGTAATAGCCGGTGACCAAGCCGGTGTCGGTACCGTCCGGATTGAGGATGCGATAGGGCGTGAACCAGGTCTCGTAGAAGGTGCGCTGCGCCATCAGATCGTCCGGTGCGACGGCTTTCGCAGCATCGCAGATCGGCAGCCACAGCGTCTTGAAGCGCAGTGCCCTGCAACTCTGCTCGAGCGCGGGCCATGAAGCCGGCAGCTCCTGATTCAGCCAATCCGGCAACTCATCCCAGCTCGCCAGCATGAAATCGGGCGAGACTTTACCGACCGGCGACACCGGCTCGATCACGGTGGGCTTGAAGATGTTACAGGCTGACAACCAGACACTGAGACCCAGCAACAAGGCCAGATTACGAACGGGAAAAAGAGACTTCATCGTTTCCTAACTAATGCAGCGTGCGTGGCACGCTCAATACAAACTGTGGCACGGGGATCGTGAACTCGGCGCCATCCAGCACTCGCATGCGGTAGCTGCCGGACATTGTACCCACTTGGGTGGTCAGTACGGTGCCGCTTGAATATTCGAACTTCTCGCCCGGCTTGATCACCGGCTGCTCACCGACCACGCCCTTACCCTTCACTTCCTGCACGTGATTGTTGGCATCCGTAATGATCCAGTGACGGCTCAGCAACTGCACCGCCTGCGAACCCTGGTTGGTGATGATGATGGTGTAGGAGAATACGAAGCGCTCATCGGCCTCATCGGATTGTTCCGCCAGATGGCGCACCTGCACGGTGACTTGAATACGATATCGAGAAGAATCTTCCATCGCTGCATTTCACCGTATTTTGCATGACATGACAAGCCGCACAGCGGTGAAGTACGCATTTCAGGTAAAATGCGCGTCCAAAATTCAAACCCCTCTCAATTAAAGGAACTCTCATGGATTATCAGATCGCCCCCTCCATCCTTTCCGCGAACTTCGCCAAGCTGGGCGAGGAAGTGGACAACGTGCTGGCCTCCGGCGCCGACATCGTGCACTTCGACGTGATGGACAACCACTATGTACCCAACCTGACCATCGGCCCTCTGGTTTGCGAAGCACTGCGCAAGCACGGCGTGACTGCCGACATCGACGTGCACCTGATGGTCAAGCCGGTGGATCGCATCATCCCCGACTTCGCCAAGGCCGGCGCGACCTACATCACTTTCCACCCGGAAGCTTCCGAGCACATCGACCGCACCATCGGCCTGATCAAGGAACTCGGCTGCAAGGCAGGTCTGGTGTTCAACCCCTCCACACCGCTGGACATCCTGGAATACACCCTGCCCAAGCTGGACATGGTGCTGCTGATGTCGGTCAACCCCGGCTTCGGCGGTCAGAAGTTCATCCCGCACGTGCTGGACAAGGCACGCAAGGTACGCGCAATGATCGACGCCGGCGGTTACAAATGCCGTCTGGAGATCGACGGCGGCGTGGGCCCTGCCAACATCAAGGAAGTGGCTGAAGCAGGCGTGGACACATTCGTGGCCGGTTCTGCCGTGTTCGGCAAGAAGAACGACAAAGACGCGAACCACTACAACACCATCATCGGCGAACTGCGCGCAGAGCTGGCCAAAGTCGGCAAGTAATGGCGTTCAAGGACTTTCCGCTGGCCGTCTCGGCCATCGTCATCGACCTCGACGGCACCCTGCTGCACACGGCACCGGAGCTGGCCGAATCGGCCAACCGCATGTTGCGCGACATGGGCCGTCCGCCCGTGTCGCAAGACCTGCTGATGAGCTATATCGGCAACGGCATCCACTGGCTGGTCAAGCGCGCGCTGACCGGCGATATGTATGCCGAACCCGATGCGGCGCAGTTCGATGCAGCCTTGCCGATCTTCGAGAAGCACTACACAGAGCTGGCCTGCGCGAGCAAGACGTTCGCCAACGTGGTGCAGGGGCTGGACGCGATGAAAGCAGCGGGTTTCCGCCTGGGTTGCATCACCAACAAGGTGATGCGCTATACCGATCCGATCCTGAATGCTTCCGGCCTTGCGCCGTATTTCGAGATCGTTTTGGCGGGCGATACGCTGCCCGAGAAGAAGCCGCATCCGCTGCCGTTGCTGCACGCGGCCAAGTTCTTCGGCTGTGCCATCGAGAATCTGCTGCTGGTCGGCGATTCGCTGAGTGATGCGCAGGCGGCACGCGCCGCAGGATGCCCCATCATCTGCGTGCCTTACGGCTACAATCACGGCGAGCCGGTCGAGACATTGAACGTGGATGCAGTCATTCCCGATCTCACCGGCGTGTTGCCACTCATCAAACCTATCTGACATGACACATACAGACCTCTCTTTGCAGACGACCGATTGGCGATGGTGATCCAGCATCACCGGACATCGCGTCCGCCCACGGTCATCAAACGAACTTTAGAGAGGTCTTTATGTTGTCACCCATCACACTAGAAGAATTCAATGCGCTAGCCGCGCAAGGCTACAACCGCATCCCGCTGGTCGCCGAGACCTTCGCTGATCTCGACACGCCTTTATCGCTGTATCTCAAGCTGGCCAACAAGCCGTTTTCCTATCTGCTCGAATCGGTGCAGGGCGGCGAACGCTTCGGCCGCTATTCCTTCATCGGCCTGCCGGCCGAGACACGCATCTCGGTGCGCGGGCAGGAAATCACGCTGAGCAATGCGGCAGGCTCGACCACGCAGCAAGTGGAACATCCGCTGGACTTCATCAGCGACTACCAGAAGCGCTTCAAGGTCGCCCCCTTATCCGGTCTGCCGCGCTTCACCGGCGGCCTGGCGGGTTACTTCGGCTACGACACCGTGCGCTACATCGAACCGCGGCTGGCCAAGACACAGAAGCCGGACATGCTGGGCACGCCCGACATCCTGCTCATGCTCACCGAGCAACTGGCGGTGATCGACAACCTGTCCGGCAAACTCACCTTCATCGTGTATGTCGATCCGGCGCAGGACGATGCCTATCCGCTCGGGCGTGAACGTCTACGCGAGCTGATCGGCATGATGCGCTTGCCGGCCGACATCCCGTTCGCGCCGCCCGCCAGACATGCCGAAGCGAAATCGGAGTTCGGCGAGGCCGCCTTCAAAGCGGCGGTGGAGAAGTCCAAGCAATACATCTTCGACGGCGACATCATGCAGGTGGTGCTGTCGCAGCGCATGTCGCAACCCTTCCCTGCTTCACCTTTGTCGCTGTACCGCGCACTACGCAGCATCAATCCCTCGCCCTACATGTTCTATTACGACATGGGTGACCATCATGTAGTCGGTTCCTCGCCGGAGATATTGGCGCGCCTGGAAGGTGATACCGTCACCGTGCGCCCCATCGCCGGCACCCGTCCGCGCGGTAAAACGTTAGAACAGGATGTCGCGCTCGCCGAGGAATTGCTGGCCGACCCGAAAGAGCTGGCCGAGCATCTGATGCTGATCGACCTCGGTCGCAACGACATCGGCCGCGTGGCCGAGCATGGCACGGTGAAGCTCACTGACAAGATGGTGATCGAGCGTTATTCGCACGTGATGCACATCGTGTCCAACGTCGAAGCCAAACTGAAGCAAGGTCTGGATGCGATGGATGTGCTGAAAGCCACCTTCCCCGCCGGCACGGTGAGCGGCGCGGCGAAAGTGCGCGCGATGGAGATCATCGACGAACTGGAACCGTCCAAGCGCGGCATCTACGCCGGCGCGGTCGGCTACCTGGGTTTCAACGGCGACATGGACGTCGCCATCGCTTTGCGCACCGCCGTGGTGAAAGACAAGACGCTGTACGTGCAAGCGGGTGCGGGCATCGTCGCCGACTCGGTGGCGGACAGCGAATGGATGGAGACGCAGAACAAGGCACGCGCGGTATTGCGCGCGGCTGAGATGGTGCTGGACGGGCTCGACGCCCAGTCGCACCGCTAGGAGGACGACATGCTATTGATGATAGACAACTACGATTCCTTCACCTACAACCTGGTGCAGTACTTCGCCGAACTCGGCGCGGATGTGGTGGTGAAGCGCAACGACGAACTCAGCGTGGAAGACATCGCCGCGATGAACCCGCAGCATCTGGTCATCTCGCCCGGCCCCTGCACGCCGAACGAAGCCGGCATCTCGGTCGCGGCAATCAAGCAGTACGCGGGCAAGATACCCCTGCTCGGCGTGTGCCTCGGCCACCAGAGTATCGGTCAGGCCTTTGGCGGGCGTATCATCCATGCCAAGACACTGATGCACGGCAAGACCTCGCTGATCAACCACCACAGCAACAGCGTGTTCACCGGCCTGCCGAATCCGTTCACCGCGACACGCTATCATTCGCTGGTGATCGAGCGCGAAACGCTGCCGGACTGTCTGGAGATCACCGCGTGGACCGACGACGGCGAGATCATGGGCGTGCGCCACAAGACGCTGGCCGTGCATGGCGTGCAGTTCCACCCCGAGTCCATCCTGACTGAGCACGGGCACGACATGCTGAAGAACTTTCTGGAGGGCAAACCATGACACCGCAAGACGCACTCAAGCGCATCATCGACCATCGCGAGATTTTCCACGATGAGATGGTCTCGCTGATGCGCCAGATCATGGGTGGCGAGGTCACACCCGTGATGATCGCGGCCATCATCACCGGCCTGCGCGTAAAGAAGGAGACCATCGGCGAGATCGCGGGCGCGGCCAGCGTGATGCGCGAGCTCTCCACCAAGGTGGATCTGGCCGACGATGCCAGACTGGTGGACACCTGCGGCACCGGCGGCGACGGCGCGCATACATTCAACATCTCCACCGCCTCGGCTTTCGTTGCGGCGGCGGCGGGCGCGAAGATCGCCAAGCACGGCGGCCGCTCGGTGTCCTCGCAATCCGGCAGCGCCGATGTGCTGGAAGCGCTGGGCATCAACATCAACCTCAAGCCAGAGCAGGCAGCAAAGTGCATCAGCGAAGTCGGTTTCGGTTTCATGTTCGCCCCCAACTATCACAGCGCGATGAAGCATGCCGCACCGGTGCGCAAGGAGCTGGGCATACGCACACTGTTCAACATCCTCGGTCCGCTGACCAACCCCGCAGGGGCAAAGCAGCAATTGCTGGGCGTGTTCCATCGCGACCTGGTCGGCATCCAGGCGCGCGTGTTGCAGCGTCTGGGCAGCAAGCGCGTGATGGTGGTGCACGGTGCAGATGGACTGGACGAAATCACCATCAGCGGCGAAACGCTGGTGGCCGAGCTCAAGGACGGCATCGTCAGCGAATACACCATCCGTCCCGAGCAGTTCGGTTTGAGCGTTGCCTCGCTGGACGACATCCATGCCGACAGCGTGCAAGCCTCGCGCGACATAATCCTCGACGTGCTGGACAACCAGGCTAGCGCAGCGCTGGACATCGTGCTGCTGAATGCGGGCGCATCCATCTACCTCGCCGGACTGGCCGACACGCTGGCGCTGGGCATCGAGAAGGCCGCCGAGGTCATCGCCAGCGGCGCGGCGAAAGCCAAGCTGGCGCAACTGGTACAGGTGAGCAACGCCTGAGCGGCGATGGATATGCGCCCGCACAACGTGGTCGAACTGCGCAAAGCCCTGCTTGCGCTGGCTGTGTTGGGAGGATTGTTCCTGCTCGTCTGGCTGGCCCCGCCAAGCCATCTGTTCGAGGGCATCTCCAAATACCAGAGCGTGCACCTGCCGGTCGAGACCGCATCACTCATCATCTCCATGCTAGTGTTCGGCGTCGCCTGGAACGCCTACAGCAAAGATCGCGCAGCGAACATCATCATCCTCGCTTGCGCCTCGCTTGCCGTCGGCCTGATCGACTTCGCGCACATGCTGTCTTTCGCCGGCATGCCGGACTGGGTGACCCCTGCCGGTCCCGAGAAGGCCATCAACTTCTGGCTGGCTGCGCGCCTGCTGTTCGCCAGCGCCCTGCTGACCGTCGCACTTCGACCCTGGACGCCGCTTGCGCGCCCAAGCACCCGCTACATTTTTCTGGCCGTTGCGATCCTCATCAGCGCACTGGTGTATTGGCTGGGGCTATTCCATCAGGATCTATTGCCACGCACCTTCATCACCGGCGAGGGCCTGACGGCCACCAAGATCGCGGCGGAATATTTCATCGTCGCGCTGCTGCTGATCGCCGCCGTCCTGTTCTGGCGTCAGGCACGCCTCGGCAAACCGCGCAAGACGATCGGCCTGTTCGGCGTGGCGGCCATCACCGTCCTCAGCGAGTTGAGTTTCACGCTCTATTCCGACGTGACCGACGTCTTCAATCTGCTGGGGCATATCTACAAAATCATCGCCTATACCCTGCTCTATCGCACCGTGTTCGTCGGCAGCGTGCAGGAACCTTTCCAGCGCACCATCGAGGCGGAAGAAGCACTGCGCCACGCCAATCGTGCGCTCAAGACGCTGAGTGCCGGTAACAAGACGCTGCTGCATGCACGCGAAGAGACCGCCCTGCTGGAGGCGATGTGCCGCGCCGCCGTGGAAAAAGGCGGCTATCTACTTGCGTGGGTCGGCTATGTGCAGGCAGACACCGCACGCTCCATCAAACCCGTGGTTTGGCATGCCGTGCAGCCCGGTTACGTGGAATCCCTGCTGTCGACCTGGCAAGACATCGCGCTTAACAACGGGCCGTCCGGCGTCACCGTGCGCAGCGGCGAGACCACCATCTGTCAGGACATCGCCACTGATCCGCTGTTCACCCCATGGCGCGACCTGGCATTGCAATACGGTTACCGCGCCAGCATCTCACTGCCGTTGCATGACAACGGCAGCGTGTTTGCGACCCTGGCGTTGTATACCGCCACGCCGCATGCCTTCACCGATGACGAGATCGCGTTGCTGTCCGAGATGAGCGAAGACCTTTCCTTCGGCATCCGTAATCTGCGCATGCGCGCCGAACGCGACCAAGCCGTGCAAGAAAAGCAGCAATTCCTGGAAACGATACAGCAAGGATTGCAGGACACGGTGCAAGCCATCGCCGCCACCGTGGAGATGCGCGACCCGTATACCGCCGGCCATCAGCGGCGCGTGGCCGATCTGGCCGCAGCCATCGCCGGCGAGATGGACTTGTCCCATGAAGAGATATTCGCCATCCACCTCGCCGGGGTAGTGCACGATCTCGGCAAGATATCCATCCCTGCCGAGATATTGAGCAAGCCTGCCCGCCTGAACGAGATTGAATATTCCTTCATCAAGACCCACCCGCAATCCGGTTACGACATCCTCAAGGACATCGACTTCCAATGGCCGGTGGCCGAAATGGTGTTGCAGCATCATGAGCGCATGGACGGCTCCGGCTACCCGCAGGGTTTGCACGGCGACCAGATTTTACTGGGTGCGCGCATACTCGCCGTGGCTGACGTGATTGAAGCGATGGCGTCGCATCGCCCCTACCGCACCGGACTCGGCATCGAGTCGGCACTGCAGGAGATACGCGCGCATCGCGGCACAGGCTATGATGCCGACGTCGCGGATGCCGCGTTGCGACTCTTCGACGAAGGCAAATACCAACTCTAAAATACAACAGATGGTTTCAGTTCAGCATCAATTCCCGCCGCTCACCGGAGACGACGCCAGCGACATCCAGCGCTGGATGGCTGCCCTGTCGGACACCTTCGCACCGAAAGAGATCGCGCTGATCCGGCAAGCCTGCGAATTCGCGGCGCCGCTCTATCAAGGCAGCACCGACATCACCGGCACACCGTTGTTGCAACACGCGCTGGGTTCGGCCGCCATCCTGATCGGTCTCAACATGGACTACGAGGCCATCGCAGCTACCGCCCTGCACGCCGTGCCGGACTTTCTGGAGGACGCGCATGTCGTGTTGCGCGAGCGCTTCGGCCCCAATGTCGCGGGACTGGTGGAAGGCATCTCGCGCATGGAACATGTGCGCCAGTTCAGCGAGGTGCGCGGTGCACAGGGTGCTGAAGAAGCCGCCCGGCAGGTCGAGACCCTGCGCAAGATGCTGCTGGCGATGGTGGAAGATATACGTGTGGTGTTGATCAAACTCGCCGAACGCACACAGACATTGCGCCACCTCTCGCATGCGGATGCGGCACTGCAGCGGCAAGTCGCACAGGAGACACAGAGCATCTTCGCGCCGCTGGCCAACCGTCTCGGCGTGTGGCAGATCAAGTGGGAACTGGAAGACCTTTCCACGCGCTACCTAGAACCGGTGCTGTACAAGCAGATCGCCAAATCGCTGGACGAGAAGCGCGTGGATCGCGAGCGCTACATCACCGACCTCGTCGCGCAACTGCAGCAGACACTGAAGGACGCGGGCATCGACGGCGAAGTGACTGGCCGCCCCAAACACATCTACAGCATCATCAACAAGATGAAGCGCAAACATCTGGCCTTCGAGGATTTGTACGACGTGCGCGCGGTGCGCATCTTGGTGGACGACATCGAACAATGCTATGCCGCACTGTCGCTGGTGCACGAACTGTGGCTGCCGATACAGAAAGAGTTCGACGATTACATCGCCAAACCGAAACCCAATGGCTACCGCTCGCTGCATACCGCCGTGCTCGGCCCGCGCCGCCTGTCGGTGGAAGTGCAGATCCGCACGCGGCAGATGCATCACGATTCCGAACTCGGTGTCGCCGCCCACTGGCGCTACAAAGAAAACAAGAAGTCAGAAGGCGGACTGGACGAGAAGGTCGCATGGCTGCGCCAGGTGCTGGCGTGGAAAGCCGAGCTGGCGGACAGCGGCGAGATGCAGGAACAGTTCCGCGACGAATTGATCCAGGATCGCGTGTACGTACTGACCCCGCAAGGCAAGGTGATCGACCTGCCCGCAGGCGCGACGCCGGTGGACTTCGCCTATGTGTTGCACACCGACCTCGGCCACCGCACGCGCGGCGCGAAAGTGGACGGCAATATCGTGCCGCTCAAACACACACTGCAGACCGGCCAGCGCGTGGAGATACTCACCGTCAAACAGGGTGGCCCCAGCCGCGACTGGGCCAATCCGCAACTCGGCTATCTGAAGAGTTCACGCGCGCGCGCCAAGGTGCGCCACTGGTTCTCGGAACAGAATCTGGACGACAGCATCGCGCAGGGACGCGCCTTGCTGGACCGCGAACTGCATCGCATCGGCGTCAACGACATCAATCTGGAAAAGCTCGCGCAGCAACTGCACTACAACAAACCGGACGACATGTATGCCGCGCTCGGTCGCGGCGACATCACACCGCGCCGCGTGAGTCTGGCCATCGTCAAGGAAGCCCCCGCACAACGCAAAGCGCAAAGCCCGGCCACGCCGAACACCCGCGCACCGAGTGTGCTGATCGAAGGCGTGAACAACCTCACATTCAAGCTGGCACTGTGCTGCCATCCGGAATCACCAGCCTCCATCGTCGGCTACGTCACACGCGACCGCGGCATCACCATCCACCGCCGAGACTGCCCCTTCATGCAGCGCGTGCCTGAAGAGCGTGAGGACAGGATGTTGAATGCGATGTGGTCTTCCTGAACTAGGCTTTGGCAAGGAATCGCAACAGCAAAGCGACATCGAACGGCCAGCCAAGTTCTTCCCCGTTATCCAGCCGTTTCACCACCGGGATGCGCGTGCCGTAAATTTCAAGTAGTACATCGTCGTCCACGATATCGACATGTTCCGCCTCGACACCTGCCTGTGCGAGCAAGACTTCTGCCTGCTCGCACAGATGGCAATGCGAAGTGCTGTAGAGAACCAGCTTCATCAGTAGTCGGTGTACCCCTTCTCGCCCGGTGTGTAGAAAGTCGCCATGTCGGGTGGCGTCAACTCGTTACCGCTTTGCAGCTTGCTCACCAGATCGGGATTGGAGATGAAGGGGCGACCGAAAGCGACCAGATCGCCTTTTTGCGCATCGAGATCGGCATTGGCGCGCGCCGCATCGTAGCCGCCGGAGAGGATGTATTTGCCTTTGAAGTTGGCGCGTATCTTCTGCTTCAACTCGGGGCTGACTTCCGGCGCTCCCATCGAACTGTGATCGACCACATGGATGTAAACCAGACCGATCGCATTCAGCTCTTCGACCAGACGCAGATACAGCGCATCCATCTTGGCATCGGGTGTTGTGCCATTGAATGCGCCGTAGGGTGAGATGCGCATGCCGAGGCGGTCAGCACCGATGGCGGCCACGCTGGCCTTGGCGACTTCCACCGCGAAACGGATGCGATTCTCCACACTGCCGCCCCACTGGTCGGTGCGCTGGTTGGTGGCGGTGTTGAGGAACTGGTCGATCAGGTAGCCGTTCGCGGCATGTAACTCGACTCCGTCGAAACCGGCGGCGATGGCGTTCTTCGCAGCGTGTGCATATTCAGCGATAGCGGTGGCGATGTCTTCCTCGCTCATCTCGGCCGGCACCGGATAAGGCTGCATGCCGTTGCTGTCTGTCCACATGTCACCGGTTAAGGCGACCGCTGACGGTGCGACGATCCTGGTACCGGGTTGCATGTTGGCCGGATGGCTGACGCGTCCGGTGTGCATCAGCTGCACAAATATCTTGCCGCCCTTGGCATGCACGGCATCGTTCACACGCTTCCATCCCTGTACCTGTTCGTTCGAGAACATCCCCGGTATGCGTGCATAACCCAGTCCGTTGGCGGATGGAGAGGTGCCTTCGGTGATGATGAGTCCCGCGTCGGCGCGCAGCGCGTAATATTTTTCCATCAGTTCGTTCGGCACATTGCCGGTGGCGCGCGAGCGCGTCATCGGTGCCATCACGATGCGGTTCTTGAGTTGCAGTTTGCCGAGCATGGTCGGGGTGAATAATGTTTGCGTCATATCGTTTCCTTTGTTGCTACTCTGTTTCCCGCCGGCCTCTTGACCGGCGGCTGGTTCATCACTGCTTGATGGCTTCCACCGGGATGGTCAATGTCACTTCATCGCCGACGTAAGGCACATTCTTGGCCATGTCGAAGTCGGAGCGTTTCACCTTGGCCGTGGCAGTCGCGCCGCAGGCTTCTTTCTTCACCATCGGGTGCGGCATGCAATGGAAGGAATTGATGGTGAGCGTGACCGGCTTGGTGATGTCCTTGATCGTCAGCTCGCCCGCCACAGACACCGGCTGGTCTCCCTTGAATTTGACCTTGCTCGATTTGTAAGTGATGGTAGGGAACATCTCGGTGTCGAAGAAGTCGGCGGCCTGAATGTGCTCATTGAACAGGGCAGAACCGGTGTTGACAGACTTGGCATCGATGGTCACATCAATGGTGCCTGTCTTCTTCGCGCGGTCCAGCGTGATGCTGCCGGAGACCTTGTCGAAGCGGCTGAGTTGGATGGAATATCCGAGATGGTTGTATTCGAAACGCGGCATGGAATGTGTCGGTTCGATCATGTAGGTCTCCGGGGCTGCGTAGGCAGTCGCGGCAAACAATGTGGCGATCAATGTAGTCAGGGTGCGCTTCATGTTGTTCTCCTTTTCGTGGGTTGAGGTTACTTCTTGTTCGGTGCTGCGGTGACGACAAAATGGAACTTGATCTGTATCTCGTTGGCGACGGTGCCGACATCCGACCATGCCCCTTCGCCGATGGCATAGTCGAGACGCTTGATGTTCAACACCCCGTCGAAACGGCCTCGCGCGCCGACGTCTGTGAAAGTGACCGGCACGACGACATCCCGCGTCCGGCCTTTGATGCTGAGTTTGCCGCTGGCCTCATAGCGATTGCCGCCCAGTGATTTCATGCCGGACGAAACGAAGCTCGCCGTGGGATAGGTTCGGGCATCGAACCACTGCTTGCCGACCACTTCTTCGTTCGCCTCATCGACACCGGTGTCGATGCTGGCGATGTCGATATCGATGCTGGCTTGCGCTTTATCCAGCCTGGCCGGATCGAAAGCGAGTTGCGAAGTGAATCTATTGAATTTGCCTTCCATAGCCACGCCCATCTGGGTGTAACCGAACATCACCGCGCTTTCGTTCGCCTGCACTTGGCGATATTCGACAGCAACCGCTGCACCGAAGTACATCAGCAGCATCGCCAACGATATTTGTGTGATCGTTCTTAGCATCATGTTCTCCCTCTATCGCATTCAGGCAAGGCGGCCGCTGCGATAATCGTCCAGCGCCTGATGGATCTCTTCCTGCGTATTCATCACGAAGGGACCGTATTGCACGATAGGTTCGTCGAGCGGTTTGCCTGCCACCAGGATCAAGCGCGCCTCACCCGCAGCGGAGATCGTCACGCCATCCGCATCGGGCGCATTGCTCAAGATACCCATGCGTTGCGCGCCCACCTGCGTATCACCGACCTGCACCGCACCGCGATAGACATAGATGAATGCGTTGTGTGTGGCCGCTAGCGCAGTGGAAAGTCGAGTCCCCGCAGGCAGATGGATGTCCAGATAGACCGGCTCGGTGACTTCGCGCGTCATCGCGCCCGACACACCGTTGCTCTCACCCGCGATCACCCGCACGGTCACACCGTCCGGCGTGGTGTATTCCGGAATCTCACCGGCGGGAAAATCCTTGTACCAGGGCGCAGCCATCTTGTTGACAGCGGGCAGGTTGAGCCAAAGCTGAAAACCCTCCATCAGCCCGTCTTCCTGTTCGGGTATCTCCGAATGGATCGCACCGCGTCCGGCGATCATCCACTGCATGCCGCCGTTCTCCAGCAGCCCTTCATGACCGGCACTGTCGCGGTGGCGCATGCGCCCGGACAACATATAGGTGATGGTCTCGAAGCCGCGATGCGGATGGTCCGGAAAACCGGCGATGTAATCGTCCGGATCGTCGCTACCGAATGCATCCAGCATCAGGAATGGATCGAGACGACGTTGCAATTTGCCGGTCAACACACGCGTCAGGCTGACGCCCGCGCCATCCGAAGTCGCCACGCCCTGCACCAGACGCTCGATGCTGCGCGATTGTTTGAGGGTTGTTTGCGTTGCGGTGTTCATGGCGCATCCTTGGTTGACTAAAGTGCTTGCATATTATGCGTTCCAAAAACATAGATAAACCCAGCATACCGAGATAGACTATCCCATAAATGGAACAAAAGAATATCTCTGCCGATGACATGATCCTGTTCGCCAGCATCGCGGAACAGTCCAGCTTGGTGCGCGCAGCCGAGCAACTCGGCATGCCGAAAGCCACCGTCTCGCGCCGCCTGGGCAATCTGGAAGAGTTGCTGGAACAAAAGCTATTGATTCGCACCACGCGCCGCCTGTCGCTCACCGAATTCGGACTGGCCTTCCTCGATCACTGCCGCCGCGTCACCGAAGAAGTCGCAACCACCCAGGATTTCGCGCGCAGCCAGGATGTGCAACCGCGCGGCAGCCTGCGCGTCTCCATGCCGGAAGACTATGCCAGACGCACCTTGTCACGCGCACTGGCCACCTTCATCGAAGCCTATCCGGAGATCGAACTGGAACTTGATCTGAGTTCCCGCTTGGTAGACCTGATCGGCGAACGTTTCGACCTCGCCATCCGCATGGGGGAACTGGCGAACGATTCCACGCTGGTCGCGCGCAAACTGGACGAACAGCACCTTGCCCTGTATGCCAGCCCCATCTATCTGGCACTGCACCCCGCACCGCGACATCCGGACGAGTTACAGCGACACACCTCGCTGCGCATGGCGTCCAACCTCGGCCAGCCACAGCCGTGGAAACTATTGCGCGGCAAGGAAGAATGGGCAGGCGTGCCGCCGGGACGCATGACGCTGAATTCCATCAGCGTCATCCAGCAATTGCTGCTGGACGGTGCCGGTATCGGCATGCTGCCCGTACCGTTCGCGGAAGAAGATGTGAAGAAGAATAGGCTGGTGCGCGTGCTGCCGGACTGGTGTTTCCCTTCCGTCACCGCGTGGGCGGTGATGCCGATGCGACGCTTCCTGCCCAGCAAGACACGCGCATTCCTGGATCATCTGGAGAGCGCATTGAAGCTTGCATGATCTCTGCTCGCACAAACAAAAAGCCTCGCAATGATGCGAGGCTTTTTGTTTATTGGTGGGCCCTGTTGGACTTGAACCAACGACCAAAGGATTATGAGTCCTCTGCTCTAACCAACTGAGCTAAGGGCCCGTGACACTTAACTTTCGCCGTCGAGGAAGCTCTTCAGTTTCTCGGAACGCGAAGGATGGCGTAGCTTGCGCAGGGCCTTGGCTTCTATCTGACGGATGCGCTCACGCGTGACGTCGAACTGTTTGCCGACTTCTTCCAGCGTATGGTCGGTGTTCATCTCGATGCCGAAACGCATGCGCAGCACTTTTGCTTCGCGTTGCGTCAGGCTGTCGAGGATGTCCTTGGTGACGTTGCGCAGACTGTCGAACACGGCCGCATCGATCGGCGCCAATGAGTTGGCGTCTTCGATAAAGTCGCCCAGATGGGAATCGTCGTCGTCGCCCACCGGCGTCTCCATGGAGATGGGCTCCTTGGCGATCTTCAGGATCTTGCGGATCTTGTCTTCCGGCATCTCCATCTTGATGGCGAGCGTGGCCGCATCGGCTTCGATACCGGTTTCCTGCATGATCTGGCGCGAGATACGGTTCATCTTGTTGATGGTCTCGATCATGTGCACCGGGATGCGGATGGTGCGCGCCTGGTCGGCGATGGAGCGGGTGATGGCCTGACGGATCCACCATGTCGCATAGGTCGAGAACTTGTAACCGCGGCGGTATTCGAACTTGTCCACAGCCTTCATCAGACCGATGTTGCCTTCCTGGATCAGATCGAGGAATTGCAGACCGCGGTTGGTGTATTTCTTGGCGATGGAGATGACCAGACGCAGGTTGGCCTCAATCATGTCGCGCTTGGCGCGGCGTGCCTTGGCTTCACCATTGGTCATCTGGCGGTTGATCTCTTTCAGATCGACGATGGGGATGCCCACGCGCTGCTGCAGGGCGATCATCTGCTTCTGCTGGTCGACGATGGCGGCTTCGTGGCGCGACAGCGTTTCACTGTAAGGCTTCTTGGCCGCGATCTCGCGATGCACCCATTCCAGATTGAGTTCATTGGAAGGGAAGGATTTGATGAAGTGCGGACGCGGCATGTGCGATTTGGTGACGCACAGTGTCTGGATGGCACGCTCGCTGGTACGCACGTCCTCCACCATCTTGCGCATGGTGTCGCACAAAGCGTCCACTTGCTTGGCGGAGAAACGGAACTGCATCAACTCATCGGAGATCTGTTGCTGCAGCTTATCGTATTGCTTGCTGCGGTAACCGTGTTTCTCGTAGGCCTTGCCCATCTTGGTGAACAGGTCGCTGATCAGCGCGAAGCGTGTCAGCGCATCGACCTTCATCTGCGCCAGATTGGCTGCTACGGCAGCTGCCGCGGCTTCTGCTTGAGCTTCTTCGTCGTCTTCTTCTTCGCTGTCGGCGTCGTCGCTCTCCGCATCATGGTCGTCGCTCGAATCGCTGTCGCTATCGTCGGAATCGCTGCCGATCTTGGCCTCGTCTTCGCCGTCGACGAATCCGTCGATCAGCTCCTCGACACGCATCTCGTCTTTGGCGATCTTTTGAGCCAGCAACAGAATCTCGGCGATGGTCGCCGGGCAAGCGGAGATGGCCATGATCATGTGCTTCAGGCCGTCTTCGATACGCTTTGCGATCTCGATCTCGTCCTGGCGCGTGAGCAGATTGACCACGCCCATCTCGCGCATGTACATGCGCACCGGATCTGTGGTGCGTCCGAATTCAGAGTCCACTGTAGAGATGGCGGCCTCGGCTTCGGCGGCGGCATCATCATCGGCCACGGGCGGGGCGACTTCGTTCATCACCATCGACTCGCTGTCCGGCGCGACGTCGCACACGGAAATACCCATGTCGTTGATCATGCTGACCACGCCCTCGACCTGCTCGACCTCCAGCATGTCGGGCAGATGGTCGTTGATCTCGGCGAAAGTCAGGTAGCCGCGCTCCTTGCCCAGCAGGATCAGGGCTTTAAGACGCGTGCGACGCTCTTCGATGTCCTGAGAACTGTCAGTCTGTTTGCTGGCTACTTCTGCTGCCTTGGCTTTTGCACTGGTAGTTTTGCCGGCACTTTTTTCCGTAGCACTCGCTGTCTCGCGTTTGGCTTCCGCCGTGGTTTTTTTTGCCGGAGTGGTAGTTTTCTTGTTTTGCTGAGTCGCCATGCTCGGTTCCCAGAATTAATAAATTGATTAGCGGGCGGTCGTGTCGGCGACCACCAAAAGGGCGCGGATTATAGCAGATTTATTCAACTTTTCCGAAGGTTAGCTTCGAACAGCGCCCAAACGGCCGGATGCAATTACCGTGCCTGACTCTTGTTTTCAGCTCAGTGCGGCCTTCAATTGCGCTAGCGCCTCATTAAGTTCCGCATGCCGCTCACGCTCGGCAGGACTCATCCCTGACAAGCCTTTGGCCAGCAACAAAGCCATTTCACTTTCGATCTCTGCTCGCCGTATCTTACGCAGCAAGCCCGAGAAGTCCGAGTCGATGTCGTAATCATCTCCCAACTGCATGACTTCGCCCCGCACGGAAGCGAATACCGAAGCGTGCACCGTATCCTGGAAATGCTGTATCAACGCTGCCGTGCTGACTTCGTCGGCACCTTCATGCAGCCAATCCGCCAGTGCAGCGATGGCAGCCCCTTCGGCAGTCTCACTGGACCAGTCACGCGGCAATTCACGGGCAAGTTCCGGCTTCATCAGCAGGCAGCGCAACATATGACGCAACTCCGAGGGCGCATTGCGCTTGGCTTTCTGTGGCGCAATCCGTTTTGGTGCAGCAACCGGCTTGATAGACCAAAGCGCTTCCAGTTCCGCTTGCTCCAATCCGGCCAATGCCGCGACTTGTTTGCGCAATAGCAAGGCGGTGGTCGGCGCCGTGATGGCCGTCAGCAGCGGCTGTGCATTCTTCACCAAAGCGCTTTTGCCTTCTTGAGTCGTCAGGTCGACTTGTGCTGCCAGTTCCCGCAGCAGGTAGCCGGACAGCGTCATTGAATCATCCATTTCGTGCTCGAAGGCTTCCGTGCCGAATTCACGAATGTATGAATCAGGGTCATGTTCTTCCGGCAGGAACAGGAAGCCGATGCGCTTGCCGTCCTGCAATTGCGGCAAGGCATTCTCCAGCGCGCGCCAGGCGGCTTTCTGGCCGGCGCGATCCCCGTCGAAACAAAACACCAGTTGGTCACACAAGCGCATCAGCTTCTGAATATGGAAAGGCGTCGTTGCCGTCCCCAGTGTCGCCACCGCATATTCCACGCCGTGCTGGGCAAGGGCCACCACGTCCATATAGCCTTCCACCACAACCACCCGCTGACGGGCGCGGATAGCTTTCTGCGCCTGATACAGACCATAGAGTTCGTGACCTTTCTCGAACAGCGTAGTTTCCGGCGAGTTGAGATATTTCGGCTCCCCTTTGTCCAGCACACGTCCGCCGAAACCGATGACGTTTCCGCGCACATTTACGATGGGGAACATGATGCGGTCACGGAAGCGATCGTAACGTTTACCGCCCTCGCCTTCTATTACCAGACCGGTCTCGACCAGTGAAGCATCTTGATAGTTGGGTACAGCGGATTTGAGAGATTGCCAATCGTCAGGGGAATAGCCGATGCCGAAGCGGGCAGCGACTTCGCCGGAGAGACCGCGCCCCTTGAGATAATCGATTGCGCGCTGATTCTTCTTCAGTTGCTCACGATAGTAGAGCGTGGCTGTCTGCATCAGTTCATACAGATCGGGAGCGACTTTTTGCTGCGGCGTGCTCGATGCTTCGCGCGGCACTTCAAGACCGATGCCTTTGGCCAGATCTTCCACCGCTTCGACGAAGCCGCTGCCGGTGTGCTCCATAACGAAGCCGATAGCAGTGCCATGCGCACCGCATCCGAAGCAGTGATAGAACTGTTTACTCTGGCTGACGGTGAACGACGGGGATTTTTCGTTATGGAAAGGACAGCAGGCGACGTAGTTTGCGCCTGCTTTCTTTAGCGGGACATAACGTTCGATGACATCGACGATGTCGAGACGGTTGAGCAGATCCTGAATGAAACTTTTTGGAATCACTCCCGCCCCCGCTCGATAGAGAACCACTGCATCCCGGTCAGCGCCGGAATGACGGAATCACTTGGACAACGCAGCCTTGACCTGCCCGGACACTTTACCCAGATCGGCGCGTCCCGCCAGTTGCGGCTTGAGGATGGCCATCACCTTGCCCATGTCCTGTACGCTGGCTGCACCGGATGCGGCGACCGCCTGTTCGATGGCGGCAGCGACTTCCGCTTCGCTCATCTGCTGCGGCATGTAGGTTTGCAGCACGGACATCTCGAACTTCTCGACATCCGACAGATCCTGCCGGCCGGCCGCTTCATATTGGGCGATAGAGTCACGGCGCTGCTTGAGCATCTTGTCGATGATCGCCAGTACGTCCGCATCAGCAAGTTCGACTCGCTCGTCGACCTCTTTCTGCTTCATGGCTGCCAGCAACAGACGGATCGCTCCGAGGCGTGCCGTTTCTTTGGCACGCATCGCGGATTTCATATCTTCAGTGATCTGCAGCTTCAGGCTCAAGCTCTACTCCTCAAAACAAAAGCAAAACGCCGCAACCCCGAAAGATTGCGGCGTCCGGATAAAACTGGATCAGTACATCTTCGGCGGCAGAGTCTGGCTGCGCAAGCGCTTGTAATGACGCTTCACAGCAGCGGCCAGCTTGCGCTTACGCTCGGCTGTAGGCTTCTCGTAAAACTCGCGGGCGCGCAAATCGGTCAGCAGACCGGTCTTCTCTACGGAACGCTTGAAGCGACGCATTGCCACTTCGAACGGCTCATTTTCTTTTACACGTACGGTTGTCATGGACAAACTACCTTTAACCAAAAATTCGAGGGCGCGATTCTACCCAAGACGAACCCGGTGCACAACCGGTATTTACAAGACAGTAACCCGGCCGAATTTTCGCTTGCCGACTTGGGCCACGACGACCGCACCGGCCTTGATCTGCAGGGCTTTGTCGCTGATTTTCTCGCCATCCAGCTTCACGCCCCCCTGACCGACCATACGGATCGCCTCGGAAGTGCTGGCAACCAGATCGGCTTGTTTCAGCAGATGGGCGATGCCGATAGTGCCATCGCTGGACTGCACCGAAATTTCGGGCATGTCGTCCGGCAGCACGCCCTTTTGGAAACGTGCCTCGAATTCGGCCAGTGCGTCCTCGGCGGCTTTCTGCGTATGGAAACGCGCCACGATCTCCTGCGCCAGCATCACCTTGATGTCGCGCGGGTTGCGTCCCTGCGAGACTTCTTCCTTGAAGTTGGCGATCTGCGCCAGGCTGCGGAATGAGAGTAGATCGTAATAGCGCCACATCAGGTCGTCGGAGACTGACATGATCTTGCCGAACATCTCGGTCGGAGTATCGGTGATACCGACATAGTTGCCCAGCGACTTGGACATCTTGTTGACGCCGTCCAATCCTTCCAGCAGCGGCATGGTGAGTACGCACTGCTGCGGCTGTCCGTGATGCTTTTGCAGCTCGCGCCCCATCAGCAGGTTGAATTTCTGGTCAGTGCCGCCGAGTTCGATGTCGGCCTTGAGCGCGACGGAATCGTAACCTTGCACTAACGGATAGATGAATTCATGGATCGCGATGGGTTGGTTGCCCTTGTAGCGTTTGGAGAAATCGTCCCGCTCCAGCATCTGTGCCACGGTGTGCGTAGCCGCCAAGCGGATCAGGTCGACGGCGCTGAACTTGTCCATCCAGGTGGAGTTGAACACGACTTCGGTCTTGGCCGGGTCGAGCACCTTGAACACCTGCTCCTTGTAACTCTGCGCATTGGCAAGCACTTGCTCGCGCGTCAGCGGCGGGCGGGTAGCGTTCTTGCCAGTGGGATCGCCGATCATGCCGGTGAAGTCGCCGATCAGGAACAGGGCATGGTGACCGAGGTCCTGCAACTGGCGCATCTTGTTCAGCAGTACGGTGTGGCCGAGGTGCAGGTCCGGAGCGGTCGGATCGAAACCAGCCTTGATACGCAGTGGGCGATTTTGCTCCAGCTTCTTGACCAGTTCGGCTTCGATCAGCAGCTCATCACTGCCGCGCTTGATTTGATTGAGGATTTCTTGTTGACTCATGTCGAAGACCGCTTGTCTGTTTCTTGCCCGGGGGCCGGGCGGATTTTGAAGGGGTATCGCTTTCTGTTAAAGTGGCGCCGTATTCTGCTTGTTGGTCGCCATGCCTTTTGCATATGCGCCGACGATGCCGCCAAGGAAGCGCGAATGTTACCGCAAAACACCCTGTTACACGCGCACAAGATGAAGCTGCGCTGGTTCGTCACCCTGTCCACCCTGCCGTTGCTCGGGGTGGTGACGGCGTTCGGCATCATGCCCCAGCCCGCCGGCCTGTCTGCTTCACAATACAGCATCATCGAGCACATCGAACTGCCCGCCAGCACAGCACAGCCATCTGAGGCTTCCGTGTTCTGGCGCAATGACCGCGTGCAACGCGGGGATACCGTAGGCGAACTGCTTCGCCGCGTGAATGTGCAGGATCCCGCTGCGGATGAATTCCTGCGTCGTGCTTCATCGGCTCGCTCGTTCCGCCAATTGCGCGTAGGCAGGACTTTTCTGGTCGAGACGGACGATGCGCACAATCTGCTTGCCCTGAGATATACCGACAATGATGGCAATCAGGTACAGGTACTCAAAGACGGCGCAAGCTTCAGGGTGACGGAACAGGTTGCAGAGACCGAGCGCCGCGTCTTTGTGCAGACCGGCGAGATCACGAGCAGTCTGTTTGCCGCCACAGATGAAGCCGGATTACCTGATTCGATCGCCAATCAGATGGTCGAAGTCTTCGGCGGCGATATCGACTTTCACCGCGATCTGCGCCGGCACGATAAGTTCAGCGTGATCTACGAGATGGACTATGCGAATGGAGAATCTGCGCACAATGGACGCATTCTGGCCGCCGAGTTCGTCAACCACGGCCGCACCTTCCGCGCCTTCTTTTTCCAAAACTCCCGTCATGGCGGCGACTACTTCTCACCGGATGGCAAGAGCATGCGCAAGGCCTTCCTGCGCTCCCCCATCGAATTCTCGCGCGTAAGTTCCGGCTTCAGCCGCGCGCGTTTCCATCCGGTACTTAACAAATGGCGCGCCCACAAAGGTGTGGACTATGCCGCCCCCATCGGAACCAAGGTTCGCTCCACCGCCGAGGGCGTTGTGAGCTTCGTCGGGCAACAGGGCGGTTACGGCAACGTGGTGATGCTGAAGCATCAGGGCCATTATCAAACGGTCTATGGCCACCTATCCAGATTTGCAACCAGTTTGCATCGTGGTCAACGCGTAGGACAGGGTGAGGTCATCGGCTATGTAGGCAAGACTGGTCTGGCAAGCGGCCCCCACCTGCATTACGAATTCAAGGTCAGCGGTGTCCAGCGCGATCCGCTGAAGATGGCATTGCCGGATGGGAAACCGATCAGTGATGCACAGCGCACTGCATTCAGCGAATCCACACGCGACCTGCAAGCACGCCTTTCCTTGTTGCACAATACGCGCATCGCCAAACTCGATTAGTGAAAACCGCTTCTGAGCTCTATCTCGGCATCATGTCAGGCACCAGCCTGGACGGCATCGATGTCGCACTGGTCGAGTTCAAAGAAAGCAAGCCCCGGCTGCTGGCTAGCCATTACCAGCCGTATCCGCCATCGCTGAAAGATGGCTTGCTCGAACTGCACCAGCCCGGTTTCGACGAGATACACCGCACACAACTCGCCTCCCTTGCATTGGCACGCGCTTATGCCGATGCCACCCACGCTTTACTGAACAAGACAGGTATTTCACCCCAGCTCGTACTAGCCATCGGCTGCCACGGCCAGACCATCCGCCATCGGCCCGAGCAAGGTTATACGGTGCAACTCGGCAATGGCGCGCTTCTGGCAGAGCTTACCGGCATCCACGTCGTGAGTGACTTCCGCTCGCGCGACATCGCTGCAGGCGGTCAGGGCGCACCATTGGTGCCCGCATTCCACGACATGATGCTGCGTCATCCCACGATCCATCGTGTCATACTCAACCTTGGCGGTATCGCCAACCTCACCGACCTGCGACCCGGCCACGGCACGACGGGCCTCGACTCCGGCCCGGGGAATCTATTGCTGGATAGCTGGATCAGCAAGCACCACGGCAGACCCTATGACGAGAATGGCGAGTGGGCCGCCAGCGGCAAGATCATTCCAGAGTTACTGCAGCGCATGTTGGCCGAGCCATACTTTTCCGAGCCACCGCCCAAGAGTACGGGGCGCGACCTGTTCAATCTTGCATGGCTGGAACATCAACTTGATGGCACAGAGTCGCCCGCAGATGTGCAAGCGACCCTGCTGGCACTCACGTGCGACAGTATCGCTCAAGCCCTCGGCAGATTCTGTGCGGACGCCGAGGAACTGTATCTGTGCGGCGGCGGAGCGCACAATTCCGCATTGGCATCTCTACTGCAGCAGCGCTTACCTGATTGCCACATCCGCAAGACCGATGCACTCGGTATTCCTGCAGATTGGATGGAGGCAATCGCTTTTGCCTGGCTGGCACGCCAGACCATGACCCTGCAACCAGGCAACCTGCCTGCCGCCACAGGCGCATCACACCCCTGCGTATTGGGCGCTATCTACCCTGCATAAAACAAAACGGGGCGCTTGCGCGCCCCGTCCCGTCCTTCAACCGCTGTCAGCTTATGCCGAGAATGAAGAACCGCAGCCGCAGGTAGTCGTTGCATTCGGATTCTTGATCACGAACTGAGAACCTTCCAAGCCTTCGGTGTAATCGATCTCCGCACCGACCAGATACTGGAAACTCATGGGATCGACCAGCAACTGCACGCCGTTCTTGTTCATGACGGTATCGTCTTCGTTGACGACTTCATCAAAAGTGAAGCCATATTGGAAACCGGAACAGCCTCCGCCGGTGACGAACACGCGCAGCTTAAGCTCGGCATTGCCCTCTTCCTCGATCAGTTGTTTCACCTTGTTGGCAGCACTGTCGGTAAACAACAGCGGATCTTGCATTTCAGTCACTGCATTCATGGTTGTACTCCTTGTCTTTGATTACGATTCAGCGCCGCCCACCTTGAGCGACACGACTTTTTCCGAGGCTTCATTGATGTGCACCAGCTTGCCCTCGACGATGGCACCCAACTGTATCTCCAGTGTTTTGTACCTTACATCGCCAGTGACCTTCGCCTTGCTTTGAAGTTCCAGATACTCGGATGCCTGAATGGGGCCAGTCACCTTACCGTTGATCACCAGATGCGTGACACTGATCTCACCATGCACCTGCGCCTGCTCGCTCAATACCAGCGTGCTGGCCTTGGCTGGATCGGCGATCACACTGCCAGTGACTTCTCCGTCTACGCGCAACCCACCCGCGAAATGGATGTCTCCATTGACTCTGGTGCCCACCCCGATCAAAGAATCGATGCGATTTTGCGGTTTGCTGTGTTTACTGAACATCTAGCCACTCCATTATGAAAGCAATACCGTCTGCGTCACCTTGGGTTCCTGCATGCCCTTCTCGAAGACACGAATCTCCACGTTATCGATATGCACACCTTCAGGCAAACGGAATATGCGTTCGACACGTTGGTAATACTTGAAATTCAGATGCTGCGCAGCGACTTCAGCCGAATCTGGTGCAGGGAATTGTAACACCACTTTTTGCCCCCCCTGTTCGCCGTTGACCACTATCTGAAGACTTCCCTGGAATACCCTTCCGCGCCGCTGTACACCTTGCACCAACAGCATCTGGCAATGATATTCGCCCGGCAAGCTGGCGGGCTCAAGCTTGAGACTGTGTATGGAAAGTTCGGCATCACGACCCGCCGTAAGCGGCAGGCTCTGAAAGAACGAGAGATCCTCACGCAAACGCAAATTCTCATCATGCAGGGCATTCACCTGTTCCAGCACCTCATCCGCGGCGGCTTGCTGGATCTGGGCTTGACGCTCATGAACTGCTATCTGGTTGGCTTGACCAGCGCTCTGCATCTCCAGTTCCTGCACGCGCTCACGCAGCACGGTAATCTCCTGCTCGGCTTCGCCGCGATGGAAGCCCGCTAGCGCCATACCAGCATCATAGGCCCACCACACCAGGAACCCCATCACCAACACGAATGGCAGCAAGATGGCCCAACGCACGTACCAAGGCACGTGAGGGCGCACTGCGAGACGCGGCGCTGAGATACTGAATCGGCGTTTGAATCCTTTGATCATTCTTTTTCAGGGCAACAATGGGACCAGATCGATACCGGTTTTTTCCGGCAACCCGAACATTATATTCATGTTTTGTACAGCCTGCCCGGCCGCACCTTTGACCAGATTGTCAATCACAGACAGTACAACCACGGTATCGCAACCTTGCGGACGATGCACTGCGATACGGCAGATGTTGGAACCGCGCACGGAACGCGTTTCCGGCATCCCGCCTGCGGGCAAAACATCGACAAAAGCCTCGCCAGCATAACGCTGCTCGAACAACGCTTGCAGATCGACATCCTTAGTCAGACGTGCATAAAGCGTGGCATGGATACCGCGTATCAGCGGAGTCAGATGCGGTACAAAGGTCAGCCCGACCGGTGTGCCGGTCACGTTCGCCAGCCCCTGCCTGATCTCCGGCAAATGGCGGTGCCCGGCCACGCCGTAGGCCTTGAAGTTGTCGCTTGCCTCGGAGAAAAGGGCGTGCACCTCGGCTTTACGCCCTGCACCCGAGACCCCTGATTTCGAATCGGCAATGAGGGAGCTTGTCTCGACGACGCCGGCCTCCAGCAACGGGATGAATCCCAATTGAACCGCAGTAGGATAACAACCGGGATTGGCGACCAGACGCGCATTCTTGATCTGCTCCCGATTCACCTCTGGCAGTCCATAGACGGCTTCTTCCACCAGATCAGGGCAGGCATGGCTCATGCCGTACCATTTCTCCCATTCCGCCACATCCTTGATACGGAAATCGGCAGCCAAGTCGATGACTTTGACGCCCGCATCCAGCAGGGCTCTCACTTGCTGCATAGCAATGCCATTGGGCGTCGCGAAGAACACCACGTCGCACTGGTCGAGACGTGCCTCATCGGGATGCGAGAACGCGAGGTCTACCCGTCCGCGCAGACTGGGGAACATCTGGCTGACCGGCATACCCGCATCGGCCCGCGAAGTGATCGCGCGCAACTCGGCCTGCGGATGTGCCGCCAGCAAACGGAGCAATTCGACCCCGGTGTAACCCGTGCCACCTACGATACCGACCTTGACCACGCTACCCTCCTGAAAAGTGGGCAAATGATAAATGAAAAAGCCGCCAAATGGCGGCTTTCCCGGTTCCACACAAGCTTAACGCTTGGAGAATTGTTTCCTGCGACGCGCCTTGCGCAGACCGACTTTTTTACGCTCGACCTCACGTGCATCACGAGTGACCAGACCAGCTTGGCTCAAGGTCGGCTTCAGCGATGCATCGTAATCGATCAGTGCACGGGTGATGCCGTGACGCACCGCACCGGCTTGACCGGACTCGCCGCCACCGGAGACATTCACCATGATGTCGAACTTGCCCATCATCTCGGTCAATTCCAGAGGCTGACGCACGACCATACGACCGGTCTCACGAGAGAAGAATACGTCCAGCGGCTTGTCATTGACGACGATTTCGCCCTTGCCAGCCTTCATGAACACACGTGCCACCGCGCTCTTGCGACGGCCAGTTCCATAGTTATAAGTCACGCTCATGATTAAGCCTTCAACAGATCGATAGGTTTGGGTTGCTGCGCGCTATGCGGATGCGTCGCACCTGCATACACCTTCAGCTTGCTCAGCATCGCGTAGCCCAGCGGGCCCTTCGGCAGCATGCCGCGCACGGCCTTCTGCAGAAGACGCTGTGGGTGACGCTGTTGCATCTTGATAAAGTTGGTTTCGTAGATACCGCCGGGGAAACCGGTGTGGCGGTAGTACATCTTGTCCTGGGCTTTATTGCCGGTCACGCGCACTTTTTCAGCGTTCACGACCACGACGAAATCGCCGGTGTCTACGTGTGGCGTATAAATAGCCTTATGCTTACCGCGCAGGCGGGTAGCGATCTGGCTGGCCAAACGGCCCAGCACTTTGTCAGCTGCGTCGACCAGAATCCAGTCGTGCTGGACTTCTTGCGCTTTAGCGGAAAATGTTTTCATGGCATTTCCTAAAACAATAAATGAATAACGGACTGCGAAGGGCGCGCATTCTATGCGAGACCATTACACCTGTCAAACTCTTATCGAGTTCATGACTTCACCGCCCCTGACGGACTGGATCCAAGCAGATCGTCCAGCCACGACTTCCACCCCTCGAACTTCTGCCGCAATCGGGCTTGAAGCCCGCTCACCGCTATCTTTTGAGCCTGCCTGAAGCCGCCGGCTTCCGCGCCGGACGCCAGCTGAGCCACCCCGATCAGCCCGGCATCTGGCTGCGACAAACGGTATGCGACGGGCACAAGACCGGCTATCCCTTGCTGCAAACAGGGCAAATTGGACAAGCCACCGGACAGATAGACGCACTCCACATCCGATTCGCGCTGCAAATCCTCAAATATCCGCGCCACTCGGAAGATGATGCTTTCCTGCAACAGCAGGGCGATACGATGCGCGTCCAGATGATCGACCGATTCCGAAAACTGCAGCCCGATGTCGCGCCTGAAGTAAGGCGCCCCCAAGCCACTAGGCTCTGCCACGCAATAAATGTCGTCACTCGCCAACTCATCGGGCATACAACCTTCCACCGGGTAGGCGCCCAATGCAGCCGCGATCGAATTCAACGTTCCCTCGCAGGCACTATGTACTTGATGTTGCGCATCCATGCAGACCAGCATCTCCAAATATCCCGCTGGCATGCTTTTCCCTTGCGAATGATATGCCGCAACGAAGCCCCCCGTGCCGAGATTGACCATGGCATCGCGACGTCCCGGCGCGATGCCATGCCAAAGCGCTGCCGATTGATCCGCCACACTAGCCTGCAAACACAGGCCGTTGTCGAGCGCGATCTTCAATCCGGTCGAGGGCAATATCCTCGGCAAGATAGCCGTATCCACACCGAACAACTCGCACAATTCAGGAGACCACTGCAAGCTATGCACGTCCATTAACAGGGTGCGCGCCGCCATCGAAGCGTCGGTCACATGATGCCGACCGCTCGTCCAGCGCCATATAAGAAAGGTATCCAGCGTACCCAGCACCCATGCGCCACTAGCCAGATTCGCTCGCCATTCCGGATACTCTCCGAGCAGCACACTCAGTTTGGGGCCTAGATAATAGGGCGTGAGGGGCAGACCAGTGAGCGCCCGTATTCTCCCCTCCTTTTCGCGCAAAGCTTCGCAACTTGCCTTGCCCCGGTCGTCCTGCCAGGAGATAAGTGGCGTGACGGGGCGGCCACTGGCACGCCCCCATATAACGAATGAAGATCGCTGGCTACATAGCCCGAGTGGCGGTCGTTCATCCGTCCGCGCGAGACATTCGGCAAGCACCGCATCCGCAGCTTCCGCATAGGCAGCAGCATCGCTCTCATAACGCCCCGCTTTGGCCGTCACCGGCGGTGCATGACTAACCACCACCCCGCTCAGTTCGCCCTCCGCAGACACCAGCCCTGCCTTGATGCTGGTCGTGCCCAGATCAAGTGCGACAGCGACGATCATATGAGACAGGCATTCATTTCATCTGCGACTCGTTGAGCATCCCAGCCGAACTCTGGCGCCAGCAGCTCGGCGAGATGTCGCAGCCGAGCTGCATCCAACTGAGTCAGGATCAGCAAGGGCATACGCCGTCGCAACAGATCGACAAGATGAACTGCCATCTCGTCGCGCGCACACAACAACAGATCCGCATAGATCAGAGGGACTTCCGGAACGATACGTGCAGCATATTGAGGAGCCTCTTTAACGATAGCGAACACGTCGGTGATGCGCGCGCCATGTCGACGCATCAGCCACCGACCACTCTCATCATCAATGCCAAGCCCATGAGTCAACACGCTCGATTCAGACACCCACTCTGCAAAATTCCGATTCGGCGCCCACGGCAGACTCCCTTTGCTGGCGCATGCAGTGGCGACACCAAGCTTTGCGCACACCGCATCAACGATCACCGCCGCATCTTCGCGCGCCGAGGTGAGCTTGCCGCCGATAGCGTGATGCAACCCGTTCGCAGTCGTCTTCAACTCCCAGTCCCGGCTGACGGCAGATGGATTCGCATCATCGCTCTGCTTCATCACACGCACACCGGCATAGCTGCCGATCACATCCGCTCGACTCCATGCCTGCATGAGATAGTCATTGGCCGCTTCAAGCAGATAATCGATGTCCGCTTCCTCGACTTGCACCTGATCGGCCGCGCCGCGATAGTCTGTATCGGTCGTGCCCAGCAGCGTACGGCCATACCAAGGGATGATGAAGAACACACGACCGTCTTTTTTCGACGTAAGCAAAACCGCCTCCCGCGTGGGCAGTGCAGGCAACACCAGATGCACACCCTTGCTCAAACGACACCATGCTTGCCCCTGCTCGCTCAACATCGCCCATCGCCCCGAGGTACTCACGCATTGTCTGGCACGCACTTTCAGTGCGCTTCCAGTCAACATATCCCGAACATCGGCGCCACACACCTTGCCGCCTTCCTCATGCCAATCCACCAGCTTCGCATAGTTGAGGCATACCGCGCCGTTCTCCATCGCGCCTGCCACCAATTCCAGCACCAAACGCGCATCGTCAGTCTGCGCATCGCCATACGTAAAGCCACCGCGCAAACCGTCATCCTTCAAGAATGGGAAACGTGATGAGAATCCGCGCTTGAAATAATGACGATGGCGCAAAGTCGCTCTGGGGAATCCAGCCAGTGCGTCATACAGCGTCAATCCCGCTTTCAGCAGCAGCGTGCCGTTGCGGCTGTCCGCATACACCGGCACACCGAAACGCAATGGCCATACACGATGCGGCGCGATATCGAGCAACAGTTGCCGCTCCTTCAATGCCTTGCGCACCAGTTTGAAATCGTAAGTCTCCAGATAGCGCAGACCGCCATGGATCAACTTGCTGGAAGCAGATGATGTCGCGCCCGCCCAATCACCCTGCTCGACTAGTGCGACTTTGAGTCCGCGCAACGCGGCATCGTAGGCCGTCCATGCGCCATAGATGCCGCCGCCGCAGACGAGCAGATCGAACTCACCTTGCAGGGCAGCAAAATCGCGTTTCATGCGTCCCTCATCCGCAACGCCTTCTCCGGCAAGTCACTGATCAAGATATCCACACCGAGGAGCAAGGCGCGCTCGATCTCTGCATCGGTATCGCAGGTATAAACAGCGATGGACTTACCTCGCTCACGCAGCAGCCCGACCATATCGACATCCAGCGTGGATATCTCGACACATAGCCCATGCAGGAACGGATGCAAGTCCAGCGCGCTGCGCGCATCCTTCACCGTATGCTCCGGCTCCAGATTGAGCACCAACGGGAAGTCTGGCGCGATGCCATGTGCATAGGCAAGACTGTTCATATTGAAAGAAGAGACCAGCACGCCATCGCCCACGCTCCCGGCCAGTGCCAGCGTCTGGCGCACTTTCATCTCTTGCCGGGCGACCTCTTCCCAGCTGCGATTCTTGATCTCCAGCAACAAGCCGCAGCGCGCACGGTAGGCGGCGACGAATGCCTGCAGGCTCATCACTCCCTCCGGTTGCGCGCCCGGAAAATGCGCAGCGAAATCCATCTCCTGCAGCTGCTGAAAGTCGTAGTCATCGATACGTTTGTCATGCAAGCCGAGCTTCTTCAGATCACGGTCATGCCACAGCACCGCAACCTCATCGCGACTCAACTGCACATCGGTCTCGATCCCGTCGATCGGATAGCGTAACGCTTGCTCGAAAGCCGTACCCGTATTTTCTGCCGCCTCGCGATTGGCTCCACGGTGCGCGTAGATCAAGGTCTTGCTCATGGCAGTCTTTCAATGAAGTTGCGCATGGCGGCCTCCATCGCCGCGTATTGCGGGTTGTACATGAGCCGCCGCAACAATCCATATTTCAGATTCTGCGGCGTCACCTCGCCCAACCACGCGACCTGGGATGACCGGCATGCAGAATAATGCTCGTCATCCTGAGCGAAATAATGCAGACAGTTCGCGTACTCGCCCGACTCGCCGTAATGCGCATCGTCCGGCGACATAACGACGGCGGTATGCGCACTGGATAGGATGCGCTTTTCCGGCAGCGCACTCTTCACCCATTCCACATCCGCCTGTTGCGGATTGGCAGCGGCGTACCACAGCATCTTTCGCAAGGAATGCTTCACTCGGCGGAGGAAGTTAAGCGTGGCGGCTGAAACCACCGTGGCATCGTCGGCACTGGCCACCACGAATACCGGAATCTGCAATTCTCCCTGCGGCAGAGCTTGGGTCAGCCGCCACATTTGCGTCACCGCATTCATGCAGAACGATTCATATTTGTAACGATCCAGATCCGGCATCACGGCCAGCCAGGCACGGCTTGGAAACAACCAAATATAGAATCGACTCAGGCTCGCCCACCGGGCACGGCCGGATATTTCCAGCGCAGGGGAGTACATGAATAAACCGCGTACACGTTCGTCTTTGTCCGCCTGATACAGACTCAACGCGGCTCCCGCAGAGAAACCCGCCAGATAGACCTCGTCCACTTCCTCTGCCAGACACTGCACAGCATAGGCCACCGTCTCCGCCCAATCCTCCCAGCGCACATCGAGCAAATCGCCAGGCTGCGTGCCATGTCCCGGCAGCAACACCGCCATCACACGGAATCCACTACGCTGAAAGAACGCTGCCAAGTGGCGCATGTGATAGGGCGAATCACTCAGGCCATGGGTGAGCAACACACCGCGTCGGTACGGCTTCCCGGTGCCTTTCTGAAAATCGCCCGAGGGCTGCAATGCAAACGGCGCATTACCGGCCACGATCTTTTCAATATCCTGCTTACCTGCATGCGCCTGTCGCAACATCGCCACTGCCTGTTGGATGTATTCATCGAAAGGCAGCCCCTTTCCGGAGAAACGGGTGTTCAGTCCGGAAGAATGATGGCGAGCCTGCAACGGGATGTTCATGCGAGCATTGTACCTGCCACGCGCTGGCATCAACTCAACATGCAGGCGTATCATGAGCCACCGTTTGCGCGCCCTATTCCATGTCCTGGTTCCTTACCAACCTCGTCAGTGCCTTCCTGCTGCCGCCTCTCAACCTTTTGGTCGTGGCAGGCATCGGCCTGTACCTGTGGCACAAGCGGCCGCGCGTGGCGCGCACCCTGGTCTCTGTCTCGGTTGTCGGCGTTTGGTTGCTGTCCACCCCTTTCGTGGCCGACAGTCTGCTGCAAAGCCTAGAAGGCGCACCCGTCGACCTCAGCCGGCAATCCGCCGATGCCATCGTCGTCCTGAGCGGCGGTCAACATTTCAACGCATCAGAATATGGCGGCAACACTATCAGCAAGGAGACGCTGGAACGCTTGCGCTATGCAGCCATGCTGCACCGACGGACCGGCAAGCCGGTACTGGTCAGCGGCGGGAACCCGCAAGGCGGAGGTGCCGAAGCGCCGCTGATGAAGCAAGTGCTGGAGCAGGAATACTACGTGCCGGTGCGCTGGGTTGAAGACAGCTCGGACAATACGCTGGAGAACGCGCGCCACAGCCATGACCTGCTGGCGCGAGACGGGATGACACGCATCTTTCTCGTGACGCAGGCGTGGCATATGCCGCGTTCTGTTCAGGTCTTCGAGCGCGCAGGCTTCGAAGTCGTACCTGCTGCCACCGCCTTCACCACACGTTACAAGACCGACCTGCTGAGCTTCATACCCAATGCCTCAGCACTACTGGGCAGTTACCGTTTCATGCATGAAGTCGTCGGCATGTTCTGGTATCGGCTAAAATCCTGACGCAAGCAACCGAGGAGGCAATCACATGAAAGCACGCATCAAATGGGTGGAAGAAGTTTCGTTCCTGGGCGAGACCGAGAGCGGACACGCTGTATTGATGGATGGCCCGCCTGCAGGCGGCGGCAGGAACCTCGGCCCGCGTCCGATGGAGATGCTGCTGATCGGCACCGGCGCTTGTACCGCCTATGATGTGGTACACATCCTCAAGAAAGCACGCCAACCCATCACCGACTGTGTAGTGGACATCCAATCAGAACGCGCCGAGACCGATCCCAAGGTATTCACCCAGATCCACATGCATTTCATCGTGACGGGCAAAGACTTGAAACGGGAACAAGTAGAACGTGCGATCAAACTGTCAGCCGACAAATACTGCTCGGCATCGATCATGTTGGGCAAGACAGCAGACATCACGCACGATTTCGAGATACAAGAGGGCTGATACCGCCCTCTCGCCAAGTAAAGATACTCAGACCCAGTAGACGGTCTTGGTCATCACCTTGGACATGCCGCGCATCGCCAGCTTCACCGGCAACGGCAACTCCGCCGCTCCCAGCGCCACCGCCATATCGGAATGGCCGACCTCGTCCACATACATCTGTTGCGCTACAGCACGACTCTTGGCATCCTGCGGCGGCAGGGTATCCAGATGATGCTGCAGGTGCGCCCCGACCTGACGCTCGGTCTCGGCCAGGAACCCTAGATTCCACTTATCCCCCAACGCACCGGCGATAGCACCGATCGCCAGCGACCCGGTGTACCACAGCGGATTGAGCAGACTCAAGCGGCCGCCCAGCTCATGTACACGATGCGAGGTCCAGGCCAGATGCTCCGTCTCCTCCCACGCCGCATGGTTGAGCTTCTCCTGCACTACCGGATCACGTGCGGTCAGCGCCTGCCCCTGATACAGCGCCTGCGCGCAGATCTCACCGGTATGGTTGATGCGCATCAGCGCAACGGCATGCTTCTTCTCCGCCTCACTCATAGTCGCATCGGGGATGTTCGCATCGGGGTAAGGACGTGCCGTCGGCGCCTTGGCGAACAGCGTACGCAAGCCCTTATCGAATTCGACGATCAAAGTATCCAGATTCAGCATGTCGATCTCCTGCTTTCAAAATATGTCGCAAGGTTACTGGATTCCAGACCTCGCGGGAATGCCCAATGAAAAACGGGCCTCCGAAGAGGCCCGTTCTCTATCCAAAATGACGGTTAAGTCAGATTAGAACTTCTTGCGCAGACCCACTGCCACTAGGCTGGAACTGCCGCCTGCATCCAAGGTACCGCCGGCCAGCGCTCCGCCTGCAACGCTATATGCGTTGGTGCCTGCATCCTGACTTGCACGGGAATATGCAGCGTAACCAGTCACAGTCTTGGACAGGTTTTGCAGATAAGCCAAGGTCAAGCTGGTGCCATTGGTGCTGGCAGTTTGCATCTTGGTACCTGCAAAACTAGCCACCACTGCGCCAGCACCGACCGGAGCCACAGCACTGAAGCTATATGCTTTGTCAGTATCGCCACCGTTCCAAGCGCGGGACTGGTATGTACCAGACAGCTTGGCCATACCCAGATCGTAAGAAGCGCCGAACATGTATTCCTTGGCAGCTTCAGTACCAGCAGCAGTCACGGTAGCGTAAGCACCGCCAACAGCCAGAGGGCCTTGATCATAGTTGACCGAAGCCAGGAAGGCAGTGTGCTTGGTATCGGCTGTGTCTGTCAGGTTACCCAGGTTGTTACCACCCAGTGCAGTGATCAAGGATGTCGAGTAGTTCACAGCCACGGTGAAGGCATCGGCGATCTTGGGCGAGATATAGGCAACTGCGCGTTCACCGCGAGCGCCTTCAGCAACCGTACCCATCACAAACACGCCACCCTTGGTCACGTTTTGCAGAGGAGATACAGCAGAACCTGCAGTCGGGTCGAACTTCACAGCCATGTCATAGCCGGTGGTTTGCAGGTAGCCAGTCGCAACGGTACCGAAATCACCTGCCACGGCCAGCATCTTCTTGCGTGCAGTCAGCGTGGAGCCGTTATCTTGCGTGTCGATGCCGTATTCAACGTTGGCGATCGCTGTCCAGCCATTGTCCAGACCTTCAGTAGCGGTGACGCTCAGGCGGGAAGTGGACAGGCCACCGGAGTAAGCGATCATGTCGCTCTTTTGGCCGGCACCGGTTGCGCTGATGATGGCAGCGTCAACGATACCGTTGGCAGTTACGTCGGCGAAAGCAGGAGCGGAGAAAGCGGCAGCAACAGCCAGTGCGATGATTTTCTTTTGCATGTGAAACTCCTCTAGTTATAAATTGGTTTGCCATGAAGACGACTGTCGGTTTGCCTCATTCGTCTCGCAACGCACCGTACTATTGGCACCTTACGGGACGCTTACGACGTCACAATTCTGCAACACCGCTTAAGACTCCTAACAATCAAGCCCCTACAGCGAGCTCGGAGCGGATTCTGCCCTAACAAAAGCGCCGTAAATTGACCTGCATCAAAATTCATGCATTCTGTAGCTAAATTACAACGAACGTTTTCATGACAGACCGAAAACCACCAAGAAATAAGGGGAAAACACACCAAAGGGATACCCGAGCGGGGGATTGCAACGCAAGCGGCGGAATGGTTCTCGCCGCGCACCGCTCCGTGGCCGCAAGCGCGGCTTAAGAGGAAAAAGTGCAAGCCAGCTCTGCCCCCGGATCGGCGGCACGCATGAATGCTTCGCCGACCAAGAAGGTATGTACTTGATGTTCGCGCATAAGCTTGACGTCCTGAGCGGTGAAGATGCCGCTCTCGGTGACGACGATGCGATCAGCCGGTATCTGCTCGAGCAGATCCAGGGTGGTTTGCAGGCTCACTTCAAAAGTGCGCAGATTGCGATTATTGATGCCGATCAGCGGTGTCTTCAATTGCAATGCGATCTCCAGCTCCTTGCTGTCATGCACTTCGACCAGCACCGCCATGCCCAGTTGCTGCGCCAGCTTCTCGAAAGCCTGCATCTGCTTGAGCGACAAGGCGGCAGCGATCAACAGGATGGCATCCGCCCCCATCGCGCGCGCCTGATATATCTGATATTCGCTCACCATGAAATCCTTGCGCAGCACAGGCAATTCGCATGCTGCACGTGCCTGCTTCAGATATGCGGCACTGCCCTGAAAGAATTGCTCATCGGTCAATACAGACAGGCAAGCCGCACCGTGCTGCGCGTAACTCTGCGCGATCTCGGCCGGCTGGAAATCCTCCCGGATCACCCCTTTGCTGGGGCTGGCTTTCTTGATCTCGGCGATCACCGCCGGTTGGCCGGCAGCGATCTTGCTGCGAATGGCAGCCACGAAATCACGAGCAGGAAGCGCATGCTGTGCCTCGCTCCGGATCACGGGCAAGGGCTTGGCCGAAAGTGCGGCGGCCACTTCCTGCGCTTTGACTGCAAGTATCTTGTTGAGGATGTCGGACATGCTGGATTCTCTTGAATAAGGCGCGCATTCTAACGCATGCGGAATGCTAAAATGCGCGCCACTGATAACCAGACAAGCACCATGAACGACATCCAGGAATATATGAAAGGCGTCGGGCAGCAAGCCCGAACAGCTTCACGCGCGATGGCGATGGCGGATACCAATGCCAAGAACCATGCGCTGGAGAACATCGCCACGGCCATCCTGCTCAACAGCGCCAAGCTGATCGCCGAAAACACCAAGGATGTCGCCGCCGCAAAGCAAAACGGCCTCGACGACGCTTCCATCGACCGTCTCACTTTGACCGAAAAGACCGTCAAGGGCATGGCCGAAGGCCTGCGCCAGATCGCCGCGCTACCCGATCCCATCGGCGAGATCAGCGACATGAAATATCGCCCCTCCGGCATTCAAGTCGGCAAGATGCGCGTGCCACTGGGCGTCATCGGCATCATCTACGAATCGCGTCCGAACGTGACGGCCGATGCGGCCGGACTGTGCCTGAAGTCCGGCAATGCCTGCATCCTGCGCGGCGGTTCCGAAGCCATCCACTCCAACCAAGCCATTGCGGCCTGCGTGCATCAGGGCCTGCGGGAAGCCGGACTACCCGAGACGGCAGTGCAGGTGGTGAACACCACCGACCGCGCGGCCGTAGGCGAGCTCATCACCATGAAGGAATATGTGGACGTGATCGTGCCACGCGGCGGCAAGAGCCTGATCGCTCGCATATCGGAAGATGCCAAGGTGCCGGTGATCAAACATCTGGACGGCATCTGCCATGTGTATATCGATGACGAAGCTGATCTCGCAAAGGCGATCCGCATCGCCGATAACGCCAAGACACACCGTTACGGCGTGTGCAACGCGATGGAGACCCTGCTGGTGAATGCTAGCGTGGCAGCAAAAGTATTGCCCGAGCTGTGCAAGATCTACCTCGACAAGGGTGTGGAACTGCGCGGTGACGAAGCCGCGCGCAAGATAGTCGCGCAGATGAAGGTTGCCACCGAAGAGGACTGGCACACCGAATACCTTGCGCCCATTCTCAGCGTGCGCGTGGTGGCAAACGTGGACGAGGCCATCGACCACATCAACACTTACAGCTCGCAACACACCGACAGCATCGTTACCGAGAACTACAGCAAGGCGATGCGTTTCCTGCGCAAGGTCGATTCGGCCAGCGTGATGGTGAACGCCTCCACACGCTTCGCCGACGGCTTTGAATATGGTCTGGGCGCGGAGATCGGCATCTCCACCGACAAGATCCATGCGCGCGGGCCGGTCGGACTGGAAGGGCTTACGTCACAAAAATACATCGTGCTCGGCAACGGGCAGATCCGCATCTGACAAGAAAGAGAACAATCATGAGCACAATCGAAATCAAAGTACCGGACATCGGCGGCTTCAAAGGCGTGGCCGTCATCGAGATCGCCGTCAAAGCTGGCGAGACTGTCGAAGCCGAACAATCGTTGATCACGCTGGAGACTGACAAAGCCACCATGGATGTGCCGTCACCCGCCGCAGGCGTAGTGAAAGAGTTGAAGGTCAAACTTGGCGACAAGGTCAGCGAAGGTTCTGTGATCCTGCTGCTGGAAAGCAGCGCTGCCGCACCGGCACCGGCCAAAGCAGCACCAGCACCTCAAGCTGCGGCACCTGTCGCCACACCACAAGTCGCACCGACACCTGCGGCGACTGTCGCCAAGGGCGACATCCACACCGAAGTCGTCGTCCTCGGTGCCGGCCCCGGCGGATACACCGCCGCTTTCCGCGCCGCCGATCTCGGCAAGCAGGTGGTACTGATCGAGAAACATGCATCGCTAGGCGGCGTATGTCTGAACGTCGGCTGCATCCCGTCCAAGGCGCTGCTGCATGTCGCCAAGGTGATCAACGAAGCAGAAGAAGTCAGCCACCACGGCGTGACTTTCGGCAAGCCGAAGATCGACATCGACCAGATCCGCACATGGAAAGAAAGCGTGATCGGCAAGCTCACCGGCGGCCTCGCCGGTTTGGCCAAGCAGCGCAAGGTGCAAGTGGTCCGCGGTGTCGCCAAGTTCACTTCGCCCAATTCCATCGCCGTGCAAACCGAGGAAGGCGAGAAGATCGTCACTTTCGACAACGCCATCGTTGCGGCCGGTTCCAGTGTGGCGCGCATCCCAGGCTTCCCCTATGACGACGAACGCATCATCGACTCCACCGGCGCACTGGCACTGAAGGATGTACCCAAGCGCATGCTGGTGATCGGCGGAGGCATCATCGGTCTGGAGATGGCGACGGTATATGAAGCACTGGGCGCGAAGATCTCGGTGGTCGAATTGATGGATCAGATCATGCCCGGCGCTGACAAGGACATGATCAAGCCGCTGCACACACGTATCGCCAAGCGCTACGAAGCCATCATGCTGAAGACCAAAGTGACGAAGATCGAGGCAGAGAAGAAAGGCCTGAAGGTCACCTTCGAAGGCGAGCAGGCACCTGCAGAACCGCAGTTGTATGACAAGGTGCTGATGGCCGTGGGCCGCCGTCCGAACGGACGCGAGATCAACGCCGAAGCGGCTGGTCTTGTCGTGAACGAGCGCGGCTTCATCCCAGTCGACAAACAGATGCGCACCAACGTGCCACACATCTACGCCATCGGCGACATCGTGGGCGACCCGATGCTGGCGCACAAGGCGGTGCATGAAGGCAAAGTGGCGGCGGAGAACATCGCCGGACATAAAGCTTTCTTCGAGCCGCTCACCATCCCGTCCGTCGCATACACCGATCCGGAGATCGCCTGGATGGGCCTGACCGAGACGCAAGCCAAGGCGCAGGGCGTCGAATACGAGAAGGCATCCTTCCCGTGGGCCGCTTCCGGTCGTGCGCTGTCCATCGCCCGCGAAGAGGGTTCGACCAAGGTATTGCTCGATCCGAAGACCCGCCGCATCCTCGGCATGGGCATCGTCGGCGTCAATGCGGGCGAACTGATCGCCGAAGGTGTGCTGGCACTGGAAATGGGCGCGGACATGGAAGACATCGGCCTCACCATCCACCCGCACCCGACCCTGTCAGAGACGCTGTGCTTCGCCGCCGAGATGGCGGAAGGCACGATCACCGACCTGTTGCCGCCGCGAAAGAAATGATCGTACGCGCCCTGCGGCTTTGCATACCGGCCGCAGCGTTCAATCCGGACGACCTCAAGCCGTAGGTCGGGTTAGCCCAGCGGGCGTAACCCGACACAGGTGATTACGACAATTATCGGCTTACACCGCGCTCTCGTACCCTTTAGGGTGAACCCGACCTACATCAATGGACGCCCTTAGCCAATACTTCACCAGTGACATCAGCCTGTGGGGCCTGTTCATCTCCAGCCTGCTGGCCGCAACCTTGCTGCCCGGCGGTTCCGAAGCGGTACTGTTCGGCATCCTGAAACTGCACCCGGAGCTGTTCTGGCCCGCCCTGCTGGTCGGCACCTTGGGCAACACGATAGGCGGCATGATCTCGTTCGGCATGGGCTGGCTGCTGCCGCAGACGCAACAACTCAAGCATGTGGAGAAAGTAAGGAATTACGGCACACCCGCATTGCTGCTCGCATGGGTGCCTTTGATCGGTGATGCGTTGTGTGTGGCTGCAGGTTGGCTGCGATTGAATCCCTGGCAAGCAGCGCTGTTCATGCTGCTGGGGAAGTTCGCGCGTTATCTGGTGATCGCGCTGACCGCCTGAATCACTGTTTGAGTTTGCGCTCTATAGAAGCCTGCGTCGACAACACGATGTCATGCAGCGGGCCGCCCAACTTTGCAGCGCGCTGCACGAACACCAGCGCCTCTGCATCGCGCCCCATATCGGAAAGTGTCTGAGCCAGATTATTCAGCGCCGCGACTGAATCCGGATGCGCGGTGACGGCTGATCTGAACTCAGCCTCAGCCTCATCCATGCGCTTCATCAAATAGGCGACATTTCCCAGGCCGATGCTGACGCCCAAGCTATCCGGCCAGCGCTTCTTCGCAGAAAGATAGGCCATGCGAGAGGCAGACAGTTGCCCCACCTTGCCAAATGCATTCACTGCGGCAACGTAACGCGATTCAATTGCGGTATAGGGCACCTTCTCCGGCGGCACGGCGACCATCGCCCAGTGCGCACTGCGCGCCCAAGTGTTTTCAAATGCTACCAGAGAGATCCGCTGACGATTTTCACGTCCGGAACGCAGAATGACTTCCTTGTTGTCCAAGTCGTAACCGATGACCACTGCGTAATGCCAGACCGGATACCAGTCCAAGGCCAAGTTCTGCAACACCACCACCGGTGTGCCGCGCGCCACTTCTTCCAACACCTCGCCCAGCACCGGCGACATCTGATACGCCACCAAGCCGTGACGCCGCGTCGCCCCCATCATCTCGACTTGCAATGAACCTTCACGCCCCGGCAGATAGACTTCCGGCTTGAGTCCCTCCGGATCGACTGTCAAACCGGCATGATTCATGACCATCGCCAGCGCGGCCGGTCCGCACTGGTAATCTTCCTGCGCAAAGAACGGCACATCGGAAAGCTCTACCTGACGCGGCAATGCTGCAGCTTTTTCTTCCGACAAGGCAGCCGGAGGCGGCAGTGTCCTGCACCCCCCGAGCATTAGAAAGAATATGCCAGCCATCAGGCTGGCATAAGCTCTGGACATCGCTGATCAGCGTACCGAACGTGTGAACGGGAATATCTTGGTGAAGCCGAGGATGTCGGTCACCAGCAGTATGATAAAGATAAATACTGCCGTACCAAGAATGTCACCACCTGCCGGCAACTGGTCCAGCTTGCCTGCGATCTGCATCGCTTCATCATCGGTCAGCGCATCGACGCGTGCTTGAGCCTGCTCGGTCGTGACGCCGCGCACTTCCAGTTGGGCGCGCACATCCTCACGATTCACCAGCGCCATGATTTTGGCCCGGCCTTGTTCGGCCAAGGCATGATCGACCACCACATCGGTCTCCACCATCGCGGCATTCGCTGTCAACGGCATCGCCATGCACGTCATAAGCACGATCATCACGCGGCTGGTCCAACGCATGAAACTGGAATCTTGCATCGTCATCTTAAAATCCTCCTTACAGGTTGAAGAACGGTATCGACTAAAAAGGTTGCGGGCAAAGCTAATATTGCCGCAGAGCCATACTAGCAGGCGCTCATCCGCTTCCGCAATGCCTAACTTGAGCCGGTCAATTCGCGTAACCGATATCGCGCAAAGCCTCATGTATCTTTCCGGCCAACTCCGCATGTCCCTCTGCATTCGGATGGATCTGATCACCCTTGAGCAAGGGATCAGACAGCACCTCGGCGATGGCATCCTCGATCAGTGGCACCTGATGTGAGCCCGCCACCCGGCCATAGAATTCCGGCGCGGAGAGATTGCGCAACACGGCCCCGGCGATACTTGGTTGCGGCGTCGCCAGCATCACCACCTGCGCCCCTTCCGCCTTGCTCTTCACCACTAGGCGCGCCAGATTCTCTTCCAGTTGCTGCACCGGCAAGTGACGCAGCATGTCGTTGCCGCCCAGTGTCAGCAGCACCAGCGCGGGTCTATGTTCTTCGAGCAACGCGGGCAATCGCTGCAACGCATCGCCACTGGTGTTTCCGTTCACACCGCCGTTCACCACCTGCCAGCCGGTGCGCTGCGCCAGCAAGGTGGGCCAGGCTTGCTCCGGCGTCACGCCCGCCCCGGCGGTGAGGCTGTCGCCCAGGGCCAGCACCACGCTGCCGGGCGGCAATACGGGCAACTTCTCCGCCTTGCCGCAAGCAGACAGCGTCAACACCAGCGCAAGCAACAACCAGCGCATCATTGCGCGCCTTTCAACATCGCCACACCCCACGCCACACCGAAGCCGTTCACCTCGCTCGCGACGATGCCCAAGCCGCCTTCGCAACGACTGGAAGACAAGTCCACATGCAGCCAAGGCGTGTCGTGCTCGACGAAACGCCTGAGGAAGCGCGTGGCGAGGATGTGGTCGGCGTCGCCGGTCAATGTGCATTGTTTGATATCGGCCACCTTGGAATCAAGTTCCGCTTCGTAGTCTTCATCCTGCGGGAAGGCGCACAAGCGCTCGCCGCTCTGCTTGCCGGTGTTCACTGCGCGCTGCGCCAGTTCGTCGCTGCTGGCGAACACGCCGGAATAACGCGCGCCCAACGCAGCCGCCATGCTGCCGGTCAGAGTTGCGAAGTCGATCATCAGGTCCGGTTTCGCACGCGAGGCCAGCGTCAGTGTGTCGGCCAGCACCATGCGTCCTTCGGCATCGGTGTGGATGATCTCTATATGCGTGCCGTTCAGCGCCCTGACGATGTCGTTCTGCTTGTAAGCCTTGGGACTGATATGGTTCTGCGCGATCGCCAGCCAGCAGTCGATGTTCACCGCCAGCTTCTGCTCGCTCGCCGCAAGCAGGATGCCGAGCGACACGGCCGAACCGTTCATATCCTCGTGCATGTTGTGCATATAGCGCGACGGCTTCAGGTTATGGCCGCCGGTGTCGAAGCAGATACCCTTGCCGACTAGCGCGACCGTCTGCTTCGCCTTCTGATGTTTGTAGGTCAGATGCACGATGGCCGCATCTTCGGTCTCGCTGCCCTGAGCCACTGCTACGAACGCGCCCGCACCCATCTTGCGCAGTTTCTTCATATCGAACTCTTCGTGCTTCCAGCCCTTGGCCTGCGCCAGTTTCTTGATGCGCTGTCGATACAGCCCCGGCGTCAGTTCGTTCGGCGCCGTCACCGTCAACTCGCGGCACAGCAGATTGCCTGCCGCCTGCGCCTGCAAAGCGGCGAACGGTTTCTTATCCACCTCACCTACCAGCGTGATCTTCTGCAAGGGCTTGCGCTCGTCCTTCTTCTTGCGCATCGGCAGCAGCGCACTGTTCACCCATGCGCCGTACACCGCCAATTCGGCAGCGCGTTGGGCCGTCGCACCGGACACGGCGATAGCGATCTGCTTCGGTTGTTCGTCCAGCAGCAACTGCAACGCCTTACGCACCAGCACCTGCTGCGCGAACGTATCCTTGGCATCATCCAGCATTGCCCACGCCACCAGCGTCCCGTCCGCCGCATTCGCCGCGACCGGCGATTTCGCCAGTTCATCCAACTTCATGTCGCGGCGCTTGAGCACCGTGGCGAGCAGATCGCCATGTGCTGCTTCTTTGGGCAGGGTCTTGTTCTTTGGTAGCAGCACCAGCAGGTGCGAGGTGGTGGGCAGGGTCTTGGTTACGGTCAGTTGTGCTAGCATTGCGGCCTCGAATTTAGTCAATGAACGCCGCGATTATACGGGCTACCCAATGCGCCAATACCTCGACTTGATGCAACACGTGCTGGACCACGGCACCACCAAATCCGACCGCACCGGCACCGGCACCACCAGCGTGTTCGGCTACCAGATGCGCTTCGACCTTTCGCAAGGTTTTCCACTGGTCACCACCAAGAAGTGCCACCTGAAATCCATCGTGCATGAGCTGCTGTGGTTCCTGCAGGGCAGCACCAACACCAAGTACCTCAAGGACAACGGCGTCAGCATCTGGGACGAGTGGGCGGATGAGAACGGCAACCTCGGTCCGGTGTACGGCAAGCAGTGGCGCTCGTGGGAGGCTGTCGATGGCCGCGTGATCGACCAGATCAAGATCGCAGTCGAGCAGCTCAAGACCAATCCGGATTCGCGCCGCATCATCGTCTCGGCCTGGAACGTGGGTGAGCTGGACAAGATGGCGCTGGCACCCTGCCATGCGTTCTTCCAGTTCTACGTCGCGGACGGCAAGCTCTCCTGCCAGCTCTACCAGCGCAGCGCCGACATCTTCCTCGGCGTGCCGTTCAACATCGCGAGCTATGCGCTGCTTACCATGATGATGGCGCAAGTGTGCGGACTGAAATACGGCGACTTCGTGCACACCTTTGGCGATGCGCACCTTTATTCCAATCACATGGAACAAACCGCGCTGCAACTATCGCGCGAGCCGCGTGCGCTGCCAACCATGAAGATCAACCCTGAGGTGAAAGACATCTTCGGCTTCAAGTTCGAGGACTTCACGCTGGAAGGCTACGACCCGCATCCGCCCATCAAGGCCCCCGTCGCGGTATGAGTGTTTCCCTGATCGTCGCCATGGCGCAGAACCGCACCATCGGCGTGAACAATACCCTGCCCTGGCGTTGCCCGGAAGACCTCAAGCACTTCAAGACGCTGACCATGGGGCATCACATGATCATGGGGCGCAAGACTTTCGATTCCATCGGCAAACCCTTGCCGGGGCGTACCACGGTGATCGTCACGCGCAACACTGAATTGAAAGTGGAAGGCTGCGTAGTCGCACACTCGTTGCAGGAGGCCATCACCGCCAGCAAAGATGATAAGGAGATATTCATCGTCGGCGGTGCGGAGATCTACACGCAGGCATTGCCGCTGGCGGACACGCTGTACATCACCGAGATACAACAGGATGTGGACGGCGACGCGCTCTTCCCCGCATTCGACCGGAACGCATGGCAGGAGACTGCACGCGAGGTGCGCAGCCAGACCGAACCGCAGGTACTGCAATACCACTTCGTCACCTACCGGCGACGATAGTCATCTGGCTTTCCTTCAACGGCCCGCCTCATGCGGGCTGTTTTGTTTTTGCCCCTAATTTTCAGACATTTACCTGCCTCCCCCTCAAACCATAAAACCATTTTGTCGACATAAGTAAAACTTACTTGCCAATTTCTGCGTGTTCGGTGCTAGCATTTGCACACTTTGTCGACAATCTGAGGTTGTCCATGCCATCCAGCCTTACCCAGCAAAGCACTCTGGCCGATCAGGCCACCCATCGTCTGGCGCACAGCATCGTGACCGGTGAACTGGCGCAAGGGCAGAAACTGAACGAGGCTGAACTAGCCGAACGTTACGGCATGGGGCGCGGTCCGCTGCGCGAAGCCCTACGCCACCTGGAAGGCATGCGTCTGGTGAAGCGCATCCCCAACGCCGGCGCGCGCGTGGTGGTGCTGGACCGGAAGACACTCAGCGATCTCTACGGCGTGCGCGAGGCGCTGGAAGGCATGGCCTGCCGTCTCGCCGCCGCGCAGATGACCGACGACGAGATCGCGCAGTTGAGCGCCCTGCTCGACCGCCACGAGGAACAGATCAAGAAACAGGGCGGCAAGGTGTACGCGCAGAGCGAGGGCGACCTCGACTTCCATTTCCAGATCGCGCGCGGCAGCGGCAACCAGATGTTGATGGACATGCTGGGCAGCGAGCAATACCAACTTCTACGTATGTGCCGCTACCGCACCAGCCGCAACGCGCAACGCACCAAGCCCGCATTGAACCAGCACCGCCAGATCGTCGAAGCCTTGCAGCAGCGCGACGGCGAACTGGCCGAACTATTGATGCGCCGCCATATCCAGGGCGCCTGGCGCAGCATCAGCGAGATGATCGATAAAGAGGAGCAAGTCGCATGAACAACACCCCCGGCAACAAGCTGCGACTAGCAGTCGCAGACAATCACCCACTGCAAGTCGTCGGCGCGGTCACTGCCTATTGCGCCATTCTCGCGCAGAAGAGCGGGCACAAGGCGCTGTACCTTTCCGGTGGCGGCGTGGCGGCTTCTTCGCTGGGCATCCCCGATCTTGGCATCACCACCTTGCATGATGTGTGCGAGGACGCGCGCCGCATCACCGCCGCCAGCGACCTGCCGCTGCTGGTGGATGTCGACACCGGCTGGGGCGGCGCTTTCAACATCGCGCGTGCCACACGCGAAGTGGCGCAGGCCGGTGCGGCCGGTTTTCATATCGAGGATCAGGTGATGCAAAAACGCTGCGGTCACCGCCCCAACAAAGCCATCGTCAGTCAGAGCGAAATGGTGGATCGCGTGAAGGCCGCTGTGGATGCGCGCACCGACAGCAGCTTCGTCATCATGGCACGCACCGATGCGCTGGCCGTGGAAGGCATGACATCCGCCATCGAACGTGCGCAAGCCTGTGTCGAAGCCGGAGCCGACATGATCTTCCCCGAGGCGATGACAACACTGGAGCAATACGCCGAGTTCACCAAGACGGTGAAAGTGCCGGTGCTGGCCAACATCACCGAGTTCGGCGCGACGCCTTTGTTCACTACCGAACAACTGGCGGGCGTGGGCGTGCAACTCGTGCTGTACCCGCTCTCGGCCTACCGCGCGATGAGCAAAGCCGCGCTCAATGTTTATCAGCACATCCTCGCCGACGGCACACAGCAGAACGTCGTGCCGACGATGCAGGCACGCATGGAACTTTACGACTACCTCGGCTATCACGCTTACGAGCAGCAGCTCGACCGCCTGTTCGCCGAAAAAGGTGCAGATTAACCATCCAGCAAGGGAGCAAGCGATGACTGAAGAGACCACCCTACCCAAGCCGAAGAAATCCGTCGCACTGTCCGGCACCGTCGCCGGCAACACTGCGGTGTGCACCGTGGGCCGCACCGGCAACGACCTGCACTATCGCGGCTACGACATCCTCGATTTCGCCGAACAGGCGGAGTTCGAGGAGATAGCGCACCTGCTGATCCACGGCACGCTGCCCAACGCCGCGCAACTGAAAGCCTACAAAGCAAAGCTGCGCGCGCTGCGCGGTCTGCCGCAGGCGGTGAAGCAAGCGCTGGAAGCCCTGCCCGCCAACGCGCACCCGATGGATGTGATGCGCACCGGCTGCTCGGTGCTGGGCACGGTGGAACAGGAGCCGGAAGCGCACGATCCGGCCAGAACCAAAGAGATCATCGACCGGTTGATGGCCAGCTTCGGCTCGATGCTGGTGTACTGGTATCACTTCAGTCACAACGGCAAACGCATCGAGGTCGAGACCGATGACGATTCCATCGGCGGCCACTTCCTGCACCTGCTGCACGGCAAACCGGCCAAGGCTTCGTGGGTGCGTGCGATGCACACTTCGCTGATCCTGTATGCGGAGCATGAGTTCAACGCCTCCACCTTCACCGCACGCGTGATCGCAGGCACCAACTCCGACATCTACTCATGCATCACCGGCGCCATCGGCGCCTTGCGCGGGCCGAAGCACGGCGGTGCCAACGAGGAAGCGTTCCGCATCCAGAGCCGCTACAAGAGCGCAGACGCGGCGGAAGCCGACATCCGCGAACGCGTGGGCCGCAAGGAGATCGTCATCGGCTTCGGCCATCCGGTCTACACCATCGCCGACCCGCGCAACGAAGTGATCAAGCGCGTGGCACAGGGCCTTTCGAAAGAGAACGGCGACATGCTGATGTTCGACATCG
>Ga0209262_10000044_pt1 | contig 120770 bp, 106 predicted proteins | sample Lowcelwee11metaG_FD_187171 | JGI IMG/M metagenome (GOLD analysis project Ga0209262, IMG submission 187171) | Freshwater pond sediment microbial communities from the University of Edinburgh, under environmental carbon perturbations - Low... | ecosystem: Environmental > Aquatic > Freshwater >... | reverse complement strand
CGCTTCAATTACCTTTTTTCGTAAATCATAGCTATATGCCTTGGCCATTATTATTCTCTTTTTTATGATATTTTTTCTTTTCCCATCATATCTCATTTTTGTCCTGACTTACTTGGCGGCTGCTATAACACGGAAAAGATCATAAGTCAATATCTGACAGTATAAAAAATATGTATTTTAAATACAAATTGTAAAGAAAAGTTACATTTCCTAAACCGTCTATCTTTGTCATAGTGAGCAAATTTTGCTATAAATCAAGACAAGAAAGCGGTTTTTTTAGTGGCTAAATTTACCTATTTGATCACCGAAGCCATAATTACCTATTACCCATTCCCTATTCCCCATTACCTGAAATTTAACTAAAACTTTTTGTCACATCTAATGAGCATTTCCCTGTCCGTATTAGAACAACTAATTACAGAATTGCCAGAATTACGGCCGCAGATGTATTTTAAAGTATCTCTGACAGCTCTTTGTCATGCCATGGAGGATCTAGTATTAGCGGGAACGGATGCACCATTAGTAATTGCTACTTTCCAAAAGGAGCGTTTCTATCGGCAAGAGGCTAATCGTTATCAAAGAATTGCCTCTATTACAGAGCAAGTATATGTTTTAGCGGCCCCAGAAACTAACTTTACTAATAAGTCTGGTGATTTAGAAACTATTGCTTTTGCATCTGATGATATGTTGGTTCAGGAGTGGAATTTAATTATTATTGGTCCGACTTTTGCGACTTGTTTAATTTGTATGGAGCGTTTTAGTAATAAATCGGAACCGGATCAATTTAGTATGGATCAGGCAAGACGTTTTGAGGGTATTTGGACGAGTGATCGGCGGGTTTGTTTATTGGCTGCTCGGTTAATGTTTGAGAGAATTTTAGGAAAGCGACCGGAGTTAAAGGCAAAAATGCGAGAAGCAGAAAAAATTTATGGTATTAAAACTAGGGGTAAACGGGTGAGTAAAAAAGCGAATGAGCAACAACTTGATCTCTTACCGGAACAAAATCAATTTCATGACCCCTTTGCTCAACGTTTGGTGACTTATTTGCAGGCTGGTCAACATAAGTTAATTAAAGCCTATCGTTCTATGGCGATTCAGGAACATAAGGAAAGACTGATTAATATTATTACTAATGCGATGCGCCAATCTCTTAATCCCCAAGAGATGATTGCTATTACAGTGCAGGAATTAGGTGAAGCTCTTTCTGCTTGTCGTTGTATTATTTACCAGTGTAAAGTTACTGATACATCTGCTAAAATCACTCATGAATATTTACGACCGGGGGTAAAGTCTTTATTAGGGCAGGATTGGTTATTAACAGATAATCTATTATTCCAAGAAGCGGTGACGACTCAGCAATGTGTGTATTGGCAGAATGATGGTTTTCATGGCACGGGGCGGGGAGCTTCGTTAAAATCTGTGCCTTTGAGTCATTTAGCCAATACGCCTAATGTTAATAATTTCATGAAGAAATGGAAAATTACAGCTAGTTTAGTTGTACCTGTTTCTTATCAGGGTAAATTATTGGGGATGGTGGAATTACATGATTGCAGTAATAGTCCTAATTCCTGGTCGGTTGATCAGTTGGATCTGGTACAGGCGATCGCTACCCAATTAGGTGCTAATTTAATTCAAGCTCAAACCTATGCTCATTTAGAAGAATTAAATCAACAGTTAGAAGCCCTGGAACGTACTCGCAGTAACTTAATTGCTATTACTGGTCATGAATTACGCACACCTCTTTCGACTATTCAGATTTGTTTAGAAAGTCTTAGTCAAGACCCGGATATGCCTGCTAAGTTACGGCAGGTAATGTTAGAAACTGCCTTAACAGATGCGGAAAGAATGCGGAAATTAGTACAGGATTTTCTTACCCTTTCCCATTTAGAAAGTGGCCGGGGCGAATGGACGGTAGAGTCTTTACCATTAAAAGAGTGTGTTGATCTGGCTCTCAGTAGTTTAAAGTCTCATTATCGTTTATCAGAATTGCCACAAATAGATTCGGATATTTCTGAGGAATTACCATTAGTGATTGCGGATGGGGAAAAGTTAGTGGAGGTTTTATCAAAATTATTAGATAATGCTTGTAAGTTTACGCCGGCGAAGGGAACGATTAGTATTGATGCTCAAATATTAGATGATAATAAAATGTTGGAAGTGACTATTACTGATACGGGGCGGGGTATTGAACCTAATCGTTTGGAAGTAGTATTTGATCGGTTTTATCAAGAGGAAGGAGCTTTGCGTCGGACGGTCGGTGGTACAGGTTTAGGTTTAGCTATTTGTCGGCAAATAGTACAGCGTTTGGGTGGTAATATTTGGGCAGAATCGGAAGGAAAAAATAAGGGGGCTAAGTTTCATTTTACTATTCCTATTGTGGAAACTGAGGTGAAACCGAAGAGAAAAACTAAATCTCGGATTAATAAGTAAATAGGGAATGGGGAATAGGGAATAGATAATAGGGAATAGGGAAGAATGAAAACTCCGCTTGCTTGGTTGCAGTTGACTAGGGAAAAAGTTAGATTATTAGTGGCGATCGCTGGTATTACTTTTGCCGATATATTAATGTTTATGCAGTTTGGTTTTCGGGATGCTTTATTGAGTAGCTCGATCACATTTCATCAAAGTATTAACGGGAATATTTTTTTAGTCGGTAAACAGTCAACTGCTTTAATTGCTATGGATCGTTTTCCTCGCCAAAGGTTATATCAAGCCCTAGCGTTCGGAGGAGTGACAGCGGTACACCCAATTTATATTGGTTTAGGAATGTGGAAAAATCCCGATCCAGCCCGGCAAGCTAATCGCCTATTTTGTAAAGAAAATTTTTTGATAGAACCGACAAAACAAGGAGACAAAGTATTAGAGTGTCCGAATACCCGACAAATTATGGTGATCGGTTTTCAACCGGAATATGAGCTTTTTGATTTACCGGCAGTTAATCAACGTCGGGAAGCGATTAAATTAACTGATGTTTTATTATTTGATCAGGAGTCTCGCCCGGAGTTTGGGCCTATTCCCCAAATGTATGCCAAGGGTCAAGTAATAGAAACAGAGTTGAGTAATCGGCGGGTGCGGGTAGGTGGTTTATTTACTTTGGGGGCATCCTTTGCCGCAGATGCTAATGTGATGACCAGTGATTTAAATTTTCTCAGGATTTTTCCTAGTCGTAGTTTAGATGAAGTTGATATTGGGGTAGTACAGTTGTCGCCGGGGCAGGATGAAGAAGCTATTTTACTAGCCATGCGTCAATATTTACCAAAAGATGTTTGGGTATTCTCCCGCCAGGAGTTTTTTAGTTGGGAACAAAAATATTGGAAGGAGAGTACACCGATTGGTTTTATTTTTACTCTAGGAGCTGCCATGGGTTTTGTGGTGGGTATAGTAATTGTTTATCAAATTCTTTATACAGATGTGGCGGATCATTTACCAGAATACGCTACTTTAAAGGCGATGGGTTATAGTGATGGTTATTTTTTTCTATTAGTTTTACAGGAGGCGTTTTTATTAGCAGTATTGGGTTATTTACCCAGTTTATTTGTCGCTAATATTTTATATGGTTTAGCCTATAATGCTACGAGCTTACCCATGGCAATGACTTTGACTATGGCCTTACGGGTATTTTTATTAACTTTGATTATGTGTATTTTATCAGGGGCGATCGCTATGCGGAAATTACAGGAGGCTGATCCGGCTGATATTTTCTAGGTTAAGAGAATCACAAAATATTAAATTATCAAATATTTTGATGATTTAATTGTAAAAATTGTCTTGGTGTTAAAATAGAAATTCCTCGAAAAGGATGCAATTCTAATAAGTCTTGATCTCCAGTGATAATATGAGTAGCCTTTCCATTAAATGCAACTTCTAAAAATTTATTATCTTTTGGATCTCTACATTCTTTGATTAGTTCAGAAATGAAAATTTGCTCTGATTCTAGCTTGATTTTAGTTAAAAATTGATAACGAATATCCAAGGAAATATATTTATCGAATTTTGAACGAGTTAAGACTTCTTGTAATTCTTGTGAAGTAGCATCAGACAACAAAATTATACCATTTTTTTCTAGCTACTTGAAAAGCTATATCAGGCAAGGATAATTTGATTAAAATACTACTTACTAAAATGTTAGTATCAATAACAATTCGTAATTTATTCATCTTCTAGTATTTGATCTAAAATATCTTGGGTTAAACCATTAACTTTTGCCTGTTCTTGCATTTCTACAATAATTTGTTCTAAAGATTTCTCTTGGATAATTGACTTTAGCCAGTCATTAACAATAGTTGCTATTTTTTCCTGTTTTTCCGGTGCAGCTTCTCGGTAAGCCTTAGCAATTTCAGCGTCAACTCGAATAGTAATTGTTTCCATCGTTTGTTAAAATTCAACTATAGAGTATTTTTGATTATAACAAATGTATATCGTTTCCATTATACAAAGATTTTCTAACTAGATGCTCCTGCTGCATAGTTACTAATACACTATGTAAATATTGATTAATGGCCTGAATAATATCGTGGCTGACAGGTGGTTTGACGGTAGAATTTTGTTGATCTGGCATAGCGACTGCTAGATAAAAAATATTAATAAAAAATTCTATCACAATTTTTACCAGAATATTATATATTGGTGTAGCTATTCTCTGGCAATATATAGTTAAATTTGCATTTTTATCGAAATTTATGACTGAATTATCTTTATTACATATTGCCCAAAATACTCGGCAAGCCTCAGAAAAATTAGGGATTCTTGCTACTGATCTGAAAAATCAGGCGATCGCCCTGGTGGCAGATACCTTGGAAAAAGCAGCGGATCGGATTGTGCAGGCTAATATTTTAGATTGTCAAACCGCTGAAAAAGAGGGGATTTCTTCTGCCCTATATCATCGTCTGAAAATGGATGAGGTAAAATTAAAAAGTGCGATCGCTGGTTTACGAGATGTGGCAAAATTAGCTGATCCGGTGGGAGCGGTGCAAATTCACCGAGAATTAGATGAGGGATTAATCTTAAAACGGTTAACTTGTCCCCTGGGTGTATTAGGGGTGATTTTTGAAGCCCGACCAGAAGCGGTGATTCAAATAGCCGGTTTAGCGATCAAGTCTGGTAATGGGGTGATCTTAAAAGGTGGGAAAGAAGCAGTTAATTCCTGTCGGGAATTAGTGCAAGCGATCCGGCAAGGTTTGGCTAATACGGCAGTTGACCCCGATGTAATTCAACTTTTAACCACCAGGGAAGAAACAATCGCTTTATTAAAATTAGATGAATATGTGGATTTAATTATTCCGAGAGGGTCTAATGATTTTGTCAAGTTTGTCCAAGATAATACTCGGATTCCGGTATTAGGTCATGCTGACGGGATTTGTCATGCCTATATTGATCAATATGCCGATATACCAAAAGCGATCGCCCTGACTATTGATAGCAAAACCCAATATCCGGCGGCTTGTAATGCCATTGAAACTTTATTAGTCCATGCAAAAATTGCTAGGGAATTTTTATTAGAGGCTGTACCAGCTTTTCAAAATCAGGGAGTAGAATTGCGGGGGGATGAGGCAACTCGCCAAATAGTACCGATTGCACCAGCGACCGAGGCTGACTGGTCAACAGAATATAGTGATTTAATTTTAGCTATTAAAATAGTTGATAATATTGAAGGGGCGATCTCTCATATTCAGAAATATGGTTCCCGTCATACAGAATTGATCATCACAGAAAATCAGGAAATGGCTAATAGCTTTTTAGCACGGGTAGATGCAGCCGGCGTTTATCATAACTGTTCTACTCGCTTTGCTGATGGTTTCCGTTATGGTTTTGGGGCAGAAGTGGGAATTAGTACCCAACAAATGCCGCCCCGTGGTCCGGTCGGTTTAGAGGGTTTAGTTACTTATAAATATCAATTAGTGGGTAATGGTCATATTGTGGCGAGTTATGCGGGTAAGGATGCTAAATCTTTTACCCATCGGGATTTGATTTGATCAGTTTGTCAGAAATAAAATTTTCTATCAGCAATTAAATTAACATTTATTTAACCTTTGATCATTTAATTTAGTTGTTGAATAACAGAAATATTAATTTTTGTCAAGATATGTTTGGAACATTTCCCCTCAAACATAGTGTTTATAATGAGAAAACAAATTTTATGATTCTGTTCAAGAAATATGATTATTTTCAGGACCAGTGGTATTAAAATCTAAAATCAGTTAGTATCATGCCAAACTAGCTAATCAACTGTTTAACCAAATTCAATAAATTAGGAAAATTCACCTTATGGTCTCAAATATTCAATCAATTACAGCCCGTGAAGTATTAGACTCCCGTGGTCGTCCCACAGTAGAAGCAGAAGTGACATTAACATCGGGGATCACTGGTTTAGCCCAGGTCCCTAGTGGGGCATCTACTGGCACATTTGAGGCATTAGAATTACGGGATGGCGATAAATCCCGTTACCATGGCAAAGGGGTAATGAAGGCTGTTAATAATGTATGTGAAAAAATTGCACCAGCTTTAGAAGGTTTTGATGCTATTAATCAAACATTAATTGACCAGACAATGTTGCAATTAGATGGCACTGATAATAAAAATAAATTAGGTGCTAATGCGATTCTAGCGGTTTCCTTAGCTACAGCTAAAGCAGCCGCAGAAGTCCTAGATTTACCTTTATATCGCTATTTAGGGGGACCTTTAGCTAATTTATTACCAGTTCCCATGATGAACGTAATCAACGGTGGTTCTCACGCTGCTAATAACTTGAATATTCAAGAATTTATGATTGTGCCGGTCGGGGCTGAAACTTTTGCCGAAGCATTACGCTGGGGAGCAGAAGTATTTATTACTTTAAGTGAAGTATTAAATAAACAGGGTCTGCTAACTGGGGTTGGTGATGAAGGTGGTTTTGCCCCTAATTTACAGTCAAACCAACAGGCTTTAGATATTCTCATGTCAGCCATTGAAAAAACTGGTTATAAACCCGGTGAGCAAATAGCTTTAGCTTTAGATGTGGCATCTAGTGAATTTTATCAAGATGGTAAATACACCTATGATGGTACAGATCATAGTGCAGCCGAATTAATTGATTATTTAGCTGGTTTGACTCAACAATATCCGATTGTCTCGATTGAAGATGGTTTACAAGAAGAAGATTGGGATAATTGGGCATCTTTGACAACTAAGTTAGGTAAAAGTGTGCAATTAGTCGGTGATGATTTATTTGTCACTAACCCAACTCGTCTGCGCAAAGGGATTAATGGTCATGTAGCTAATTCAATTTTAATCAAGTTAAATCAAATTGGTTCTTTGACCGAAACTTTAGAGACGGTTGATTTAGCTACCCGCAATGGTTACAGTTCAGTAATTAGTCATCGTTCCGGTGAAACAGAGGATACTACTATTGCTGATTTAGCAGTAGCAACTAGAGCCGGTCAAATTAAAACAGGTTCTTTATCTCGGAGTGAACGGGTCGCTAAATATAATCGTTTATTACGGATTGAACATGAGTTAGGATCTAGTGCTGTTTATGCTGGTACAGTTGGTTTAGGTCCGAAAAAAGGTTGATCTTTTTCAAAAAAACCGGATTTTTATAATATTCATCATAGTAGGGGTAATTCATGAATTACCCCTACTTGTTTTTATGTATAATTATTGTTAAGTTTTATCAATCTAGTTCCCCCAGAATTGGGGGTTAGGGGGCAATAAACTTTATGCCCTCACCCCAACCCCTCTCCCAACTTTGGGAGAGGGAGAAAAGAAAAGATTTTTTTGTCTTGTACTTAGTAAAAATAATAATTTAAAAAAATATGAATAGTTATAAATTTCCTCATAATTTTCAATGGGGAGTCGCTACCGCCGCTTATCAAATAGAAGGAGCCGTAGCAGAAGATGGACGCAAACCTAGTGTTTGGGATACCTTCAGTGCAACACCTGGTCGTACAGTCAATGGCGATACAGGGGCGATCGCCTGTGATCATTACCATCGGTTTCAAGACGATGTGAAATTAATGGCAGAATTAGGCGTAAAACATTATCGCTTTAGTATTGCCTGGCCGAGAATTATGCCTGATGGTCGAGGGGCGGTGAATGAGCAGGGAATAGATTTTTATAAACGGTTAGTAGATACCTTACTAGAATATGATATTACTCCCCACGCTACCCTATTTCATTGGGATAGTCCCCAAGCCCTAGAGAATTTATACGGAACCTGGCAAAATCGCCAAATCGCCGTAGATTTTGCCGAATATGTCACAGCGGTGGTGAAACGATTGGGCGATCGCATTACCAATTGGATGACAATTAATGAAATTCCCTGTTTTACCCATCTAGGCTATGGTGTCAATACTATTCCGCCCCACGCTCCAGGGGTGACAGTAGCAACCGCTAAACAAGTGTGGCAAACTTCCCATCATGCCTTATTAGCCCATGGTTTAGGAGTGCAAGCAATTCGAGCCAATAGCCCTGTGCCTTGTAGTGTGGCATTAGTTGATAATTTTGCTGTCACTGTTCCTATTAGTGAATCACCCGCTAATATTCAGGCTAACGCCCAAGCCTTCCCTTTTTGCGGACAAAATGGCGGTATTCTATACCCAGCTTTAACTGGTGAATATCACCCAGGATTTTTAGAATATTTAGGGGAAAACGCTCCCGATATTCAACCAGGAGATTTAGAGATTATTCATCAACCTTTAGACTTACTGGGTTTAAATATTTATTCTGCCACCTATGTGCAAGCCTGTGATCATCAGGCAGGTTGGGAATTTTTACCTTTACCCAGTAATTATCCGAAAATGTATATGCCGTGGTTAAATCTTGTACCTGATGCTTTATATTGGGCGGCTCGTCATGTACGGGAAACTTTAGGGCAAACTTTACCGATGATCGTGACAGAAAATGGCTGTGCGGCTCCTGATCAGTTAACCGCAAATAATCAGGTAATTGATAGCGATCGCATTATGTTTTTACGGGAATATTTGCGGGCAGTACATCGGGCAATTGATGAAGGTTATGATATTCAAGGATATTTTCTTTGGACGTTAATGGATAATTTTGAATGGTCTTGGGGATATGATCGGCGGTTTGGTATTATTTACATGGATTTTGTCACTCAGCAACGTTTGCCGAAAAGTAGCTATTATTGGTTTCAAGAGTGTATTAGGCAAAATCGGGTTGTTTAGTTGCTGATCATATTCCTTTTAAAATCTACCTGATTGACGCAAACTAATACTTGAAACGATTTTAGTTGAGGATGGGTAAGAGTTAATAATGAATTTCAGTAAGAACTCAATATCTTATGAGTTAGTTACCTAAGTGTGCTATAAAGGTAATAGAGATGGCCATTTAGTCTTTACATAATCTAAACGTAATGTTGAAAAATCTAGCTTCGGGTAAGAATATTGGGCGGTTAATCATGCCCATCTTGTTGTTTGGCGGTGTGGTTGCTTGTACCAATACTGCTCCACCTCCATCTGAGCAAGCCACACAAAATCAACCAACCATTACACCCACATCTAATACGGCAACCACTAATAAACTAAAAATCATCACAACTTTTTTGCCGATGTATATGTTCACCAAGGCAGTCACTGGTGAGCAGGCTGATGTACAAATTTTAGTCCCGCCCGGTATTAGTCCCCATCATTATCAAGCTACTCCGGCTAATGCCCAGGCGATCGCCCAATCTCAAGTATTAGTGAAAAATGGTTTAGGTTTGGAAACTTTTTTAGATGGTTTGATTCAGGCATCTGGTAGTAAGGAATTAGTGAAAGTTGATGCCAGTCAGGGGATTGTGGCAATTCAGACAGAGGATAATCATGATGATCATGGAGAAAATACAGAACAGCAGGAAATTTCAGAAAAAACAGATCAAGAAAAAACAGCTCAAGCAGATGAACATGATCATGCACATACAGAAGGAAATCCCCATGTTTGGTTAGATCCTCAATTAGCTCAAAAACAAGTTGAGAATATTCGGGATGCTTTGATGAAAGCTGATCCTGCCCAACAGAATATTTATCAAACTAATGCTAATAATTATATTCAACAGTTAAAAGTATTAGATCAGGAGTTTCAAAGTCAACTAGATAAATTATCAGGATGTAAATTTATTGCTTTCCATGATGCTTATCCCTATTTAGCTAAACGTTATGGTTTACAACAGTTAAATATTGTGGAGTTGCCGGAGGATGAGATTACTCCCCAAGATTTACAGCGGATTATGCAGGATATAAAAACTTATCAAGTAAAGGCAGTTTTAACAGAACCGGGGGTGACTAATCAGCGGATTCAACAAATTGCTCAAGATACTGGTTTACCATTGAAAGTATTGGATCCTATGGATACGGGGGAATTAGACCCGCAATATTATTTCACAGGTATGCGTCGTAATTTAACAACTTTGATAGAGGTTTGCCAATGATTGATAGTGATAGTGATCAGGGTTTATCCTGGGATGATTTACCGATAATGCAGGTGGAAAATTTAACGGTGATGCGGGGGCAGTATTCGGCGGTAAAGAATGTTTCTTTTCAATTATTTGCTGGTACTAATACGGCGATTATTGGTCCGAATGGAGCGGGGAAAAGTACCTTGATTCAAGCAATATTAGGGTTAATTCCCTATCAGTCGGGTTGTGTGAAAATACTTGGTAAAAAAGTGGCTAATCTGGGGAAAAGTTGGTCACAAATTGGCTATATTCCCCAGTTGTTTCCTTTTGATCGGAGTTTTCCTTTAACAGTATTTGAATTGGTTTGTTTAGCCTATGGGAAACCGAGTTTTCGTTTAGGGAAAAATGATCAACAAATTGTGAGAAAAATGATTGAGCAGGTGGGCTTAGGTCATTGTCAAAAACAGGTGATTGGTAGTTTGAGTGGTGGGCAATTAAAGCGGGTATTATTAGCTTATAATTTGGTTGTACCGAGAAAATTATTAGTATTAGATGAAGCGATGGCGGGGATTGATGCTAGTGGGGAAGATGAATTTGCTAAGTTATTAACTCAATTACAAAAAGAGCAGGGTTTTACTATTTTGCAAGTTTCCCATGATTTAGATATGGTTAGTAATTATTGTGATCAGGTGATTTGTATTAATCAACATTTATTATGTCATGGTCAACCCCAATATACTTTGTCGCCAGAGAATTTGAATATTATTTACGGGGCGAATTTACGGCGTTATTTTCACCATCATGTGAGTTAGGTTATGATAGTTAAGTTATTATAGTTATTGATAATTTCCCCATCATGATCACTGTTAATTCAGATTGGTTAAGTTTATATAGTTTACCTTTCATGCAGCGAGCCATATTGGGTGGCGTATTATTAGGCATATTAGGCGGAATATTAGGCAGTTTCGTTGTGTTACGGCGGTTATCATTATTTGGTGATGTATTAGGACACGCAGCCTTTTTAGGGGTAGTATTAGCGGCTTTATTTAGCTTACCACCGACTTTATCCTTAATTGTTTTTATTGTAACAATGGGTTTAGGAGTGGTTTTTTTAGTAGATCGGACAGATTTGAGTAGTGATACTATTTTAAGTATTGTCAAGGCGGGAGCGGTTGCCTTGGGAACCGTCGGTTTTACTTTTGTGGTGGGTTATCGGGGCAGTTTATTATCAATATTATTTGGTGATATTTTAGCGATTAATAATACGGATTTAATACTATTGGCAATTTTATTAGTATTCACCGTCATGGCTTTAATTCTCACTTTACCTCAGCAAATATTAATTACCCTCAATCCCGATTTAGCTCATGTGCAGGGAATACCTGTGAAAAAATATCACTATTTATTTATTATTATTTTGTCATTGATGATCGCTTTAACTATTCGGGCGGTGGGAGTATTATTAGTTAATGCTTTTTTGGTAATTCCGGCGGCCAGTGCCAAGTTATTATGTCAAGAATTTTTGCCTTTTTTGATTACTGCAACCGTATTAGGGGCGACGAGTGGCATATTAGGGATTATTGTTTCGAGTGGTTTGAATTTACCTTCTGGTCCCAGTATTGTATTAGTGCAGTTATTGGGGTTTATGGTGACAATATTAACTAGTCGGGTGAGATTATTTTAAAATTTATAATAATTATTATTTATGAATTATCAATATATTTGGTTTTACAAACCCTACAATGTTTTATGTCAATTCACCGACGATAATAGTTCTCCCCGCTCCACATTAAAAGAATATATTAATATTCCTGATGTTTACCCCGTGGGCAGACTTGATCATGATAGTGAAGGTTTATTATTTTTAACTAACCATGGTTGGTTACAACACCGTTTAACGGACCCTGGTTTTGCCCATCCCCGCTCCTATTGGGTACAAGTCGAGAATATTCCCACAGAATCAGCTTTAGAGCAATTACGGCACGGGGTGAAAATTCAGAATTATCTTACCCGCCCGGCTCAAGTGAAATTATTAACCAGTGAACCTAATTTACCAGCACGCCAGCCCCCGATTCGAGAACGTCAGAATATTCCAACCGCTTGGTTAGAAATCACTTTAACCGAAGGCAAAAATCGGCAAATTCGCCGGATGACCGCAGCCGTTGGTTATCCTACTTTACGTTTAGTACGAGTAGCGATCGCCCAATTGAATATTATTGATCCGACCAGCCAAACCACAGTATTAAATCCGGGGGAATGGCAACACCTTACTGATCTTCAGAAGCACCTGCTATTCGACAAGTGGCCAAACAATGCACAGCATCATCATAAATACAAATCCGGTTTCTCCCCTCAAATTTAGCCTGATATAAAGCCACATCAGCCTCAGCTATTAACATCGATGGTATATTTTCCGGGCTAGGTTTCAGCGTGGCAATACCTAAACTCACCGTCACATAACTCCCCACCGTGGAACTAATATGAGCAATTTGTAACTTATCAATATTCACTTGAATAATTTTCCCCAGGGCGATCGCCTCATTCAGATTCACTAAAGGTAACACTATGACAAATTCCTCCCCGCCATAACGAGCCACCAAACCTTCATAATTATCCATAGTTTTTTGCAGAGCTTCTGCCACCTTTTGCAAACAATAATCCCCCATCTGATGACCGTAGGTATCGTTATAGGCTTTGAAATGATCAACATCGATTAAAATTAAGGAAATCGGACCCACGCCCGTATATTGCAGAAATTTCCGCTCTAAATATTCATCAAAACAGCGACGATTTGCTAACTGAGTTAAACCATCTAAGGACGCTAATAATTGTAATTGTTCATTCGCTAACCGTAAATTTTCTTCACTACGACGCAGCGCTTCCTCCTGTTTTTTTCGTTCTGTAATATCTCTGGCAACGGCAATCACCGTATTAGAACTCATGGGAGAAATTCTAATGGAAAAACAAACAGAACGGTTTAATACTTCTAAAAAGTATTCGACATTAATCGGCTGTTGCCGTTCTAAAGTAGCACGAATATAATTTAAAAATAAATCGGCCTGGGCCCTGGAAAAAGCATCATATAAAGTTTTTCCTAAGAGATCATGGGCGGGTTTATACCATTCATCTAAATTGGTAGGAGCAACCTTGAGAAATTCCCCTTGTCGATCTAAAACAAAAATTACATCATCCATAGCCGCAAATAGGGCTAATAGTTGCATTTCCGATTCCCTTAATACTGATTCTACTTGAATCCGTTTATTAATCTCCGTCTGCAATTTATTTTGGGTAATTAGTAACTGGCGAGATTTATCCTGCAATTCACAATTAGAATAAATTTCTTGACTAACTTCCCCTAACATTTCCTGCACCACATTCACCCCCGGAAAATCTAATTTTTCCAAACCTAACCATGGTAAGGGAGAAATTCTTTGGTGAGTAGTATGAATAATTTGAAACTGTCCGTTTGTAGTAATTTCCCCAATATGACAAGATTTGCTGGTGTGATGATTTGGCTCTATGGTCATCCAACCACTAGGAGCATGGAAACTAATCCCAATCGCAGCCTGACGCACTAATTCTGGATAAAAAGAACCGGCTTGTTCTACGGCTTTTTTCCATAAATAAACTTGGGTATAAGCAGTGGCAATCGGATCAGAAGTCACCCGATGTTTACCATAATATTTCTGAAAATTTTTGACAAACTGTTGATTAGCCGGCGTATCTAAACTTTGAAAATAACTCCAAGCGGCATAGTGTCCAGTGGTAAATTCACCAATTTTTTGTAATTCTTCTTCTGCTAAAGAGGTTGCCATAATCGGAATTTGATCAACTCTAATACCTTGCTCACTATAAGCCTCATAAAAGGCTAAATTGGTATCGCCATTAATTAAATTAAATACGACATCCGGTTGTTTACTCTGAATATCTTCTACTACCCCTGCCACTTCGGTGTAACCTAGTGGTAATAGTTGACTACCCACCACTTCTCCCTTATGTCTTGTCAAGATTGCTTTAATTAATTTTTCAGCGGTGCGGGGATAGACATAATCGGAACCAACAATATAAAACTTTTTACCACAATTTTTTAATAGCCAATTTACCGCCGGTTCAATTTGTTGATTAACACAAGCACCTGTATAAAAAATATGGGGAGACGATTCTAAACCTTCATATTGCAGGGGATACCATAATAAACCTTGATAGTCTTCTAATATTGGTAATAGAACTTTCCGGCTAGTAGAAGTCCAACAACCAAAAATAGTAGCAACTTGATCAGAAGTTAATAGTTTTCTGCCTTGTTGAGCAAAACGTTCCGCTTGAGAGGCTCCATCACAAACAACTGGTTGAATCTCATGACCCAATACACCGCCTTTTTCATTAATTTCAGCGATCGCCATTAACTCTGCGTCAACTAGTGGTTTTTCACTAATTGCCATTGTGCCGGTAAGGGAATGTAATATACCAACCTTTATGATAGACATTATCTCAGTTTCAGTCAGAAAAATAATATTCTAATTATAATCTTGCCACAAAATATTTTTTGTATTGCTTTGTGCATTTCGCCATATTTACATTCTCATAATTGAAAATGCTGTATAAAATATCACCTTCGCCTTAAATCTTGGTGTTTAAAGCCCTGTTCTTTAGTCATAATCTAATTCAGCCAAAATATTAATAATTTCTTGAGAGCTAATATCCTCTTTTTCTGATTTTGAGTAAATTGTTAACAACAATATACTTAATGGGGATTCAAGTTGATATATGAGACGATAACCTGCTCTTTTTCCTTTTTGTATATCACTATTTTTTATTCTGAGCTTCAAAATTACATATTCTTCACCTAAACCAGGAATATGATCGCCTAAAAAATTTCCTGCTTGTAATTCTTCAATAATCGGCTGAATATCTAACCGAATTTTGCGATATTTTTTCGAGAGTTTTCGCAAATTTCTTTTATACTCAGGCGTTAAATCAACTGTCACCTCTGGAGTATTATTCGACATCTATACCTTCCCACATTTCAGCCAAAGGAATACGTTGACCAGCTTTTGCTTCTTTTAAGGCTTGTTTTAAACTAGTTTTGATTTCTTCTATCGGGGTATCATCAGGATCATCAGGTGCAAATTCTTCTGTCATTTCAGGAAAAAGTATAATGACTCGTACAGCACTAGATCGAAAATTTTTAATCGGTTGATCAAGAGATAATTGACCTTGTTCATCGAGAGTACCAGTTACTTCTACAGCTTTCATAACTAACCTGATTTTTTATTTACAATATTCTAATAGGCTGTCATTATAACATAGCAAAATTAAATGCTCCTAATTAAAAAAATCTCAAGAAATACTCCCTGGAATTTCAAGATTATCCAATATTCTGATGCTTCCATCTCATTTAATATTTATGGAAAGTGATTATTATAGCTTGTCAGGTTTGTAGCGAATATTCTTGACAATCAAGCAAGAAACCCAGTTTTTAAACAAACCGGGTTTCTTTTTTAGGTTTTTAGGTTTATTCAATAAATTTGCCTAACGAGTGGATAACCCATTGACTAATGAACCTGTATATCGATAGTGAAGTTGTCTCGAAGGTTGGTGAGTATCACTTCTGTGTCTCACTCTAGCTAGGTTAGATAGAATTTGCACTGCGAACTTTGATTAATCCCTATTTAAAAAACAAACAAGGTGAAAGTAAATCTACTTGTATTTGACCTCAATAGAAACTGTTCCGTCATCATTACCTGAAACAGAGACACCAAGAGTGTATGCGGGAAGAACTATACCTCCCTTGATCTCAGCACCGACATTTTTCGTACAATGAATCACCATGCTCTCAACGCCAAGTTCTGAACCATCACGAATCAGCGCACGAATCTGTTCAGCGTTATCGATCAGTTTTCGAGATCTGCACGTTTTATTGATGTTATTGTTAAGTATCTGGAACGCATCAGTAGTCTGTGTCTGGGAAGACGGAACAGGAGTAGTATCCTTATCGCCTGCGGTGGCTGGATTACTGATATTTTCCTCATCCCACAACTGAGCAACACGACTAGCTCCATTAGTCAGGGTTGATGTTATGGTATCCCCGCCGGCTTCAAGAATGTTTGTAGCACCCTTGACAATCGCTTCGGCAGTCCCTCCAACAAAAACGATTGGAGATAGAATTCCTTTGGCCCATTTTTTCATATCTTCTTACCAATTTTTTCTATACGAATTATAGCGGATATATCGTTGATGTTTATCTTCAAATAAATTCCCCAACGATAACGATTTGGGATAGCCGACTTAGTATATATGAATCAAAATTATATCCTAATCAGCAAAAAAAATTCCCTTTTGCTATTAGTATATTTTAGGCAGGAATATTAGGAAAAAACAAGTATAATTGGCCTTGTTAATTGTTCGTTATCCTGATATGGCCTATGAATCCCATGGCAATTATGCGATACATTATAATTGACACATTTATTCTGAGTAAAAACTAATTCAATACGATTATATAAAATCAGAGTAGCTATGATTCAAATTTCAGCACTGAATACCAGTTTAATAGAAATTCGCTTAATAGAAGGTCGGGATGAAGCGTATATTTTGGTAAATGAAGGTTATTTTTCTTTAGTGACGGGGACAAAAATTAATATTTCTTCTGCATTACAAGAAGGAGTTAATTTATTAAACTTGATGATTAAGACATATCCGCTGGCAAAACGAATCAGACTAGGTTTAGTAACTCAAGATTGGTGCGGGCGGTTTGAACTTTATATTGATGGAAAATTGCGTGGAACCTATAATCAAAGTGGTGGTGTGCTTCTGGGTTCCCGTGAATATAACGTTGCTCAAATTGAACTCAATATTAATCCTGATCCTAGTAAAATTAATCCTGAACTCAGTAAAAAACAACTTTCAAATATTATAAACAGCTTACAAAATATTCCGGGGATGACTGTTGCCAATCCCGAAGATTTAAAATATTCAACCCCCTACATCATATTAGAGAATAATATAAAAATCAATGTTTGGAAAAACTTAGCAGGAGTTGATCATGTGTTTTTGATTGACCCGGCGGAAAATTGTTGTTTTGCGGGTTATGTGGGATGGATTCATAGTAAAAAATTCTATCAATCTTTACAACAAATTCGGGATGATTTTTCTGAGGTTTAAACAGTATCAAGAATCCCACAAACGCCGACCTTCCCGATCATATAAACGCTGATGAGTATCCTGTACAAGTTTAGGAATATTTAATTGAGTCGGACAGCGGGGTAAACAATCACCGCATTCAGTACATTTATTACCTTTATTACCGGGAAACCAATGACCGGCATTTTCAAACATTCGATAACGATATTTAGCAAAATCTACCATATCATAAGCGATCGCCAAATTCCTTAACCTTAATACTTCTGGAATATTAATCGCTGCCGGGCAGGGTAAACACTCATAACATTGATGACATTGTTCTAGGTTTAAAGTATTAGCTGCCTGTTCAGTTAATTTAGTAAAAATATTTTGTTCCTCAATCGTTAACGGTTCCGTGCGATCGCTGTAATCTAAAGGTGTAAATTCTTCTACTGTTGCCGGACCGAAAGTTAAAGTCGTAATGCGAGGATCACTTAATAAAAAACGATAATTTAATTCTAAGGGTGTAAAAGGCTGACATAAATCAACTAAAGTTGTCGGTGGTGTATATAACTGACCGCCCTTATCACTAGGGGAAATAATTAAAATACCTAAATCTTTCTGACTCGCTAGGGCGATCGCTGGCTGTAAATGTTGATAAAAATAATAATAATGTAAATTAACGAAACTAAATAAATCCGTATTAATCGCTGATAAAACTACGGGTAAACTCGCATGAGTAGAAAAACCTAAATATTTTACCCGCCGATCATCAATAAATTTTTGCCAAATATTAGCCGTTTTTAATACTAACTCTAAATGTTCTGGGGTATTAATCCCATGAATCGCTAAACAGTCAATATAATCCGTTTGTAAACGCTGTAAAGACTGCTCTAATTGGCGTTCAATATTGGCAATATCAATCGTCGGTGTGATTTTCGTCGTAATATAAATAGACTTTCTTTCTCCAATATTACCCTGGGCGATCGCCCGACCTAACCACCTTTCGCTCTGACCGTATGCGATCGCCGTTTCAATATGATTCACACCGCCGGCTATAGCCTTAACAATAATTTGACTAGCCTGATCAGCCGATGACAAATATCGCATAGTTCCCAAGGAAAACACAGAAATATTCAGGTTAGTTTGACCAAACCGGCGATATTGCATTACTTAATTTTTAATATTTGACTAACTTGACTAATTATAGCAGCCGCCAAGTAAGTCAGGACAAAAATGAGATATGATAGGAATAGAAAAAATATCATAAAAAAGAGAATAATAATGGCCAAAGCATATAGCTATGATTTACGAAAAAAGGTAATTGAAGCGATTGAATTAAATGGTATGAAAAAAAGTGAAGCATCAGTCACATTCAATATCAGTAGGAATACAATAGACTTATGGTTAAAGCGAAAAGCAGAGACAGGGGATTATCAAGCGTTACCTCATAAACCGCCGGGAAATAATCATAAAATAATAGATTGGGAAAAATTCAGAGAATTTGTGAAAGAGAACGGGGACAAGACACAAGAGGAAATGGCTGTATTGTGGCCAGAAGAAATAAGTGCCAGAACAATATCAAGAGCGTTAAAAAAAATAGGGTTTACTCGAAAAAAAAAGACATATGGGTATAAAGAAAGAGATGAAATAAAACGGCAAGAATTTAGAGAAGAAATAGCAGAATATAAAGTAGAAGACAGAGTATATATAGATGAAGCAGGAATGGATAATAGAGAAGATTATGGTTATGGTTGGAATGAGAAAGGGGAAAGGTTTAACGCATTAAAAAGCGGAAAGAGGTCAGGCAGAGTAAATATGATAGCGGGGTACTGTAACGGAGAAATATTAGCACCATTTACAGTAGAAGGAGCGTTTAACCGAATTATCTGTGAAATGTGGCTAGAAACTTGTTTAATACCAAGTTTAAAACCAGGACAAGTAGTGGTAGGGGATAATGCGACCTTTCATAAAGGGGGAAGGATTAGGGAATTAATAGAAGGAGCAGGTTGTGAGCTAAAATATTTACCATCTTATTCGCCGGACCTAAACAAGATTGAAAACAGCTGGTCATGGATAAAAAGTAGGATTCGCAAACAAATAAGTCAGTTTAACTGCCTTCGGGATGCGATGGAGTATGTACTAGAACAAGCGTCCTAACAACCCTGGCGACTGCTATAACAAGGATTTTAAGAATCACTACCCTCCGTAATACCACCCCGTTTAATCAAGTCATCTGGCTTTAATTTAGAGACAAAATCCCGAAAAGCCCGTCTTTCTTCCTCATCTGCGTCCCGATCCACCGGAATAGAAGCATCCGCAATCACCTCTTCCATCACCCAGATGGGGGCATTAGTCCGCAGAGCAAGGGAAATTGCGTCACTAGGTCTCGCATCAATCTCCCGCCGCACTTCCCCCTGTTTGATCAACAACACCGCATAAAAAGTATTATCTTGCAGGGAATGAATAATAATCCGCTCTAATTCGCCCCCCAACACATCCAGCATATTAATCATTAAATCGTGGGTGAGGGGCCGGGGTGGTTTATGGCCTTCTAATACCGTAATAATCGCCCTCGCTTGGTCCTGCCCGATATAAATAGGTAAAGCCCGCCGCTCAGTACCGTCCCGCAGTAACACAATAGGATTTCTGGTGGCTGCATCTAAGGCAATTCCCGCCACTTTCATCTCAATCATCGGCCCACCCTCTCGTCATAATTCATAATATAAAAATTAAATTTGGTGATTATTCAGGTTACTAAACTACAGTATGACTTGATTTTTACCCATTATCAGTCTATTTTTAGGGTTTTTTCTTTAGTTTATATTTTAGATTTTCCCTTCGGCTTATATTCAGTTTAATCAGGATATTACCTTAAAAATAGCCGATCCATGAATTCGCTAACATAGGTAAAATGTCGTAATCACTCGTGCAATAGTTTCCATAAGTTTGCACAGAATTGACAAAAATTAAAAATTCTTAAGGAAAAATTTGTGTTTACTGGATTAATTCAAGGTTTGGGCAAGTTACAACCGATGGGTAATGATCAATTACAAATTACTTGTCTGACTAATACTGATCTAATTTTCTCTGATTTAGCGATCGGTGATAGTGTGGCAGTCGATGGAGTTTGTTTAACTGTCACGAAAATTTTGACTGAGCAGTTTTGGGCGATCGCTTCTCCTGAAACCTTAAGTCGGAGTATTTTGGGGGAAAAGGCAGGCATGACAGTTAATTTAGAAACCTCTTTACGGGCAGGCGGGAAAATCGGCGGTCATTTTGTCACAGGTCATGTGGATGGGGTGGGAATGTTTACTAAGTCAACGATGACAGGTAATGCCTGGGAAATGAGTTTTACTATACCGGCAGAAAAGGCAAAGGAATGGCAACAGCGGATTGCTCCCTATATTGTGGAAAAAGGCAGTATTGCGATTAATGGGATTAGTTTAACCATTGCTGATTGTGATCAAGCGGGCAATTATTTACAAGTGGCTGTAATTCCTCATACCTATATGGAAACTAATTTACATTTATTACAACCGGGTGATTTAGTTAATGTAGAAGGAGATATTTTAGGGAAATACGTGGCAAAGTTTATGAACTATGGACGGGGTAATGATGCACTAGTTGAACCTGATATTACACCGGAGTTTTTGGCAGAACATGGTTTTATGATGAATTATTAAAATTTATGATTAATTCAGTAAAAGGAGTGTGAGCGTCTCGCTCGCTATTTATATAAAAAGATTTCGTGTATTAAATTAGTTCAGGAATAGGAAATATTATGTTATTAACTCGACGTACTTTTTTATTAACAACTCTGGTTATATCCGGGGCGATCGCTGGTTGTAATAATGATCAGGCTGTCACTTCCCAGGCAAATACTCAGGAGATGAATACTAATTTTAATAATTCCATGCAGGAATTAGCCAAAATAGAGCTTGATCAAAGCAAAATAGTTATGGGACAAACCGTCTATGTTCCTGTGTATTCGCAAATTTATCACCACAATAGTCAAAATAGTACAATGAATTTATCTGTGACTCTCAGTGTGAGAAATACAGATAGAAATTATCCCTTAATTATTAATTCAGTTTATTATTACGATAGTCATGGTAAATTACTGAAAAAGTATATAGAAAATCCAGTGGAATTAAAACCCCTGTCTTCCACAGAAGTTTTTATTCGGGCGAATGATATTAGCGGAGGAACAGGGGCTAATTTTATTGTTGATTGGGTTGCCACAAATATTATTTCTCCTCCTATTATTCAAGCTGTGATGATTAGTACCGCTTTAAATCAAGGTATTTCTTTTCTGACTGAGGGTAAGGTGATCAAAGAATATCAGCGGAGCAAATAGGCAATATTTTGAATAATTTACGCAGGTCAGAATTAATATAACAGCCCTGAATAAATGCCTTGACTATTTTCTCAAAGTATGTATAATAGGGGACTTGCAATATTTAAAATTAATATAAAAATATATAAAATTTTTTTACATGAGAATAGATCAATGTCCGGTTTGTCAATCCCTAGAATATTCAGATTATCAAATCAAAAATCATTTAGTTAAATGTGAAAAATGTGGCATGGTTTGGGATGGAGAACCGCCGACTGATACTACAGCAATTTATCAAGAAGATTATTATAATAATGAGTTTAGTAAAGGTGGATATGCTAACTATTTTGAAGGAATGCAAGTTAATAGTTTAACCTTTAAATATCGCCTATTATCAGCTATGAAAAAACTGGGGTTTACTGGTAAATTATTAGATGTGGGTTGTGCTTTAGGGGATTGTTTATTACAGGCAGAAAAACTCGGTTGGCAATCAGCTACAGGTTTAGAAGTATCCCATTATGCCGTAGAATTTGCCCAAAAAAGAGGTTTAAATGTTTATCAAGGAGACTTGTTTAATCATAATTTTCCGCCCGCTTCTTTTGACGTAATTATGATGCAAGATATGATTGAACATACAATCAATCCTTTAGCACATTTACAGGAAGCCTATCAACTTTTAAAACCAGGTGGTTGGGTCTTTATTACCACGCCTAATATTACAGGAATATGGGGTAGAATATTAGGGCCTTTTTGGTATCATTATAAACCAGGGGAACACCTCACCTATTTTTCCATAGAAACTATGCAATTAGCCTTAAAAAAAATAGGTTTTACTAATATTTCTGCGAAACCGACAAAAAATTCTATGAGTTTGCAGTACATTTTTGATAGACTGCAATATTATCAACCGACTTTGTTTGGTTTTTTATTAAAACTAGTCAAAGTATTACGGTTAAATAATTTAGTATTTTCTCTCCGTATTGGGGAATTAGAGGCCTGGGGTCAAAAATTATGAATGTAATTACAACAAAGATACCTGATGTATTGATTATTGAACCCAAAGTATTTGGGGATGAGCGGGGATTTTTCTTAGAAAGTTTTAATACTAAGACTTTTCGGGAAAAAACTGGCGTGACTTTAGATTTTGTGCAAGATAATCATTCCAAATCTATTCAAGGAGTATTACGGGGGCTACATTATCAAATTCAAAATCCTCAAGGTAAATTAGTCAGAGCGGTGGTGGGTGAAATATTTGATGTAGCGGTTGATATTCGGCAAAAATCTCCGACCTTTGGTCAATGGGTGGGAGCCGTATTAAGTGCGGAAAATAAACATCAGCTATGGATTCCGCCTGGTTTTGCCCATGGCTTTTTTGTGATGTCCGAGGAAGCAGAAGTTTTATATAAAGCCACTGATTATTACGCCCCTCAATATGATCGCTCGATTCTTTGGAATGATCCTGCAATTGGCATTGAGTGGCCGTTAGGCAATATTACGCCGATTTTATCTGGGAAGGATGAGGCTGGTAAATTGTTGAAAGATGCTGAGGTATTTGCTTAATGCAGAAAATTTTATTAATTGGTAGCAATGGGCAGTTAGGCAAACAGTTACAGCCGTTATTGCAACCTTTAGGGGAATTAATAGCAGTTGGCAGGCAAGAATTAAATTTAACTAATCCTGATGCTATTAGCGATTTAGTCGCAGCCGTCAAACCGCAAGTAATTGTTAATGCAGCTGCTTACACGATGGTTGACAAAGCTGAAAGTGATCAGGAAATAGCGATCGCTGTGAATGGCAAAGCTCCCGGTGTATTAGCAGAATCAGCTAAATCCGGCGGTGCTACTTTCCTTCATGTTTCCACCGATTATGTTTTTGACGGTAGTCAAAGTACACCATATTTAGAAACTGATCCGACTAATCCTTTAGGGGTTTATGGTAGTTCTAAATTAATGGGAGAACAGGCGATCGCCCAGGTGGGAGGTGATTATATTAATATCAGGACTTCTTGGGTATATGGGGCTTACGGTCAGGTAAATTTTGTCAAAACGATGTTACGTTTAGCCGCCGATCGCCCGGAAATTCGAGTGGTTTATGATCAAGTCGGTTCGCCTACTTGGACCGGAGATTTAGCCAGGGCGATCGCCTCGATTATTCCTAAAATCAATCAGGATATTCTGGGAACCTATCACTATACGAATAGTGGGGTGGCAAGTTGGTACGATTTTGCGATCGCTATTTTTGAGGAAGCCGAAAAATTAGGATTTCCGCTGAAAATTGAGCGAGTAATTCCGATTACTTCGGCTGAATATCCCACACCGACCAAACGACCAGCCTATTCTGTTCTGAACTGTGGCAAAATTAACCAAGTATTAGGAACCCATCAACCCCAATGGCGAGTTGGTTTACGGCAAATGTTACAGGAGTTAAAGACAATTAGTTAAACTTTATGATCATCAATTATCATAATTAGAGAAATCATTGCGGGCATTTTGCCCGCTGATAGTATTTACGTCAGGACCTATATATTATAATCCTATTAGACAAGCAGACTCACTTTATGGAAAACCAGCCAAGTCAACAATTACCAGGGCGATCGCCCCTTATAAAAAATCATCAATGGGGCATGATCTTCGCTGTACTCATCCCCGTTGCCGTTGTATTATTTATGATTAGTCAGGCTGGTTCCCTCCTCAATTATGACTATTGGTGGATGATTAAAAATATCTATTCCATAGAAGGTTTTAACCCCAATATCACCGCTTGGTTTTTTCGAGCCAATGAACATATTGTCACTATTCCTGCGATTATTTACGCCCTGAATATTCTGGTGACGAGGGGTTCTAATATTGGTCTCTGTCTCGCAGCTTTTTTCCTGGCAAGTTGCCAAATGTTTTTCCTGCTGAAATTAGTACCCAATAATTTAAAAAGCAAACCAAAATTATTTCTGCTAATCATCACGATCATCACTATATTCAACTTCACCCCCGCCGCCGCCCATAATTGGATGCGAGGTTATAGTGGTACTCATTGGATCCTAGCTAATTTATTAGCAGTGATCGCTATCTATTGTTTTACTAAATTTGTCGAGACCAGAAACGATCAATATATCATCGTCAGTATTATTGTATCAATCGCCGGTATTCTCACCTATAGCACCGCTTTAGGTATCTTTCCCATTTTAATATTTGGGGCTTTTTTATGGCGATCGCCCCGGCGGATTATTGTAGCCTATATTATTTTCGGTATTATCACCATCGGAGCCTATTTTCTTACCTATCATACTCCAGAAAATCACCCATCTTTAGCCAAATTAAGTATTATTAATACGATTATTTACATACCAATTTATTTAGGAGGAATATTTAGTAAAAATCTTTTATACGCCGGTCTATTAGGAGCAATTGGTTTAATTATCGCCAAAATTTTTATGGCAAGATTAGTCTGGCAACAGTTAAAAGAAACCACCCAACAACCCCTCAAATTTATAGATTGGTGGCCCTGGGTTGCCATTATTATTTATACATTAATTACCGCCTTAATGGCCGCAGTCAGTCGCTCAGGTTTTGGCTTAAATCAGGCTTTAGCCTCCCGTTATGCCACCTTACCCGCTCTATTTTGGTTAAGTTTAATTATTCTAATTATTTTATGGATAGATGAACGCTATTTAATTATTAATAAAATTTCCGCTAAAGTAATTTATCCCTCACTAGGAATATTAACCTTTTTTACTGTCTTAATGTATCAGGTCGGTTTTATTAATTATCAAGCGATTTATCAGAGAGCAACCTATCAACCATTAGTAGCTTTATCTTTACAATTAGGAATTACAGATCCAGTATTAATACAAGAGCGAGTTGGCAATAAACCAGCCGCCTTTTTAAGTATGATCGACGCATTAAAACAGCATAATTTAGTACCGTTTGCTCAGGATGTCAAACAAAATAATTTCTGTGCCAAATTAGATAGTACCCTTAATATTAATTTAGTGAAAAAATCAGCAGTGAATTGGCAAGGTCATTTTGATCAGGTGACTCAAGTTACGCCAGAGGCTGCCAGAGCCAACGGCTGGCTAGAAAACTTTGATAATCAAGTGAAATGTATTGTAATTGTCAACCAAGAGCAAACCATCCGAGGTTGGGGGATGACAGGTTTTGAGCGACCCGATGTAGCAGCCAAATTAGGGGATAAATATTTAACTTTTGGTTGGAAAGGTTATCTAAAAACTGCACCCGGTGATCAATTACAGGCTTATGTAACTTATCATGATCGACCGGGTTGGTATTTATTAGAAAATCAACATATTATCGTTAATGAAAACCAATAGAAAAATTAATTAAATGGATTTACTACCAGTCGTTAAAATATCCTCTGTGGTTAATTTTAAATTTTATGAGCTAATTTGCCAGGCTGGGAAGTAGTTGAGAATCGATCCAAATCTTTCAGATATTTGCTGGAATATACTTTGATATTACTCTTGTCACATTATAATAATTAATAATTATTGTTGTTGACCGCCTAAACGTTTGACTAATTCAGAGATAATTACCTGCGGATCATCAGTCTCTAAACCTAATTGTTGAGCCAAAGAAGCTAATAGATTAGGATCTGTTTGTAATCGCTCTGATAATTCTTCCCACGTCAAATACTGCCCTTCTGGTTGGGGATTTTCTGGTAATGATTCCCCATCGGGTGAATCTGTATTAGTTTCAGTATTAACATTATCAATAGTATTAATAGTTTCCCCCTCATCTGGTCCGGCATATTCCCAAATATCAGTAGGATTCCCTCTGGTGAATATTTGCATTGCTATATCTTGGGCAACATCACCTATTTTATTAATCCGTCGTAAAGATTGAGCTTGTTGAGCAAACATGATCATCCTGGTGGCTAATTCATTATTAGGATTAGGACTGGCTAATACTTTTTCTCCAAACCTGTTTAACCATGGTACCCATTCTTCTGGTTCTCCCCGACTACCTAATTTTTCAAAGAATATTTGTACCCGATCTGCTAACCAGCCCTGAGCGACACCCTCTAATAGTTGACTAAATAATATTTCATAATCCGTATCTGATAAGGGTGGTAAGTTTTCGACAGCAACCTTTTTTTTCTTACCACTACCAAATAAACTAGTAAATAAATTTTGTAACCATCGCCAAAATTTCTTCAGCATTTTTTCTAATATTCCTTCTTGTAAGATTTAATAAGACTTTTTAATATATTCTGACTAAAATATAGCGGTTTTTATTCTAGGTTAGTAGGGGCAATTCATGAATTGCCCCTACGGTTGGTTCATCAACTAAAATTAGCTATAGTAACTTTTGTTTGATATAGCAATTTTTTAGTGAAGTAGGAGCAATTGACTAATTGCCCCTCAGAAATAGTTTTGAAAATGATTTGATCAATTATTACTAAGAATAATTAATTAATAACTTACAAACTAGATAATACTTCTTTTGCCATAGCTAAAGTTTGATCAATATCAGCCTCTGTATGAGCTAAGGATGTAAAGCCCGCTTCAAATTGGGAAGGTGCTAAATAAATACCTTTTTCCAACATTCCCCGATGGAATTTACTAAATTTATTCACATCAGATTTTTTGGCTGCCTCATAATTATGTACAGGACCGGTAGCAAAGAAGAAACCAAACATCCCGCTAATACTACCACCACACATGGGATGACCTGTTTCCTTAGTGATCGCCAATAAACCTTCACTTAACTTTTTAGTTAATTTATCTAAATATTCATAAGTACCCGGCTTTTGTAATAATTCCAAAGTTTTAATACCAGCCGTCATGGCTAAAGGATTACCAGACAAAGTACCAGCCTGATAAACCGGACCAGCGGGAGCCACCATACTCATAATATCTTTACGTCCGCCATAAGCACCCACAGGTAAACCACCACCAATTACTTTACCCAAAGTAGTTAGATCAGGTGTCACCCCAAATTTTGCCTGAGCGCCACCGTAGGCAATCCGGAAACCAGTCATTACTTCATCAAATACTAATAAAGCACCGTTTTCTTTGGTAATTTCCCGTAAACCTTCTAGGAAACCAGCATCAGGCGTAATAAAACCAGCATTACCAACCACAGGTTCTAAAATCACTCCGCAAATTTCGCCAGGATTATCCGCAAATAATTTTTTCACTGCTTCTAAATCATTATAGGGAGCAGTTAAAGTATTACTGGTAACTGACTTAGGTACACCAGGAGAATCCGGTAAACCAAGGGTTGCTACCCCAGAACCAGCCTGTACTAAAAACATATCAGCATGACCGTGATAACAGCCTTCAAATTTGATCAACTTATCCCGTTTAGTAAATGCCCGCATTAAACGTAATACTGCCATACAGGCTTCCGTACCAGAGTTAACAAAGCGCACCATCTCAATACTGGGAACCGCCTCAATTACCATTTCTGCCAAGACATTTTCTAAGGCACAGGGAGCGCCAAAACTTGTACCTTTATCTAAGGCTTCCCGCAACGCACTAATCACATGGGGATGCGTGTGGCCACAGATTGCCGGTCCCCACGTACCAACATAATCAATGTATTGATTACCGTCAACATCCCAAATATAAGCACCTTGTACCCGATCAAAAACGATAGGATGGCCTCCCACTGATTTAAAAGCACGCACCGGCGAACTCACACCGCCCGGCATTAATTTTTGAGCAGCACTAAAAATTTCTTCTGACTTGTTAGTATTGAAATTACTATTTGTACTCAAATTGATATTTGTCACTAAATTTTTCTCCTTAAAAATCTATATTTTTGGTAATAAGTGTTTTAATGTTGACTGCGGGGTTTTAGTCAATTAATTATTAATTTAATAATTAGTAATCTAATTACTTATCTGTCCCGCTGACCAAATTATTTGATGGAATCAATATATTTTCAGTGAGAATATTAGTATGAGTAATACATTAAGTCAAGCTATACCACTAGATCAGATTCGTTATAATGAACAGGGACTTGTGCCGGCGATTATGCAAGATTACCTTGATGGCACGGTATTAATGATGGCTTGGATGAATCGGGAATCTTTAGCAAAAACCTTAGAAACTGGCCAAACTTGGTTTTGGAGTCGTTCCCGTCAGGAATTTTGGCATAAGGGGGAGTCTTCCGGCCATTGGCAGAATGTGCAGTGGATTCGGTATGATTGTGATAGTGATGCGTTATTAATTGGGATTGAGCAGGTGGGTGATATTGCTTGTCACACGGGGGAACGCAGTTGTTTTCATCAGGTGGATGGTCAAAAAGTTGCTCCACCGGCTGATATGATGTCGGCGTTATTTGCGGTGATTTGCGATCGCCGTGATCATCCGCAGGAGTCTTCTTACACTTGTAAGTTATTAGCGGGTGGTGATAATAATATCTTGAAAAAAATTGGGGAGGAATCGGCAGAAGTTGTCATGGCTTGTAAAGATGATGACAAGGATGCGATCGCTGGAGAGGTAGCTGATTTGTTTTATCATACGTTAGTGGCTTTAGCTCATCATCAGGTAGATTTACGGGCGGTTTATGAGAAGTTAGCAGAGCGACGGAAATAGTATATTTTTCAGTATTGATATTTCACAAGATACTATTTCAATCTGATTAGGGTAGCGGGTTAGCACAATAAATTGATAATGTACATGGGCTTTTTTTCAGCAGATCATCATATTTTATTAAAGATATTTAGCTAACCCGCTCTTTTAGGAGACTAAATTAATTAACTAAGAACTTATTATGAATCAGTTATTATAAATATAATGATTATTATTCCCCTAGCTGAGAAAAGATAAAAGAGGTATTTTCTATGACATCTAATAACCGACCAATAATTACCGCAATGTTTGATTCACTGCAGCCAGTTTTATTGGAACTAGTTAAACAAGTTTATCATGATAATTGGAAAAAAGAGGTTTTACAAGTTGCTGAAAATAATAAAAATAAACAGATAAGTGAAGAGGACATTCAAAATTTACTATACGTAATTATTAAAAAACGTAACAAATTTAAGGATATTTTAACAAATTCAGATTTTCCTTTGGTTAGTCAGTTAATTGAGGATAGAAATGAATGGGCTCATGGGAATGCAAAAACTTTTTCAAATGAAGATACTCACAGAATACTAGATACTGCACTACGTTTACTGAAGTCTATATCAAAGAATGATAAATTATCTATAGATGTGGAAAAACAAATAAAAGATATAGAGAACCAGAAACAAGATGTTTTCCATATTTTATCACAAGAGCAAAATAGACGTGAAATACTAGATAAACCTGTTTCAGAGGCAGAAGAAGCAAAAATTAGACAAAAACTAGATGAGCTATTAAAACGTATTCCTTTTGAAAACGCTTATTTACTTAACCAAGCTCTTACTCGTACTGCCTATTCATTTGAGAAGAAGATAGCCGAAGATAATGAGCAATTAGAGTTTTTAGGAGATGCACTACTGACATTCTTAAGTGGAGAGTTTTTATATAAAAACTCTCGTGATTTAGGGGAAGGAAAAATGACAATATTACGTTCTAATTTAGTTGCTAACTCTCAATTAGCAAATTTTGCTCGTGAATTAGGCCTAGAAAAATGGATGTTATTAGGAGAAGGAGAGAAAAAAGAAGCAGGAGAGAAAAAAAAATCCTTACTAAGTAATTGTTTTGAAGCAGTTATTGGAGCTTATTATATAGATTCTGGAATTGATGTAGTGCGTAACTTTGTTAATCCATACTTTGAGAAAATAGTTAAGGATTTACGAACTACAGACGACTCTCCTCCTGAGATTAAAGATGATGTAAAAGGTCGATTACAACAATTTGTTTGTCGTCCTGAATTTACTAGTAACCGAAATAATCAACCTCCTATTTATAAGACTTCTAAGTCTGGTGGAACTGATCATGAACCACTATTTATTTCCATCGTATCCATTGCTGGTATTCAATATGCTACAGGTCAAGGTAATAATAAGAAAGAAGCTGAGAAACAAGCAGCTGAAAATGCTTTAAAAAAACTAAGTGGTTCTTCTGAAAAATAAGCAATCAAATATTAATTATTGAACAGTTTTACTCAATTATCCAAACCAGTGAAAAATTTTGATATTGTGATCATTGGAGCCGGACCAGCCGGCGGACAATGTGCCCGTGTATTAACAAAAAAAGGTTATAAAGTTTTATTAGTTGAACAACACCCAAATTTTTTGCAACATGATTTTTCCAGTGCTGGTACACCCTTAGAAACCTTAAATAAATTTGATTTACCCACCGATGTAGTTGGTAGTTTTTGGCAAAAAATCACCATTGTCACCACTAATATTAGTCATACCTGGTCGAGTCAAGAACAATTAGGAGCAGTATTAAATTTTGCCAAACTCAGAGAATTTTTAGCATCAGAAGTAGAAAAACATGGTGGAGAAGTTTGGTTTGGCTACCGTTATATTAATCACCAAATATTAGACGGTGAAACCTTGGTAGAATTGAGAAAAGTTGGTGGTGAGAAAATTACTGTCAGTACCAAAATATTAGTGGATGCTAGTGGTCCAGCTAGAGCAGTTATCAGTAAATGTTTATCCCCAAATATAGCAAGTAATTCTCCTGATCAGACAACCGATCAACCACCGGCAAAATCTGATAAATTTTTTGTGGCTTCCGGTATTGAATACTTAATCGAAGTACCAGCTAATATTTATGAAAAATGTGCTAATAATTTAATATTCTTCCTCGGCTATAAATGGATGCCTAAAGGCTATTCCTGGATTTTTCCCATGGAAAATAACCGTTTAAAAGTTGGAGCTGCGAAATGTCATTTACCCCACTTACACATTGCAAAAACAGAAGCGATTAAATGGTATATTGAATTAATCATTAAAGAATATTTAGAACTAACTAAGGAACAATATACAATAGTTGACATACACGGTGCTAATGTCAAATATTGTTCTGGTTTACGAGATATTTACTATCACCAGAATATTATTGGTATTGGCGATGTGGTTTCCAGTATTAATATGCTGGGGGGTGAGGGGATTAGACACGGTATGGATAACGCCATGATTGCCAGTAAATATATTGACCAGTATTTGCAGGGGAAATTAAATAATTTTCGCCCCTATGAGCGAGAAATAAAACGACGATATGCAGTTAAATGGAATATTTCGGAACAAATGGGGCGACGACGGTATTTGCAGGATAATGATCAATATATTGATAAAAGTGTCAATTTCCTCAAATCCTTTAGTACAGAGGATATGATCAATATTTTATTCTATTACAAATTTGATAAACTTTATCGAGGTTTAGCAAAATATTTACAAAAAAAATTAAGTTTATGGTGGCAAAGTTGCCGGAACTATTTACGAATCTGAGCAAAATTATTCGAGATCAACTGATTATGCTGATTTGATTTACCAGATTGACAATTAATAGCATATAATGTTAAAGTCACCATTTGTAAAATAGCGTCTTTCTTGACAGGAATAGCATCTATGCAAAAAACATTTCATCAATCTTTAGTAGCTCTCGGTAGTATTAGTTTTATAGTGGCTACTGTCAGTATTGCTCAAGCTGATACTGTCAAAGCTCGTTGCGATGTTTACCCCAAAGGAGAAGATCGGGCTACTTTTTCCGGTAGTTGCACTTTTTCCCAACGGCAAGGCAATGTCGGTATTCAACTGGAAGACGGTCGTCGTTATGATTTGCGGGTTACAGGTAATCAGTCCGGTAATTACATTGATCAAAATAGTCAAGCCGCCTATCGACAGTCAGGGTTAGGAGACGCAGGTCAAATCTATCGTTTAGCTAAAGAATCAATTTACGTCTATTGGGCGGGAGGTAATGATAATAGTAATAACAATCAGACAATCTCTCAATCTAGTTCTGCCACTCCTGTAACCACCATGACCCGCCGGCAAAATCAAAGCATTAATGTAGAAATTACAGAAGGCGAGTTTGAATTTTACGGTGTATTAAAACCTTCTACTGAAAAACCTAATAGCTTTATTGGTGAAGATGATCAGGTCAGAGTTTTTTATGATCGTAATATTGGTCAAATCACAATTATTAATAAAGCAACAGGAGACCTATTCTATCAGTACAATTATACTGATGTTGATGAAGGTAGCTTATAGAATAATCAACTAAAAATTATCTGGAATATTGAACTTAACTTTATTGTTATATTCTTTACTGAAAGAATATTTCAGACGTTTTCTGTTGTTAATAAAAAGTAGGAGCAATTGATCAATTGCCTCCTACTAGATTTTATTTTGTGCTAAAAAAATAGATGCCATGAAGTTGGTAAATTTTTATAGAATTTCCGCTAATTTGAGAAGTTGTATTAATTTATCAATATTAATAAAAATATCTTCATCTTCAACCGCCTCATAAACTAGGCTACGTAAATAACTTGTTGATAATCCGTCCCCTACCATACAATAATAATCTAAGCCGGCTTGACTACTAATAGCAGAGAAAAAATGACTAATAAAATTTTTGGGCAAAATTTCTATAACTTTTGTACCAGGTAGACAAAATACAGTATTAGTAAGACCAGCCCCATGGGGAGAAACAATAACTTTGGTTTGGTGCATTAAAAATATTTGTTCTGTTAAAGATAAATGTTCTAAAATTATTGGCACAAAACCCAATTGTTTGAGAAAAGTAATAACTACTTCTTCGTTAATAACTTGTCTCTTCGTAGCATATTGACGACTAATATAAATTCTTTCATGATGTAAAAACTTTTCATTAATCAAAAATATGGGCTTATTAAATAAGCCTAAATTTTCCCTAAGAAATTCACAAGACCATTTACTAATACAACTTAAATGACCAGCTAAAGAAGGTACAATTAAATTATTAGCTTGTATCCAAGAAAATTGGGCCTGAGAAAAAAATTTAGATATAGGAATATTTAAAGCCATTAAAGTTGCTTCTTGAAAAGGTAATTTACTATAGCCATTAATTAATATTTTATCAATACTATTAATATCAATACCACTCTTGATTAATAAGACAAGAGAAGGTAATATATCCACCATCCAATGATAGTAATTATCACCATTTAGTCCAGGTAAAACAGCAATATTTTCATGCAAATAAGTAATTTCTGGTAAATTTTCTACAGCAAAAATAGGGTGATTTTTTTCTAACTCCTCTGTTAAATTACCAGGATTAGAAAATGGTTTATGGGGAGAAATATCTTTAATTACTAAATTATTGGGGGCAATGACTGCATTGCTATGAGCATTTAACCATATTCTTCCTGCAGGTATAGTAACAACAAAAGTGGCAGGAGTAATAAATTCAGTTTCCTTTAAATACTCATAAATATTTTGATCAAAAGTTTTTGGTTGATAAAGTTTTTGTGGGCAAGCCGGTGTAATACTAATCCAATTAGTTTCTTGTAATCCTTGGTGTTCTACCCAGTCTCTAGCATATTTATATATACCTGGCAATTGATGATTAATATCATGACTGCTATCTTGCTGTAGTTGTTTTTCCTGCACAATCTGTAATTTATCGCTAACTTCTTGCCAGACAGGGTTTAACTCCAATGCTTTCTGATAACAAATGAGAGCTTGTTGAAAAAATTGATTATTAGTTAAATAATCAGCAATTTGTAAATATAATTCAGGAATAATAGTTGATTCATACAAAGATTTGAAAAATTGATATTTATTAGAATTGATCTGAATTAAGTGATGACAATGATTTAAATAATTTTCTACAAAAGTTGAATTTAGCTGAATAGCTTGAAAAATCAAGGAGATTGCTTCTTCTATCCTACCGATTTTTAATAAACTATCACTCCATTGACAATAAGCCTCTACATGATCCGGTTTGATGATAGTTACTTTCTGAAAATGGGCGATCGCTTCTTCCCATCGCCGCTCTTCACTCAAGCACATACCTAACCAATAGATGGTATCAACATCGTCTGTTTGCAGAGCTAGAGCTTGATTATAATAGTAAATAGCTTCTGGAAAATTTTTTAAATTTTGATAAATATAAGCCAAATTATGATGAGCTGAAAGATGATTTGGTTGCAGTTCAATCACTTTTAATAAAAGGGTGATCGCCTCATGCCATCTTGCTAAATGAGCCAAAGCCGTACCCAAATTATAATTATATTCTACATGATCAGGATTTAACTCGATAATTTGTTGATAAATAATGATTGCCTGTTGATGATAACCTCGATCAAGATAACCATTAGCAAATATCTGTAAAAATTGTGTTAATTGCTCATTAACATTTTCTATCATTTCCATATCAGTACAAGTTGCTAACCAGACCATTTCTGCTTCTTCAACTGCACGATTTAATAACAAAGCAAGTCCTAGATAGTAATAATATGAAAGATCATCAGGATTCTCTGCGATAAATTCTTGAGATAAATGAATTGCTTCTAAATATTGTAAATTATAAAGATAATCTTGTATTTGCTTGAAATCTGAGGAAGACATAAATTTGAGAAGGTATTTGTAAAGAAACTAGAAATTGAAGAATATGGCAATCTTAAATTGTTTTTTCTTTTTCAACAAAAATAATTCATGAACTGTATCTATAACAGAGGAAAAAACGCTATATCGTTAACAAATTATAGCTTTCACTTTAATTAATTGAAATAAATTAACTTCTATAAAATTTCGCAAAAATTCAAATAAATTTAATACTAATAATCTAATTTTAAAATCTCTCGCCCATCAATCTTTGCCGCATCCCCTCCGCTATTTTCTGCCCTAAATATTCAGGAATTAAACTCTCATTCGGACCTAATAAATAGAGAATTAAACGGGTGCGGCCCCGCCACACTAATAAATTTGCATTAACTACCAATAAATCTTCTTGCCAAATGGCATACATTACTTTATAAAAAAGGCCCGGTTGATTATCCGCCTCAATTAATAGGGCCGGTAAATGGAATACGGGATCAACATAAAATTCTGTAGCGACCTCCTCTAGCCCGGCATCTAAATTAAATTCTACGGCCAACATTTCTTCCACTTCAAAATGGCCAGCTAATGCTTCCCTAATTGCCCGACAGACATTTTCTGCTGTTTTATCGGTCAGTACCTTGCCCCCACGGGAGACTACTAACTTAATAAAAACCAACATGGGCGGATAGATTTGCCCATACAAACTGAGGCTATGGATGGTTAAACCATAGGCCGCTAATACTCCGAAAATATCGCTTAATAGAAAAGATTGATTACGATAGGCAAAATATAGGGCACTTTTACTACCTTCTGTCTTTATTTCAATGACAGCTTGCTTACTTCTATATAACTGATAAGCCAGCTTTAAATTTTGTAGTTGGATGTCACTGCTGACAAATTGCTCATAGAACTGGGGAAACGCACGGTTAAAGCGTTTCAGTAATTCTAATGTAGATGTTTTTAAGCCCGTAGTCATAATAAAAAAGGGGCGGGAAATTAATATAATAAACTAGCGATAGTGACGTTAAATAATTGTCAATTAACTTATTACCACCAACCACGCCTACATGGGTTTTTGGAAGAATTTATTTAGTAGTTCTGAGTCTGTACCAAAAACTCAGAACGAAATATATGAGCCTTTCGGCTTTACAGATGGCAATACCAGATCCGCCACTGTTCAGACTGTTAGGCCAGAAAATGGCCGGATTTTTTTCAGTACAGATCGGGATATTGATCTATATGAATTAGAGGATCTTTGTTCCGCAGTGGGTTGGTCCCGTCGTCCCCTGCGAAAGGTGAAAAAAGCGATTCAATATAGTTTCCTGGTAGTTTCTATGTGGGAAATGCGTGGCCGTCACCGTCGGCTGATTGGCTTTGCTAGGGCCACATCCGATCATGCTTTTAATGCCACTATTTGGGATGTGGTTGTGCATCCTGATTTTCAAGGCCAAGGCATGGGTAAAGGTATGATGAAATATATGGTGAGGAAATTACGCAGTGAGGACATCAGTAACATTACGTTATTTGCTGACCCCCACGTAGTGGACTTTTATCATCATTTAGGGTTTATTGTTGACCCAGAAGGGATTAAAGGGATGTTTTGGTATCCTGATTAAGTTTTTCTGGTATTTATGCAATAAATTAATATTTTTATGAATATTTTGATCAGTGGAAAAATTTTCCACCTCGACCTATTGTAAATTAAAGTCCGTTAAGCTATACTTAGTTTTACTGACTTTACGGGATGTAGCGCAGCTTGGTAGCGCGCCTGCTTTGGGAGCAGGATGCCGCAGGTTCGAATCCTGTCATCCCGATTTATTAAATCCTTAGTTGTATTTTTATAGGCGATTTTCCTGGTTTTTTGGCATTTTCCCTTTTGTCAAAGATTTTTAGGTTAATAGCTGATGTCCATTAAGCCGTTAACTTACTGCAAAAATAAATTAAGTTTAAACAAATAAGAAAGATATTAATTAATATTATTGATTAATTAATGTTTTGCCTAGCATTATCATATAGAAATCTTATGTTAATTATAATTGATAGGTAATCGGCTTTGTTTGATTTTTTTAATATTTACTGTCAGTGTCCTTAGTGAATTATCTATAACATAAATCAATAATTAATATAGGTAATATTTATAAGTTTGTGGCATTTTAATCATATTTTTTGTGAGAAATCAAAATCATAATTGCATATTGTTTTTATTTGAGGCCATTTGTCTTTTGGCACGAAATTTGCTTGATAAGTCTTGGCAAAGTTTTGTTAATATATGTAAAGTGTGTTAGTCAATCTGAAGTTGACTTGCTATCTCTTGTCAGATAAAAATAAAATAATCATCCAATCAGATAAATTGGGAACTATATTTAAAAAATTTTTATCAATATCTATTTAACTGATTTTTTACACCTTTAAAAAGTTAACAAAAGTTTCTGAAATGAAACTAATAAATGTGAATATTAAGGGTGAGTTTACTAATGCAATTTCAATAATGCAATCTCAATAAAGTTTTATTATTCAATCGTGGAGAATTTTATGAAGTCTTTAAGTCGTTTTGTGGCTGTGTGTGGTGTGGTAGCAGGTACTCTTTGGGGGAATGTGCCGGGGCATAATATGGCGGCTTTGGCGTTGCCTCAACAGGAGGTCATCCAGAAATTAGATGTACCAGTATTTGCGGTGACGGATGGTCAAGGTTCTTTATTGTTGAGATCTATTAATGTTCCTGGTAAAGAAACTAAGGCTTCTGTTGCTCCCATTTTTATTAGTAAAAAAGATGCTGATGATTTTGTTACTAAGTTAAAAACTCAAGATGCTAACTTGGGTAATACTGTTAAGGTGACAATTGTTTCTTTGGGTAAGGTTTATCAGATTAGCCAATTAGATAAAAGCCGGCAAGAAAACTTACAATTTGCTTTTGTGCCGGCAGAACAGCAAGTGAGTCTGGCTGAGGATTTACAAAAACAAAACGGTAAAACCGGCGAGTTTAATGGAGTACCTCTATTTTTAGCGAGAGGGGGAGCTGATAATGGTTATCTAGTAATTCAGCAGGGTAATCAGGAAGTAATTCCCATGTTTTTCAGTAAACAGGATTTACTTAATATGGTTGAAAATTTCAAGAAGCAACAACCTGAATTATCTGGTTCTATTAAGGTAGAAGTTGTTAATTTGGAAGGGGTAATGACGGCTTTGGAAAAAGATAATGATCCGTTTTTAAAGAAAATTGTCCTGATTCCACCCCGTGAGTCTATTGAGTTTGTACAAAAAAGTGGTGCTGGTAAGTAAACAGTATTCTGTTACTGGTTTCGATTTATGGCAGTGGTGGCAAGAGGCTCAGGTATTAGCTACTGGGGCTGATGTTCCCACTGCTGAATTAGATTATTTATTAAGAGAAGTAGCGGGGCTAGATCGTTTAACTTTGCGTTTACAAAGTTTTCGTGATCAGCCCTCTATTCATTTATCTTTATCTTTGTCTGAGTTAACAATATTGTGGGAAAAACGGATAAATCAGCGGGTTCCTTTACAATATTTATTGGGTGTCACTTATTGGCGGGATATGCGGTTACAGGTGGCTCCAGGGGTCTTAATACCTCGCCCAGAAACAGAATGTTTAATTGATATTATTGCGGAACTTGTCAGAAAATATCCCTATTTAGAGGCAGGTAATTGGGTTGATTTGGGGACGGGTAGCGGGGCGATCGCCCTGGGTTTAGCTAGGAAATTAAAAAACGTTAGTATTTATGGTGTTGATGCGAGTCAGGATGCCTTAGCGATCGCCCAAATTAATTGTCAAAATTTAGGTTTAACGGAGCAAGTAAAATTTTATCAGGGTTGTTGGTGGGAACCTCTAGCATATTTGCAGGGAAAAATTACTGGCATGGTATCCAATCCCCCTTATATTCCCCATAATATGATCAGTGATTTACAGCCAGAGGTGAGGGAACATGAACCAGTCTTAGCTTTGGATGGAGGAGCAGATGGTTTATCGGATATTCGCTATTTAATTAATACGGCTCCTGTCTATTTGATCAGTGGTGGGGTGTGGTTAATAGAAATGATGGCGGGGCAAGCTAATATGGTAGAAGAGATGTTAGTCAATCAGGGTAGTTATTACGCTATCAAAATATTTAGGGATTTAGAAGGGGTGGAACGATTTATTTTAGCTTTTCGGCAATAAAAGATTTATTAGTTAATCATCGTTAAATATATTGACCTATGCAACTTTTCATTAAATTTCCAACTTTCATAAATTTATTAATCACAATATTTCTATTAAATATCAGTTCCCCAGCGATCGCCCGCCAATTAATTAGTCAATTACCTATTATTAACCCGACGGTGGAGGATTCACAATTATTACCCGTACCAGTTGCCCCTAATACTATTCAGTCTATTGATAATCAAGAAAAACCTGATCTAACTAAATATATTCTAGGACCGGGCGATCGCCTGCAAATAGATATATTCAACGTGCCAGAATATAGTGGGGAAAATGGTCGGCATCAAGTACAAATAGATGGTAGTTTAAATCTAGCTTTTATTGGCAAAGTGAAAGTGAGTGGTTTTACCTTAGAAGAAGCGAAAAAGGTGATTGAGGAAAAATATACAGAATATTTGCAAATTCCTTTAGTCACCATGAATTTGATCGCTGCCCGTAATTTACAAATAGCGATCGCTGGAGAAGTATTAAAACCGGGAGCCTATAGTCTGACACCAGCTTTAACAATTGGAGAAACTGGGCAAACTGCTCAAATGCCAACTATTACTAAAGCTCTACAATTAGCCGGTGGTACGACGGCCTCCGCTGATATTCGTCAGGTGAAAATTAGGCGATCGCAACCAAACGGACCAGAACAAATTATTAATGTGAATCTATGGTCACTATTACAGACCGGCGATCTCAGTCAAGATATTACTTTGCGTGATGGCGATACCCTATTTATTCCCACAGTCACTGATTATCAAGCAACAGAATCCCAACAATTAGCCGATGCTAATTTTGCTGCCACTCCCTATCAATCTCTGAATATTGCTGTAGTGGGGGCAGTAAATCGCCCTGGTCCTTATATTCTAGGGGTAGATGCACCTGATCCTAATAGTGCATCTAGTAATAATCAGAAAAGTCTCAATACTGTTACGAAAGCGATTAGAACCGCCGGTGGGATTACACCTTTAGCGGATATTCGGCAAATTACTATTAAACGTTTAACCAGGGCTGGTACGGAACAAATTATTCCAGTAGATTTATGGCAACTATTACAGGCAGGTGATTTGAGTCAGGATGTGATTTTACAATCCGGTGATACCGTATTAGTGCCGAGTGCTATGGAACTAGATGTGAGTAATATGGCAGAAATAGCTAATGCCAGTTTTTCCCCTGCTAGTTTAAAGGTGAGTGTAATTGGTGAAGTTCTCACCCCCGGAGAACTCAGCGTCACACCTAATACAACTTTAAATCAAGCAATAGTAGCGGCGGGTGGCTTTAATAAAAAACGAGCGGAAACGGAATTAGTCGAATTAATTAGAATTAATCCCAATGGTACAGTTGTTAAACGAAAAATAACGATTGATCTAGCTGCTGAAGTGAATGAACAGACTAACCCAATGTTATTGAATAATGATGTAATTTTAGTAGGGCGTTCTGGGCGGGCAGCTTTCTCTGATAATCTCAGTAATATTCTGACTCCCTTTAGCCCGCTTGGTAATTTCTTTGGAATATTTCGTTTTTTAAATATTTTTGATTAACAATAGTAGTTCAAAAAAATAGTAGGGGCAATTGATCAATTGCCCCTACTATTAGGTTAGGTAATATTTAGGCTATTAACTAGATAATTGGATGAATAGGCAAAAATTACATCATGCCCATGCCACCCATACCGCCCATGCCACCCATGCCACCCATGCCACCCATACCGCCCATACCACCCATGCCAGGGTCCATACCAGCAGCTTTTTTCTCAGGTTTTTCCACAACTAGGGCTTCCGTGGTTAATACTAAACCAGCGATAGAGCCAGCATTTTGTAAGGCAGAACGCACCACCATGGCAGGATCCAAAATACCAGCGGAGATCATATTCTCATATTGATTATTTAAAGCATTGTAACCAGTTTGCCAGTCACTGCTTTTCACTTTCTCGATCACGACAGAACCTTCAACTCCGCAATTATCGGCGATTTGACGTAAAGGAGCCTCTAAAGAACGTTTAACAATTTCTGCTCCAATTGCTTCTTCCTCATTCAAACCAACTTTGAATTCATCCACTTTATTTGCTAAGTGAATTAAAGTTGTCCCACCACCCGGAACAACACCTTCCGCTACAGCCGCTTTAGTAGCATTCAGAGCATCTTCAATCCGCAGTTTCCGATCTTTTAATTCGGTTTCTGTGGCGGCTCCTACTTTAATAACTGCAATACCCCCCGCTAATTTAGCAATCCGTTCTTGTAATTTTTCCTTGTCATATTCTGAGTCGGTATCTGCTAATTGTTTTTTCAATAAAACTACCCGTTGATCAATATCATTTTTGTTACCATCACTGGAAACAATAGTTGTATTATCTTTGGCAATTACTATTTTGCGAGCAGTACCCAGTTGATCTAATTCAACTGTATCTAAACTTAAACCGACTTCCTCAGAAATTAATTGACCACCTGTGAGAATAGCAATATCTTGTAACATGGCTTTGCGGCGATCGCCAAAACCAGGAGCCTTAATAGCGCAGGCATTTAATACACCACGAGCCTTATTAACTACTAAAGTGGCTAAAGCGTCTCCCTCCATATCCTCAGCAATAATTAATAAAGGCTGACCGGTGCGAGCAATTTTTTCTAAAATAGGTACTAACTCTTGAATAGAATTAATTTTTTTGTCAGTAATTAAAATGCGAGCATTTTCATAATCAACGATCATTCTTTCTTGATCGGTAACAAAATAGGGAGAAATATAACCCCGATCTATTTGCATCCCTTCCACTACCTCTAATTCAGTGGTCAGAGATTTTGATTCTTCTACCGTGATCACACCATCTTTGGTGACTTTTTCCATGGCTTCTGCGATCATGCGACCAACTTCTTCATCACCACCGGATGATACGCTGGCAACCTGGGCGATCGCATCTCCTTCTACTGGTTTGGCGATCGCTTGAATTTCCTGAACTAATTTAGCCACAATGATTTCCATACCCCGTCTAATAGCAACAGGATTAGCACCGGCAGCCACATTTTTCATACCTTCTTTGATCATGGCTTGGGCTAATACGGTAGCGGTGGTCGTACCATCACCGGCAATATCTTTAGTTTTAGAGGCGACTTCCTGAATTAGGCGGGCCCCTGTATTTTCCAGCGGATCCTCTAATTCAATTTCCTTGGCTACGGTGATACCGTCATTGACAATTTGAGGCGCACCGTATTTTTTTTCTAATAAAACATTACGTCCTTTTGGTCCCAGGGTGATTTTCACCGCATCGGCCAGAGCATTAATACCTCTTTCTAAGGCTTGTCTGGATTCTTCATTAAAAGCAATTATTTTGGCCATTTTTTGAGTATTTCCTCTATTATTTACAGTCCAGAAATCACTTTAGCACTCACAGGCTGTTACTGCTAATTCTGGTAAACCGTACCTAATTGGAAATATAGTAATTTGCTCCTAGTCTCGTAGGGGCAATTCATGAATTGCCCCTACGGTGTGTAGATATTAATGGCTCTAAACTCTTTCTCCCGTCAAACTAAAAGGTCGTACCTCAGTAATTTTCACTTTAATTAACTGACCAAGTAACTCAGAAATATCACCCTGACAGAAAGTTAAACGATTGCCTTCTGTTCTTCCCATCACTTGTCTAGGGTCTTTTGGATTAACGTCTTCTATTAAAATTTCCTCGATCCGCCCGTCATAACGCTGGGATCTTTCGGCTGCCTTAATATTCACCAAATGATTTAATCTTTGTAGGCGATCGCTCTTTACCTCTTCCGATAACTGCTCAGACCAGAAAGCGGCCGGTGTACCAGGGCGAGGCGAATAGGCAGCCGTATTTAATAAATCAAAACCAATATCCTCTACTAACTGCAAAGTATCGTTAAACTGTTCTGCCGTTTCTCCAGGAAAACCAACAATCGCATCAGCACTAATCGAAGCATCCGGCATTAACTCCCGAATTTTCTCAATAATACTGCGATATTTTTCATGGGTATAACCCCGTGCCATCGCTTTTAAAATATCATTATTACCCGATTGAAAAGGAATATGAAAATGCTGACAAACCTTCGGTAAATTAGCACAAGCCTCTATTAAACGACTAGTAAAATAGCGGGGATGGGAAGTCGCAAAACGAATCCGCTCAATACCCGGCACATCATGCACAAAGGATAATAAATCAGTAAAGTTATATAAATTTCTCCCCTCCGACGTAGAACCTGGCAAATCCCGCCCATAGGCATCAATATTCTGCCCTAATAAAGTCACTTCTTTATAACCCTGAGCCGCTAACTCTGCCATTTCTGCCTTAATTGTCTCCGGGTAACGAGATTGTTCAATTCCCCGCACACCAGGTACAACACAATAAGTACATCTTTCATTACAACCATAAATAATATTCACCCAAGCTGATACCTGACTATCCCGCCGGGGCTTCGTAATGTCTTCCATAATATGCAACGGTTCTGTTGCTACGACTTGACTACCATTATTTACTTCATTAAGTAAATCCTCTAAACGATTCGCATACTGAGGACCCATAATAATATCTAACTCAGGCACTCTTCTTAATAGTGCTTCCCCTTCCTGTTGGGCCAAACATCCCGCCACAATTAAAGTTAAATCCGGTTCCTTTTGCTTGCGTTTTGCCTGCCTGCCCAAATAAGAATAAACTTTTTGCTCCGCATTATCACGGATAGTACAAGTATTATAAAGCACTAACTTAGCTTGATTCGGATCATCCGTATAAACAAAACCCATTGACTCTAATACACCTGCCATCCGCTCTGAGTCAGCTTTGTTCATTTGACAACCAAAAGTTGTAATGTGATAACGGGGTGAGATGGTAGTCATAGTGAATTATTATGAAAATTATTAGTATATTAATGTACAAGGGCTAATAATTTTATCATAATTATTTATATCAGGACGATCTACTATTCATACCATCAGTCTCGTCCCCTTAGTCAAAAGTTATTCAGACTAACAAATTATGAAAAATTTCCTGGGACAATCGAAAAAAAGATGAATTTTTATAAAAAACTATATTAATCGCCCCTCAACAGATAACCCCTAAAAATCATGAAAAGATTAACCTATATTAGTAAATTTTCCCACTTTTTATCACGAGAAGAAATTGAAGAAATTAGCACAGTTTCTCAATGCAATAATCAACGATTAAATATTACGGGAGTTTTATTAACTTATCAAGGTATTTTCTTTCAAATCTTAGAAGGGAAAAAAGACTTGATTGAAAATTTATATGAAAAAATCTTAAAAGATCCTCGCCATCATGATATTTTATGTTTGAAAAATGAGGAAAATATTACTAGTCGATCCTTTCCTGATTGGTCCATGAAACTAATATTTTTAGAAGAAAATACCGATATTTTAGTACAACCAATTAAAGCTCTTTTAGATACTTTAGTTCATTCCCAGATTATCTTATCTAAATATACCCAACCTAGTTTATTAGAAATACTCCGCACAGGTCAAAATCCCTTAGATATTAAACCGGAAAAAGTAGATAGAATTATTATGTTTTGTGACATATTTTTCTTTTCAACTATTACAGAAAAATTACCTGTAGAAACAGTAACGTTTTTATTAAATCAATTTTTTACTAGTTGCACTCATTTAATCAGTAAAAGAGGTGGTGAAGTAACTAAGTTTATTGGTGACTGTATTATGGCTTATTTTGAGGGAGATGCCGGCGATGATGCACTGCAAGCAAGTATTGATATTTTAGAAGAATTAGAAACTTTACGCAGTTTTTCTCCGCCCTATAGTCCTTTAAGATTTCTTTATACTGGTATTGGTTTAACCAGGGGAAAAGTCATCCAAGGTAATATTGGTTCATCTTTGAAAATGGATTATACTATTATTGGTGATGCTGTGAATTTAGCTTCCCGTTTAGAAGCCTTAACTAGGAGATTACCCTATTATTTATTATTTGATATAGGCGTAAAAAATAGTACAAAAAAATCTTGGAATTTTATTGAATTGGGGGAAGTTAACGTGAAAGGCAAGGAGGAATTACCAGCGGTTTATTCCCTCAGACATCCCTTAGTTATGAAAGAAATTGACACGGTAAGGTTAGCAGTTGATATTAATAATTGTTTGCTAAGATACCAGTTGACTATGACTTAAATTTTTCTGCATAGATCGGTGACTAAACATGGATGTTATTACTTGTATATCTTGCGGACATATTAATCTTTTACAGGCCCGTTTTTGTTCTGAATGTGGTGCGTCTCTGACTGAACAAAGAGAGAGTTTTCTTGTCTATGGTAGTTTACCACCAGAAACAAAATTGCGTGATCGTTATATTATTAAAAAGTTAATTGGTCAGGGTGGTTTTGGTAAAACTTATTTAGCGGAGGATACGGGCAAATTTCAACAAAATGTCGCTATTAAAGAATTTACTCCTACGATTAAAACACCAGATAGTTTACTGAAAGCAGAAGAACTTTTTCAACGAGAAGCTCTTATGTTACACCAGTTAGACCACCCCCAAATACCAAAGTTTTGGGAAATATTTCAAGAAAATAATCATTTATTTTTAGTACAAGATTATATTGCAGGGGATAATTACGCTACTTTATTAGAGGGAAGAAGGAAAACTGAAAAATATTTTGATGAAGGGGAAATTACTCAGTTATTACAAGATATTTTACCTGTATTAAGTTATTTACATAAAAACGGTATTATTCATCGGGATATTTCCCCTGATAATATTATTCGGCGGGCTAGTGATCATTTACCAGTATTAATTGATTTTGGTGGGGTGAAAAAAATTGCGGAAGAAATAGAATATCAGGTTTATTATAATAGTACTGATCATGATAATTCTACTCCTAATTCTCCTAATCATGCAGGCACTAGATTAGGGAAAATTGGTTATGCACCGGATGAGCAAATTCGCCTGGGGATTGTCGCACCCGATAGTGATTTATATGCCTTAGCGGTAACGGCAATTGTTTTAATGACAGGTCAACGTCCTCAACAATTATTAGATCATCATACTCTGCATTGGACTTGGCATGAAATATTACGAGTTAGTCCCAAGTTAGAAGGGATTTTAAATAGAATGTTAGATACCAAACCGGCGGATCGATTTGCCTCAGCCGATGAAATTTTACGGGAGTTAAATTATCGTGAAAAGGAAACTATTTTACAGTCGAATAATAATCATGTAAGTAATTTAAGTCAAAAACAAACTAATGATTTGTATGGGCAAAAATTCGATTATTTACCATTCATGGAACCGGAAAATTTAGCGATTAATACTTCTGGCAGTGGCTTTTTTGAGAATAGTTATCCTGTACCAGCGGAAATAGTTGGTTGGAATTGGGGAGCGTTTTTGTTACCGGGTTTTTGGTGTATTACTAATCAAGTTTGGATCGGTTTAATTTCTTGGGTAGATTTAGGTTTTCTCACCTTGGGTATGACGTGGTTCACAACAGGAGTAGTATTAGGGGTAAAGGGTAATGAATGGGCTTGGAGAAGTCGCCGTTGGTCAAGTGTTAAGGCTTTTAAAAGACATCAAAGAATGTGGTCACTTATTGCTATTATTTTTTGGTTGATTGCGATATTAGTTTTAATATTATTAGCAAAGGTGGTTATTAGTTTTTTAATTACGTTTTTTGGACTGTAGTTAAACTAATAAAACTAAAATGATTGAAAATTGTTATAATAGCCAATAATAATACAAAATAAAAATTAATTTAAAGAATAATTTATGACTTTAATACCTGATCAAATTATTTTTACTGAAAGTAAAGATATTAATGAGTTTTTATTATTACTAAAAGAGATGGACGATCTAGGCGATTTATTCAGACTAGCAATGTTGCATTGGTGTGGTTATGGACAACAACAAAATCCACCTACTTTTTGGCAAGTTTATTTAGTAAAATTGCCAGATCAATTAGTGGGAGTTACTGGTTTATATCAACCAGCTAATTCGCCCGCTCATATTATTTGGCTAGGTTGGTTTGGAGTACGTCCTAGTTTTCGTCGCCATCATTTAGGTAGAGAAATCATTAATCAAACAAAAAAAATGGCACTTGATTATAATTTTCAAGAACTTAGGTTATTTACTAATCATGATAATTATATTGCTCAAAAATTCTATGAGAGTCAGGGTTTTGAGAAATTAGGTGCAGCCGGTGAAATAAATTGTCAGGATACTTTCTCTTTAAATGATATTATTTACAGGTCTAGTTTATAGAAAAATATTTGTTAACTTTATTCACCAATAATATTTGATTTTATGACTAAAAGAATGAATCGTAAACCCTTCAGTTTTGGCAGATTATCTCTGATTTTTGCTGGGGTATTTTTGGGTCTTTGGATACTGAGAGGATTGACTATTATTACCTTTTTGCCGGGAATTTATTTATTAATTTTATTTTTATTATCTTTAATCTGCGGGATGATTAGTCTTTGGCAACATCGACGATAAACAATTATATTCTCCTAAAAAACCCGGTTTTTGGCAAAAACCGGGTTTCTAAATTTTTTCTCTAATGATCTACAAAGAAATATTGCCTAAATTAGCTCTAGGATTAAAGGTGCGACTAGCTTTGATTTTTTCGTAGTATTCCTTTTCTGTATTAGTTAATTCTTTGGGAGGAACGATCACCACTTTTACTAGTAAGTCAGAACGACCATCACCTTTGGCTTGGGGCCAACCCTTGCCCCGTAAACGTAATGATTGGCCGGAACGCACTGCCGCTGGAATATTCAAAGTCACTTGATTATCGGGAGTCGGTACATTCACCGAAGCTCCTAATACGGCTTCATCGGGGGTAATTGGTATTTCACAGACTAGATTGTCACCCTCAAACTGGAAAAAACTATGGGGTTGAATTTCTATTTGTAAATATAAATCTCCCCGTTTTTGAGTAGAGCTATCCATTTGACCTTGACCTTTCACCCGAATTTTACTGCCATTTTTTACGCCAGCAGGAATATTAATTTCGCCGGTAGAAATGCGTTTTTGTGTGCCTCGGAAGGCTTCGCTTAAAGTCAAACTAATAGTAGCTGTCAGATCAGCAGCTCTGGTTTGAGGATTAGCCGTGCGAGGATCGAAACCACCCCCAAACGGATCAAAACCAAAACCTGTATTACCTGTATTCGTTCTGGTGCTATAGCTACGACGACCGGCATTCGGGTTAGTACCAGGTCCGCCCACTCTGCCTAATAGACTATTAATAAAATCATCAAAACTATTGAATTCACTGAAATCAAAACCACCAAAATCTACATTGACATTACTGCCCGCACTTGCACCACCCGGCCAACCGCCACCTGTACCAACTTGTTTCCAATACTGGCCGAATTGATCATATTTTTGCCGTTTATCGGTGTCTGATAAAACTTCATAGGCCTCATTTACTTCTTTGAAACGGGCCTCAGCATTTTTATCACCAGGATTCATATCGGGGTGATACTTACGTGCTAATTTTCGATAAGCCTTTTTGATTTCTTCTGCACTAGAAGTTTTTGTAATACCTAAAATGGAATAATAATCTTTAAAATCTGTGGTAGCCATAAAATTTTTCCTTATATTTGTTTAACTATTCTGTCCTATTATCCTATTAATTGATCTAAATCAATATTTATAACTTTAGTAAAGTCGCTAACTATCACTTAAAATTAATTATTTATATTAATTTCAGACTAATTCTAACTGATAAATTTAACCAGCCTAACTATAGGGTATCAAATCCTTATAAATAATCAAGTTCGGTTTTACCTGAAGGGCGATCGCAATTGCCGAATTTTTGGCTTGTCGTATTTGTAAAAATTTTAATAAACCGATATAAATTCAAAAATAATAGATAGTAGTTTTTCCCATAATATAGCAAGGGCAATTCATGAATTGCCCCTACGGTTACTGGTTAACATCAAAAATCAAATAAATCACCTTTTCTATTTTTCTACCCAAACTGAGACGGAACCACCTTTACAACGAAATTCACCCCAACCTTTTTCATTAGTTTGGATTGTTTCCGTAATATGTTCAGTAATATCCAAGAAGATCGTATTAGGTTTACCAACTTCCATCCATTTTGTACCAGCATCTCCATTACTGAGAATCACAGCCATGGCTTTGGGATGTTCTTCCGTACCAAGACGAGTCCAGCCAATCGTATTAGCATGATCAAAATAGTCGTATTGGGGTCCGAAAGCAAAATTTTGCCGGGCGAATAGTAAACGATCAATAATTTCTTTGTGGGAATCCATCCAGATTTCATATTCATTACCATCCCGTCCCCGATCCTTGTAATGAGCCCCATAATAATCAGCATAGAATATACAGGGATAACCTTCTGCACGGAGTAAAATCACAGCGTAGGCAAGCGGTTTAAACCAGGATTCTACAATAGATTCCAATGCTTGTAGCGGTTGCGTATCATGATTTTCTACTAATGTCACCGCAAATAAAGGCATATGTTTCATTAGACTGCCATCCAGAATAGTCCGCATATCGTAGGAATTACCGGCTTTACTGGCTTGATGAAAATTATTATGGAGGGGTGCGTCAAATAAATCAATCTGCCCCGCCGCATTACCAATATACCAAATCAACGCCCCCAGATTATAAGTCCAATATTCTCCCATACAGAATAGATCTCGTTTGGCATAATCTTCTAGGTGGTTCAACCAATCATTAAAGAAATCTCCATTAATATGTTTAATCGCATCTAAACGGAAACCATCCACACCAATGGTATCAAGCATCCATTCACCCCAATATTTTAACTCCCCTTGTACTTCTGGGTGATTTATATCTAAATCACACCCCATCAGGTAATCATAATTACCGAGCTGTAAATCAACTTTCGTATCAAAATTTTTATCAGTCATCCGCCACACAGCCTTAAAATTTGGCTCGTAACTATTATAATCAACTGAATCAAAATGCCACCAATGCCATTTCATCGTGGAATATTTACCAGCCCGTCCCGGAAAATCAAAGCCGGTCCAAGACTTGATTTTACGAGAATCACCTAAAGCCTGATTACGATTATTAAAATCAAAAGGAATTGCGTCAAATTCTTCCTCATAATCGGCAGCCATTTTATGATTGAATACAATGTCAGCATAAATCTGCATACCCGCTTCTCTAGCGGTTTTCACCAAGTCAACATATTCATCTTTCGTACCGTATTTAGTGCGAATCGTTCCCTTTTGATCAAATTCCCCTAAGTCAAATATGTCATAGACACCATAACCAACATCATTCGTACCACCAATCCCTTTGTAAGCAGGGGGAAGCCAGAGGGCTGTCACACCAGCCTTAACTAGATTATTAATCTCTGCTTTCATGTTATTCCAATAATTACCATCGGCGGGAATATACCAATGAAATGCCTGCATTAATGTGCCATTAAACTGAGTGCTTTTTTTCCGTTGAGCAACTTCATGACGATAGGTTTCTAACCATTCTTCCATGGATTGTTGAGCATTTTTCAACACTTCCGGGGTGAGCTTGTTACCGAGAGCTTGGATTTTTTCTTTGAGTTGTTTATATTGGTTCGGCATAATTTCAAGATGACTCCTTAAAAGTGGTTAACAATTTGTTAAAAATTAATCAAGGTTTACTGATACCTAATTTTGGTCAGTAGGTAATCAGCTATTGAGAATATACAACTTTAGCCAAAGCTATTTTGAGAATTTATTTAGTTTAGCCTAAGTTTTGCCAGTTGTAAAAATTTATTTAATAATTGATCAGTAATTTTTTATTTAAAAAATACCAAATATTAGGGGTTTCCCCCTAGAGTATTTGGGGTAATTGATGCAGTAAAAATTTATTAATGTCTTTGATTAAATCTCAGATTAAAATAGTCAACTATTTTTGTACCCAAACGGATACAGAACCGCCATTACAACGAAAATCAGCCCAGCCCTGATCATTGGTTGTAATAGTATCAGTAATATGCCCAGTCAGATCATGGAATACCGTATTAGGTTTGCCAACTTCCATCCATTTCTCACCGGCCAGTCCATTACTGAGAATAACTGCCATCGCTACGGGGTGTTCTTCTGAACCTAAACGGGTCCAGCCAATAATATTTTGATGATTAAAATAATCATATTGGGGTCCGTAAGCAAAGTATTGGCGAGCTATCAACAAACGATCCAGTATTTCTTTATGGGAATCCATCCAAATTTCATATTGTTCACCATCAGGCCCCTGATCCCAGTAATGCGCCCCATAATAATCAGCATAAAAAATACAGGGATAACCTTCTGCTCGTAATAAAATAATAGCGTATGCTAACGGTTTAAACCAAGATTCTACAACGGATTCTAAGGCTTGCAGAGGTTGGGTATCATGATTTTCTACTAATGTCACCGCAAAGAGAGGTAGATGTTTCATCATGGTTCCATCCAAAATAGTCCGCATATCATGGCAGTCGCCTGATTGACTGGCTTTATGAAAATTATTATGGAGGGGGGCATCAAATAAGCTAATCTGCCCACCAGCGTTACCAATGTACCAAGCCAATGTACTGAGATTATAAGTCCAGTATTCACCCATGCAAAATATATCCCGTTTAGCATGAGCTTCTAAGTGATTTAACCATTCAACGAAAAAATCACCATTAATATGTTTGACAGCATCTAGGCGAAATCCATCTACCTTAATACTATCAAGCATCCATTCACCCCAATATTTTAACTCGCCTTTTACTTCTGAATGATTTATATCTAAGTTGCAACCCATCAGATAATCATAATTACCTTTTTGCAAATCAACCTTCGTACCAAATTTCCGATCTTTGATCAGCCAAATTGCCGAAAAATCTGAGTCATAGCTATTATAATCAACTGAGTTAAAATGATACCAATGCCACTTCATACTAGAATATTTGTCACCCCGTCCCGCAAAATTAAATCCCGTCCAAGACTTAATTTTGCGAGCATCTCCCAGGGGATGATTCCGATCATTCATATCAAAAGGAGTTGCCTCAAATTCTTCTTCATAATCGGCTGACATTTTATGATTAAATACCACGTCATAATAAATTTGCATACCAGCATGATGGGCTGCTTTGATCAATGCCTCAAATTCATCTTTTGTACCGTATTTACTGCGAATAGTACCTTTTTGATCAAATTCTCCCAGATCAAATAGGTCATAGACTCCATAACCAACATCATAAGTACCACCAATTCCTTTCTGGGCAGGCGGTGTCCAGAGAGCAGTAATACCAGCCTGAGCAAGTTCTTCTACCTGATTTTTTAAAGTATGCCAATGGCTACCATCATCATTAGTGTACCAGTGAAAGGCTTGCATGAGAGTGCCGTTAAATTGAGTCTTTGGCAGTCTTTTCGCTACTTCACTCTGATAAGCATCTAACCATTCTTGTAAAGATTGTTCAGCGACTTTCAGTATTTCAGGCGTGAGTTTATCGCCTAAAGACTGAATTTTTTCTTTTAGTTGTTGATAATAGTTTGACATAGTAAAAAACTACTCCCTAATTAGTGATACCCAATAGCAGTAGCTAATTAACTTTTGGGGTTTAATGATCCCTCAGTCAAGGCTATTATTCTTAGATTTCATTTAGTTTAACATTGCTGGCAATGATTTGGGGGGATTTTTAATATTAGCGACCCTAAATAGCTTGTAATAGGGGCAATTGATTAATTTTCTCTATCGCCAAAATTAAAATTTGATGCGTAACAAATCAAAAAATATAGCAGTTTTCATTCTAGGGTAGTAGGGGCAATTCATCAATTGCCCCTACGGTTGGTTGATCAACAGATTCCTGTATTTCGATAGACGAAAATTAGCTATAGCTGAGGTTTATTAAATTAAGGTTTTAAATCTAATAAACCACTGGATTTTAATTTAGGATTAAATCTAATTTCTTCCTCTAATCCCCGCTTTTTTAATACTTCTAAAATTTCTGCTTCTACCCGCCGTGCGACATTTTTTAAAAATTTTTCTGTCATCACATCATCAAATTGTTTTTCAGGGTATTCGGCTATTTCTGATGGGGTCATCAATAATTTAGCATCTATGGGCTGTTCCCAAATAGAATTAGCTGTTACATTACCTGCCGGTATAGTACCGTTTTCCTTAATCCAATCAGTCCGAATATTCTCTAATGTGCTGCGTTGGGGGCGATCAATAATTTCTACTTTTAACCAATAGCAACTATTGGGTTGACGGACTAAGTGTTGTTTTAAACTAAGATAAATATCACGGGAATAACCGATATATTGCAAAACTTGCTGTTCGTCAAAAATAGCATAAACACCTATTTTGCCCTGCAATTCTATGGGTAACTTGCCCTCGGTATTAATATAAGGTAAATATTCTAAGTTTCCTAAAGATGACATAATAAAAAACCACGCAATTATCTTGCATGGTTATAACATAAATTAGGCAGTACCATGAAAACGAAAAATCTACTGGCACAAAGTCAGTAAATTTAGTAAATGACCCTGGTTATATTTCCCCAATAATTAGTACTTTCTGTTCATTAAGTTTCTTTAAGATTTGAGTACGGATACTATCAAATTAACTAATGACGCAAACAAAACAAAGACGATTTAGAACACACTGACTTTGGTGATGCTTGCCTATTACAGATAAGACTATTAATTTTTTTCTCTGAATCCATCATGACAAGTTATTCAGTTAATAGCAAGAGGTCTATTGCAATCACCCAATATTGTATTTGACTATAAAAAAACAGGGGCAATTCATGAATTACCCCTACTGCTAATTAAATCAAATTTATTAAATCAAAAAAAATTTTTAATCGTTCCATTCACCACGGGGGGGAACAGGCGGATTTCTTTGTAGGGTTACGGCTAAATCATCTTCGGGCCGACCACCTCTTAACCATTGTCTTAAAGCAGTTTCCACCACCTTACTAGGATCATTCGTTAAATGTTTTACCTGTTCCAATAATTGGGCATCTATACGGACTGATACTTCTACCTTTTCCGCCGAACTATGTCTGGACACATTAGAACTATTCATAAATTTTATTTAACCTCATTATTTAAGAACATTAGGGAATATTTACAAGAAAACTGAACTCTCATCGAATCAGCTAATTGATTAATATATGCTTATTTTTTACTACGATAATCTCATTGAATTGACTATATAGTCGAAAATCTCTCACCTGAATTTATTCACAAATTATTCTTGCTATTTTTTTTATATTGCAAATAATTCAAACTTATATTACTAACTGGTAATTTTTGGAGATGAATTTCTATTGCAATACAGATTAAATTTTCAGATTAACTAATGAATAACCGGAATAAAGCAGCAATTGTAACAAAATTTATTACAAGTCTATGGTAACACATCCTCTGGTTTTTTTCTGTTGATTAGTGGAATAACTGAATATTGGCAAAATCCTGATCAAGTACAATACAAATTAGAGAAAAATTTTAGTTGATCGGCTTGATTGATCAGTATTTTACTGATTACAAACTTTTTGTACTTGATCAATATAATTTTTCTCGATTTATGCAATCACTTATGCAATTTTTGCTGCAATTAATCTCTAAAATTGCTTAGTAAATTACCTATTTCATCAAATTCTCATTTTGCCTGACGTAATAGGATCAGTTATTGACTTTTGGCAAGAATAAAACAAAAGTTGCAAAAATTTGATAGACTCTAAAGGAAAATGTCCGATCATAAGTCCTATATATTCCTTAATACATAAGATTCATCAATAGATAAAAAATACTTATATGACTAACGTTCCCGTCTCTCACATTCGCAATTTTTCGATTATTGCCCACATTGATCATGGTAAGTCCACCTTGGCTGACCGACTATTACAATCAACGGGAACCGTTGCCCAGCGGGAAATGAAAGAACAATTTTTAGATACGATGGACCTAGAACGGGAGCGGGGTATTACTATTAAGCTCCAGGCTGCCCGCATGAACTATAAGGCCAAAGATGGGCAGGATTATGTTTTAAATTTAATTGACACACCGGGCCACGTAGATTTTTCCTATGAAGTATCCCGTTCTTTAGCGGCTTGTGAAGGGGCTTTATTAGTGGTTGATGCTTCCCAGGGAGTGGAGGCACAAACTTTAGCTAATGTGTATTTAGCTCTGGAAAATAATTTAGAAATTATCCCGGTCCTGAATAAAATTGATTTGCCAGGAGCAGAACCAGATCGGGTGAAGGAAGAAATTGAACAAATTATTGGTTTAGATTGTTCTGAGGCAATTCAGGCTTCGGCGAAGGAAGGGATTGGTATTACTGAAATATTAGAAGAGATTGTGGCGAAAGTTCCGCCACCGGCTGATACAGTGGATCAACCTTTACGAGCTTTGATTTTTGATAGTTATTATGACATTTATCGGGGGGTAATTGTTTATTTCCGGGTGATGGATGGCAAGGTGAAAAAGGGCGATCGCATTCTATTCATGGCATCGGGTAAGGAATGTGAGATTGATGAACTGGGTTGTTTATCTCCTAATCAAGTGCCAGTGGATGAGTTACACGCTGGGGAAGTGGGATATTTAGGGGCGACAATTAAGGCGGTGACGGATGCTAGGGTCGGTGATACTATTACCCTGGCTAGAGCAAAAGCAGATAAACCTTTGCCTGGTTATACCGAGGCGAAACCCATGGTCTATTGTGGTTTATTCCCCACGGATGCCGATCAATACCATGAATTGCGGGAAGCCTTAGATAAATTAAAACTGAATGATGCCGCCCTGGCCTATGAACCAGAAACATCGAGTGCGATGGGTTTTGGTTTTCGTTGTGGTTTCTTAGGTTTACTGCATATGGAAATTGTGCAGGAAAGATTAGAACGGGAATACAATTTAGATCTGATTGTTACTTCTCCTTCGGTGGTTTATCGAGTTACTACGAATAAAGGAGAAGTATTAGACATAGATAATCCTAGTCAATTACCGGAACCTACCCATCGGGAAAAAATTGAGGAACCCTACGTACAAATAGAAATGATCACGCCGGAAGAATTTGTGGGAACCTTAATGGAATTAGGGCAATCCCGCCGGGGTATTTTCAAAGATATGAAATATTTGGCAGCGGGACGAACTACCTTAATTTATGAAATGCCTTTAGCGGAAGTGATCACCGACTTTTTTGATCAAATGAAATCCCGCTCCCGTGGTTACGCTAGTATGGAATATCATTTAATTGAATACCGGGAAAATCCTTTAGTCAAATTAGATATTATGATTAATAGTGAGCCAGTAGATGCCTTAGCGGTAATTGTACATAGGGATAAGGCTTATGCGGTAGGTAAGGCTTTAGCCGAAAAATTAAAAGAGTTAATTCCCCGTCATCAATTTAAAATTCCGGTGCAGGCTTCTATTGGTAGTAAAGTGATTGCGAGTGAACATATTCCGGCTTTGCGTAAGGATGTATTAGCGAAATGTTATGGGGGGGATATTACCCGCAAGAAAAAACTATTAGAGAAACAGGCGAAGGGGAAAAAACGCATGAAATCTTTAGGGAAAGTAGATGTACCTCAGTCGGCATTTATGGCTGTTTTGAAATTAGAATAAAATGATTAATTTATTCTCTATTAATATTCGATAAATCCTTGTTTAGCATGGATTTTAGCCTAATTTTCAATTTAATAGTAGGGGCAATTGATCAATTGCCCCTATGTTAATAATTAACAGAAAAATATGTTGTTATGGATTATTAGAATAATTATTGGTCTTGCGTTATTCTCATTTTTTTATAACCTTTGGCAAAATGCTAGTGGTGATAAGAAAAACTTAATAGATAAATTTTTAATTATTCTTCTAGGTATTATTATTTTCCTCGGTTTTTTTGCTCCTGACAGTGCGGTGGGGGCGGCGGTATTTAGTATTTTTTCTTTTATTTTTAAGCCTTTGGGATTAGCTATATTATTATTAATTTGGGCAACTACTTTAATTACTAATGGTGGTATTAGAAATCCTGCTCCCACCTTGATTCTCACTTCATTAATGATCTTGATTTTGTCTAGCACGCCGGTGATTGCTTTTTGGTTAGCACAACAGGTGGAACAGCAAGCAGCCAGAGCAATTCAGGAAGTGAATCTTTGTTGTTTACCTAATCCCACTGCGATTGTCCTATTAGGTCATGGTACAACTGAGCCGAAAATACCGGATCGGATTTCTATTCAATTAACTGATACGAGCGATCGCATTCCCTATGCAGCCCAGTTATATCGGGAAAGAGTTGCTCATGTAATAATTGTTAGTGCCGGCCCCCGCAATGATTTAGAAGGACATATTACGGAAGCGACAGACATCAAAAAATTGTTAATGCACATGGGAGTGCCGGAAAAAAGTATTGAATTGGAGACCCAAAGTACTAATTTACGTCAATCAGCCATTGAGGTGAGAACACTTTTAGATCGTTTGAAAATACAGCCGACTGTCGTTTTAATTACCTCCGCTTACCAAATTCGCCGGGCTAGTCTTGCCTTTACCCAAGAGGGTATTAAAGTTATTCCCGCCCCTACTGACTTTAGTACATTTCAGTCAATTAATCATTTGAGAAGAAGATTAACCGGATCTGATTTTTTCCCTAGTGTACAAGCCTTATCTTTAACAACTAGAGTTTTTGAAGAATATTTAGCTTTATTTTACTATTATTTACGAGGTTGGTTAGCTCCTGATATTTAAACGAAATATTGATAAACATTATGATAAAATATCAATCGTGTTTGGCCATAAACCGACCTAATCAAGGAAAAAAATAATGAAAAACATCAAACATCTGATTCTTGCTAGTTTAACCCTAGTATTAAGTACATCTCTCGTAGCAACAGCCTCTTCTTTCAAATTAAGCGTAGAACAAGAACAGGTGATTTGTAAATTAAAAGATACTGTCAATCAAAAAAAACAAGCGGGGCAAAATTTAGTTTTTCTACCTCTTTTAGGTAAAATCCGGGAGAAAGTGGAAGCACCTTTTACTTTAAAAATGGATGCTAATGCTGAATACACAATTATTGGTGTTTGTAATGATAATTGTCAAAATTTACAGTTGACGCTGAATAATACCAAAGGTGAAAAAGTTGCTACACAAAGTAAAGACAATGCTGTACCGACAATTAAATTTACACCAAATGAGTCACAAGATTTTATTTTACGGGCTAGACCAGAAAAATGTGTCGGTGGTAGTTGTGAATTTGGTATGGTCATGTTTACTCCCAAAAATATTAAGGTAGATACTGCTTCTCGCATACCAGAAGACATTTATTTATTTAAGTTTTGTCCGGTAAAATAGTTATTATATTTGCTGAAAATACTCTGATTAGTGGATTGTTTGATTGGCGCTAAAATTAATAGACATCCACTAATTCCCTTTTGAATCACATATTTTATTAATTATCAAGTCTTTTGGGTTGATTGAGACAATTTGACGGGTAAATAAATCATAAATTCTGTACCCTTACCCAACTCAGAATAGCATTCTAATTTACCCTGGTGTTTTTCCACAATAATTTGATAACTGATCGATAAACCTAAACCTGTACCTTTACCGACTGGTTTGGTCGTAAAAAATGGATCAAATATGCGTTTTCTCACATCATCGGCTATGCCCGGACCATTATCAGTAATTTGAATAGCAATTATCTTTTCATTGACTAAATTAGTTGTGATAGTAAGGGTGGGAACTAAGGGTAAACCTGTTTCTAGCCAAACTTCTTCCATGGCATCCAGACCATTAGTAATAATATTCATAAAAACTTGATTGACTTGACCGGCTAAACATTCTACGGCAGGTAGTTGACCATAATTTTTTACCACCCGAATATGAGCATGACCATGCCTGGGTTTCAGGCGACTTTGTAAAATCATCAGGGTATTATCCAAACCTTCATGAATATCAACTTGTTTTTGACTGGATTCATCTAAACGGGAAAAATTACGTAAGGATAAAACTATTTCTTTAATTCTTTCAGCTCCTTCATACATAGATTTCAACAGGCGAGGAAAGTCTTGTTTGAGAAAATCTAGGTCTAAACTTTCTGTCAAATCTAATATTTCGGGATCTGCTTCGGGATAATATTCTTGATATAATTCTAATAATTCTAAAATTTCTTCTGCGTACTGTTGAGCCGGTTCAATATTACCATAAATGAAATTGACTGGATTATTAATCTCATGGGCAATCCCAGCAACTAACTGCCCTAAACTCACCATTTTTTCATTCTGTACTAATTGGGCTTGGGTTTTCTTTAATTCGTTTAAAGTAGATTTTAAATTGGCGTTTTTTTCCTTTAATTCTTGGGTGCGTTCTGTCACCCGTTCTTCTAATACATGACTATAGTTTTCTAAGTTTTCATAGGATTTTTTTAGTTGCCAGGTCATTTGATTGAAGGCTTTGGCGAGTTCACCAATTTCATTTTCTGTTAATACTGGTGCAGTTTGATTCAAATCCCCTTGACTGACTAAATGGGCTGTATGGGCGATCGCCCGAATCGGTTGAGTAATGCGTTTACCTAGCATCCACATGGCAATGGCTAAAATCCCAGCGGAACCTAAACCAATTAGAAATATCCGTTCTGCTAATTTTCTGGCGGGTGTAAAGGCTTCTTTTTGCGTCATTTCGGCAATTAAGGCTAAGTTTTGTTGCTCTAACCAAAAATACACACCAATCACCGGCACGCCTTTGTAATCTTCATATAATCCTCTGCCGTCTTTACCTTCTGCTGCCTGGGCGATCGCCTGACTATGAATAGTTTTATCTTCCGTCGTTGTTTCCTCCGTCGAAACAAGAATATTACGACTAGATAAAGTGCTACCAATTTTCGTCACTAAGTAAGTTACACCTGTTTCCCCTAAACCAGAACTAGCCTGAATCACCTCATCTATTCTCCTGAGATTTAAGTGGCTGGCTAACATCCCCAGGATTTTGCCTTCTTGATCCTTAATATTGGTACTGAAAGTAATAATTAATTTTCCCGTATCAGGGGAACGATAAAAATTAAAAGCTAAATTTTTTAAAGTCGGCGAACTAACTTCACCGTATTGAGATAGAGGTTGATACTTACCCTTATTTTTCAGATTACTGGAAACCAAAATACGACCATTTCTGGTGATTAAAAATATTTCTTGTAAGCCTGATAAATTCTCAACTATTTGACTGAAGGAAGTTTCTAAGGATTTTACACTTGCTTCATATTCTGGCGAAGTTTTCGGTTGACTAAAAATATTTTGACTATTTGCTTGAATTTCTGGTATTTGGGCGATCGCATATAAACTTTGCCCTTGATCAGAAATCCATCGTCTTAATTCATCCTGTTTTAATTCGGCAGCCATAGTCAACTGATCAAAAACAGAAGACTTGAGGGCATCCCTCGCTTGATAAAAGACCGCTAAACCGACAATTAAAACAGTAGTGAGGGATAACAATAAAAATGAAGATACTAATTGCACCAATAAACTACGTCGCCAAATTCCTGAAATTTGGCTGAAATAGTTATGGCAACTAGTTTTTATATTTTTCATAATTATTGATCGATAAGTTAACTGGATAATTTATAAATAATTTTATTAATAATTCCCTACCACTGCTGGAAAATTTCCTTAATACGGGCGATCGCACTATCGACAGCCTGTTCAGGAGTTTGTTTTGCCACTAAAACCTGTTTTAACATTTGTCCCCAAATATTTTCCGTTGCCACTTGGGAATAGGCCGGATGAATTACCTGATTAAAGGGACGAGTGGGAGAATTTTGAAATATTTGGCTAACCGTATAAACATGGGTATCTTGAGGATTCCGCCAAAATGGATCTTGCCATAATTGATTCATCACCGGAAAATAACGCCCCTGGGAACCCTTGACATAAGCACTTAAATTTTCTGGCTTAATTAAATAGGCAAGAAATTTTTTCGCCTCTGCTTGGTGACGAGAATTAGCAAAAACTATTGCTTGTTTCACCGTCACATAATAGGTAGTTGGTTCTCCATCCACGTTTGTGGGAAAACCCATAGTTACCATTTGCTTATTATATACTTCCCCATCTTCTTTTTCAGCACCTGGAATAGACAGAGAAGGATTTACCGTCATTACCACATTTTTATTCAAAAAAGCTGAATTATTATCAGCATTTAGCCAATTTACCGCCTTCGGTGGAATATTACCGGCTGTATAAAAATCAGTTAACCAGGTTAAAATATTGAGAATACCCTGTTTTACCTGGGGTTGATCAACTAATAAATTGCCCTGATCATCTAATATTCTGGCTCCCTGATTAGCTAATAGCTGTTCAAATAAAATATAAGTATCAGAAGCATCACTAGACAGGCTTAAACCCAAGCCGTAAATATCTGGCTGGGATGCAGATAATTTGTTTTGCACCTGTGGCCAAAACTGCCAAAAATCGCTGTGATTAGTGGGAATATCTTGATCAGTAAAACCAGCTTTTTCTAATAAATCCCGCCAATAATGAATATGAATAGTTTGTTGTTGTAATGGCACAGCATAAATTGCACGTTTACCAGTTTTGCCATTTGTTAAATTTACAGAGGCGATCGCACTTTGATCATATAAATCCTGCACAGGCTTCACTACGTCACTCATATCTGCTAACTTTTCCTGAAATGCCCATTGAGGAATTAGAGTATATTCCATCCGTTCCGAGAATAAAATATCCGGTACTTGATTGGATTCCATGGCTGATAAAGTTTCTTTTATCGTATCTTCTTCACTAAAAAAGGATAATTTCACCGGCTGTTTAGTTTCTGCTTGCCATTGGTTGACAATCTTTTCTATTGCTTCATCTTGGGCGGGATAATAGCCTCTATTCCACCAAATTTGTAAGGTATGATCGCTAGTTAATATTTGATTAGAGACTTGTTTATCTGGTTGTTGACTACTACAGGTAATCATCAAACAACTCAAACAAAACAGGGTGATCGGTATGAGGATTCGACGGATGATCATATTTCGCATATTAATATTAATAATTAATAACTTTTTTAACTTATTAAAAAAATTTAGATGATTAATATAATTATAGTAATCCTAAATTATTTGTGGGAGTTTAATTTTTTCTAAAAAGGAATGTCAGTATTTTATTTGCCATGAATTTAAGCAAGAAGCAGAATAATCCTGCAATCAATCATGCCCCCATACCGGAATAATGTTTTAATCCCCGTCGCCATAACCACCGATTTAGTACCCAAAATAATAAACTCCATAAGCCTACTACTAATAAACCTTGGCCAATATTCACCGGCAATCCCACTAAAATAGAGGCAGGAAAATTAATTAAATAAGGGAACGGTGTCATTAAAGCAATATTTCTAATCGTCGGTGGAAATACTTCTAATGGGGCAATCATGCCGGATAATACTAAATAAAATAATTGCCACAACTGTTCAATTGTCGTCGCTTTTTCAAACCAAAAACTACATAAAGCAAAGGTATATTGAATAAGAAATCTGAGAGCAAATACTAAACAAATAACGACAGTTGTTATGATAATTTGTTGCCAACTGGGTATCCAAAAAGCCTGGGGATAAAGTAGGAAAAAGATAATTATTAAGCCGATAATAAAAGGCATTCGGGCGAATCTTTCGGCAATATGGGATAAAAGGTGATGCCAAACCGGATCGATAGGTTGTAATAGCTTCGGTGACAATTTTCCCTGGACTACCTCCTTTTCAAATTCCCAAATTACCCACACTACACCAGTTTGTCTCACCACATAGACAGCTAGAAAATATTGGGCAAATTTTACTGGCGTTAAGCCCATATCAACGGTTTGAGCTGCCTCAATCCAAATCCCCATAATAATTAACGGCAATAAACCAGACATTGCCCATAAAAATAATTCTGCCCGATATTCCACCATATAGGCGTAATAAATTTGTAAGAACGTAATTATTACTTTACTCAGTTTTGTCATAATTCCTCTATTCGTTAACCCGTGATTAATTGATTAATCTTGCTGTTATCAGATTAATTATTAATTGGCTGTACCCTGACTGAATACTCTACCGATCACATCTTCAATCGGTGGATCTGTCACCGTTAGGTCTAATATTTCTAAATCAGCTAATATTTTTGCTACCATTTTTGTTAACTCTGACCGCTTGACTAATAAACGGGCTGATTGACCTTGCAATGATTGCACTTCCCCATATTCCGCTAAAATCTTTTGACATTTTTCTGGATCATCTGACAAAGAATTAAGTAATTCTACTTGTACTTCCCGATAAGGGGAAAACTGAGTAACTAAACCTTCTAAACTGCCATCATAAATCAATGTGCCTTGATATATTAATAATACTCGTTTACAAAGGGCGGTAATATCAGCCATATAATGACTAGTTAATAAAATAGTCGCTTGATACCGTTCATTGTATTCCCGTAGAAAATTCCTGACTGCCACCTGGGCATTCACATCTAAACCTAAAGTCGGTTCATCTAAAAATAATATTTGAGGACGATGTAATAGAGCTGCCATTAACTCCGCTTTCATCCTTTCCCCCAAGGATAATTTTCTTACTGCTTGTTGCAGTTTTCCCTGTAAAGATAACATTTCCGTTAATTCACCCACCCGCTGCTCATATTGGCGATCGCTCAAACCATAGACCGCCCCATTAATTCGCAGGGAATCTAATATAGGTAAATCCCAGATTAACTGTTGTTTCTGCCCCATCACCAAAGTAATTTGTTGTAAAAAACTATGTTGACGTTGAAAGGGTTCTTCTCCTACTACCTGCACCGTGCCAGTAGATGGATAGATCAAACCCGTTAACATTTTGAGAGTAGTAGTTTTGCCCGCCCCATTTGGTCCGAGAAATCCCACCATTTCTCCTGCCTCTATACTGAACGTAATATCTTTAACTGCGTTAACATTCATATAGGTACGCTGGAAAAAGTGACGTAAAGTTCCCTTGAGTCCTGGGGCTTTTACTGCTACAGGGTAACTTTTACTAAGATTTTGCGTCATAATAATAGACATAGATTCATCCGTAAATCGAGATTAACCAATTGATCGAGATAGGGTGATTTTTCTCATAAAAAACCAATCTAAAATATTTTAGGAGAGAATAATTAAATGACTTTAACTCAAACAACTATTGGTGTATGGCTAGGAACCGATGGCCCAGACAATGAGGTTTTAACTGTAGAACAGGCATCACCTAGTCAAGTATTCCTACTCAATGGTAATGATACCATTAGAGGTAGCCAAGGCAATGATTTTATCAGTGGTGGCAAGGGTGATGATGATTTTTACGGGGAAGCCGGTAATGATAGTCTCTTTGGTGATAAAAACCGGGATATATTTAATGGTGGTTTCGGTGACGATATATTGCGAGCTGGTAAGGGTAATGATTTTATGTCCGGTGGCGACGGGTCTGATACTTTAATTGGTGATGCGGATGTCGATGTTTATAAGGGTGATGCGGGGCGAGATATATTTGTTTTACGGCGGGATCAGGCCGGCCAAATACAGGATTTATCAGCCGTTAAACCATTGTTACCGTCCGTACCTAATCAAATTCAATTACCTGATGCGATTACCACTGATTTTAATTTAAGTGAGGATGTAATTGGTTTAACTGGTGGGTTAACGAAGGCTGATTTACAATTTACTAATTTTAATAGTCAAGAATTATTCGGTGTCAGTGCAGATTTGATTTTGCCTGTAGTCAATATTTTTGTCCCAGATGCGATTAATATTATTCAACGGATTGGTTTAACGACCCAAGCTCTTGATCCTGATAATGATGGAGCTTTAGAAGGTACAACTATTACGATTGCCTCAACAGGACAAACTTTAGGTTTAGTATTAAATGTCAATCCCACTGATCTAGCTAATTTAGGGGGCGATCGCTTTATTCCAGCCGATAATATCTTAGTTTAAACGTTCTTGTAGGGTGCGTTAACGAAGTGTAACGCACCCTACATATGTCCTAGACTTTATTAATATTTTTAAAACTATAACCATTGCTCAATTAATAAAACTTTGTGTTTTAATAAATCAGTTGCTTGCTCACTATCAACCGGCACAGATAAACAAAAACCCTGACCAAATTCACAATTTAATTCCCTCAAACGCATTAACTGACTAATATTTTCAATCCCCTCCGCCGTCACCTCCATGCCCAAATTATGACCGAGAGAAATAATAGTTTCGATAATTTCCCGGTTTTCCTGCGGACTACCTAAGGACTGGACAAAAGAACCATCTATTTTTAATGTATTAATCGGCAATTGGGAAAGCCGACTGAGGGAAGAATAACCCGTGCCAAAATCATCAATCGCTAACTTTACACCCAAAGCCTGTAAATGTTCCATAATTACAATAGATAACTCTTTATTCTGCATCAAAGCAGTTTCTGTAATTTCTAATTTTAAATTTTCATGAAATCCTAAACTATGATCACTAATATTTTTATCCTGTAAAATATCATCTAAAATTTCAATTAACTCAATCTGACTAAACTGTTTCACTGACAAATTGACACTCATAGTAAGATCAAATTTATGGGGAAACATTTTTCGCCAACTTTTCAACTGTTGACAAGCTGTATGTAATACCCACCAACCGAGGGGAATAACTAAACCAGTTTCTTCGGCTATCGGGATAAATTCCTGGGGAGCAATCAAACCTCTGGTCGGGTGTCGCCAACGTACTAACGCTTCAAAACCAGATATTTCACCCGTAAATAAATTAACTATTGGCTGATAATGCAAACATAATTCATCATTAATAATTGCCTGCCGTAAATCATTTTCCAAATGCAGACGTTGTACCGCTTGGGCGTGCATCTCAGCATTAAAAATTACATAGTTAGCCTTACCCCGTTCTTTCGCCTGATACATAGCAATATCAGCATTTTGTAAAAAGGCAGCCGGGCTAGAATGACTGAGGGCTTTTTGTTCTGTACTCAAAACAATACCAATACTGGCACTAATATGTACTTCCTGTTGACGCAGTTTGATCGGTCTCGATAAAGCTGATTGGATCCTTTCTGCCACAATAACGCCTTGATGATGGCTATTCACATGGGGTAAAATTATGCCAAATTCATCCCCGCCTAAACGGGCGATCGTATCACCCGGACGTAATACTTCTTGTAAGCGATGGGCAATTTTAATTAATAGTTGATCGCCGGCTAAATGCCCTAAACTATCATTAATTACTTTAAAACCATCTAAATCAAAGAATAATAGGGCAAACTGTTCAGCCGTATTCTTTTCTGAATATTCTATGGCAGATTTTAATTTTTCTAAGAAAAAACCTCGATTAGGTAAACCAGTCAAGGGATCATGATAGGCTTGATGATAGAGTTTTAAACGATTTTTTTCCCGCTCTGTCACATCCCTTTGAAAACCTAAATAGTTAGTAATTTCCCCTTGTTGATTTTTAATCGGTTCAATATGCCATTCATTATAAAATTCTTGACCATTTTTCCGATAGTTAATAGTTGTACCATGAAAGTTCTCTCCCTTTTCCAGAGCCTGTTTTAATTGTGTTAATACTGCCCGATCACTTTTCGGTCCTTGTAATATTCGGGGTGATTTACCTACGACTTCTGTCGCCGTGTAACCAGTTAATTTAGTAAACGCCTGATTAACAAATAATATTGTTGGGCCTGGTTGAGCTAAATTTGTATCAGTAATAATTACAGAATCTTCCGTGTGATAAATAGCCGAGGCTAATAATTGTAACTTTTCATCTACTTGATAACGGGCGATCGCCCCATTTAAAATAGTGGTTATAGTCTGTAAACATTCTATTTGTTGAGATGTAAAGATTTTTTGAGTACGACTGTAAGCAGTAATCACCCCCCAGGCAGCATAAGGCGGTTGATTAATCGTACTGGCTTGCTGATCAGGAGTGAGGGGAAAATTAATCGGACTATGATGATTACTGGAATTGTTCTGACTATTAATAAAAGATAAGGGTATTTCACAATTACCCACGGTTGTACAGGCAGATAAATTTGGCAAGACAGGAATAATTACACTAAAACCACTGGCGATCGCCTGATGTAATAAAGATTTTTCCAAAAAACGGGTTTCTAGGGCAAAATTTTCTATAACAATAGGTTTATTCTGTTCTAAGGTGTAGCGAACATGATCATAACCAGGAAAATTCCCCGGTATGAGATTATTAATAGCTTTGGGCGACCAACCTAAACGAGCAGTTAAAGATAAGGTTTGTGTTTGCGGTAAAACCTGCCATATTTGAATAAAATCCATCTGCCAATATTCCGCAATAATGGCCACCACTTGATCCATTAAAATGGATAAGTTACGATTTTCTAAAGCGATCTGAGCAATTTTGGCGATTGCCGTTTGGTATTGCACTTGGGTCTGTAATATTTCCGTAGGGTTGACGATGCCAGTATTAATAGTTACCGCCAAACTATTATCTACTCTTTCTAATTTTATCCGCTTTCTTTCCCTATTTTTGCCGTTCTGCATAGATTGATTTCCTGTAGTTAATTCCGTAACTTAAGTATATATATTTACCAGATTTTATAAAAAATTAAATTACCTTAAACATAGTGCATTTGTGACAAAGATCACCTTTTTTAATAAAAGACAGAATAAAAATAATTAGCCTAAGATTTTTACTATTAATTAATAGGCGATTATGCAACTTTTTTGAACTGAATATTTTTAATGATTTTAGCTGGTGAATATACCCAATTGCAACCTATCGATGTACAAGAATCTGTTAATAAACTGACCGTAGGGGCAATTCATGAATTGCCCCTACTACCCCAGGATGAAAACCGTTATATTATTTCGCCAACAATTCGCTAGAACTTATGAAAATTTCCTGAAGCCTGTGATAGAATATTGCAGTCAATAGCTATATGTTGCCTATCATTTACCAGAACATTGAAATCTATGTTAAACACACCTAAATTAATCTTTGCCCTGTTTGTTGCTTCTTGTGTGCAGTTCATTATTCCTACGGCGGGTTTTGCAGAAAATAGCCATGCCAATCAGCATCGCTCTATTATTGCCCAAAACACTCAATCAGACCTCAGCTCCAAAAATCCAGTTGCTCAAAAGTCTTTTCAAGAAGGTCTGGATTTTTATAAAGCAAAAAATTTATCTGAGGCAGAAAAATCTTTTCGTAAAGCAGTGGAAGTTGATCCTAATTTTGCTGAAGCATACGCTAATCTAGGTAGTGTTTTAGCCAATCAAGATAAAGTATCCCAAGCAATTCCCCAATTTGAAAAGGCTGTTAGTTTACGACCAGATGTACCTTTTTTACATTATCAATTAGGGGTTGCTCTCTATTTAGAAAAACGTCCCACCGATGCGATCGCTTCTTTGCAAAAGGCTAAAGAGTTATTAAATAAGTCTGGTAATAGTGAAGATGCCGCTCAAATAGAAAGTGCTATTAAAAAAATTCAAGCTGAACAATAAAGTTGTTCTAGTCAAAAAAAACTTAGTGAATTTTAGCGGGTAGAAATACCCGCATTTTTGTTATTAAAATACGGGAAAACTATCTGCTAGATCATGCACAAAAAAATCAAATACAATCCTGCTAATCAAAAAATTTTCCTCAATTTGTGGCGACAATTTCTGCCCCTTTCCATGAGTGATGTGACAATGGCTTGTGCCGAACCTTTAGTCACCACAACTTTAGCTCGTTTACCCTTAGCAGTAATGAATTTAGGAGCTTTAGGCATCGCTAAAACCATTGCCATATTTTTTGAAAGTCCCATTATTATGATCTTACACGCTTCTAATGCTTTAGCACCGACGCAGGCTTCCCGCCAAGCATTATGGCAATTTACTTTGTGGGTGGGAGCGTTTTTAAGTATTGGTTTAGAATTGTTGGCTTTACCAGGTGTTTTCGCCCTAGTTGGTAATAATATTTTAGGTGTACCAGCAGAATTAACCGATCTAGTCCGACAGGTTTTAATAGTGATGGGGCTTTGGCCGTTTGCGATCGCCTGGCGACGTTATTTTCAAGGATTATTAATCCAGGCGGGTCATGCGAAACCAATAGTGAAAGGTAGTTTCGTGCGTTTAGCCACCACCGGGTTAGTGTTATTAATCGGCTTGTATGTAGGCATGACCGGAGCAATATTAGGGGGATTAGCTTTTGTCAGCGGAGCAGTAGTGGAAGCAGTAGTTATTACCTGGCTAGTGTACAGTTTAGGGGTAAATAAACCGCCTAGTTTAATCAGCAAAGATGACTTACCGTCGAATATACCAGAGGTTTGGCGTTTTTACTGGCCCTTAGCCTGTTCCATGGTATTAGTCTGGGGAGGTAGAACAATTTTAATCGGGATTATTGCCCGCTCTCTGCAACCCGATCTTGCCTTAGCTATTTGGCCGGCAGCTTGGGGTTTAATTTCCCTGATTGCTAATGCCACTCGTATGGTGCAACAAATTGTCATTAAAAATCGGGGGCAAGTACCTGATCATTTATTAGTTATTTTCACAATCAGTGTCGGTCTAGTTTGTTCAGGTATCTTATTATTAATCAGTACAACCAGTTTAGGTAAATTTTTAATTGAGGCTTTTGTCGGGGGCGATCGCCCTTTAATGACAGGTATCGGACCAGTATTATTATTATGTACATTTATTCCTTTGGCGGTTGCCTTACAAAATGGTTGTCAAGGTTTTTTAGTGAGTGTCGGTCGTACCTTAGCAATTAATCAAGCGACCTTTATGGGAATATTTATTTTATTAATAGTGACTTGGTTAGGTATTCAAGCTAATCTGTCAGGGGCGATCGCTGCTGGTTTGGGGATGAGTTTATCGTTATTGATTGAAATTATTTATCTGGGTTGGCAGGTGAGGCAGGTTGATTCGTGAATGCGGTATTACGGCACGGACCAACTTGCGAAAAAGATTATCGGGCGATCGCTCCTCCTATACCTTATGATGTAGTTAAAGCTAAAACTATTTGGCAAAAGAGTAATTATTCTAATAAAACGGTAGCTTAACCAATACCTATTAAATGTGCTATACATGACCATTATTCAAGTGAAAGTGAAACCCAATTCTCGTCAACAAATTATTACAGAGGAGACTGACGGCAGTTTAAAAGTTTGCCTGAAATCTTCACCGATTGATGGTAAAGCTAATGCGGAATTAATAGAAGTATTAGCTAAAAAGTTTAGTGTAACAAAATCTCAAATCAGAATAAAATCAGGTATCACTAATAAAAATAAATTAGTAGAAATTATTTAACTGACCATTGCGAAGCGTAATGCAATATCGCATTAATAATCCTAGTATTAGCTGGGGGAAACTGATATTGATCTAACTCATGTATATTCACCCAAAGGATTTGAGAACATTCTATCGTAGCAGGAATACCGCTGACAAAATCACAATTATAAACATGAAGTATTACCCGCAGATTAGGATAACTATGATCAATATTAATTAACTTTTCTCGCACCCGAATTTCTATATCTAATTCTTCCTTAATTTCCCTTTTAATACATTCTTCAATAGTTTCACCAGCTTCTAACTTACCGCCCGGAAATTCCCAAAAACCACCAAAAGCATCTTCGGCTAAACGCTGATCAATTAAAATTTCTTGTTTTTCATTCCAAATAACTGCCACCCCTATATGCACAGGATGACTTGGCAGTTGATCAGTTTTAGAAGTCATAATGAATTAAGATTTATTAGAATTTTTTATTAAAATTAAGATTATTAAAATAGAATTATGAATATTTGATAATAACTAAAAAACAACGGTAAACAATAATTAATAATTAAATAATTAAGAAAAATCAGTTTAACTATTCAGGATTATTACCCAACTGTACCTGTAAAGTTTTTTCAAAAGTCATTCTTTGTTCCACATTTCTCAAAAAATAACCACTCATCATGGCTGATACTAATAAACGCCCCAAATTTTCCCGGCTAGTAGTGACATTTACCCCAAAATGTTCAGAAGGTAAATTACCTAATAAACCAATAATATTTTTTTCCATCACCTGAAATACTTCAACAGAATGAGGTTTAGATAATTGTGCGACCATTTCTGGACTGAGCGACTGTACATATTCCCACAATAAATTATTATTTTCTGGGCTATCATCCAAAAATTCTGGCCTTTGTGTGTGGTTACTCACTGGAGTACCTCCCTCTTTGCTAATAGTTCTCTTCATAATCCCATGATAAGCAATCTTTTAGGACTGCCTATCGATCAAAATCACAGGGCAAATGCTACAGGTAATTGAGAATAAATAATAATCACCCGTTATTACCTTAGTTTTAACGGGTGAATAGTTTAGCAATAATTGATTAATTCATTACAATTAACTAGCTAAATAATCATTAATATCCTGTTTGCGTTTACGTAATTTATTCAGGGCTTCCCTCTCAATTTGTCGCACCCTTTCCCGACTAATACCTAAGCGATCGCCTATTTTTGAGAGAGTCATACCTTGCCCAGTTTCTAAACCAAAACGTAGGGATAAAACTTGTCTTTGCTGGGGAGTTAGCTCGGTCATGAGAATCTCTAAATCAGTTTTCAGAGAAGCCAACAAAGTATAGTCATCGGGAGTAATCCCTGTATCTTCTAATAGATCAACTAACTCTGTATCTTGATTGTCTCCCACCCGCAAATCTAAAGATAAAGGCATTCTTGCCTTTTCTAAATAATCCCTAATTTGTTTAGAACTGATACCTAATTCCGTTGCTAATTCAGCGGTAGTGGCTGGTCGTCCTAAATCTTGAGATAAATGACGTTGAGCCTTTTTAATTTTATTTAATTTCTCTGTAATATGAATGGGCAGACGAATAGTCCGACTTTTCTCAGCGATCGCCCTAGTAATAGCCTGTCTAATCCACCAATAAGCATAAGTAGAAAAACGATAACCCTTCGTCGGGTCAAACTTTTCTACCCCCCGCTGCATACCAATGGTTCCCTCCTGAATTAAGTCCAATAGGTCCACATTTCTCTTAATATACTTTTTCGCTACAGACACAACCAAACGTAGATTCGCTTCCACCATCCGACGTTTGGCCCTTTCCCCATCTCGCATTTCTCGCTGCAGTTGCATGGGAGCTAAATTATTCGCATCAGCCCATTCTTGCAAACTAGGATCACGTCCCAATTCTAAGGCCAGAACCCCTTTTGATTCCTGTAATAAAACGGAACGTTGCACCTGCTTACCATACAATACTTCTTCCTCATGGGTTAATAGAGGGACACGGCCAATTTCTCGTAAATAGGCACGCACAGAGTCTGTTTCTGAAATTTTGGCAAAAGTCATAAACTCATTTCCCGCTGAGTACATCAATTTTTGGTTTTAGTTTATAAAGTAGTAGTCATTACTACTTCAAGTTTTCGAGAAAAACAGACAGGTATCGTCTGCTTTTCCTGACAATCTGTAACTAAGATGAGATTTCTTAATTTAGTTACGCTTAACAAATTTGGTCATTTATTACCTGTTTGTTAAGCACTTAACAAAATTAAACATTTATTTATAAATTTTAACATTGATCTAAATCAATAACTAGGCTGATTTAGATAGATATTTCTTATGGATGACATGGACCTATGCTAACAGGTTAATCGCAAATCCATGGAGAAACTGCATAGAAAGCGACAAAATCACAAAATTGCTCTATGAATTGTGGGGTTTCAGGAATTTATATTTTATAATTTAGAAGTTTCGGTCATGACTCATCAGGTATTTGACTTTTGACTATTGCTTGCTAATTGTAAAACTTATGACTTATTGCTTAGGTATTATTACCAAATACGGCCTATTGATGGCCTCAGATTCCCGCACTAATGCCGGGGTAGACCATGTTTCTACCTATTTAAAATTATTCGACTTTTCTTGTCCAGGGGAAAGAGTGGTCTTATTATCTTGTTCTGGTAATTTGTCCATTACCCAATCTGTGATCAATGAATTGCGTAGGGATATACAGGCTGGTGAGGTGGAAAATTTACATTCTCTACATTCCCTTTATGAAATTGCTCGTTATATTGGGGCAATTACCCGGCGAGTCCAGGAGCGCGATCGCCCGTGGTTAGAAAAAGATGGTATTGATTGTGCTTGTAATTTTTTATTAGGGGGACAAATTCACGGGCAGGAACCGGAATTAATGATGATTTACAGTCAAGGTAATTTTATTTGTGCCACCCCAGAAACGCCTTTTTTACAAATAGGTGAAACAAAATATGGTAAACCGATTTTAGATCGGACCTTAACTTTTGATACTTCCCTCGATGTGGCTGCCAAGTGTGCCTTATTATCAATAGACTCAACCATGAAATCTAATATTTCAGTGGGACCGCCGATTCGGATTGTCTTATATGAACGTAATAGTTTAAAAATCTCTCACCAGTTAGAGTTTTGTATAGGTGATCCCTATTTAATGGAGGTAAGAAGATTATGGGAAGAATGTTTGAAACAAGGATTTGCCAATATTCCTGATATTGATTGGCAACAACAGTGACATCAGAATCTAACCAATGGATTAATAGTTAGTAATTGTGATATTTAGACAAACAAAAAATAGTGGATAAATTTTTTAGCTCTAAAAAATTTATCCATAGAGAAAAGCTATGATCAGCAACGGTAGTTAGAAAACTAATTACCGTTGCTATTAGTATTTATGGCAACCTAGAAAGTAAATTATTTACTGGCAACAGGAGCTGTTGCTTCAGGTTTAGCTTTTCTGGTTGTGGTTTTAGCTTTAGTCGCAGTCGTTTTAGCAGTAGTTGCACGACGTGGACGAGCTGTTGTTTTGGTAGCTGTTTTAGTTTTAGCTTTAGCAGGCTCAGTTGTAGCATCAGAGGTTTTAGATGCTGCTTTAGTAGTTTTAGCTGCTGTGGTTTTAGCTTTGGTTGCAGTAGTTTTAGCTGCTGTGGTTTTAGGAGCAGTAGCTTTTTTCGCAGTAGTAGCTCTCGCAGTAGTTTTCTTCGCTGGTGCTTTAGTTGCTGTAGATGCCTTGGCTCCCCCTAAAGAAGCAGCTAAGTCTTGCAAAGTTTTAATAGCATCTTCTAATTGTTTCACTACTTTATCTGCATCACCACTAGTTTTTTTGGTGGCGGCAGTGGCAGTAGTAGCTTTTTTAGCAGCAGCAGTGGCAGTAGTAGCTTTTTTTGCAGTAGTAGCTTTCTTAGCTGTGGTTGTTTTTTTAGCTGCTGTTGTTTTCTTTGTAGGGGAAGTAGCGGCTGCAGTTGTTTTTTTAGTAGCAGTGGTGCGAGTTGCTTTAGTAGTAGTAGCCAATTTCTTTATCCTTCTATTTGTGTTAATGATTTTTGTATTTTTAAAGTCGTAGCTATGTTTTCTGCTAACGACAATCAAGATATAAATTTATGATCTTGATGTATAACGGCTAGATCAACTGGCAATTTTGATAAATTTTGCCAAAAGAATTCCCAGCCATAGCTGATATTGAGTCAGCCATCTGTTGTTGACTTGATAATTGAATTCACAGGAATATTTGGGATATATTAACAACCATGACATTCTTTTCGATTTATGATTGTTAGCTTTATTCCTTATTCCTATGGTATCAACTCAAATCATAACGTTTTTTTACTTATATGGATATTCCAGGTTAGATTCAGTTAACCCGTATCAAATTGTTGCTACGGCTCAACTCAATATAACTGATAATCGGCAATGTTACCTCGTCGAATAGACTTTTTTGAACTTTCAATTAGGTATTTTTTTAGGTATCTTTATCTATGGAATCCACTGAATCAAGTTTGATTCTTTGACAATTTTTTTGTCTTATTTAAGTATTATTTGATATAGACACCTGGTTAACTGACGCTCCCTACACTCACACTTTTAGTTTTTCAACTATATGGCGACTGATCATCAGGTTTACGTCCAGTCCGACTGGCATTAATTAGATTACCGAAGTTATCTATCTATTTCAGCTAGACTTGGTAAATCAATTATTTGATTAGTTTTTCACCTGTAAGGTTAATACTAATTTTTTTGCTAAATTCAAACTCTCAAAAATTTTTGCTTGAGCGATTAAATTTAATTAACTCTATTGTTAACTGTTTTTTTTCAGAAGTCAATACCCTTGATCATTTTTTTTACAAAAAAGTAGAATTTTTTTTTCTTGCTCTCCTCCTAATTGAGGATTTTAATAAAATTTTTCTTGATTGAGGTATTTATTTGTTTTATTGAAATCCTTGTGTGACAAGAGCTATCAGCTTTACTTAGAAATTTATCATGATCGAGTTAAGAAAAAAATAGGCAAAATAAAAAAGTAAAGAAATTTTCCCATGGAGAAAATTGGATCCTATATATAGGTATATGAAAATACGGAAAGGAAAATAAAAGGACCAATTTTTTTGTTTGAGACAAGATGATCAGATTAGTCAGCTAGGTAATATCTGGGAGGAGGAATCTTGAGAATTTTTCATGCTCTCTTTTAACCAGTAATGTCTAAAAGTCTTGTTATATCTACATATTGTCATAAATAAGATGGAGCGATAACAGGGTAGAAAAATAATTACTGTTAAGTATTCTTAATATATGGGGTAGGGTAACTGATCTAATTTTTGGCTGGCTAGTTAATATGACTATTTAATGATCTGAAAAATTTATCAGTTTGCTTTTTGGCAAAATTTAGTATTATTACTCTCTTGAGTGATCGCCCGTGGCAGAAACATTAGTATTTTATATATATTCTAATTAGTTAGATAAATTATGTATATAGATGAAAGTAATCGATCTACAGGGGAAGGCTTGCTAAATATTGATAGTATTGGCGATAGTCATTGATATAACTAGTCTTAATCAGCGATCGCATAGTAATCGGCTATTAATAATGATCAGAGGGTTAAATTTGCTAATTGATTTACCTATCAAAAAATATTACTAGATTGATCGATCTTAATTGAGTGGACAAAAAAGTAGGGAAGCAGTTAAATACTCCCCGTACAATTATTTACAGTGGTAAAGATATATTAAAAAGTCATTTAACAGGTCAAATAGGCAGACCATTGCCGAATCATTTTTTCATTAATACCAGAACCTGCTTCTGTTAATTGATCAAGGGAACTGATTTTACCACCTAATTGTTTTCTGTATTTCAGAATAGCTGTTGCTCGACCCGCCGCCAACTGAGGAATTTTTTCTTTAGTCAGTTCTTGAGAAGTTTTCACTTCATTAATATTAATTCTTGCTGATAGTCCATTTTTAGTTACCGCCGGTTTTTCCCTCACCTCTAATAGCGGGTCACTAATTTTGCTGGGAGTTGCTACCGGCGGAGTAGATGGGGAGTGCGATCGCAATTGTGCTTGGATTTCTTCCCTCTGTTGTCGTAACTGATTATTTAAAGTAGTTTCCCAGGCATACTGTATTTTTTGTAGAGCTAGTTGTAAATCCTGTTGATTTTGCCTTAATTGATTTTGGATGACTTGGTGGTAGTTACTAAATTTAGCGTCTAGTTTAGCATCTAATTGGGACTGAAAATGAGTATAATCTGTTACTGATAAATTCTTACTATTACTTGATAAATGCTCAGATTGTTCAGATTGAGGAGAAGTATTTGCCAGAGTATTGGTGGCAGTCTCAATATGATTAGTAGGGGAATGAGCTGATTGTAAAACTTTCACTTGTTGTTTCACTAAATCTTCTTCATCTGGAGAAACAACAAAAGCATTCACCATTTCTCCCTTTCTTAAATCTTTAGCTTTTGCTCGCAGTGCCGCATAGTATTCTAAATGTCCATCAATTAATTGATAATTTTCTAAACCAACCCGTTTTAAGATTAAAGGTTTAACTAGTCCCCCTGTTGTTAAAATAGCATCTGCCAGACTTTCTATCATTGATTCTGATAAATTCTGCATGATTTCACCTGCTTGAATATCTTTCACATCTACCATGAAAAACCTAATCATATTCTTATAGTCCAATTTTACTTATAATTTCTTGAGCCAAATTTTCAAATTCTTCCGCAGCGACATTAGCACTAGGAGTTTTTTCAGCATAACTAAATATTGATTCTGGCTGAGGAATAATCCGATCATCCTCTTCTACAGATTGATTTAAACATTGGGAGAGGGCAGACCGATCATAAATAGTAGTATCCATTAATGGTAATTGATAATGATCAGGGATCACCCTCTTTTGTTTCGGGAAAGTATGTTTTAAAAACATTGAGTTTGTCGAAATTTTAGAAGGTAATACCCCTAAGATTTTGATCGGTGATTGGCCACGAATTAGTTTGTTTTCATCAATTTGTTTAATAAATTTCTTCACACTAGCTAAACCTTGGTTAGAAAATGGTTTCAGGTCTGAAGGAATCAATAAATAATTCGCTGCAGTCAAGGCCACTTCTGCATATATATCTAATGATGGAGGGGTATCAATAATTGTGATGTCATATTGATCAGTCACAAGCTCTAATTTATTAATCAGACGAAAACGACTAGGAGAATTAGGTACTAAGTTGTATTGTTTTTCAATTAGGGTAATGTGGGAAGGAATGACATCTATTTCCGGCGTATTGAATTGACATGATTTTCTAACTACATCAGGTATGAAATTTAATTCACCCGATTCTAATAAATGATAAACATTATTGTCCCGTAAATAATCCTCTTCTTCAAACTGAAATTTGATTAAACCGACAGCAAAGGTAGAATTGGCCTGAGCATCTATATCGATTAATAAAACTTTTTTGCCTAAGTTGGCTAACCCGGCTGCCAAATTAATAGCAGTGGTAGTTTTACCAACTCCCCCTTTATGGTGATAAATAGCGATCGTCTTCATGATTTTTTCTGGTAGTGGCTCGCAAGGATCAATTTGATTAAGTTGATGAATAATATTATCGGATGATTGATCTATGACTGTATTCTCATTCCAGCATACGCTATTTTCTTGATCAATTGCTTCGGCTGGTTGATTGCTGAGAGGTGACGACTGATCATCTGACTTTGCTTCCTCCGGTGGCGGGGCGATCGCACCTATTATTTCCCCATTGTCTAAACTAACCTCGGTAGGTATGGGGGAAATATCAACCAATGGCAGAGAATCATCAGATAAATCTAACTCATTTAATTTTGCCAAACTTGACCGACTGATTAACTGATAAATTTCCGGGAAAGCATCCTCTAATTCTTCTCCCAAACAACTAAATAATAAAGTTAATTTGGGATAATCATTTTGATAAATGCGAATTTCATGGCCATTAGTCAATAAACCATAACAAGCATTTAATTTAGTTAAATATTGACGCAATCGGCGCAAGTGTCGATCTAATTTTTGTTGAGGGTGTTTCGCCTCCATAATCAAACTAAAATTATGCTGACTTGCAGTTTGCTGGGGAGCCACCATAATATGAGGCTTACAGGTAAAGGATAAAAAATCGAGGCGAATGTTACCCACTTTTAATTCCTGACACCAAGTATCAGGAGTGTATCCCAGTTTTGGTAGAAGGTAACTAACTATTAACTTGCTTTCTACTTCCCTTTCATTCCGACAACTATGCGGATCAAAAATGTAACTCGTAGGATTACCCTCTTTTCTTACAAGAATATTTAATTAATATTAGATCATATTAATCATAATAGTTAATTATATAGCAATCCTCAAATAAGTTGCGGTAAAAATATTAGGAGTGGGAGCATCTCGCCCCCGCAAAGTATTTGACTATAAATAATTTTGACTATAGATAACAAAAAACCCGGTGTTTAATACCAGGTTTTCATCAGAATACAATTTTCCTAGATTGATAAATTCGGTTTTATAAAATTAGGCAGCCCGATTATTCGCAGCCTGTCTTTTCTCAAACTCAGGAATAGAGAGATAAACTTTTTCAGGATCATATAGATGACAATGATCGGTAATCTGCTTCATCAAATCCCAAGAAAACTTAGTTTCATAAAGATAACTACCCCAATTTTCCTTTAAGCTGGCATGAGCTAACCGCAAATTATAGGAAGGAATAGAATCGCTTAAATGATGGGGAATATGTACATTAATATCATGACAGAGATATTCTACCCAAGCCGGATAATCACAATGGACTGTACCTGATAACTGAGCTAAAGCCTCATGCCACTCTTCTGCTGGCTGGAAAGCAATATCAGGCGTGGTGTGATGCACAATAGTAAAAGTACTCATCCAGAAATGATAGACGAACCAAGGCATTAACCAAAATTTGACAAATCCCTCAATACCTGTGGTGGCAATTAATATAGGGAAACCAATAGAGGCAGCCACAATCACAAATAAAGCGGAAAATTTTACCTTTGCTTGATCTTTTCCCTCAAACTTACGCCAGTCAAAATGCACTACCGCCCAATGGCCAATAGATCCAACCCACCAAAAACGACCTCGAATAATACGATAAAGTTTTTTGAGGATCGGACTGGAATTAGCATATTCTTCTTGGGTTAAAGGTGTCCAAGCCGTATCAAGTGCTAGGTTATTAGTGTAACGATGGTGTGTATCATGTCCCAGCCTCCAGCCATGAAAAGGATAGATCAGCGGTAAAAAAGTCAGATGACCAACTAAATCATTTACCCATTTCCGTTTGGCAAAAGAACGATGTCCGCAATCGTGGCCAATAACAAAAAAACCTGTTAAAGCGGTACCCGTAAATACCCACAAAACAGGTAATAAATACCAAGGAGCAATACTTAATCCCCAATAACCGACAGCCACTAATAGCACGTTAATCACAACGGTAGTCCAGGCTTTACGCTTATCCTGTAAAAAAACTTCCTTTGGTAAAGTTTTCAGAATATGTTTTAAACGTAAATCTTGATCTGTTTGGGAAGCCGGCTGTTGAGGTGAAGATTGGTCAATCAATACGGTCATAAATTTACTAAATTTTTTAGTTGTCTTGTGAACAAGGGTTTGACAATTGCTGCTTGATTGTCCGTAGATCGGCAGTATTCTGAACCTATGTCATAATAACAGACTATTTTTTCCACAGGTTGTCTTAAATGAAAGATTAGTTAGTTTGATCATTTTTATTGACACCATAATAGGGAAAAAGTATGTAATAGATCTATGTTGCAGAAAGATTACTATCTATGCGAACCAAACAATATGCAAGAACTTTAGCCAAATTACATCCTGTTATGCCGATTATCTAGTTTGATCACGGTTTGATCAAAAATTAAATTAAAATCAGTCTTCAGACAAATTTTAGCAATCGTTCTCAGAACCCTAAGTATTTATACCACAATTTTCCTGATCAATAAAAATCAGGGGCAATTTAATTACCCCTGATTTTTACTATTTATTTTTTTATATTGTGATTAATTATGACTGAATATTATGAGCTGAACATTTTAAAGAATGATCAACCACAATTTCAGTAATGAAAATTTAGTTTTGGTTACGACGGGATTGTAATTGTAATAACAGGGTTTCTACTTCTGCATCTAAAGTGCAAAAATTTACCTGTTGATGGGTAGAATACACGGACTTCATTAACTGCAAAGTGCGAGTTGCACCTGTATTGGTAACTGTATTTTCTCCCGGCATCCGGGAAACTTGAGAGGATTTGGACAATAGTTGACTGGCCATCTTTACCTTTTTGTTAAAAATACTTATTTTATTAAGATGACAGGGATATTAAGATATATTACGAAAATACACAATACTTATTGTTAAATTTTTCTTGCTCGTATCTCAATATTGATTTTGTCAAGATTAATTCTTGATTGATTAATGGATAACAGAGTCATTAATGGTAAAATTCAGAACTGTCCAAAATTTTTGACAGTTAATCTTTAATCCTATTCAGTCTAAAATACTGGTCCCAAATATTTCTTTCAGATAGTTTCAGATAGTCCAAAATAGTCCAAATTTTAAAATATCAAGTCACATGACCTTAACCCGCTCGGAAAATACAAGTAAATTTCAAGGTTGGCCTGGTTTAATAGAGGCTTATCGGCAATACCTCCCGGTCACAGCAGACACCCCGATCATCACTTTGCATGAGGGAAAAACTCCACTGATTCCTGTGCCGGCGATCGCCGACTTGATTGGCAGGCAAGTTAAGGTTTATGTGAAATATGATGGCCTCAATCCGACTGGTAGTTTTAAGGATCGGGGCATGACTATGGCGATTTCTAAGGCGAAGGAAGCTGGGGCCGAGGCGGTGGTTTGTGCTAGTACTGGTAATACTTCGGCTTCAGCGGCTGCCTACGCTAAACGGGGCGGTATGAAAGCCTTTGTTTTGATTCCTGATGGTTATGTGGCCCTTGGTAAATTAGCTCAGGCCCTATTGTATGGGGCGGAAGTATTGGCTATTCAGGGCAATTTTGACCGTGCTTTGACAATTGTACGGGAAGTAGCGGACAAATATCCCATTACTTTAGTTAATTCTGTCAATCCCTATCGGATTGAGGGACAAAAAACCGCAGCCTTTGAGGTGGTAGAGGATTTAGGTTTTGCTCCCGATTGGTTATGTGTACCCGTCGGTAATGCCGGGAATATTACGGCCTATTGGATGGGCTTTAATGAATATTGTCAGGAAGGACGGTGCGATCATTTACCCCGCATGATGGGTTTTCAGGCGGCTGGTTCGGCTCCCCTCGTATTAGGTCATCCTGTAGAAAATCCCGATACAATTGCCAGTGCTATTAGGATTGGTAATCCAGCTAGTTGGCAAAAAGCTCTGGCGGTAAGAGAGGCTAGTGGTGGTGCATTTAATATGGTGACGGATGAGGAAATATTACACGCCTATCAATTATTAGCGAGTGAGGAAGGGGTATTCTGTGAACCGGCTAGTGCTTCTTCTGTGGCAGGCTTATTGAAATGTAAGGATGATGTCCCGACGGGGGCGACAATAGTTTGTGTATTAACTGGTAATGGTTTGAAAGATCCAGATATAGCTATTAAAGCTAGTGATACCCGCCTGAAGCAGGGGATTGCCCCAGAAGTTGACGTGGTAGCAAAGGTCATGGGTTTTTAAGAATTTATTTGAACACTGGCAATCCAGGCAAAATATCAATAATTGAATACTCGTAATTTTTCAGCTACTCAAGTACAAATAAATATCTCAAGAACAAATAGTAGGGGCAATTCATGAATTGCCCCTACTGTATTATGGGCAAAACCGCTATAATCGGAAAAATTTTGCCAATGATTTTTATCGCATTCTTGGGGGATTTTTGCTAACTGCACCATAATTAGGTGAAAATTAATCATCTCAAAATACATATAGCAATCCTCAATCAGTTGTGATAAATCTTGCGAGAGGGAGCGGCTCCCTCTCTCTATCTCAACTCTATAGCGAGCGGGACGCTCGCAGTCCTTTTGATCATAATTGAATTATTGCGATTCAAATAGGATTGCTATATCTAAAATAAAACAACAATATTATTAGGAGAATTTATGCAGGTTTGTGTGATCGGAACTGGTTATGTGGGTTTAGTAACCGGCGTTTGTTTGGCTCATACGGGTCATCATGTTATCTGTATTGATAATAATGAAGAAAAAGTGAAAATGATGAAAGCTGGGCAATCGCCTATTTATGAACCTGGTTTAGCAGAATTGATGCAATCAACGACTAAGGCTGGTCTATTAGAATTTAGTTCTGATTTGGGTTATGGGGTAGAACATGGTGATATTTTATTCATCGCAGTGGGAACGCCACCTTTACCGACGGGAGAAAGTGATACCCGTTATGTGGAAGCCGTAGCCAGAGGAATAGGGGCTCACTTAAATCAAGGTTATAAAGTGATCGTTAATAAATCAACCGTACCAATTGGTTCTGGTGATTGGGTACGGCGAATTGTGTTGGATGGGGTAGATGAACGGAAAAAAGAGGGCGGTACTGATATTGCAGCGGAATTTGATATAGTTAGCAACCCGGAATTTTTGCGGGAAGGTTCGGCTATTTATGATACTTTTAATCCTGATCGGATTGTTTTAGGTGGTAATAATCCCAAGGCTTTAAAATTGATGCAGGAGTTATATACTCCTATTGTGGAACGGCGATTTGCTGAGAATAAGTCGGCTTCCCCAGTAGATGTAGTAACTACAGATTTAAGTTCGGCTGAAATGATTAAGTATGCAGCTAATTCTTTTCTGGCCACAAAAATTAGTTTTATTAATGAAATTGCGAATATTTGTGATCGGGTGGGGGCTGATGTTACCCAGGTGGCGAGAGGGATTGGTTTAGATTCCCGGATTGGTAGTAAGTTTTTAAATGCCGGGATTGGTTGGGGCGGTTCTTGTTTTCCTAAAGATGTTTCAGCTTTGGTACATACGGCAGATGATTATAATTATGATGCCAAATTATTGAAGGCGACTATTGAAGTGAATACTCATCAACGCCTAATAGCAGTGGAAAAATTGCAACAGGTTTTGAAAATTTTGAAAGGAAAAACTATTGGTTTATTAGGTTTGACGTTTAAACCAGATACCGATGATTTACGGGATGCTCCGGCTCTGAATATTATTGATAACTTGAACCGTTTAGGGGCAAAGGTGAAGGCTTATGATCCAATTATTTCCCAAAGTGGAATGCGCCATGGTTTATCAGGGGTATTAGTGGAAACTGATCCCGAACGTTTAGCGGATGGTTGTGATGCTTTGGTTTTAATTACCGAGTGGGAACAGTTCCAGAAATTACAATACGAGAAAATGGCAAAATTAATGACTAATCCTGTGTTTATTGATGGTCGTAATTATTGCGATCGCTCCCTATTAGAATCGGCTGGTTTCCAATATGTCGGTATTGGTCGTTAGATTAATTAACTAAATGATTATCTATAAGCACCATGGTTGAAGATCAATGCCATGGTGTTTGACATTTCTATTTGTTTCATGTCAATACTTTGCCACATTCTCTAATCTTGAAGGAACATTAACTAATGACAATTATGGGTTTTGATCCTGGTCGGGATAAATGTGGAGTAGCGATTATGAATAGTCAGGCAGAGGTATTATATAGCCAGGTGATCTGTAGTGATCAAGTTGAAAATTTAGTTCTCCAACTATTTAGCCAATTTGCTTGTCAAGTATTAGTGATGGGTAATCAGACGACATCCCAACTATGGCAACGTCAATTACAAATTATTTTACCTTCTGTACCAATTATTTTATTAGATGAACGCTATACGACTGCTCAAGCCCGCCAGCGGTATTGGCAAATCTATCCAGCTCAAGGTTTTACTAAATTAATTCCTTTAGGGATGCGATCGCCCCCTCGACCAGTGGATGATATTGTGGCAATTATTTTAATTGAAAAATATTTACAGGCTGGCAATAAAATTTATTAGATTTTGGTGAAAAGGGCAGTTAGCTCTATTTTCTGAAAACCATTACAATTAGATATTTTGAGACACATTTATGTCTGATCAAGACCCAATCAAATCTCCTGATTCTTGGCAAAGGATTGACAGTTTTACTGAACTACGAAATCCTTGGTTAACTCTTTTTGGTGAACATTGGCAAGATGAGCGGGGGCAAATATTAGATTATTGGCGAGTAGAAAAGGCTGACTCAGCGATCGCCCTGACTATTTATCAGGATCAATTTATTTTACCAGTTCCCATGTATCGGCCAGGTATTGATGCGATCACCTTAGATTTTCCTGGCGGGCGGGTATTACCAGGACAAACACCATGTCAGGCAATCAGGCAAATTTTACAAAGAGAATTAAAAATTACGGACAATAGTATTGCTACAATCACCCCTTTAAATCAGTCAGGCTGGGCGATTAATAGTGCATTTTCTAATCAAAAATTATATGGTTTTGTCGCAGTATTAGATCCTAATAGTGCAATTCCTTTAAGAGAAATGGGGGCTGTTTATCCCCATAATTCTGCTGGTATTAAACAATTATTAGACCAATTAATTTGTTTACAGTGTCGGACAATTTTATTAGAATACCAATCTCAATTTTTTTAATATTCTGGAAAGTATTGCTAGATATGATTAGATATGATTGACAAAATATCAGTTGTTGATAAATTAGCCGGTAAAATATGGGTGGCAATTGCCTCGATAAGTTGATCAAATTCCTTGGCTATAGAAGTATTTGCCAATTGTAAATTATCAGATTTTAGAATAATAATTGGCGGTTTCACTAAGAGATTTTGTAAGCTGGCTAAATGAGCGATCGCTTCATGAGAAATAGCATCATGTAAATAAATTAATAATAAATCAACTCCCTGATATTGTAATTTTTCTAAAATATCAGGCCAAATATTACTAACTAAACTGGCATAACCAGCATTTTGCAAATGTTTTACTATTTTGATGAGATCAATTTGATCATCACTTTTCACTTCTGCCAAATCCGTCAGCAAAATCTGTGGCGATCGCTTACCGATGCCTGTGGCGACAGAAATTACCTGCCATAAAGCCAAAGCTAAACTGGCAGTATTAGCATCCTCTGGTAAATCTAATTTTTTCCCGTCTGGACCAAAAACTAAACAGGGATAAACCATTAAATTTGCAAATTGGTTCGCTATTTGGGTGGTTTTTATATCCAAAGTGACTATGGGTAATTTTGCCAAATCAGCATATTCAGATAATTCCCTTAAAAATTGAGCTGGATCGACTTCCCCATAACTAGGCTCTAATAAAATTACTTGGGGTTGCCAAATCCGAGCTAAGGTGGCAGCTTTTTCTAAATCATCTACCTCAATCAAACGATAATGGTATAAATCATTTTGGCCATGATCATTAAATAATTCATGCACAGGAGAAGATCGCCAATTTTCACTAGTAGGAAGAATTTGCAGAATAGTTAGCTGTTTACTCTGCTGTTTGCTTTGCTGTTTACTTTGAGGTATTAAAGGTTTCGTAATTAATTGTAATAATATTTTTTGTAAGGTCTCGTTCTGTACCGGCAAACTTAAAAAACCATCGGCTGTTTTAATTGCCCGCTCTTTTTCCACCCTAGTAGTCGTCATGACCACTGGTATTTCTGATAAGTCAGGATCATTTTTTAATAACGTGAGGACATCCCAGCCAGATAAATTGGGCAAAAAAGGATTGAGGAATATTAAACGGGGATGTAAATACCGGGCTTTTTCAATCGCTTCTGTACCCGTTCTAGCTATTACTACCAAATAATCTAAACTTTTTAACTGTTCAGTTAAATCAGTAATAAAATTGGGAGCCGTTTCCACCACTAATATGAGACGACTAGTTTGATAATTAACAAAAGTATTAGATTGGTTGCCGACCGGCGGTAAATTTAAGTGAGGATAATTTTTTAGCAGGGAAGCAGACGAGCCAGCTAAGGGCGGTAATAATAAGGTAAATTCGCTACCTTTCCCCTCTTGCGAAATAAATGTGACATCTCCCCCATGTAAACGGGCTAATCTTTGAGTTAATACTAAACCTAAACCTGTACCGGGAAATTGACGGGTCAGTTGTTCTTCTAGTTGTTGAAATTTTTGAAAAATTAAATGTTGTTTCTCCACGGGAATACCGATCCCTGTATCACTTACAGTAAAAGCAATCCAGTTATCCCATTTTTGTATTTGTAATTTGATTTTTCCCCCTAATCTGGTGAATTTATCGGCATTACTCAGCAGATGAAAAAGCATTTGTTGTAAGCGTTGGGGATCAGCTATTAAGGTATCTAAACTCGGATCAATATCGAGGGTAAATTGTGTCACTAAATCTGTTTCTACATCGGTTAATGTGGTGTAATTTTCACTAGAATTAATATTTTGCGGAGAGCTTTCTAGGGAATTTTTCTCGATTTTAGGAATAGTTTGATTAGATGGCATAGAATTATGACTAATCATATTTCTATTAACAGCAAACTTCTGATCACTCTTCTGTCTTAATACTTCTTGCCAAGCCCGATCACTAATTATTCTAATTTGCACTGGCTGTAAATTTAATTGCATTTGCCCCGTTTCCATGCGAGTCAAATCCAAAATATCATTGACAATTGCCATGAGATGACGGCCGCTATCATTAATTAATTGTGCATAACGAATTTGCCGATCATTTAATTTGCCTAAAGTTTGATCTTTTAACAGACTGGACAAACCTAATACGGCAGTTAAGGGGGTTTTTAATTCATGACTAACACAGGATAAAAATTCATCTTTTAAGCGATTTAATTGAATTAAATCCGCATTTTTAGCGGCTAATTCTTTGGCGACTAAATGTTGTTCGGTAATATCCTGAGCAAATACTAAAATATAATTGCCATGGTCGTCAGAATGATCATGATTAGTGATATTTGCTGTTTGCCGATGGAGCGGCCATGTAATTGCTTGGCGGGCAAATTGCCAGATTTTTTCTGTACCATTCAGCAGGGGACAAATACAAATATAGGTATTCGGTTGATTGCCAATTTGACATTGATGAAAATCAGGATTTTTTGCTGTCGGCTGTTTTGTCTGTATCGCTAAATCTTTGGTTTTACTAGAATTTTGATCAGTCTCTGCGGTTTCCAAACAAGCTAAGTCAATAAACTCTTCTACTAAAGCTAGATCCTCTCCTAATTGCGATCGCCAGGCCTGATTTTGCTGAATCATCTGCCCCGTCGCATTTTGTAACATGAGGGGAATTGGTAATTGATCTAGTATTTCTAATATTTCGATCAGATCATTTGTCCCATGATTAGTAGGTTCTGCCACTGATAAAGACGGCTGATTACTTTGCAGAAGAAACTTTAACAAACTCAAACTATCCAATAAACCGACAAATTTATTATGTTGATCCACTAAGACAATCGGTGCTGTCAATAGATGTTTAGTTGATAATTTTTCTCGTTGCATCTGACTAATTAATTCACCAATCGTCAACGTAATAGGCCAAATATGCCATGGCTCGATTAAATGACAGGACAAAAAATCACTAAAAGCTGGTTGTCCAGTTTGTCCATCAAAGGGCAGGCAAGAATCCGATAGGGCGATCGCCGACCAATTGCAGAGATCGGGAAATAAATCTAGTAAATGCAATAACCCGACTGGATATTCATGACCATCTAATACAACTAAATAATCTTGATCACCTAACTGTAATTTTTCTGCTGGTATCTTTGCCAAAAGAATACGTTGAAAGCCCTCCCATGTTTCACTCATAGGACAAGTTGTGACAGAACGCACAAATTTCTCTAAAGTTATAGTGGGTACTGACATATCGTTTCCCCCATGACGATTATTGAGACAATGACTAATTAGCAAATCTTAGTCCTAAATTTTTGGATGGCATAAATTAGGTATAAATTAACTGACCAAATTATTTGCAGAATAATTATTCTGCTTTCTCTATGTAATAGATTAGTTCTCTTCTGAGAAATCAGACCTAGAAAAAATGTTAAATTTGACTAACTCTTACAGGTCAAGACATGGCACAGGATTTAGATTTTCTTAATAACTCTTTAGCCTAGGTATAAATCTGAATTTATCAAGAATGGTCAAATTTCCGAATAAATCTAAATGATTGTCAGCCAGTTGTATCGATCAAGTTTTATTAATTAAATAGTATTAAATAGCACAATTAAAAATTAGGTGTAGCAAGTTTCAGATAAATTAAAAAAATATTCTGACTGCCCAAATTCATCACAGTGAAAATAAGATTTTTATAGATCAATAGAAAATAAGATTGAGAAAAAATTTGTTAAAAATAGTTTATCTATCTGAAAAAAAACCTAATTATTCTAGTATCCGGGTAAAATCAATGCTAGAATCACTTGAGATTAACCATAGTTGCAGTATGCTTCCATCTAAAATATATGTCCTACCCTATTAGGCGAAATTCAGGTACATAATTTAACGATAACCAAATTTAATAATTATTAACCAACCCTAAAGAACTTTGCGTCCACAACTTGCAGTCTGTATATTTTTACGTGATGATCGGTTTACTTCATCAGTGTCCCCACTGCTGGAGAATGATCGCTATGTCATCACCCTGACTAATTCTGCCCAAGAATTACATGAATTGATTTTAGAAAATGGCAATGTTGATTGTCTAGTATTACAGGAATACCCAGAATTAAGGACAGTCACTCAACATTTACGGGATATAGGTATAGTGCTACCAGCGGTTATAATTACTAGTGGGGAGCCAGAAGGGGAAAATGAAACAGTCTTACTGACAGAAATAAACCAGAAGGGGAATTATAAGCCTAAATCATATTTCTTCTATCACCGGGCAGAAATTCACTTACCGGCATCAAATTTTGATGATATTGGTCAAGGCATAGACAAGGCCATTAGTCAGTATTTAAATCTATCCTCCAACGATCATCGTTTATTAAATAGCGAACCTGGGAGCATGGAAAAAGAACCACTCAAAACCTTTAATCGGCAACAGGGAAGCCTAGCAGAAAAGTTACGGGAAAGGCTGGGCTATTTAGGTGTGTATTATAAAAGAAATCCCCAGATTTTTTTACGTAATATGTCCCCAGGGGAAAGACAAAAATTTATGGAGCAACTGCGAGCAAAATATCGCCAGATTGTGCTCAATTATTTCGATCAAGAAAGTACCTTAAATAATCAAATAGATGAATTTGTCAATCTAACATTTTTTGCCGATGTACCAGTGACTCAAATCGTCGAAATGCACATGGAATTAATGGAAGAGTTTTCTAAACAATTACAATTAGAAGGACGCAGTGAAGAAATATTATTAGATTATCGTTTAACTCTAATAGATACCCTGGCTCACCTGTGTGAAATGTATCGTCGTTCTATTCCTAGAGAATCCTAATGAAATAATTGAATATATCTTAGTTTCAGCCGATGTAATCCTATTAATAATTCATCTATTTACCTTGAGTAAATCTTTAATTAAAATTGAATTTTAACAAATATTTATTCAGTCGTGTTTCAGAAAAATAACATTTATATAATTGACATAATTGACGCAACCTTTAAGAGATTAAAATTATGACTCCCCTAAAAAAAACTTATGTGCTGAAATTGTATGTAGCGGGAAATACCCCTAATTCAGTGCGTGCATTAACAATTTTAAAAAATATTTTAGAGCAAGAATTTAAGGGCGTTTACGCTCTGAAGGTAATTGATGTTTTGAAAAATCCTCAATTAGCAGAAGAAGATAAAATTTTAGCGACACCCACCTTAGCAAAAATATTACCACCACCTGTGAGAAAAATTATTGGGGACCTATCTGACCGAGAAAAAGTATTAATTGGTTTAGATTTACTTTATGAGGAATTAAGTGAAGGAGAAGCCAGATAGTATCATGAATTACTATAATGGATTGGATTTTGGTATAATTTAGCTCTTTATAGTATCATGAATTACTATAATAGATTGGATTTTGGTATGATTTAGCTCTTTATTTCTACTTGCAATAAAACTCTTAAATAATCATCATGATTTAATTAAATTAAAAATTAACAAAATAAAAAATAAAACAGGATGTATTTTGCTTTAGAATATTCCTGGTTTAAGCAAACTAGTTTAACCAAATAATAAAATCAACTTTTACCTATCAAAACAATTTTAAATAACTTCTTATCTATAGTTTATGAGCGATCAAAATGAGCCGGTAAATGAGCAAAAACCCGCTACTTTAGGGGTACAGAAGATCAGAACCATGATTGAGGGTTTTGATGATATTAGTCATGGTGGTATGCCGATTGGGCGAACAACCTTAGTTAGTGGTACTTCTGGTACAGGGAAAACCCTATTTGCTGTGCAGTTTCTTTACAATGGTATTACCTATTTTGATGAACCAGGAGTGTTTGTCACCTTTGAGGAATCCCCGACGGATATTATCAAAAATGCTTATAGTTTTGGCTGGGATTTACAGAGTTTAATAGATAAAGGTAAATTATTTATTTTAGATGCTTCTCCCGATCCAGAAGGGCAGGATATTGTTGGTAATTTTGATTTATCGGCTTTGATTGAACGGATCCAATATGCCATCAGGAAATATAAGGCAAGACGGGTTTCCATTGATTCCGTTACGGCAGTATTTCAACAATATGATGCGGCCTCGGTGGTGCGACGGGAAATATTCCGATTGGTAGCCCGTTTAAAACAGGTGGGGGCAACTACTATTATGACGACGGAACGGGTAGAGGAATATGGCCCAGTCGCCCGTTTTGGTGTGGAAGAATTTGTCTCGGATAATGTGGTGATCGTCCGTAATGTTTTGGAAGGGGAAAGGCGACGACGTACTTTGGAAATTCTCAAATTGAGGGGAACCACCCACATGAAAGGGGAATATCCTTTTACGATTACAGACGATGGTATTAATATCTTCCCCTTGGGAGCCATGCGTCTCACCCAGCGTTCTTCTAATGTGCGAGTTTCTTCCGGTGATCAAACCCTGGATAAAATGTGTGGCGGTGGTTTCTTCAAAGATTCGATTATTTTGGCAACGGGGGCAACTGGTACAGGCAAAACTTTATTGGTTAGTAAGTTTCTGGAAAATGCTTGTCTCAGTGGCGATCGCGCAATGTTATTTGCCTATGAAGAATCCAGAGCACAATTATTCAGAAACGCCTATTCTTGGGGAATTGATTTTGAGGAATTAGAACGAAAAGGTTTACTGAGAATACTCTGTAGTTATCCTGAATCAGCAGGTTTAGAAGATCACTTACAAATTATTAAGTCAGAAATTGCCCAATTTAAACCTTCTCGGATTGCCATTGATTCCCTTTCTGCTCTAGCGAGAGGTGTTAGTAATAATGCTTTTCGCCAGTTTGTGATTGGGGTGACAGGCTTTGCTAAACAGGAAGAAATTACCGGATTCTTTACGAATACCACCGATCAATTTATGGGTTCCCATTCCATTACTGATTCCCATATTTCCACGATCACAGACACTATTATTATGTTGCAATACGTGGAAATTAGAGGGGAAATGTCGAGGGCAATTAACGTCTTTAAAATGCGTGGTTCTTCCCATGACAAGGGTATTAGGGAATATACGATTACGTCGCAGGGACCAGAAATTAGGGATTCCTTCCGAAGTTATGAACGGATTATTAGTGGTTCTCCCTCACGAGTTAGTTTTAATGAGAAAAGTGAATTGGCCCGTATTCTGCAAGGGGTGAAGGGGAAAAAAGAGGATGAAGTAGAGGAAGGTGAAGACATATAACTGTTTTATCAAAATTCTCTAAAAATCCTAATATTTCGTAAAATTTCACCCTTGCCGTAGGGGCAATTCATGAATTGCCCCTACTATTTTCAGGCATAAATCAAAAAAAGGACAATTCCCAAATAGAATTGTCCTTCTTTATTAACTTAATACGAGCGTGGAGGGAGTCGAACCCCCGACCCACAGAACCGGAATCTGTTGCTCTATCCTCTGAGCTACACGCCCTTACAGACCTCAACTAAAATAACATTTTTTTGCCAAGTATGCAAGCAAATTTTATGGCAAAATGGGAGGTTGACTCTATATCAATTAGTGCATTGATTACTGGTTAATTTATCGCCAGTTTACATATATTTATTGTCTATTGCGATACAAGACGTTTGACTTGTTTTAGCAGACATTTTGAAATTAATAATTCAACCAAAAAACGATGGAAAGCAATCAAGCCCAATTACAGCAAAAATTAACCAGTTTATTAAATACCTATCCTAATTTAGGTATGCGTTTATCCTTAGCAGCCAAGGAATTACAAAATGCTGGTGTGCCTTTACAGGAAAGTTTATTAGCAGAATTAACTAATTATCAAAAAGATTTTAATACTCTGAAAACTCAGGTTTTAGAATTAGCAAAAACTCAAGAAATTCCCACTAAAATTCTAATTTCCCTAAAGGATATAGAAAATACATTTAGTCATATTGCCTCTAGTAATCAATCAGCTAATAATGATTCTGAACAGGCGATCGCCCTATTAAATCGGGTATTATCTCTCAGCCATAAAGAAGACAATAATTTTGCTCCCTTACAAAGTGTCAAAGCAAAAGCTCAAGAATTATTAAAAGCTGTCAGTCAGGCCGGTAAAAATCATCCCGATATAAAAAGTTTGATGACTGGTTCCCATCCGGTGGCTGCTGTATTAAAAATGGTGGAAGAACAGGAAAAATTAGGCGATGAACAATGGTTAGCCTTAGAAGAAAAGGTGACAACAGCCTTTGATAAAAAATTAGTATTAGCGATTAATCGCAGTAAATTAATCCTGACAAAATCTGTACAGCCCCAACAGTCAGCTAACCAGCCAGTACAGTTACCAGGTTTAGAAGAATTAGCCAAACCTCTTGTCGTACCTGCGATCAAAGTACCAGCTACCGCCGGTATTAATCCTCCTGTTAATCCTAATATTAATACTCCAGGCAATCTGCAATTACCCCAAATCAAAGTGCCAGCTACTGCTCCTGTCGCTAATCCCGCCGCTAATAATGACATCATGATTTTAGAGGAGCCAATACCAGGGAAAAAACGGGATGATATTATTATTGTGCCAGGTATTCAGGTTAATCAAAAACCTTCCCCCACGGTCGTTCCCCCGGTAATTCCTGCTATTGCCGGTAAGACAGGGAATGCTATTGGCCTGAAAGTATTAGTAAGTATTCAGGGTATGGGCGATCGCACCTTTGGAGCGCAAGAATATGCCGGCACAAAGGGACAGGGTTTAAAAATTGAAGGATTCCAAGTGAATATTCATCCGGCTATTCCTGGTTTAAGTTTGCAATATATGGCTCACATTGCCTTTGTAGGTGATACACCTTGGACGAACGAAGGACAGTTAGTAGGAGCGAGGGGACAGGCGAAACAAATAGAAGGTTTTGCCCTCAGAACGGCTGGTCCAGAGGCAGCCAAATATGATGTATTCTATACCGCTCATATTCAGAATATCGGTGACACTCAGGTTTATAGCAATGGTCAGTATTGTGGGACAAAAGGTAAATCCTTGCGAGTAGAAGGGTTAAAAATTTGGCTACAACCTAAAAATTAATTGAGTTAATTTGAGATTAATAAACCCGGTATAATACCGGGTTTATTAATCATAGAAATTTTCTGATATTATTGAGGTAATTTTAATTTATCAAACTTTGACACTCTCACCGTTAAGCCTTCGGCTATAACGGGAGATTCTTGCTTCTTTCAGATTGCCTCTTAACTAGACATCAAGATTACTCTTGATACCCCCGCAAGAACGACTCCACAAGCGTTTTATACTTGGTTTCTACTCCAAGTTACCGTATGCCCTACGGCTAGTATCTAGGTTTTACTTTTCCTTGAAAGTTTTATGTTGACTAGGTTTTTCAGCCAACAACCCCATACTTTCACTATTTAATTTTCTAGGTACTGAGTTTTGTTTTGGCAGCCCACATGACTGGTTACTGTCATGATAATTTTAACACTTATTGCCATTAAGTTGACAATATTTGGCCTATCCGTCAAAAGGATTCGCTATCGCTCAGTTTTTTATTGGCAAAAATTCATCTCGCCGTTAACCTTTCAGGTTTAACGGGAGTCCTCTTTTTGCATTACAGATAGAAAATCTATTATTTTAATTTGTCTCTAATCTCTTTGAATTTATCTCTAATTTTTTCAGAAAAATGACAATACCACAAAGAATTTGCTTAAGTTTTTTATTAGTTATTACAGTAGGAACATTATTTTTAACGTTACCTATTTCCCTCAGTAGTGGTGAATGGGGTAATCCTATTACTGCCCTATTTACAGCCACTTCTGCTGTTTGTGTGACTGGTTTATCAGTAGTTGATGTCGGAAAATTCTATTCCTTTTGGGGTCAGCTTTTTTTAGTGATTTTAGTACAAATTGGCGGTCTTGGTTATATGACTATTTCCACTTTTCTGTTAATTTTATTAAAGAAAAAGTTTCGTCTCAAACAAAAAGTTGCCATGCAACAATCTTGGGATCAAGAACAGTTAGGCAATGTGGTTCCTCTCTTAAAATCTATTTTAGCAATTACCGTCCTTTTTGAATTGACAGGAGTATTCTTGTTAATGTTGGTATTTGTACCAGAAAATGGTTTTTATCAGGGATTATGGTCTGCTATTTTTCATAGTATTAATTCTTTTAATAATGCCGGCTTTGGTCTATATTCAGACAGTTTTATTCGCTATGTACATAATCCTATTATTAATTTTACAGTGATGGGGTTGATTGTATTTGGTGGTTTAGGTTATCAAGTGATTATGGAAATGTATAATTGGATGAGTGATCGCCTGCAAAAAAAGAGAATTTGTCCAGTCTTTTCACTGCATTATAAAGTTGTTACTAGCACTACAATTTTTTTAATTATTATAGGTTTATTAACTTTATTAGTAGCAGAATCTCACAATCCCAATACTATTGCCAATTTTAATTGGGGTGATAAAATTATGACTTCACTTTTCCAATCAATTACCCCTAGAACAGCAGGCTTTAATACAGTTGATATTGGCAAAATGACTAATTCTGGGTTATTAATTTTGATTGCTTTAATGTTTTTAGGGGCAAGTCCTGGCGGTACAGGAGGCGGAATCAAGACTACAACAACCAGAATTTTACTAAATTCTACCAAAGCCGCTTTTCAAGGAAAAGATGAAGTATTATGCTATCAAAGACAAATTCCTACAGGCTTGATTATTAAAGCAATTGGAGCAGTTTTTGGATCGGCGGTTGTCATCGTCATTGCCACTGTCATTATTTCGATGATTGAAAAAATTGATTTGATCAAAATTTTATTTGAAGTGGTCTCCGCTTTTGCCACGGTAGGTCTTTCTACTGGTATTACAGCTAGTTTAAAACTACCTAGTATATTAGTATTAATTGCTACCATGTATATTGGTCGAGTTAGTATATTACTATTTATGGCAGCCGTTTTTGGTGATAGTAAATCTAGCTCTATTCAATACCCGGAAGAAAATTTATTAGTCTAATTTTATTGGTACAATACAATTTACTAACTGAACTAATTTAAATTTAAATAATCAACAAAACTAACACTTTTAAAAATAAAAAAGTAGTTTTGCTAAAGATTTAAGTTAAAAAAATTACTACAATATTAATACAATATTTGTTAATATGAATCTTTCATCTTTAAATATTTTTCGTAGTTTACAAATAGAGACAAAACAATTTGCCGTTATCGGTTTAGGTCGTTTTGGGCGGGCCGTTTGTGAAACCTTACATAATGCTGGTTATGAAGTGATGGCAATTGATCGGCAAGAAAAAAATGTGGATGAGGTAATGAATGATAAAATTGCCTCCCATGCTGCCACTTTAGATTCTATGGATTATGATGCCCTCAAACAAACTAGTATTGAGGAATTTGATACAGTAATTGTGGCAATTGGTAATTTTTTAGCAGAAAGTGTTACTACTACTTTAAATCTGAAAGAATTAGGGGTGAATTTTGTTGTGGCTAAAGCCTCTTCTGAAACTCATAGTAAGTTATTAAAAAAAGTCGGGGCAGATTTAGTTGTATTTCCAGAAAGAGAAATGGGTTGTGAGTTAGCCCGTCGCCTCAGTAAACCAACTATTTTAGAACAGTTAGATATTGATCCAGAACACAGTATTGTACAGTTGAAAGTCCCGAATAAATTTGATGGAAAAACCATTGCCCAATTAGAATTACGTAATAAATATGGTTTTAATATTTTAGCTGTCAGTAGTCGGGATAATCATTTTGAAATTAACCCATCTCCTAATACAGTGTTAAGAAAAGGAACTGATATGATTGTTTTAGGTAATAATAAAGATATTGAGCGTTTACCTAGTTAAAATGTTTTAAATATTTAAGTTTTTATTATGGTAAAAGATCCAAAAAAATCTAAGTATCATAAGTATAATCAACATCCTCAAAAAGTCAATAAAAATACTGCCAGAGGGTTTGCAGTAAAGTCTGATGATAAATTATATAAAGATATTGATCAAGGTGAGGCTCAATCTTATTTAGATCAAGCCTTAATTGCCCATGAACAGGGTAATTTAATAGAAGCGATCGCCCACTATGAAAAAGTATTAAAAGTTGATAAAAATTGTGTAAAAGCCTACAATAATCTGGCTGTAATTTATTGTCAGCAGGGCAATTTTAACCAGGCTATAGAATACTTATTAATAGCGAAAAATTTACAGCCTAATTTACCTGATATTTATCTAAATTTAGGGGTAGCTTATCATAAACAAAATGACTTATTGCTGGCTATGCAAAATTTACAATTAGCCTTACAAATTAATCCTAATTACGTAGAAGCCTATTTAAACTTAGGATTAGTTTATAAAAAACAAAAGTTATTTAAAGAAGCGATCGCCCATTATCAACAAGTTATTAAGCTACAACCAAATATTCCCTATGCCTATAATAGTTTAGGGACAGTTTATGAACAAATTGATCAGTTAGAATTAGCAATTATTAACTATCAACAAGCGATTCAAATCAATCCCAATATTAGTGATTTTCATCTTAATTTAGGTTTAGCGTATCAAGCCCAAAATCAAATAGATCAAGCTATTAATTGTTATGAAAAAGCTATTCAATTAAATTTTCATCAACCGAAAGCACATTTTAATTTAGCCACAGCTTTATTAACGAAAGGGGAATTAAAAACCGGCTGGGCAGAATATGAATGGCGAAAATCTTTTATCCAAAAACCAGAAATTAATCAGTCATTATCTGATCAAGCAATTCCTTTTTGGCAAGGGGAAAATTTAGCAGATAAAACCTTATTAATTTATGCCGAACAAGGTTTTGGTGATACTATTCAGTTTTCTCGTTTTATTAGTCTGATCAAATCCCGTATTCATCCCGCCCAATGTTCTATTATTTTTCAGTGTTATGAACCCTTAGTTCAACTATTTCAATATCTGCCTGATATTGATCAAATTATTGAGTATAACGCCAGTAATATTGCAGAAAAGATTGGTAAAAAAATAGATTATCAAACTCCTTTAATGAGTTTACCCCATATTCTTGATATTGATTTAGATAATATTCCTGTCAGCATACCCTATTGGCAAATTCCTCCATCACCGGCAATCAAAAACCTAATTAATTCCCCTGATCAAACAAAAAAATTATTAAAAATAGGATTAGTCTGGTCTGGCAGTCCTACAAATACTAATAATCACCATCGTTCCTGCTATTTAAAAAACTTTTTACCTTTCTTACTAATACCGAATAAATATATACAAGTTTATAGTTTACAAAAACAATTATCAAAACAAGATAAAGCAACTTTATCAAACTCTTTTATTATTGACCTAAGTTCTTATCTAAATAATTTTCTTGATACAGCTCAAATAATTGCCGAATTAGACTTAATAATCACCGTAGATACAGCCGTTGCGCACTTAGCTGGTATGATGGGCAAAAAAACTTGGGTATTATTATGTTTTTCCCCTAATTGGCGTTGGTTATTAAATACCCCCAATAGTCCTTGGTATCCCACTGTGAAATTATTTCGTCAGTCTCAAATTAATGATTGGTCTCAAGTAATTAATCAAGTAATTTATCAAATAAATAACTTAATTAAAGAAAAAATTTAATTTACCAAAAAAATTTGTAGAGACACATTAAATATCTCTACATTGTGAAGATTTGACTTAATACTAATTGATTTAATAATACGTAAATTATCATCAATTAAATATTATCCTTGAGCATTTGCTTAAACACATTATCTTTCAACATATTTTGTTGTAAAACCTCAATTAAATAGTCTTGAGCTTGCTCCAAATTGAGTTTTTTTACTTCTTCTCGCAAAATTTGCAATTTGAATTGTTGTTCTAGGGTCAGTATATCCATCACTCACTCCTCCTCATTTAATCATTAAACTTTATGATTTAGATAAACTTCACTAATAGATAAGATTTGTGTTTATTAATAGTAGGTTTGCTTTAGCTTCGTTTACCGTGTATGTAAAGTATCGTAACAACCTATTGACAAACTGTACATCATGCACATTTTGCAATTAATTTTTTTTGCATAAGTTTACAGAAGGACATAGATTTATCATAGATACAGAAATATTTATGATGGAGACAATATTAGGCCCATGAACGCAATGGATTTTTTTCGACAAAGTGCAGGAAAATGGCGATCGCAACGAACAACTCACCATTTAGCCTTTCGACAAGCAGAAATGGGTGGATCAGAAATTCAAGTGACGGCCTTAGATGCCAATGATCCTAGAATAGCAGAAATCTGTCAGATGCACGACGTGGATCCCAGCCTGGCAGCCGGTGGAGCATTTGTCACCTGGAATGGCACAATGGACTGGGATAAAGATGATGAGAATCATCAAGGCCAAACCGTATTTGCGATCGTGCCAGATCCCACAGATGACCGCAAAGGAAAAATGTTACGGGAAAGGGGCTACGCCGAAATAATGCCCGTGGCAGGAGAATTTGCTATGGATGAAGATGATGCCCTGATTTTAATCACTGAATACGAAACCATGAGTTCTGTTGAGCGGTTTTGGTTTCCCCAGCCTAATATTAGAATGCGGACCAGTGCTGTCAAACGTTTTGGCGGTTATAATACTTCCACTTTCTGCACCGAGGTGCGAGTAGATGAATCTACCTCTAACCCTGATGAAAACTCAACTGCCACGACACAGACCAAAGAACCAACATTTTATTCCAGTTGGGGTTGGTAAATAGGCCCAAATCATTAAGTATTTTTTAAGTATAATTACTCAGAGCATGGGTCTCAATATTAATTAAATATTTGTCAATAAAAACAGGCAAAATGATTGGTCGTATCGCCAGACAGGAAGTTTTGTAAAAAAATATTACAGATTGTTGCAATAGTTAAGAAAAAAAGAGACTTCTATCCCCTAATCTCTTAATCTAAAAAGAGAATCCCCAAATCAGCATAGAGATGGGACGATTAAATTAAAATCGGGTACTGATTAACCAAAGTATCTGAGGTCGCAAGGCCAAATTTAAAAAAACAAATTACACGCAAACAGACAAAATAGGGAGATTCTGACGTGGCACTTCCTTTATTAAGTTACACGCCGACTAGTCGCAACATTAGAGTTGCTGGTTATGAAGTTCCTGGCGATGAAAAGCCAGTAATCTACACAGCCGAAAATATGCCCAGTGGATCAGATTGGGATGAAATAATTTGGGCTGCTTATCGGCAGATTTTCAGTGAGCATCAAATGCTCAAAAGCAACCGTCAGGTTTGCTTAGAGTCTCAATTAAAACACCGTCAAATTACGGTGAGAGACTTTATTCGGGGTCTAGCCACTTCTGATGTATTCCGTCGTCGTAACTTCGATACTAATAATAATTATCGAGTTGTGGAAATGTGCGTACAACGGATTTTAGGCCGTGACGTATATAACGAGCGGGAAAAAATCGCTTGGTCTATTGTCATTGTCAATAAAGGTTTTAATGGTTTCATTGATGCCTTATTAGAAAGTGATGAATACCTAGACAATTTTGGTTATGACACAGTACCTTACCAACGTCGTCGTATTCTTCCCCAACGTACAGCGGGCGAAGTACCCTTTAATTTGAAAACTCCCCGTTATGGTGATTACCACCGGGTTCAATTGGGTTTCCCTCAAGTTATTTGGCAAACTGGTGTTCGTCGTTTTATTCCACAAGAACAAAAACCGAAAGCTGGCGATCCTTCTCTCTATATGAATATGGCAAGAGAAGTCAAACCTGCTGTTAACACTGTTTCCCGTGTTTCTTTAAGTGATATTAATATCAATACAATGGTTCCTCGTCGGTAATACGATTGATTGATATATCATCATCAAATTTTTGTGAGAGCAGAGTATTTGTATGGGACTTGCTAAAAAAATTTAGTAGGTTTAATATGGGTATTTTGCTCTCACAATTTTTTTGTTATTATATTTAAGTTTTTGACAAATTAAATACTCCTATTCACTGGTCAAGAAATTAAGCAAATTAAATGTTTTTTATTGCCAGGAACTTGCAGGAAATTTTTATTGTCTAATATCAACTAGATTCTGTATAGATTGACTTGCCCCATAGCCATTTCAGTTGTGGGGCTTTTATTCGTATTAAAATTATGTCATTTATTCACACCCGGACCATTTATTTTCAGGATACCGACGCAGCGGGAGTTGTCTATTTTGCTAATATATTATCCATCTGTCATGAAGCCTATGAAGCGTCACTGAAGGCAACTGATATTAATTTACAAGAATTTTTTAATAATCCTCATCAAGCTGTACCGATTATTCATGCTGATTTGGATTTACATCGTCCGATCTATTGTGGTGATCTGATTAATATTAAACTATCACCTCAGACGATTAGTGAAAGTGAATTTGAAATTAATTACCAAATATTTTTTCCTGATCGGGTAAATAAATATTTAGCAAAAGCTATCACTCGTCATGTTTGTATTCATCCTTTGCAAAGAAATCGTTTACCTTTATCAGAGGCTTTACAACAATGGTTAGATTGTTATTCTGGTTGATCTATGGCAATTCTCATTCCAGCTAGGGAGCGAGACGCTCCCACTCCTAATATTTATCGAAATATTTATCAAAACTTATTGAAGATTACTTTTTCACATTTGCGACGTTGCCAGGGCGATCGCCCCCACCATAATTTTATGTTCTTGCAGTTGTACTTTGGCGTGTAAGGTCTCCGGTGTATCCTTCGGCAGAATAGGCACAACCGCTTGCATAATAATCGGTCCGCTATCCACTGCTTCCACCACTAAATGCACAGTACAACCTGTCACCTTTACACCCGCTTGTAAAGCCTGTTCAATCGCATTAATACCAGGAAAACTCGGTAATAAACTGGGATGAATATTAATAATCCGTTGAGGAAATGCCTGCACTAAAACAGGTGTAGCAATCCGCATCCAACCAGCCATGATCACCCAATCTACCTGGTTTTCTCGTAAAACTTCTATGACCTTCCCATCAAATTTTTGTCGATCGCCCTGGTAATCACGATGATTAATTAAACAAGTTGGTACTTGATATTTTTTGGCTTTTTCTACCACTTGAGCATCAGGATTGTTATAGATCAGTATGGGAATTTCTGCATTGAGATGTTTGTTTTTAATCGCTTGGGCGATCGCCTCAAAATTACTACCACTACCAGAAGCTAAGACACCTAGACGAACCGGCGACCCGGCGGGCAAAAATTCCAGAGGGAGAGGCGGTGAAATAATTACTGCATCTTTATAACTTTTCATAAATAATCGTGATTAACCATAGTTGAATAATAATTGGGGATTGCTATTAAATCAGCGATAACAAAGGGAAAAATAATAATTTGACAAAATAATAGGCAGGGAAAATATTTAACTTAGTTAAAATCACCAAAATGATTATTAACTAAAATTCCACCCTACCTAAAATTAGAAACTTCTATGGGAATAAAGAAAAATTATTGTACTACCCCAAAATAATAGGCAGCTACTAATAAGTTAATGCCTAACAGTAATAAAGCCCAGCCGGTGCGAAAAGGATATTTCATGTGAGATTCTGCTCCTATTGTCCAAAAAGGTTAATTAAAGTGAATTATTGACATTTAATCATATTTCCGAACGTCATTACAGATCTTTAAGATTCTTGGCCGGCATGATAAGAACTCCTGACGAGAGGACCGGAACGCACTTGAGAAAAACCCATGGTCTGGGCGATCACCCCTAATTCTGTAAACTGATCAGGGGTCCAATATTTTTCTACGGGTAAATGTTCTAAGGATGGCCTCATATATTGTCCAATAGTTAGGCGATCGCACCCGACTGCCCGTAAATTTTGCAGGGCCTGAATTACCTCATCCTGCGATTCTCCATGTCCCAACATTAAGCCTGATTTTGTAGGAATTTGGGGGTTAAATTCTTTGACAATGTGCAAAACATCGAGCGATCGCCCGTATTTAGCACCCCGCCGGACCTTGCCCTGTAACCGTTCCACCGTTTCAATATTATGGTTATAACAGGCGGGACCAGCTTCTACTATTAACTGAATACGTTGCCGTTGCTTATTTGGCGAATCCACACCCCCCCAAAAATCAGAGGTCAATACCTCAACTTGAATAGCCGGGTCCACAGAACGAATCGCCTCTATCGTCGCCACAAAAACACTGGCCCCCCCATCCGCTAAATCATCCCTAGCAACAGCAGTCAGTACAACATAAGTTAAACCTAGTAATTGTACAGATTCCGCTACATTTGCCGGTTCCGCCGGGTCTAATGCCATAGGAGCGTGACCTTTATCTACCTGACAAAAAGCACAAGAGCGGGTACAAGTGGGACCCATTAATAAAAAAGTCGCTGTTTTATTGGCATAACATTCTGCCCGATTGGGACAACGTCCCTCCTCACAAATAGTATGTAATCCTCTCTGTTTGATAATCTTTTGCACAGTGGAAATATCACTAGCCTTACCAATACTAGGACGTAACCATGGTGGCATGATCGCAATTTCCGCTCTTAATTTCTTGAAATTTTCCACAGAATCAAACTGGGCCGACATAATAAACCTAAGACTGGTTAAATTAATATAATTAATTAAAAATTATTCCTTTTTTATCCTAGATTGAATTAACCTAATAGCGTTATGCTGATTGATTAATGATTAGAATATAGAAAAATTTATTAAGTATTAATAGGAGGGGCCAACTGTGGCAGGTCAAAAGATATTAGTTATTGATGATAGTAAGGTGATCCGAGTCAGGGTGAAGGAAATGTTACCCCAAGGGAATATTGAAATTCTGGAAGCCAAGGACGGGGAAGAAGGTTTAAAGCTGATTCGGGAACAAGGCCCTAACTTAATTATGTTAGATTTCCTTTTACCCAAGGTCAGTGGTTGGGAAGTATTCCAAAAAATTCAGCAACAACCTCAATGGACAAAAATTCCTTTAGTGGTAATGTCAGGCCGGAAAGAAGAAGTAGCCGAAAAAATTCCCGAACCTTTTGAAAAACATTATTTTGCTTTCTTAGAAAAACCTTTTGAGAAAAAAGAATTAACTGAGGCGATTCAATCAGCCATGAAGTTAGCCAAGGTCCGCCCGGCTGGCGAATCAGCAGCCAAAGCAGCTCCAGCAGCAACTGGAGGCGGTGGTGGTGGTGGAGATAGTGCCAGAATTGCGGCTTTAGAAGCAGAAGTCAAGAAACTGCATGGCGATGTGGATAACTTGAAGAAACAGTTAACTCAGGTAATCACTATTATTAAACAGAAATTAAAATAGTTTAAATTCCTAGGAGATGAACTGGGCGAGTAAGGCTGTAGGTGTTAATTTACAGCTTGTTTTTTTCTGAGTATTTTTTTAATAAGTATTTCTTCTATTTTTGAATTTATGACCGATTTAGATCAGGAATTTTTACCACATTTACAGCAAGCTACGCCTCGTCTTTTAGAGTTAATGAATAAATTTTCTCAGGTGCGGGTTTTAGTCGTAGGTGATTTGACTTTAGATGAATTTTTAACCGGGCAAGTAGAACGTTTATCCAGGGAAGCTCCTGTTTTAATATTGCGTCATGAACATACCCAACAAATACCAGGGGGAGGAGCTAATGCGGTTTATAACTTAGCAAAATTAAATGGTCAGGTGCGAGTAGCTGGTTTAGTCGGTGAGGATATACAGGGGCAGGTTTTATCTAATATTTTTCAACAGGCGGGCGTTGATGTTGCCGGTATTTTAGCCGAGGGCGATCGCCCGACTGTGACAAAAACTAGAATTTCTGGTCATGCCCGTCAATCAGTGACTCAACAAATTGTCAGAGTAGATCGTAAGTCTGATGATTTACCTAATATTAATTTACAGTTACAACTAGCAGAATATATTAAACAACAGATTGCTCAAGTCGATGCTGTAGTTTGTTCTGATTATGGGGATGGAGTATTAACAGCACCAGTTATTCAAGCAGCGATCGCCCATAAATTAACGATTGTCGATACACAAAAAGATTTAGATAGATTTGCCGGGGCGACCCTATTCACACCTAATTTACCAGAAGCTGAACAGTCGGTGGGATATGCGATTAATTCGGCTGATCAGTTAAGTAAAGCCGGTAGAGATTTATTAAAGTTAACCCAGGCTCAACTGATATTAATTACTAGGGGTGATGAAGGGATGAGTTTGTTTAATCATAGTATTAACGGGCAGATCACAGAACAACATATTCCGGCTTTCAATCGCACCGATGTTTATGATGTGACGGGGGCGGGTGATACGGTGGTAGCAGGTATGACCTTAGCTCTCGGTCTCGGTGCTTCTGCCTGGGAAGCGGCTGTATTAGGAAATTTAGCCGCTAGTATTGTGGTGCGTCATTTTGGCACGGCGACGACTAATATTACGGAGATGCAAACTGCTTTACATACATTAATTGGTAATTAGTTACTAGAGGTGAATTGATCATGAAAATATTAGTTAGTAATGATGATGGTATTTTTGCCCAAGGGATTCGGGCTTTAGCTAATGGTTTAGTGCAGGCCGGGCATGATGTCACCGTAGTTTGTCCTGATCGGGAAAGATCGGCAACGGGGCATGGTTTAACTTTACATACGCCGATTCGGGCAGAAAAAGTAGAATCAGTATTTGACCCCCGTGTCAGTGCTTGGGGTTGTTCTGGTACACCTTCCGATTGTGTGAAATTGGCCTTGTTTGCTCTCTTAACTGATAAACCAGATTTAGTGATTTCTGGTATTAATCATGGCCCTAACCTGGGAACAGATGTCATCTATTCCGGTACTGTTTCGGCAGCGATGGAGGGATTGATTGAGAATATTCCTAGTATTGCCATCAGTTTAGCTAACTATACCTCTAGGGATTTTCAGGTAGCGGTAGATTTTGCAAACCAATTAGTGGAAAAAATCGGGCGATCGCCCTTAGAGGAAGTAATGTTATTAAACGTCAATATTCCGGCGGTGCAGGCAGAGGAAATAGCCGGTGTGACGATCGCCCGACAAGGGATTAGAAGATATGTCGATGTCTTTACAAAACGAGTTGATCCGAGGGGCAAAATTTATTATTGGTTAGCGGGTGAATTAGAAAAAGATGTCACTGTTTCAGAAGATTTATCCTATGGTAATCAATTACCTACAGACGTTACAGCCATTTATAACAATTTTATAACAATTACTCCCTTGCAATATAACCTAACTTATGTTAAGTCATTAGACTCTTTACAAGCCTGGCAAATTGCTAATTTTAGTTAACAATTGAAAACTTTTTTAGGTAGTCAGAGTAAAATAAAAATATCAGGCTGAGAGTTTAGCATTAGTTGTATTTAGTTATATCTCCTGCCGATTAGTGCTAATTGTATAAGTTTTTTTACCTAATTCTTTCCTCGCACACTATCACAAAACTGTTATGAATACTCCACCAACCTTTAAAAGTCGCTATTTGACCTGCCCTATTTGTAATCATTCTAGTGCTGTGCCGACTACCCAAGATTTTCGAGGGTTATTTACTTGCCCTCATTGTCATTCCCATATTGTGATTACTTGGAGTGGCCATTATGTCAGGGATCCTTTTGGGTTACAAAAATCGAGTATTGAGCAATTGCGTCATCAGAGTAATCCGTGGGTAAGATTACGGCGGGATTTAGGTATGAAGTGTTTACCCATATTAGCGATCATTGGTAGTGCTTTGATTTTTAGTGCGGCGATCGCTTCTTTTCAACATACTCATAATAATCGTAAGTCTGAGAGTATTAAAAATTTACCAGCCTGGGCACAAAAAATTAATGATGTGGGAGAAGATTTACGTTAGTTTTTGTAACAGCTTTATTGCCATTAAAATTTCAGAGAAATTACTTACTAACGGAAAAACCTTTGGGTAAATTATCTTGATTCGTAATAGCTACGGTAAATTTTACCTGCGATCGCCCGATAGGAGAACGGACTTCTAATAGCCATTCACCGGGTTGCATAGACCAGAAAAAAGTATCAGCAGTTTGGCTGGTAATTTTTTTGCCATTTAATAACCATTCCACTTTTGCCTGGGAGGGATTATCAATTTTTAATGCTAACTTATTTTGATGATCAGGCGATATTAAAAAATAATCATCATTTTGGGGTGAGATGATTTGTAAATTGTCTTGTAAATCATCTGGTAAATTATCAGAATATTCAGGTTGATCAGTATTGTTAGTGGATTTAATACTTGATTTAATATTTGTTGTCGTCAGATTATTAGATAAATTGTAGGTTGTTAAACTATTAGCATTCAAATATTCATTAATCACAGTCTGACAGGTCTCAGTTGGTTTTAAACCCGTATTAGTACAAATAGGTTTTTTCACCAAATTACTTGGTTTTTCAAAGGCTAAGGGCATTTGTTTTTCATGCAAATGCAACATAATATTTGCCCAGAGGGGAGCTGCTCCCATTACTCCAGAAACTAATTTCAGGCGATCGCCGTTAAAATTTCCTACCCAAGTTGCTACAGTATAATCTCTTGTGAAACCAACAGTCCAGGTATCTCGAAAATCAGATGAAGTACCTGTTTTCACTGCACTAGGAAAGGGTAAATTTAACACGGAATCCACACCAAATTCACTCGCCCTAGCATGACTATCGCTTAACATATCGGTTACTAATAGCCAGGTTTCTTTTTCCCTTGCAAGGGAGTTAAAATTCTCTATATCTTGCGATTGATGTTGTAATTTGTTTTGAGAATTGGTATTTGCTGAATTATTCTGTAAATTAATATCTGATAACTGAATAGAGGGTTTTATCCCAACCAGAAAAGGCTGAGTTTTCCCCTGATTAGCCATGGTCAAATAACTATTAGCTAATTGCCATAAAGTCACCTCCCCACTACCCAAAGTCAAACCTAAACCGTAATATTCAGGCGGTTTATTCAGTTGATGAAAACCTAATTGTTGTAAACGCTGTAAAAATTTTTCTACCCCAACTTTTTCTAATACTTTCACCGCTGGAATATTCAGGGAATTAGCTAGGGCTAACCGCACAGGCACAGGTCCCATAAATTGATCAGCATTGTAATTAGTTGGTTGATAAATTTTTGCTCCAGGAATCGCATAATAGGCGGGGCTATCTAACAAAATAGTATTAGAAAAAATTATCTGTTTTGCTAAGGCTAATTCATATAAAAAAGGTTTGAGAGTAGAACCCGGTTGACGCAGGGCTTGTACCCCATCATTTTTTCCTTGATTTTTCTGATCAAAATAATCGGCAGAACCAACATAGGCTAATATTTCTCCTGTATTATTTTTGATTACCAGGGCGGCTGCTTGATGTACATTATCTTTAGCTAAATTTTGCACCGTCTGTTTCACTTGACCGGCGACAAATTTTTGTAAGTTGCGATCAATAGTTGTATTAATTTCAATAGTATTATTTTTTTCTAATGGATTGGTATGATCTTTACCCGCCAAATTTTCTGCTAGAAAAAATAAAAAATGGGGAGCAGCTATAATACCCTGATCACGGGGTTGCAAACTAACTTTTTCCTGCATAGTCTGTTCTGCTTGCGATCGCCCGATGTAACTATTAACGACCATCCGGTTTAAGACATATTCCTGTCGCTGTTTTAAATTATCCCAATACTCATAAGGATTTAAACCATTTGGATCATTAGGAATCGCTGCTAATAAACTCGCTTGAGCTAAATTTAAATCCTTGGCACTCACACCAAAATAAATCCGAGAAGCTGCTTCCACCCCATAAATATTGCCACCCATCGGCAAACGATTAATATAAGCCTGTAAAATTTCCTGCCGATTCATACCCGCAAAAATTCGCCAAGATTGCCAGATTTCCTGCAATTTCTGCGATAAGGTGCGGGGAGCCGGATTAATCATCCTCGCTAATTGCATGGTGATCGTTGAGCCACCACTGACAATTCTTCTCGCTTGAATTGCCTCTAATATAGCACGGGCGATCGCCTGTAAATCAACGGCTCCATGCTGATAAAAACGCCGATCTTCCGTTGCAATAATCGCTTGTAAAAATAGGGGTGAAACTTGCTTTAATTCTACAACTGCTGTATGTTCCTGATCCCTAGTCAGAATAGTACCTAATGGTAAACCATACCGATCCCGAAAAATAAAAGCCTGTTGTTTTTGTTGCAAATCCTCACTAGTAATCGGTATGAAATACGGGAGCGATCGCCCGCTAATTAGCAACAACAAAATCAAGAAAATAACTTGATATTGCCAAGGATAACCACGCATTTTGCCGAGCGATCGCCCAATATTTTTCATTTGTCAATATTTGAGAAAATTTCAGAAATTTTGATCACAATCCTAATTAACTACTAAAGTCGGAGGATAGGGAACAATATCATCATTTCTGCCACCCACTTGATTAGTTCGTAATAACCAAACTTCTGCATCATTCCGTAAAAATACATCAATTAAATTTTCTTGAGCAGCCCGTGGTGACATAGTTCCCCTACTCAAAAGAGCTTCTGCCAAACTAGCGGGCGATCGGACAAAACTTTTACTATTAGCCTGATCATTCCCCACACCCGCTAAAACATTCGCATTTTGTTGCCAATCAGAACGGACAATACCTAAAGGAGTCAAAGTCTGATCAATATCTCTACCCAAATTCACTAACCGCTCAAATTGTTCTGTAGCTGGATCATCAGGATTATTCTGCATCCAAGTTAAAGCCTCTGGCATTCCTTTCACCCGTCTTTCTAAAGCCTGTAAAGTTAAAAATAAAGCCTGATTAGAATCCTGTACACAAGAAGTAGAAGGGGTGACAATAGAAATCCCCGTACCATCACCAGAACGATAACGAGCGTTAATAATACTCAACTGTTTCAACAATTCATCTAAGGCATTAAAGGTTAAACTACCTAAACGATGATCAGGGGAATATTGACCTAGTTTGACAATCGCATCCATCACAGGAATATTACCTAACCAACCCCGCTGAATATTACCCATATAATTTTCCCAGGTAGTAGCCCCCGCAATAATCCCTTGATCATTATGGGTGAAAACCTGTTGGTATTCAATATCAAATTTCAAATTATTAGTAAAAGGATCTCTGACTACCCTAGCCACCCCAAAGGAAAAATGACCACTAACAATCCCCAAAAAACTAGGGCTATAGGTGCTACTACCCACTGCCCCATATAGGTGAATTAATAAATAACGTTCACCTTCTTGCCATTCCTGTAGAGCTTCTTCCTTTGTCTGTGTATCAGGATCGATTAATACCCGATTAATTTCTCCCCTAGTGCGTTGTAAATTACGCCAAGCACTTTGACGCAAATACTTCATCCCCTCAACTTCACCAAAAATAATCTGTTTAGGAGTTAATTCAAATAAATCCCTAGGGGCGATCGCCCTGACCACAAATTCCTCCTGTTCATTCATCGCCCCATAAATATACCAACCACCTTTACCGGCTGGAGATTTTTCTAAATCTTTGGGAGTAAATCGCAAAATACCATTTTTATCCGGTGTCACCGCCGGAAATTTAATCACTTGTGCCGGTCCGTCAAAATCTGCTGTTGCTTGATTATAATTCCGTACCCGATAATATTGACTACCATCTGCGGTGGGTGGATCAACCGGGGCAATAAATTGTACTAATCCATAGAGGGAACCTGTCACCTGCACAGGTTCAACCCCAATGCTTAAGACTGTTTCCCCACCGACATTACTAACCGTCACCTGATTTAATTTCACCGTCATATCATCCGCCGGTCTAGCTCCTGCCAAGGATTGCAAAGGTCCCACCTGTCTGCGACCATTTAAGCGAGTCGGTACAATTACCCCCTTACCTAATTGTGTTTCGGTTAAAGGCGTAAAATTAATATCCACCGTGACTAAATCTAAATATTCTTGTAAAGTGGCATGATCAGACCACTGCAAACGCACCTGTTTTCCCACTAGATCAGCATATTCTGGCGGTACATTAGTTAATTCAATCCAGACCCAATCTGTCTCTGGATTATTCTCAACTGCTGGTAATATTAAACGTCCTACCCAATCACTAATCGGGCGATACAAAGGAGCTAAAGTATTATCAGGATTAGTAATTGTATCAGCAATAATATGATCGGGTGTCAGTGATAGTTTAGGTGATTCACTTAATCCGAAATTAGTGAAAGTTAAATTAAATAAAGTGGCAATTATTAAGGATTTGCTTAATTTGGAGAGCGTAGATAACATCATAATTATTTAGTTGAATTTTGAAACTTAAACGATATAAAACTTGTTATAGCGGTTTTCATTCGAGGGTATTAGGGGCAATTCATGAATTGCCCCTACTGTTGGTTAATCAACAGATTCTCGTATCCCGATAGCCTAAAATTAGCTATAGTAGAGTTTTATTGTTTTTCTATTATTTTTGATTACTTTAGCAGGAGGTAGGCAAAAATTAATGACGGTAGTTAATCACTGCAATTAAATTATTTTGTCTTAATATATTTGACAATTGTTTAAAAATAATCATTAAATTGACTTGCTATTAATCAGAAAATAGTTTATAATTAGCAATGCTTAGAAAAACTAAGTACGGCGGCATAGCCAAGTGGTAAGGCAGAGGTCTGCAAAACCTTTATCCCCCAGTTCGAATCTGGGTGCCGCCTTTTTTCTTTTCAGTCCATAAAAAAAAGGTGGTTTTTCACCACCCTATTTGATATTTATCTGGGGAAAAGTTTATTTAGGTAAAGCTAGAGAATTGCTTTGATTATTAGCAACCGGCTTAGTTTTCAGTTCAGTTTGTAAAATAGAAATCGCCTTAATATAAACCGGATCAGCCTCTGTGGCAATTAATTTAGGTTCCTTGGCTAAATTGATTTTCTCTTCATCTGTCAAAACAATTTTCACGTCAGGGGCTACACCCTTTTTACTAATATCAATACCACTAGGCGTATAGTAGTGAGCAATAGTCACAGCTAAACCGGAACCATCAGATAAACCATGTACTGATTGCACCAAAGCCTTACCAAAGGTATGGTCTCCTATGATTACCGCCCGTTTATTATCTTTCAGTGCGCCCGCTAAAATCTCACTGGCACTAGCAGAATCGTCATCAACTAAAACCATTAATGGTTTATCTGTTAAAGCTGTAAAATTGGCCTTTAAATTCTCACTGCCACCAATCCGATCTACAGTTTTGACAATTTCACCGTTATTCATCCACATCCGGGCAATATCAATACTAATGCGTAATAAACCACCAGGATTAGCCCGTAAGTCGAGGATAAAAGCATCGACATTTTCTTTGTTTAAATTCTTGATGGCTCGTTCCATCTGTTCGCCGGCATGGGAACTAAATTCCACTAAGCGAATATAACCTACCTTCTGATTACCCTCTTGTTTGATAGAAGAAGTGACAGAAGAAACCTCAATGCGGGCTCTGGTCAAAGTCACATCAAATTCTGGTTCGCCAGGCCGATTAATTTTTAATGTAACCTTTGTTCCTACTTCCCCCCGAATTTTCTGAGCAGCCTCTGATACCGTCATGCCCTGCGTCGGTTTCCCATCAATACCAATAATTTGATCCCCTGCCTGAATACCAGCGGCTGAGGCAGGAGAATTCTCCATTGGTTGCACAACGGTGATAATTTTGGTTTCTTTGTGTTCTTCTAATTGCATCCCTACCCCGGACATTTCGCCGGCAGTTTGAGAGGTAAGGGCCTCATATTGTTCTGGATCTAAAAAACGGGTATAGGGATCATTTAATCTTTCTAAGGCCTTTCTCAGGGCGGTATAGGCCTGTTCTCTTGATGTATAACCTTTACTTAATAGTTCTTTTCTAACTTCCTGCCAATTTACCTGATTAAATGAACCATCAACATAGTCACGGTTGACTATTTGCCAGGCTTCGTCTATGACGGCCTTGGGACTGTCTTCTAAGGCCGCATTAACTGAGCGACTAAATGCTGGGGCCAATAATGATAAGGTGGCTGATGTGGCGATCGCCCCACCGTAAACCAGGGCTTGAAACAGAGAAAGTTTAGGGGATTGCTTCATAGATACTTCTCTAAAAGGTAGGAATATTTTGTCTATACTAACATTCCGCAAGAGAGGTTGACAATCCGCATTTTGTTAGAATAGTTACCAAATTAATTAATCACCAGGTTTGTTTTGCTCAATTAATTTCAATGTATAACGGTAATTGATATTAATCACTAATTTAATAACTCAATAATAATAAATAATTATGTATTCAGCCAAACAGTCAAAAAATCTCGCTAATTCAGGATGGTGGAAAACCACAGCGATCGCCCTAGTGGCTTTAGCTGGAATTGTTGCCTTACAGTTCTATGGTTTGCGGAGTTTAAATCGGGGAAAAGAGGACCCGAAGGCGGCGGAAAAACAAGAGGCTTTACGGTTGCAGTTATTAAAGAAAACTCCCACTTTTGGCTATGATAACTTAATCGCTGATTGGACGTTTCTCAAATTTTTACAGTATTTTGGGGATGACCCTGTCAGGGATAAAATTGGTTATAGTTTAAGTCAGGATTATTTTGATATAGTCACCAAATTAGATCCCCGCTGGGTTGATATATATTTATTTTTAACTACTGCTTTATCTATTTATGAAGCTAAACCAAAAGTCTCAGTAGAATATACGACCCGTGGTACTAATGCCCTTTCCCCAGAAATAGATCCGAAAGCCTGGCAATTATGGCGGTTTAAAGGAATTGATCAAATACTATTTTTAAATGATACGAAAGGAGCGATTTATTCCCATGAGATGGCAGCGGATTGGGTAGCTAATACTCCTGATCGGGATTTTGCTCCCTTATTTAAAGATACGGCTGAATTTTTAAAGACCGATCCTGATAATAAATTAATTCGTTTTAATGCTTGGTTATGGATTTATTATCAAAGTCCTGATGAAAAGGTGAAGGAACGGGCAAAGAAAGAATTAATAGCTTTGGGAGCAAAAGTGGAAGAGGGAATAGATGGAACAATTAAGTTTGTTTTACCTGATGCAAAACCCACAGAAAAAAAATAGTTTTTGCTATACGTATTTCCTTTTTAACTTGTCATATTTCTGCAAATTTAATCCTTGCCGTAAGGGGAATTAATATTTTGCCCTTACTATAAACTGGGTCAAAATACTACAACTAGTCAATTATGATGAATATTGCTAGAATAGCAAAGTTAATAGCATCATAATATTCATCAAATAACCTGAAATAATCCTGTGTCTAATCAATTAAAACACCATAAGCCCTTCGACGGATGGTCTCTCGATGATCGTGATCCGCAATTTTTAGAAGCGATGATGCCAATTTGGGAATGGTTTTATCGTTATTATTTTCAAGTAAGAACTGATGGTTGGGAACATATTCCTTCCTCTGGCAAATTTTTAGCAGTCGGGGCACATAATGGTGGTTTAGCGGCTCCTGATATGTATATGTTTATGTATGACTGGTGTCGGCTATTTGGTACGGAACGACCTTTATATGGATTAACCCATCCGAATATTTGGAAATTACCTAATATTGTCTGGGAAAATGCTGCAAAATGTGGTTCAGTGGTTGCCCATCCTCAAATGGCAATGTCAGCTTTTCGCCGAAATGCAGCGGTTTCTGTTTATCCCGGTGGGGCTGCCGATGTTTTTCGTCCCCATAGTATGAAAGATCGAATTTATTTTGCCGAAAGACGGGGTTTTATTAAATTAGCTCTGCGGGAAGAAGTCGCAATTTTGCCAATGATTTCTACGGGGACCCATGACACTTTAATTGTTTTAACGGATCTTTACCCGTTGATGCGTCAATTAAATGAATGGGGAGTACCTTGGCCGTTTGATATTGATCCAGAGGTTTTTCCTATTTATTTAGGTTTACCTTGGTTAATTGGGATTGGACCGTTACCAAATTTTCCTTTACCAGCCAGGATGCGAACTAGGATTGGTCGCCCGATTGAGTTTAAGCGTTATGGTCGCAAAGCCGCTAATGATCGTGATTATGTTGATGAATGTTATGAATTGGTGAGAAAAGAAATGCAGGCTGATTTAGATGATTTAACTAGGATTACCTAAATATCAAGCAAAATACAAAGATTGATCATCAATAGAAAACAATAATTATAGGAGTTATAGTTATGTCAGCTTGGCAGAAATTAAGTTTGATCTTCAGTCGTCTATTAATTGTATTAGTTAGCTGTCTATTCTGTTTTACTTTCACTCAGACACCAGAAGCGATCGCCCTGAATAGTCAAGCATCTTGGCGAGACAGTTTACCTGCCATTAATCAACCGGCTCCTAATTTTCAATTACCAACTAATGAGGGCGATCGCCTAATTTCTTTAGAAGATTATCGGGGACAATGGTTAGTTTTATATTTTTATCCGCAGGATTTCACACCGGGCTGTATGATTGAAGCCCGAAGATTTCAAAAGGATTTACCCAAATATTTAGCAAAAAACACGCAAGTGATTGGTATTAGTGCTGATGATGTGCAATCTCACCAAGAATTTTGTGACTCCGAAGGTTTAAAATTTCCTCTATTAGCTGATGTAGATGGCACAGTCAGTCAATCCTACGGTTCCTGGATGAAACCCTATTCCCTGCGGCACACTTTCATTATTGATCCAGCCGGCATGATCAAGGAAATATTCTTAAAGGTGCAGCCCAGTGTACATAGTGAGGAAGTACTAGAAAATTTACAAGACATACAAAGTCAGTATTCTTAACCTATTCCCTATTACCTATTACCTATTCCCTAAAACAAAGGCAAACTCGCAGAATAGTTAAACCCCGGAAATACCTGAGAAATCTGAGATTGATTTAATTGTAAATGAGCCTGTAAAACCGTGGCGATCGCCCCTCGGAAATCCGTAGTGATCGCCAAATCTCTTTTCTCATATAAATTAGCTGGATCTAAACCCGGCCATTCTCCTAATACTTGACCCCCCCGAATACCACCGCCAAATAACCAAAAAACATTACCGTGACCGTGGTCAGTACCACTATTACCATTTTCCCCAACAGTTCGCCCAAACTCGGACATCACCATAATCACCGTATCATTGTATAACGGTCCTAATTCCCCTGCTAAAGTCGCCAAACCCTGCCCTAAAGGTTTTAATTTATTAGCCAACTGCCCCTTGCCAGCCCCTTGATTTACATGGGTATCCCAACCACCCAAAGCAATAAACCCTAATTGCGCACGAGAATCACCCAACATTAATTGAGCTAATTCCTTGGCATCATTGACAAAACCCTGGGTGGGACGAGCATCACCAGAAGCCATAATCATTTCTTTTTCCAGGTCAGTTAAAATTAATTCCCTTGCCACCCGACCTTCTTGATAAGTGCGACTAATAGCATCATTACTGGCATACATCTGATCAAAATATTGATTGACTTGCGGCCGATCAATCGGTAGGCGGGTAGCACTATTTTTACCAGTTGCTACACTCGCCACCGGCATGGGACCTGTTAATATGCGGGGAGTTGATTCGCCAAAATTAATTGCTTGAGTGGGTTGATCCTTCGGTAATACGCCTAATAAACGATTTAACCAACCTTCTGTTAAATTTTTATCGCCCGGTTTGCCGACTTCCATATAGTATTGAGCATCAAAATGCGAGCGGGTTTGATCAGGGGAACCGCAGGCGTGAATAAAGGCTAAACTATTATTTTTCCAGAGGGGTAATATTGGTTCTAAAGATGGATGTAAACCAAAAAATCCATTTAAATCAATTACGCCATTTTCTTCACCCGGCGGGGCGATCGCAATATTATGACGGGCTTCATAATAATTATCTTCTAAGTAAGGTACTACTACGTTTAAACCGTCAATTGCTCCCCGTAAAAATACAACTATTAAACGTTTACGATTATTAGCCGCTAAACTTTTAGCAACCCAAGTATGACTATTCAGGGCGAGAATACTAGAGGTGGTAAACAGTGTGGCATAATTTAAAAATGTTCTTCTTTTCATAAATTAAATTTTTTTAGTTAAGTTTTAGATGGATTTTAAGATTGAATTTTTAAATTAAATTCCCAGAATGTTTAGATAAATATAGCTTTCTGTTAGTTTAACACAACCTATCTGTATATTGCCATGCTCAATCAGATCAAGAGATTTTGCCTAGATTGCTGTATATTGGATAGGAATAATTAATATTTATATCTTTATCTATGGTTGATCGTAATTCCTTATTCGCTGATGAAAAACTATTATTTGACCCTGCTCCTAAAGATATTAATCCGATTCCCATAATATTTGCTTTCCCCAACGAATACACAGTCGGGATTACTAGCCTTGGTTATCAAGTTGTCTGGGCAACTTTTGCTATGCGTAGGGATGTAGAAGTTAGTCGTTTGTTTACCGATCTGCATGAACCGCTACTCCATCAATCAGAATTATTAGGTTTTTCCCTTTCTTGGGAATTAGATTACGTTAATATTTTTCAAATTTTAGAATCTTTACAAATACCTTTGCGATCGCACCAACGCTCAGAAAATCATCCCTTAATATTTGGCGGTGGACCAGTATTAACAGCGAACCCTGAACCCTTCGCCGACTTTTTTGATGTGATTTTATTAGGGGAAGGGGAAAACTTATTAAATGATTTTATTAACGCCTATCAACAGGTACGAGGGGAAACTAGATCCACTAAATTAGCACACCTTGCCCAAATCCCCGGCTTATATATTCCTAGTTTGTATGAAGTGACTTATACCAGTGAAGTAGGTGCGATCGCCCAAATTTCACCAATAGCCTCTAATATTCCAGCAACCATCACGAAACAAACCTATCGGGGTAATACCCTATCTAGTTCCACCGTAGTGACCGAAAAATCGGCTTGGCCTAATATTTTCATGGTGGAAGTAGTGAGAAGTTGCCCGGAAATGTGCCGTTTTTGTTTAGCGAGTTATTTGAGTTTACCTTTTAGAACTGCCAGTTTAGAAGATGGCTTAATCCCAGCTATTGAACAAGGCTTACAGGTGACAAATCGCTTAGGTTTATTAGGGGCTTCAGTGACTCAACACCCGGAATTTGATGAATTATTAAACTATTTAGCTCAACCTCAATATGATCAGCTGCGTTTAAGTATTGCGTCCGTTAGAACTAATACAGTTTCTGTAAAATTAGCCGAGACTTTAACTAAACGCCAAACTAATTCCCTGACTATTGCTGTGGAAACTGGGAGCGATCGCCTGCGGGAAATTATTAATAAAAAACTGACTAACGAAGAAATTATCACCGCTGCTATGAATGCCAAAGCCGGCGGTTTAAAAGGGTTAAAACTATATGGCATGATCGGTATTCCAGGGGAAGAAATAGCCGATTTAGAAGCTACTATTGCAATGTTCCAAAACTTAAAAAAGGCAGCACCTGGTTTAAGATTAACTTTCGGTTGTAGTACCTTTGTCCCCAAATCCCATACCCCTTGGCAATGGTGCGGATTAAATAAAGAAGCAGAAAAAAGGTTAAAATTCTATGAAAAAGCCCTACGAAAAATCGGCGTTGATTTTCGTCCCGAAAGTTTTAACTGGTCTGTGATCCAAACCCTATTATCAAGGGGCGATCGGCGGGTATCCTATTTATTAGAACAAGTACGCCACTATGGCGATTCCTTGGGCAGTTATAAACGGGCTTTTAAAGAACTGAAAGGTCAATTACCCCCCTTAGATTTTTATGTGGAAGAAAATTGGCAATTAGCAACCGTTTTGCCCTGGCAACATTTAGAGGGACCTCTACCAGTTAATACTTTACAAAAACATTTTCAAGAATCCCTCCGTCATATTCCTAGCTATAATAATCTTATTTGATTAAGTATCAATAAATTATTTAATAAACTTTTAATAAATTCTAACTATTAAAATAACTTAGTCTGGAAAAGATAAAAACATCAAATGATCAATATGATCGGTCAATTATTAGGAGGGCGTTATCTGATTACCAACCATTTAGGTGGTGGGGGATTTGGTCAAACCTATTTAGCTAAAGATCAACAATTACCTGGTCAACCTGAATGCGTAGTCAAACAATTTAAACCGCAAATTAATGACCCGGAAAGTTTAGTCACAGCCAAGCGTTTATTTGACCGGGAGGCAGAAACTTTATATCATTTAGGTCATCATGATTTAATACCTAGATTATTCGCCCATTTCACAGAAAATGAAGAATTTTATTTAGTAGAAGAATTTATTGCTGGTCATTCCCTTAATACCGAATTAATACCGGCTCAATGTTGGTCAGAAAAAGCCGTCATTCAACTATTGATTAATATTTTAGAACCGTTATCTTTTTTGCATGAGAATAATATTATTCATCGGGATATTAAACCACCTAATTTAATCCGACGCACAGCCGATGAAAAAATAGTATTAATTGACTTTGGGGCAGTCAAACAGGTGACGACAAAAATCGATATTAATAATCATTCTGCCCTGACTATTGCCGTCGGTACACCCGGTTATATGCCAACAGAACAAGCCACTGGCAAGCCCCGTTTATCCAGTGATATTTATGCCGTTGGTATGATTGGTATTCAGGCACTCACTGGCAAAATACCATCTTTATTACCAGAAAATGTGGAAACTGGTGAAATTGTTTGGCAAAATTATTTAAATATTAATGAAAAGTTAGAAGCAATATTAAGCCGAATGATTCGTTACGACTACCGGCAAAGATACCAGTCTGCCCAAGAAGTTTTACAGGATTTAAGCCTGTTAAATACCACAGTTAAGCAATCTATTCAGCCCAATTTATCACCTATTCAAATTAATAATTATCCTACCTTAGCTGAGGTTGATAGACAAATTAATTATAATCACAATTACAACCATAATGATGATAGTCAATATCAATTTTCTACTAATTTAAATGGTGATACGGCAATAGAATCATCTAGCCATGATCAATTAGATAAATTGGATAATCAATCAGAGCATAAATTAGCGGACCAACAAAAGTCAATTATTCCTGCAAAATATATTAATAAAAATTTATTTTTGCTAGGTTTAATCTTGACTTTACTAAGCATTAGTTTTATTCCTATTTATTATTTTTTCTATCCCTCAAAACCGACGACACCAATTGACCCCCTACGTAATCCTAATTTTTCTCCCCGTTTCATTTCTGAGAGGAAATTAACGAAAATGGAAGATATTCATAAAATTTGTCGGAGCGGTGGCAAATTACCCCTTTATTACACTACAGAAATTCCTGGTCCTTTTGGTTCAATAACATTTCAGGGTCGCATGGATTTTTCCATAAATCCCCAAAAAGCCTGCAATTATGATTATCGGGGGACCTTTGTTGATCGGGGTAGTGATGGTCAAATTTGTACGGGTTATGTCCGCCTCTTCGCCATAGAAACGGATGAGGCCGGCATTAGTAAAATTTATGCTAGTTGGAAAATCAAGGGCGATCGCTCCTGTGCCAGTCGGGGAGAAAATCCTACTTTAGTTCTTTACAGATATGATTTATTTAGATAATTCTTATTAAGATTTTTCTTTTTTTCTACTGAGTAAGTATTTATAGCAGTCGCCAAGGTGGTTAGGATGCTTGTTCTAGTACATACTCCATCGCATCCCGAAGGCAGTTAAACTGACTTATTTGTTTGCGAATCCTACTTTTTATCCATGACCAGCAGTTTTCAATCTTGTTTAGGTCCGGCGAATAAGATGGT
>Ga0209262_10000043_pt1 | contig 126822 bp, 122 predicted proteins | sample Lowcelwee11metaG_FD_187171 | JGI IMG/M metagenome (GOLD analysis project Ga0209262, IMG submission 187171) | Freshwater pond sediment microbial communities from the University of Edinburgh, under environmental carbon perturbations - Low... | ecosystem: Environmental > Aquatic > Freshwater >... | reverse complement strand
AGTGCCGCCGCCTTCTGCGCTCCGCCGGCTTCAATACCAATGTGTCCATGTGTCCACCTCACAACAAAATGGACACATGTACCCTCAGCTACCTCGCATGGATAGGTGGACGCGCTGGAGGCTTACGATACTGCGGTTATAGACTGCTTAGCATTTGAGCTTCTTGAACCCATCTTGGTCGAAGGGAGCCTTCGCTATCGAACAACCACCCTTGGGGAGTATGTTCTTAGAGAACTAATATCTAATCTAGATGCGCTGTATTACTTTTCTCATGACACTCCAGTCCCGGAGTTACTTCTTGATAAATCGTTCTTTCCGGCGCATCTAAACTCCCTGTACGCCGTTACGGGGTACAGGGCATCCGCAGTTGCGTCAGTAATCTCGTTCCTCATGATTCTCGTTGGCAGAGACAAGTTAGATCGCCAGCGAATACGTGATGCGACTTCTGCCACTCCCGTTTCGCATGAGTTTGTTTTATGTGAGGAGCGATATTGGAACAGGCTTGGAATAGCCATAAAGCGACTCGTCCATCGATTTGAGGACGTAGACTACGATGCCTTAGGAGCACATATCGAACGACTTCATAAGTTCTTGGCTAATTGTATGCCTGCGACAACTTCCGCAAAGTAGTGGGTAATCCCCCCATTTTTGGGGCGATCAGAAGTAGAGCTACGTGGCCATGACCATCCGCTGTTTTGGAGCGAAGCCGTGAAATCCGGGGTTGGCCGGCTGAGCGCGGTGTAGGCGGGTTGGCCGCCGCCGCGTTCCAGCCCCGCTTTTACCCCGCATTCTCCCGTCCAATATTGTTCGCCCAAGCCAGCGCCTGCGTGATGCAGGCGTTCACCATCTGGTGATTGGCGCCGGGGAGTTGGTCGGTGAGGGTGTGGCAGGCTGCGCCGTCGCTGGCTTCTAGGGCTTCGGCGAGTTGGAGCATGGTGCCGAGGGGGCCGCCGCGTTTTTCCAGGGCTTCCTGCACGTCGCTGGTGAGTTGGATGCCCTTGAGGATTTCTTCGAATGGGGCGCCCATCAGAGTGGGCATGAGGGACATGATGCCGGTCATGAAGGCGTGGTCTTCCAGCTCGCGGTTGCTGGCGGAGATTTTTCCCGAGAGCAGTTCGAGGAAGCGGCCGCGCGTGGCGGCGAGTTGCAGCAGGGGGCTGGCGACATTGTCGCCGCCGGCCGGGTTGGTGTAGAGTAGCAGTTGCAGCCAGCGTTGGAGTTGGCGGCGGCCGAGTACGGTGATGGCGTGACGCAGGCTGGTGACTTTGACGCGTACGCCGGTGGCGACCGAGTTGGTGAGGCGCATTAGGTTCATCGCCAGGCCGGGTTCGTGCTTGAAGACGCCCTCCAGTACGGGGGTTTCAGCATCTTCCAGCACTAGGCCGAGCAGGCGCATCAGCGCGAGTTGCGAGTGGCCAAGCTTCTTACCGGCGATGATGACGGGCTTGGCGAAGTAGTAGCCCTGGAACAGGTTGTAGCCGAGGCGCAGGCAGAATTCGGCTTGCTCGCGGCTGTCGACTTTTTCCGCCAGCAGGGTGAGCGGCCAGCGCTTGAGCTTGCTGGTGACGGCGGCGAGCTGTTCCTGATCGATGGGCATGAGATCGACCTTGACGATCTCGATGAGTTCGAGCAGGGGCTTGAATTTGTCTTCGTAGTTGACGAAGTCGTCGAGCGCGAGCGTGAAGCCGCGCGCTTTGAGTTCGGTGCAGCGCTCGATGATCTGCGGGGTGACTTCGACGGTTTCGAGGATTTCCAGCACGATCTTGTCGGTCGGCAGGATTTCGAGCATGTCGGAAAGCAGCAGGCTTTCGTCGCAGTTGATGAAGCCTTTGTAGGGGCCGAGCGCCTGTTCGACGCCGAGGTCGACGAAGGCGTGGTTGATGACGCTGGCGGTGGCGCCGAGGTTGTCCGTGACGTTGGCAAAGTTCTGCTTGCTGCCGCTCCTGAACAGCAGTTCGTAGGCGAACATGTTCTGGGTGCGGTCGAGGATCGGCTGGCGGCCGATGAAGATTTCTTCGCTAGTCATAATTGAATCTCACGATGAGGCCTGGCCAGACGGATTCCAGGGCGAGTTTGAATTCTGTTTGGATGCGGGCGAGGGCGCGCGCGTCGTCCGCCTCGAAGCGTAGCACGACTACCGGCGTGGTGTTCGAGGCGCGCGCCAGACCGAAACCGTCGGCATATTCGGCGCGTACGCCGTCGATGTCGATGAGCTCCCGTGCGCCGGGGAATTTGCCGTCCCGACGCAGCTTGGCGATCAGCGCGTGCGGCTCGCCTTCCTTCATCTTGAGGTTGAGTTCCGGTGTGGAGACGGCGTTGGGCAGGTGTTTCAGCGGCCAGTTGGCATCCGTCCAGCGCGAGACGATTTCGAGCAGGCGCGCGCCGGCATAGAGGCCGTCGTCGAAACCGTACCAGCGTTCCTGGAAGAACATGTGGCCGCTCATCTCGCCGGCCAGCGGCGCGCCGGTTTCCTTGAGCTTGGCCTTGACGAGGGCGTGGCCGGTGTTCCACATCAGCGGCACGCCGCCCTGGTGGCGGATCGATTCGGCGACCCAGCGCGAACACTTCACGTCGTAGATGATCTGTGCGCCGGGATTGCGCGTCAGCACGTCGGCGGCGAACAGCATCAACTGGCGGTCGGGATAGATGATTTCGCCGTCCTTGGTGACGACGCCGAGGCGGTCGCCGTCGCCATCGAAGGCGAGGCCCAGTTCGGCGTCGGTTTCGCGCAGAGTGCGGATGAGGTCGACGAGGTTCTCGGGTTTGGACGGATCGGGATGGTGGTTGGGGAAGTTGCCGTCGATTTCGCAGAACAGCGGGACGACTTCGCAGCCCATGCGGCGGAACAATTCCGGCGCGAGTTCGCCGGCGACGCCGTTGCCGCAGTCGACGACGATCTTCATCGGTCGGGCGAGCTTCACATCGCCGACGATGCGGTCGAGATAGGCGCTGCGGATGTCGGCGCGGCAGAGCACGCCCTGACCGGTGGCAAAGTCGGCTCTGGTGATACGGCGGCGCAGCGCCTGGATGCGTTCGCCATACAGCGTGGTGCCGCCGAGGACGATCTTGAAGCCGTTGTAGTCGGGCGGATTGTGGCTGCCGGTGACGGAGACGCAGGAGCCGATTTTCAGGTGGTGTGCGGCGAAGTAGGTGACGGGCGTCGGCACGCAACCGATGTCGACGACGTCGACGCCGGCGGCGGCGATGCCTTCGGCCAGCGCGGCGGCGAGCATGGGGCCGGAGAGGCGGCCGTCGCGGCCGACGGCGATGGTGGCGAGGCCCAGCGCGCGCGCTTCGCTGCCGAGCGCCTGGCCGATGGCGCGGGCGACTTCCGGCGTCAGCGATTTGCCGACGATGCCGCGAATGTCGTAGGCCTTGAAGATTTCCGGTGCGACCATGTGGTTGTCCTTTTCTCCGTGGCGGAAATTATCGTACGGGGCTCAATGCAATACCTGCGGCGCGTCGTCGATGCTGGAGGGCGGCACCGGCGAGGCGTGGTGCACGATCATGCGCCAGCCGAGCGCGCCGCGCACATAGACGTTGGTGGCGACCACCGGGGCCGAGAGGTTCTTGTCGCCGACCACGCCGATTTGCTCGATGACGCTATGTACGGCGGCGAAGGGGCCATGCACGGTCGACAGGGCCAGCAGTTGCACCTTGAGGCGCGCGCCACCGGCGAAGACGCGCCGCCAGGCCTCGCGTACCAGGGAATAGCCGGCGAGGCGCGCACCGCCGGGATGGACGCAGACGATTTCGTCGTCCTCGGACCAGACGGCCATCATGGCGTCGAGATCGCCGCGTTCGAGCGCTTCGTAGAAGGCGGTTTCGACTTCCTGCGGCGAGGTGAAGATCGGTTTCTTGGGCATCGTTCAGTCAGGCATGGCGGCGCGAACTTGCGCGGGCGTGAGGTCTTCGAGGCAACGCAGATGCTCCGGTGGGCCAAGCGGACAGGCGCGCTTGAAGCAGGGGCTACAGGCGAGACCGCGCGCAAGGATTGTCGCACGCGGCGAGAGCGGCGGGGTATAGACGGGGCTCGACGAGCCGTAGAGCGCGACGAGCGGCCGGTCGAGCGCGGCGGCGACGTGCATCAGGCCCGAGTCGTTGCTGACGACGGCGCGCGCGCTGGCGATGAGGTCGATGGCCTGGGCGAGATCGGTCTTGCCGCAGAGGTTGAGTGCGGCGCCCGCCGCGAGCCCTTCGATTTCCGCACCGACCGGGGCATCCTTGGCCGAACCGACGATCCAGACGGGCGCATCGAGTTGTCGCGCCAATGCGGCAAAGTGGTGTGTCGGCCAGCGCTTGGCCGGGCCGTATTCGGCGCCGGGGCAGAAGACGACCGGGGCGGCGTCCAAGGGCAGGCCGAGCGCAGCGCGGGCGGTGCGCTGCTGCGCGGGCGTGGACGTCAGGTGCGGATTCGGCGTTGGACCATCCGTCGGGCCGGCGAGGGCGGCGTAGCGGTCGACGAGGCGGGGCAGGGTGGCCTCGTCGAGCGTGTGGCGTGCGTTGAGGAGAATGAGGCGGGCTTCGCCGGTATAGCCGACGCGGCGCGGAATGCCGGCGAAATAAGGCACCAGCGCCGACTTCCACGAATTTGGCAGGACATAGGCCGCATCAAACTCGGCGCTGGCCAGACGGCGACCGAGGGCGCGGCGCCCGGCCCAGTCGAAAGCGCCGTGGGCAAACGGGTTATCGATGACGGCGGCGACCTCGGCCATGCGCGCCAAGAGCGGCGCGCTCCAGGCGGGCGCGAGCACATGGATCGCTGCGTCGGGGTGGCGCGCCCGCAGCCGCATCAATAGCGGCTGCATCATGATCGTGTCGCCGATCCAAGCGGGGGCGACGACGAGGATCTTGCTCAGTGGTGGCCTTTGGGTTTTTCGCCGGTGAAGCGGTACTTCGTGCCGCAATACGGGCAACTCGCTTCGCCGCTGTGGTGCTTCAGCACGTCGAGATAGACGCGCGGATGGCGCGCCCACAGCGGTGCGCCGGGACGCGGGCAGGCGAGCGGCAGATCGTGGGCGGTGACGTCGACTGCGCGGGCTTGTTCGTTCAATTCGGTCATGGCGCGCTCCTCAAACCAGGCTGAGCCAGTCGGCGTGGGCCGGCACCTTGCCATTGACCACATCGAAGAACATGCTCTGGATTTTGGCGGTGATCGGGCCGCGCTGGCCGGCGCCGATCTGGCGGTTGTCGAGTTCGCGGATCGGCGTGACCTCGGCGGCGGTGCCGCTGAAAAAGGCCTCGTCGGCGATGTAGATGTCGTCGCGCGTCAGGCGCTTCGAGATGACGCTGTAGCCGAGTTCCTTGGCCAGCGTATGCACGGTCGCACGCGTGATGCCGATCAGCGCCGAGGCGATTTCCGGCTCATAGATCTGGCCATCCTTGACGACGAAAAGATTCTCGCCGGCGCCCTCGGCGACGAAGCCGTCGACGTCGAGCAGCAGGGCTTCGTCGTAGCCGTGCTCGGTGGCTTCCATGTTGGCGAGGATCGAGTTGGCGTAGGTGCCGGAATATTTGGCGCGGCACATCGAGACATTGACGTGGTGGCGCGCATAGCTGGAGGTCTTGACGCGGATGCCGCGTTCCATACCTTCCTCGCCGAGATAGGCGCCCCAGGGCCAGGCGGCGATGGCGACGTGGGTCTTGGCGCCCTTCGGCGATACGCCCATCTTCTCCGAGCCGTAGAAGGCGATCGGCCGCAGGTAGCAGGATTCGAGCTGGTTGGCGCGCACGACTTCCTTCTGCGCTTCCATCAGGGTTTCCTTGTCGAAGGGCATCGGCATGCGGTAGATGTGCGCCGAGTTGAACAGGCGGTCGGTGTGTTCCTTGAGCCGGAAGATGGCCGTGCCATTGACGGTCTTGTAGGCGCGCACGCCTTCGAAGACGGCGAGGCCGTAGTGCAGGGAGTGGGTGAGCACATGGGTGGTGGCTTCGCGCCAGGGCACGAGCTTGCCATCCTGCCAAATGAAGCCGTCGCGGTCGGACATGGACATCTTGGTTTCTCCAGCGTTCGTTATTTGAGATGAACGCGGATTTTATCGGAATTGGGCCGCTAAAATCCGCTTATGGACATCTGGAAACCCAATGTGACGGTGGCCGCCATCGTCGAACAGGACGGCCGCTTCTTGCTGGTCGAAGAGGAAACCGCCGAGGGCGTGCGCTTCAACCAGCCCGCCGGCCATCTCGACGCGGGCGAGTCGCTGGTCGCCGCCTGCGCGCGCGAGGCGCTGGAAGAGACCGCTTACGCCTTCGAGCCCACCGAGTTGGTTGGCATCTACCAGTGGCCGCGCCCCAAAAAGGAAAATGAGGGCGATATCACCTACCTGCGTTTCGCCTTCGCCGGCAAACTCGGCGCTCGCGACACGGCGCGCAAACTCGATACCGGCATTCTGCGCGCGGTCTGGCTGACGCCTGCCGAGATCGAAGCCTGCGCGGCGCGCCACCGCAGCCCGCTGATCCTGCAATGCGTGCGCGATTACCTCGCCGGGCGGCGTTTCCCGCTCGACCTGATCCGTCACTATGACAATTGAGGTGAGTGCGCCATGAGCAAGGTCATCGTCGGCATGTCCGGTGGCGTCGATTCCTCCGTCGCCGCGCTGTTGCTGAAACGCCAGGGCCACGAGGTCGTCGGCCTGTTCATGAAGAACTGGGAGGACGACGACACGGATGAATATTGTTCGTCGCGCCAGGATCTGATCGACGCCGCCGCCGCCGCCGATACCATCGGCATCGAGTTGGAGGCGGTGAACTTTGCTGCCGAATACCGCGACCGCGTGTTCGCTAATTTTCTCGCCGAATACCAGGCCGGCCGCACGCCGAATCCCGACGTGCTGTGCAATTCCGAGATCAAGTTCAAGGCCTTCCTCGACCACGCGCTGCGCCTTGGCGCCGACTACATCGCCACCGGCCACTACGCCCAGGTGCGCGAGTTTCTCGGCGCATATCAATTGCTTAAGGCCGAAGACGGCACCAAGGATCAGAGCTATTTCCTCTATCGGCTCAATCAGGCGCAACTGGCGAAAACGCTGTTTCCGGTCGGCCATCTCTACAAGCGCGAGGTGCGGCGGATCGCGGCCGAGGCCGGTTTGCCCAACCACGCCAAGAAGGATTCCACCGGCATTTGCTTCATCGGCGAGCGCCCTTTCCGCGAATTCCTCGCGCGCTATCTGCCGAAGCAGCCGGGCGAGATTTGCCGTCTCGACGACGGGCGCGTGGTTGGCGCGCACGAAGGGCTCAGCTACTACACGCTCGGCCAGCGCGAAGGTCTCGGCATCGGCGGCGTGAAGGACGCGCCGGAAGAGCCCTGGTTCGTCGCCGCCAAGGACATGGAGAAGAATGTGCTCTATGTCGTGCAGGGCCATGCGCACCCGGCGTTGTTGCGCGACCGGCTCGTCGCGGGCCAGTTGTCGTGGATTTCGCCTCAGCCGCCGCGCCCGCATTGGGTGTATGCGGCGAAGACGCGCTACCGCATGCCGGATGCCGCCTGCGATATCGAGAGACTGGATGGGGATGGCTGCGAGGTGGCCTTCGCCGCGCCGCAATGGGCGGTGACGCCGGGGCAGTCGGTGGTGCTCTACGAGTCGCGCGTCTGCCTTGGCGGCGGTGTGATTCTTTAGTCTGGGTCGAGCGAAGCGAGCCGCAAGTCGCCCCTTCCGCACGGAGGGGGCGGGGGATGGCGGGCTGGGCTTAGTCGCGCGGCACGCTGTCTGCGTAGGACGGGCGCTGCATGAGTTTGTCATAGCAGCGCGCCAGATTCGGATATTGCGTCTGCCAGTCGATCTCGGGAAAACGGAACAGCAGGTAGCCGAGGGCGCAGCCGATGGCGGCGTCGGCGAAGGTGAAGTGCGTGCCCATACTCCAGGTGTTTTCGCCGAATTCGCGCGCCATGAAGGCGAGACTCGCCTCGATCACCTTGCGGTTGTCGTCCATCCACTTCGCGCTCTGCTCGCCGGCCGGCCGCAGGCTTTCGAGGCGGATCGCCACGGCGGCGTCGAGTACCCCGTCAGACAGGGCTTCCCAGCGCTTGACCTCGATGCGTTCGCGGTTCGGCTGGGGAAACAGTTTGTTGTTCGGCGAGAGATTGTCGAGGTATTCGACGATCACCGGCGAATCGAAGATGGCCGTGCCGTCGTCGAGCACCAGCACGGGGATGCGGGCAAGCGGGTTGTGCGTCGCCACCGCGCTGTCGGCAGCGTTGGGGCTGTCGATGACCCAGTCGTAGTCGATCTTCTTTTCCGCGAGGACGATGCGGGCTTTGCGCGCGTATGGACTGGTGAGAGTGCCGAGAAGCTTCATTTGGGGATGCATTGCTGCCGTTGAATACAGCTTGGATTCTACCACCCGCTCCCTTGCGCGAGACTGACGGCATCAAGGTCTGCGCTGCTAAAATGTCTGGCATTCCATTTCTCGCGACACTTTACCCATGGACTTCTCCCATCTTGGCGCCCTGACGGCGCTGTCTCCGCTCGACGGCCGCTATGCCGCCAAGGTCGAACCCTTGCGTGCGCACTTTTCCGAATTCGGCCTGATCCGCAACCGCATCCGCGTCGAAATCGAATGGCTCAAGGCGCTTGCCGCTGCGCCCGAGATTGCCGAGGTACCGCCGTTTTCGCGCGCCACTCTCGACGAACTCGACCTGGTGATTTCCGGCTTCGCCGTATCGGATGCCGACGCGGTGAAAAAAATCGAGGCCGTCACCAACCACGACGTCAAGGCCGTCGAATACTGGTTGAAGGAGCGCTTCAAGGACAATGCCGAGGTGATGCGCGTCACCGAGTTCATCCATTTCGGCTGCACCTCGGAGGACATCAACAATACGGCGCACGCGCTGATGCTGAATGAGGCGCGCGCACTCATCCTGTTGCCGGGACTAGATCGCACCATCGAGCGTTTCCGCGCGCTGGCCCACGCTCTGGCGGAACTGCCGATGCTGGCGCGCACGCACGGCCAGCCGGCGACGCCGACCACGCTGGGCAAGGAAATGGCCAATATCGCCGCGCGCCTGCTGCGCGCGCGCGCGCGCATCGCTGCCGTCGGCATGTTGGCGAAATTCAACGGCGCGGTGGGCAACTACAACGCCCATCTCTCCGCCTATCCCGAGTTCGACTGGGAAGCTTTCGCGCGCCGCTTCATTGAAGCGCTCGGGCTGGAGTTCAATCCCTATACGATTCAGATCGAACCGCACGATGCCATGGCCGAGCTGTTCGACGCCATCGCGCGCAGCAACACCATCCTCATCGACGCCGACCGCGACCTCTGGCAATACATTTCGATGGGTTATTTCAAGCAGAAGACCAAGGCCGGCGAGATCGGTTCGTCGACGATGCCGCACAAGGTCAACCCGATCGACTTCGAAAATTCTGAAGGCAACCTCGGGCTGGCCAATGCCGTGTTGCGTCACCTGTCCGAGAAACTGCCGATTTCGCGCCTGCAACGCGATCTGACCGATTCCACGGTGTTGCGCAATATGGGCGTGGCCTTCGGCTACGTCAGCCTGGCGCACGATTCGACGCTGCGCGGGCTGAACAAGCTCGAAGCCAATCCGCAGCGTCTGGCCGAAGATCTCGATGCCTGCTGGGAAGTGCTGGCCGAGCCGGTGCAGACGGTGATGCGCCGTTACGGCGTGCCGAATCCCTACGAGCAGTTGAAGGAACTGACGCGCGGCAAGGGCATTGAGCCGGATGCGCTGCGCGCCTTCATCGATGGCTTGGCGATTCCCGACGCGGAAAAAGCCAGGCTGAAGCTGATGACGCCGGCCAGCTACATCGGCAAGGCCATCGAACTGGCGAGGGCCATCTGATGGCTTTTGCGGAGAATCTCAAGCAACTGCCCAAGGTTTCGCATCTCGCCGCACTGCAATTGCTGGGTGCCGATGGCGAGGTGTTTGCCACCATCGAGAACAAGCCTGGTCAGACCGGCTCGCTGGCGGTCTACAACCATCTCGCCCAGCTTTATGGCGCCATTACAGCCGAGGCGGCGAAGAAGGGGCTGGACCTGTATGCCGAGCATACGGTCGATGCTCAGGCCAATCCCGGCAAACACCCGAACATCGACCGCTTGGTGACTTTGCTTGCAGAGGGCGGGCAGTGGCGCGTCAAGCAGATTTTTGCCAACGGCGACGTGACATAGAATGAACGCTGTCGTCGGCCATGCTGGCGGCAAGTGATCCGCCCAACACATAAGGAGATACCCATGAATAAATTCGTCAAATCCCTGATCACCGGTGTCGCGCTGAGCGCCATTGCCGCATCTGCCCTGGCGCAAGTCGTCGGCAAGACCGAAGATCAGATTCGCTGGCGCCAGTCGGCCTACCACACCATGGCCTGGAGCATGGCCCGCATCAAGGCTAACGTCGAAGGCACTTACAACAAGGATCAGGTGGCGGAGGCGGCCAATGTGATCCAGGCCATCGCGAACTCCAAGATGGGCGCGCTCTATCAGCCGGGCTCCGATAAGGGCAAGGGCTGGAAGGAATCCCGCCTGAAGTCCGAGTTCTTCGGCCACAAGGATCTGCCCCAGATCGCCCAGAACTTCGGCGCCGCCGCCAACGAAATGGCGAAGGTCGCGGCCGGTGGCGATGCCGCAGCGGTCAAGGCTCAGTTCGGCAAGCTCGGCGAGGCCTGCAAGGCCTGCCACGAGAAGTTCCGCCAGGACGAGTAAGCGCGGATCTGGATGCAGATAAAGCAAACGGCCACCTGCGGGTGGCCGTTTGCTTTGGCAAACTCGGCGCTGGCGGGACGCCGCAGTGTCAGCGCTTGGCGGTGTTGATGGGCGCGAGCACCGCGCTGGCGCGCAGCACGGCGGTATCGAGCGCTTCCTTCGCCGGTTTGCGGTCGCCCCAGACGAATTCGACTTCCTCATTGAGGATGGCGCGGATGCGGCTGCGGCCGAAGCCGTTCCGGGTGCGGGCTGCGTCACGCTTCGCCATCGACAGCCGGCGTTCGGCCTGGTCGAGTACGGCGGGGTTGGCGCCGCTTTCGCGCAAGGCTTGCACGGCAGCGGGCGTCATCGGCAGGAAGCCGGTGGCGCGCACCCATTCGCGCTGGGCGTCCGGCTTCAGCAGGAAGGCGATGAAGCGCGCGATGACCTGCTGCTCGGGTTTCTTGTCGGCGGCCAGCACCCACAAGGCCGGGCCATCGGGCAGGACTTGCGTCGGCTTGACACCATACACGTCGTCGTAGTGGGGCAGTACGGCGATGCCGAGCGGGAATTCCGGTTGCTTCGCCAGGCGTGCGTAGAGCGCTGATTCGCCCGTCAGCATTGCGCATTCGCCGCTGGCGAACTTGTCGTCGCCTTCGCGGCCCGGTCCGGCGTAGATGAAGTAGAGACTCTTGTGCCAACTGGTCAAGAGCGCCAGATGCTTCACATTCACCATGTTGTTGAGCGCCAGTTGATCCTGCTTGCCGTTCTTTACCACCAGCGGTTCGCCATGCTGGGCGGCGACGTTTTCGAAATGCACCCAGGCGAAGCGCGAACTGGTGAGCGGACAGCGATAACCGGCGTCGCGCAAGGCGCCAGCCGCGTCCTGCAACTCCCACCAGGTCTTGGGCGGCGTGTCCGGATTCAGGCCGGCCTTGACGAAGGCCGCCTTGTTGTAGAACAGCACCGGCAGGGACATCGCCATGGGCAGCGCCTGCATGCGTCCGATCAGGTCGTCCACGGCGTCGATCATCTGCGGGTAGAACTGCTTGGCGTCGAAATTCTGCTTGCCCGCCGCCATCACCTGATGCAAGGGAAGAAAGCGCGGGCGGGTGCCGAACAGGCTCATGGCATCGTCCTGGTCGAACAAGGCCAATTGCGGCAGATGCGACTTTGCCTCGACGCCCGCAGCATCCTCCAGTGCAATCCTGCCGGCGCCGCTCTTGAGCTTCGCTTCCTGATCGTTGAAGCGCAATACCAAGGTGGCCAGGCTGTCGAGCGGGGCGCCGCCGAGCGCGTGGCGCAGCACGATTTCCTGCGGTTGCGGCGGGGGCGGCGGGGGCGGCGGGGTCTTGGCCGGCTTGACCGCCTTGGTGGCCGCCGCTTTGGCGGGTTTCGCGGCAGTGGCGGCGAGCGCGTCGAGCGCAAGAGTTAACGCGAGGGTGGTAAGCAGGACGGCTAGGGGCTTTTTCATTGGACAGCTCGGATCGGTCGGGGGGCGCTAGTGTAGCGCGGCACGGGCGTTGCGTTTGTCGCGGCAAACGAACGGGATAGCTTGCGCTGAGTTCGAAATTATCAAGAAAGCGTCTGCCTTGCCGTAAACTGCGGGCAGCGCAGTTTGCGCTCACGACCAATCCATGCGGAAATCACTGCTTCTTACTCTTTTTGGACTTTTGCTCGCCGGCTGCGATCAGCTCGGTATCGAGAGTCCGGCGCAGGCCGCCGCTGCCAAGGAGGCAGAAGGCCGTGCTATTGGCAGCGCCTGCCGCCATAGTGGCCGGGCATTGGAAGACTGTTACACGCTGAATCCCAAAGCGCTAAAGGCGGCGGTATTCACCGGCTGGCGCGACATGGATGCCTACATGCGCGAAAACAGCCTCGAAGTCATTGTGCCCGTGGTGCCGCGTCCCGATCCCGATGCAGCCAAGAAAAAGAAAGCGGCTGCTGCTGCGGCGGCCGCTGCGGCGGAAAATCCCGACGGCCACGCCAAGCCCGAGGAAGCGCCGGTCAAGAAAGAGGAGGCCCCGGTCAAGAAGGATGGCGCCGCCCACTCCGCCACCGAACCGCGCCTGCCGGCCCCAGTGGCCGGCGGCAAGATGGTCTGAGCGCCAGCGGGGCGCGGCGATGGTTTTGCCGTAGAATGCTCGCGCGTCCTGCCGGTTGGACGCGGTTTCGTGGCATCCCTGCCGCTTCCCAGTTCCCCTAGTTGTCCCGCCTGAGCCGGCGCCGCCTTGACAGGCTTTCGGGCGCACAACGCAACCGGAGTTCAATGTGAAATTCACCGACCTCGGGCTGGCGCCCGAAATCCTCAGGGCCGTGCATGACGCCGGCTACACCGAACCCACCCCCATCCAAGCGCAGGCCATCCCCATCGTGCTGGCCGGCCACGACGTCATGGGCGGCGCCCAGACCGGCACCGGCAAGACGGCCGGCTTCACCCTGCCGCTGCTGCACCGCCTCTCCCGGCATGCCAGCAGTTCGCCCTCGCCAGCGCGTCATCCGGTGCGGGCACTGATCCTCACACCGACGCGCGAGCTGGCGATGCAGGTGCATGAGTCGGTCAAGACTTACAGCAAGCATGTTGCGCTACGCTCGGTTTGCATCTACGGCGGCGTGGACATGCGGGCGCAGATCGCAGAGTTGAAGGAAGGCCGCGAGATCGTCGTCGCCACGCCGGGTCGTCTGCTCGACCACGTCGAACAGCGGACCGTGAGCTTCGGCTCCGTCGAATTCCTCGTTCTCGATGAGGCCGACCGCATGCTCGACATGGGCTTCATTCCCGACATCAAACGTATCCTCGCGCTGCTGCCGAAGACGCGCCAGAGCCTGCTGTTCTCCGCCACTTTTTCGGAAGAGATCAAGAAGCTTGCCGACGCGATGCTGAAGAGCCCGCAGCTTATCGAGGTCGCACGGCGCAATCAGGTTTCGGAAACCATCACCCACCGCGTGCATCCGGTGGCGGCCGACCGCAAACGCTATCTCCTCAAGCAATTGCTCGACAATCCGAGCATGACCCAGGTGCTGGTCTTTGTCGGCACCAAGTTCGGCACGGCGCGGCTGGCCACCTGGCTGGAGCGCCAGGGCATCAACGCGACGGCTATCCACGGCGACAAGAGCCAGCAGGAACGCACCAAGGCGCTCGAAGCCTTCAAGTCCGGCGCGGCGCGCGTGCTGGTCGCCACCGACGTCGCCGCGCGCGGTCTCGATATCGACGACCTGCCGCACGTCATCAACTACGAGTTGCCGAGCGTCGCCGAGGACTATGTACACCGCATCGGCCGCACCGGCCGCGCCGGCAAGTCGGGCGAGGCCACTTCGCTGGTGGCGCCCGAGGAAAAGCAACGCCTCGCCGAGATCGAGCGGCTCACCAAGTTCAAGATCGAGCAGGTGATCGTACCCGGCTTCGAGCCGGGTTCCACCGCACCGGCGGCGGAGCGGGATGGGGAGGAGCGCGGCGAGCGTGGCGGCAGAGGGCATGGCCACAAGCACGAACCGCGAGTCGGGCATGGTCCGAAGGCTCGCGTCGACCGCCTGCCGTCGCCTGTTGGCCATCTGCCCAGAGTGTCGAACAAACCGGTGATCGCCGCCGACGGTTTCGACTTTTCCAAGCCTTACGAATCGAAGACCGATGACGCCGCCGCTGCGGATAAGCACGCCGAAAAGTCGGCGCTGGTGCCACGGCGCCCGCTGCGTCCCGTGGCCGCCCTGCTCGGCGGTCTGGGCAAGAAAGCGGAAACCGCGCAATGAAACTCGTCCGCTACGGTCCCAAGGGGCGCGAAAAGCCCGGCCTGATCGATGGAGAAGGCAAGTTGCGCGATCTCTCGGCCCACTGTGCCGATATCGGCTGGACTGAGCTCGCGCCAGCCGGGCAAAAACGCCTACGTGCGATCAATCCGGTCTCGCTGCCGCTCGTCAAAGGCAAGCCACGCCTCGGCGTACCCTTCACCGGCATCTCCAAGATTGTCGGCGTCGGCCTTAACTACCGCGACCACGCCAAGGAAACCGGCGCGGCGATTCCTACCGAGCCGGTGTTGTTCATGAAGGCGACCACGGCGATCAATGGCCCCTGCGACAACATCCGCTTGCCGCGCGGTTCGAGGATGACCGACTGGGAAGCCGAGCTGGGTCTGGTCATCGGCAAGGAAGCGCGTTACGTCGCCGAGGACAAGGCGCTGTCGTATCTGGCCGGCTACGTCACTTTCCACGACGTTTCCGAGCGCGACTTCCAGAAGAATCGCGGCGGCAGTTGGGACAAGGGCAAGGGCTGCGATACCTTCGCGCCCATCGGCCCCTGGCTGGTGACGCCCGATGAAATCCGCGATCCGCAAACGCTGCGCGTCTGGCTCGAAGTGAATGGCGTCCGCCGTCAGGACAGCAATACTGATCAGATGATCTTTTCCTGCGCCCATCTCATCAGCTACATCTCGCAGTTCATGACGCTGCTGCCGGGCGACGTGATCTGCACCGGCACGCCGCCCGGCGTCGGCCTCGGCATGCAGCCGCCGCAATTCCTCCAGGCCGGCGACACGGTGCGCCTCGGCGTCGAGGGCCTCGGCGAGCAGTGCCAGAAAATTATCGCTGACTGAGCGTCGGCGGGCTGCCCATGGTTCGCTCCGTTCACGTCAAGCTCGCGGCGCACCCGACGAATCCGCCGCGCTTTCATCAGCACATCGACGTCACGCTGGCCCACGCCGTCGACGGCGGCCTCCAGCTTGCCTATGCCGTGCATGGCCTGAACCTCGATCTGCGCGTTCCGACGCCGCATGCGCCTGCGCCGGCCGACGCGCTCTGGCGCACCACCTGCTGTGAAATCTTTCTCGGCACGGTGGGCCAGTCCGGCTACCGCGAGTTCAATTTTTCGCCCTCCGGCCAGTGGGCTCACTACGATTTTGTCGATACGCGCCAGCCTGCGGCAAGCCTTAGCGCCTGTCCTGCGCCAACGCTGTCCTGCACACGCGCCGAAGACCTGTTGAGCCTTGGCGCCAGCCTGCCGGCATCCGCCCTGCCCAAAGGCGATACGCTGCGCATCGCGCTTGCCGTCGTTCTGGAAGCCAACGATGGCAGCCTCGCTTATTGGGCGCTCGCCCATGCGCCCGGCAAGCCAGATTTCCACCACCACGCCGGCTTTGTGTTGAGCCTGGGGCCGCTGGGTTTTCGCCCCACGCAGTGGCCATGAAATTCGGCATCGAGCGCTTTGTTGAAGACGTCGGCCTGCGCCGTCCGCTCGCCGGCCGGCGCGTTGCGCTGCTCGCCCATCCGGCGTCGACCACACGCGATCTGACCCATAGCCTCGATGCGCTTGCCGCGCTGTCCAACGTCAAACTGACGGCGGCTTTCGGTCCGCAGCACGGCCTGCGCGGCGACAAGCAGGACAACATGATGGAGTCGCCCGACTTCATCGACCCGGCGCTCGGCATTCCGGTCTTCAGCCTCTACGGCGAGGTACGCCGGCCCACCGCTGCGATGATGGACACGTTCGACGTGTTGCTCGTCGACCTCCAGGATCTCGGCTGCCGCATCTATACCTTCATCACCACCTTGCGCTATCTGCTCGAAGCCGCTGCGCGCCACGGCAAGGCGGTGTGGGTGCTGGACCGGCCCAATCCCGCCGGTCGGCCGGTCGAAGGGCTGACGCTGCGCCCCGGCTGGGAAAGCTTCGTCGGTGCCGGCCCGTTGCCGATGCGCCATGGTCTGACCATGGGCGAACTCGCACGCTGGTTTGTCGCCGCGCTCAAACTCGATGTCGAGTGCGAGATCGTGACGATGGCGGATTGGCAACCCGCTGCTGCGCCCGGCTACGGCTGGCCGCTGTTGGAGCGCAGTTGGATCAATCCGAGCCCGAATGCGCCGAATCTCTCGATGGCGCGCTGCTACGCCGGTACGGTGATGCTCGAAGGTACGACGTTGTCCGAAGGACGCGGCACGACGCGCCCGCTGGAACTATTTGGCGCGCCCGACATCGATGCGGCTGCCTTGCTCAAGGACATGCAAAACCTCGCACCGCACTGGTTGGCGGGCTGCAAATTGCGTACCTGTTGGTTCGAACCGACCTTCCACAAACATGCCGGCCAGTTGTGCCAGGGCATCCAGATCCACGTCGAGGATCCGGCGCACTACGACCATGCCGCCTTCCGGCCCTGGCGACTGATGGCACTCGCCTTCAAGGCGATCCGGCGGCTGCGACCCGACTATCCGCTCTGGCGCGACTTTCCCTACGAATACGAGCGCGACCGACTGGCCATCGACCTCATCAACGGCGGGCCGTCCTTGCGTGAGTGGGTAGACGACGCTGCGGCCATGCCTGCAGATCTGGAGGTGCTGGCGCGCGCGGACGAGCTTGCCTGGATGGCGGAAAGCGCGGAATTCAAGCGTTATCCCTGAAGCGCACCGTCCCGCGCTACTCGGCCAATGCGCCGTCCCACCAGCGCCGAGTCTTGCCGGCTTTACCAGGCAGGCGCAGCGCTTGCGGGCGGCGGCGCCGGAGGGGGCGGCGGCAATAGGGCGCCAGACGCCGCCCAGACGCTCAGGAGCGCGAACGCCACCGCAGCAACAAAGGCCAGCGGGCCGCCGCCACGGGCCGATTGACACGGCTTGCCGGCATCCCAGCCGGTGAGCATCGGGCGCACGAGATCGCGGCCCTTGGCGCGCTTGTAATAGACGATGGCGCCGACGTGGGCGGCGACCAGCAACATCAGCAGTTTTTCCAGCAAGTGGTGGATGCCGGTGATCTTGCCGCTCAACTCGCTGCCTACCAGCGGCAGCAGATAGCCCTCGAAGGCGATGTCGTCGTTGGCAAACAGGCCGGTACTGGCCATCAACAGCAGGGTGCCGAGCAGGGCGAGCACCGAGAGGGCGCCGAGGGGGTTATGTCCCAGTTCCTGCCATTCGCCCTTCAGGTAGGCGCGGAGCGCGGCGGGGCCGCGCACGAAATGCGCAAAGCGCGCGTAGGTCGAGCCGACGACGCCCCAGACGAGGCGGAAGCTCAGCAGGCCGAGAATCGCCAGGCCGGCGCGGCCGTGCCAGAGCATGGCGTTGCCGCCGATCTTGGCGCTGACGAAGGCGACGACGACCAGTAAGGCGAGTGACCAGTGGAAGACGCGCGTCGGCAGATCCCAGACGCGCGCCTGATCGGACGGTGTGGCCACGCCGGGAGCGCCTACACACATGACATTAAACGCAGGCACCGTCGTCGGTGGCGCCTTCGATTTTCTCTTTCTTGGTTTTGACGAACTGCTCGCGCGAGACGCCGAGCCACATCACCAGCGGGCTGGCGACGAGGACCGAGGAGTAGATGCCGAAGAGGATGCCGATCGTCAGCGCCAGCGCGAAGTAGTGCAGCGCCGCGCCGCCGAAGATCAGCATCGAGGTGACCATCATCTGCGTGCAGCCGTGGGTGATGATGGTGCGCGAGATGGTGCTGGTGATGGCGTGGTTGATGACTTCGGGCGTCGTCATGCCGCGCTGTTTCTTGAAGGTTTCGCGCACGCGGTCGAACACCACGACCGACTCGTTCACCGAGTAACCCAATACCGCCAGCACCGCCGCCAGCACCGGCAGGGAGAATTCCCACTGGAAGAAGGCGAAGAAGCCGAGGATGATGATGACGTCGTGCAGGTTGGCGATGATCGCCGACACCGCAAAGCGCCACTCGAAGCGGATGGCCAGGTAGATGACGATGCCGATGATGACCAGTAGCAGGGCCAGCGCGCCGTCCTCGGCGAGTTCCTTGCCGACCTGCGGGCCGACGAACTCGACGCGCTTGAGTTGCGGGTCGCCGCCGACTGCTTGCAGGCTGGCGCTGACCCGCTCGCTGACCTTGGCGGTTTCGCCGTCCTTGCCCAACGGGACACGGATCAGCACGTCGCGCGACGAACCGAAGTTGAGCACCTGAGTATCGGTGAAGCCGTCGGATTCGAGCTGCTTGCGGATCTGGTCGAGATTGGGCGCCTGGGCATAGCTGACTTCCGTCAGGGTGCCGCCGGTGAATTCGATCGACAGATGCAGGCCCTTGGTGGCAAGGAAGAACACGGCCAGGAGGAAGGTGATCAACGAGACGACGTTGAACACCAGCGCATGGCGCATGAAGGGGATGTCTTTTTTGATGCGGAAGAATTCCATTTTTAGATTCCCGGTTTCCAGACTTGGCCAATGCTGACGGCTTCAAGTTTGCGGCGACGGCCGTAGATCCAGTTCACCAGCGCGCGCGAGACCACGACCGAGCTGAAGATGGAAGTGAGAATGCCGAGGCAATGCACGACGGCAAAACCCCGTACGGGACCGGAACCGAAGATCAACAAGGCGATGCCCGCGATGAGCGTGGTGACGTTGGAGTCGAGAATCGTCGCCCAGGCGCGCTCGTAGCCGGCGGTGATGGCGGACTGCGGTGCGACGCCGTTGCGCAATTCTTCGCGCACACGCTCGTTGATCAGGACGTTGGCATCGATGGCCATGCCCAGCGTCAGCGCCACTGCGGCGATGCCGGGCAGCGTCAGCGTCGCCTGCAGCAGCGAAAGCAGCGCCACGAGCAGCAGCAGGTTGGCCGACAGCGCGGTGACCGAAACGAAGCCGAACAACAGGTAATAGCCGGTCATGAACGTGGCGATGGCGGCGAAACCCCACAGCGTGGAGTTGAAGCCCTTGCTGATATTGTCGGCGCCGAGGCTGGGGCCGATGGTGCGTTCCTCGATAATCTCCATTGGCGCAGCCAGGGAGCCAGCACGCAGCAATAGCGCGACGTCGTTGGCCTCGGTGGTCGTCATGCGGCCGGAAATCTGCACGCGGCCACCGCCGATTTCGGCGCGGATCACCGGTGCGGTGACGACCTCGCCCTTGCCCTTCTCGATCAGCAGGATGGCCATGCGCTTGTTGACGTTTTCGCGTGTGACGTCCTTGAAGATGCGCGCGCCGGCGGCGTCGAGCGTCAGATGGACCGCCGGTTCCTGGGTCTGGTTATCGAAGCCCGGTTGGGCGTCGGTCAGGCGTTCGCCCGTCAGCACCACTTGCTTCTTGACCAGCAGGCCGCGCCCGCCGCGCTCGACGTAATACTCGGTGCCGGCGGGAGGCTGGCCGGCGGCGGCAGCCTGAAGGGTGGCCGGATTGCCGCTGGCTTCGTCGTCTACCATGCGGATTTCCAGCGTCGCCGTGCGGCCGAGAATGTCCTTGGCCTTGGCGGTGTCCTGCACGCCGGGCAGTTGCACGACGATACGATCAGCGCCTTGCTGCTGAATCACCGGCTCGGCAACGCCGAGTTCGTTGATGCGGTTGTGCAGCGTGGTGATGTTCTGCTTGATGGCGAATTCCTGGATACGCTTTTGCGCAGTCGGCTTGAGCGTGGCGACAAGCTTGAGGTCGGCACTCTCCTGACCGTCGGCGAGATCCAGGTCGGGCTGGCTTGCGCTCAGCGCGATACGCGCTTTCTCGCGCAAATCGGCTTCGCGGAAACGGATGACGAGCGTGTTGCCCTCGCGGCCGATGCCGCTATGGCGAATGTTCTTGTCGCGCATCAGTGTGCGCAGATCGGCGCCAGTGGAGTCGAGCCGCTTGGTCAGCGCGCCTTTCATATCCACTTGCAGCAAAAAGTGCACGCCGCCGCGCAGGTCGAGGCCGAGGTACATCGGCAGGGCATGCATGCCCGTCAGCCAGTCGGGCGAGGCAGATAGGAGATTGAGCGCCACGCTGTACGAGGCGTCGGCCGGATTCGGGTTCAGCGCCCGCTCGATCAGATCCTTGGCCTTGAGCTGCGTGTCGGTGTCGGCCAGACGCACGCGGATGCTCTTGGTGTCGTAGAACAGGCCGGTCGGCTTGATGGCCGCTGCCGTCAGGGCGTCCTCAATGCGCGTTTGCACGGCCATGTCGAGCTTGACGGTCGCCTTGACGCTGCTGACCTGTACGGCGGGCACCTCGCCGAAGAAGTTCGGCAAGGTATAGAGCAAGCCGAACACCAGAGCGACGATGACCGTCGCGTTTTTCCAGAGGGGATAGCGGTTCATTACAGGTTCTTCAGTGAGCCTTTCGGCAGCAGGACGCCGATGGCCTGTTTCTGGATCTGAACTTCTATCGGGACGTCCTTGAGCGCGGCGATTTCGACCGTGATGTAGTTTTCGCCGACTTTGACGATCTTGCCGGCGATACCGCCCTGGGTGACCACCTCGTCGCCCTTCTGCAGTTCGCTCACCATCTTCTGGTGTTCCTTGGCTTTCTTCATCTGTGGCCGGATCATGAGGAACCACAGCACGATGAACATCAGGATGATGGGCATCAGGCCCATCAGTCCGCCGGTCGGGTCTTGGGCGGCGGCGCCAGCGGCTTGGGCGTAGGCATTGGAAATCAGCATGTTCGGGTTACTCCAAGTGAACAAATAAAGCGGCGCATTATAACCGCGCCATGTGACGGTCCCGGTGGAAGCCGGCGACGTAAGCGGCAAACTCTCCGGCGGCGATGGCCGCGCGCAATTCGCGCATCAGCGTCTGGTAATAAAACAGGTTATGGATGGTGTTGAGGCGCGCGCCAAGAATCTCGCCGCAGCGGAACAGGTGGTGCAGGTAAGCGCGGCTGAAGTTGCGGCAGCAGTAGCAGCCGCAGGTTTCGTCGAGCGGACGCGGATCGTTCTTGTGGGCGGCGTTCTTGATGCGGATATCGCCGTAACGGGTGAAGAGATGGCCGTTCCTGGCGTTTCTGGTCGGCATCACGCAGTCGAACATGTCGATGCCCTGCGACACCGCAAAGACAATGTCCTCCGGCGTGCCGACGCCCATCAGGTAGCGCGGCTTGGCGGCCGGCAGGCGCGGCGCGGTGTGGGCGAGGATGCGCGCGAAATCCTCTTTCGGCTCGCCCACCGACAGGCCGCCGATGGCCATGCCGTCGAAGCCGATGGCATCCAGGCCGGCGAGCGATTCGTCGCGCAGGCTCTCGTGCATGCCGCCCTGGACGATGCCGAACAGGGCATTCGTGTTTTCAAGTTGGTCATGCGCATCGCGCGAACGCCGCGCCCAGCGTAAGGACAGGCGCATCGACTCGGCCGCCCGCTGGAGATCGGCCGGGTAGGGCGTACATTCGTCGAAGATCATCACCACATCCGAATTCAGCACATGTTGAATCCGCATCGATTCCTCGGGCGTAAGAAAGAGCTTGTCGCCGTTGATCGGCGAGGCGAACTTCACGCCCTCCTCGGAAATCTTGCGCAACTCGCCGAGCGAGAACACCTGAAAACCGCCCGAATCGGTGAGGATGGGCTGGTCCCAACCCATGAAGCGATGCAGCCCGCCATGGGCGCGAATCACCTCCAGCCCCGGCCGCAGCCAGAGGTGGAAAGTGTTGCCCAGCACGATCTGCGCACCGATGTCGACGAGTTCGTTCGGCGCCATGGCCTTGACTGTGCCGTAGGTGCCGACCGGCATGAAGACCGGCGTTTCGACCGTGCCATGGGCGAGTGTGAGTGTGCCGCGTCGTGCCGCGCCGTCTGTGGCGAGGAGTTTGAAACTAAGAGGATGTGTCATTCAGGATGCCTGTCGCGCGGAGATATCGTTCGGGTAGGTATTCCGCGTAAGGGACGATGTTTTTTTGCACAACATCATGATTTGTGAATTGAGGGCGACCTCGGGCAAGTAGGTTGATTACTCCGTCTCGCTCGGCGTTCTCCATTCCATAGGTGGTCGCATAGCCGACTTGTCTGCCAAGTTGGGGTTCTTCTGGATTTCGAATTGATTTGGCAGACAGGGCGCGAAGCTCGCGGAGCTTGAGGCGTCGAACATTGGTTGGATCGAAGCCGAAGCCGATAAAGCAGATACGTTCGGACTCCTTGAGCCACTCATGAGCTTTAGAAAAAATTTCGTCGTCATCGCGATGTTCGTCGATGACTCGTATCGATTGCGCGCCAATCGTAATGCGGGTTTGGCTTAATGGTTTGTCGTCACCATATGGACATGCTGCTTGGCCATCATTTTTAAGCTCTGGAAGTTCCCCGAGCTTTCCGTATACATGCAGGATCGGAAGTGTATGCAAATGTTCTGCGGCTCGGTCACGCTCGATACCAAAGGAATTCTCTAGTGCGGTCAGCAGATAGCATTCGAGAGAGCGGTCGTAATTGAACGTAATGATGCGTAGCTTGTTTTCGGCGAAGCCATCTAAAGAGTTGCCTATGCTGTTCCACAGATACCTATACCAATGGTCCGGCTGACTGATGAATAGCCGGTCGCGCTTTTCACATTTTGAAAGCAGCAGGCTGATCGCTAGTTTTCCGATTGCGCCGAATTTTGGTGCGCCAATTGACCAAGAGTGCTCGGCTCGCCGGGCGAGAAAGGCATCGATGGACGACATTTGCGACAAGCGGAACGCGGAGCAAAATTCTTGCAAGTCTCTGCTGGAAAGTTGATGGGTATCCTCCAATGGGGCAAGATTGGATGGATTATGTAGCCATGCGGCTAATTCATTGCCCGTTGGGAACTCGTAGGGTTTGCTCGCTCCAGCGCCGAGTACCAGTGTTGTGGGTACGGTGATCACGCAGCGAAGGTCTCCAGAGTCGCGATTCTTGCGGCATGTGAAGTGGTCGCGAGCGCATTGGCGAAGCGCGCATCGGTGGTGACCAGAGTGCCGTCGATGGCATGCGCCAGCGCGAGGTAAAGGCTGTCGTAGAAACTGCGGTCGTGGCGGCGCGCGATTTCCAGCGCGTCGGCGGCGAGGCGACGGCTGTCGGCCCGCTGCAGGCGAATGTCGAGGAACTCGGCCAGCAGTCGCCGTACGGTGGCGTCGGACAGGCCGTCGCGGCGACTTTTCTTCCACAGCACGTTGCCGATCTCGCTGGTCAGCAGGTCGGGGGCATGGAGATCGTGGCCTGCTTCGAGCAGGGCGATGGCCTGCGCCGAGCCTTCCTCGGGGAGCAGCCACTTGACCGCGACTGAGGCGTCGATGACGAGACGCCGGGGGGTCACCGGTCCCGATCCTCGCGAATCAGATGCGCACTGTCGGGGAAAATCCTGTCGCCGAACAGTTCTTTGTGCATCGCGCGCAGGTGGGCGGCCGTGTCGGCGGGAGGCGTCAAGTTGGCCGCGTCGACAAGGATCGCACGAACCTCGCTTTGCAGCGAACGATGATGTTGTTTGGCGCGCTGTTTGAGGGTGGCGACGGTGTCGTCGTCAAGATCGCGCACGAGGACTTGGGCCATTGGGAGTCTCCTGCTATCGAAACGATAGCATTGTATCAAGCACGATCCTGCCGCTGGATCAACATGGCGTCGCCATAGCTGAAGAAGCGATAGCCGGAGGCAATGGCGTGGCGGTAGGCGGCACGCATGGGTTCCAGGCCGCCGAAGGCGGAGACGAGCATCAGCAGCGTGGATTTCGGCAGATGGAAGTTAGTGATCAGGACATCGACGACCTTGAAGTCGTAGCCCGGTGTGATGAACAGCGCCGTCTCGCCAGCGCCGACTTTCAGTGTGCCCTCGGCAGCGGCAGATTCGAGGGTGCGTAAGGTGGTGGTGCCGACCGCGACAACTCGGCCGCCGCGCTTGCGGGTTGCGGCGATGGCGTCCGCTGTTGCTTGCGGCACGTGGTAACGCTCGCGGTGCATGCGGTGCTCCGTGAGGTCATGCACGCGCACCGGCTGGAAGGTGCCGGCACCGACATGCAGGGTCACATGCGCCGTGGCGATGCCCCGGTTGCGCAATCGTTCGAGCAATGGCGCGTCGAAATGCAGGCCGGCGGTGGGTGCGGCGACCGAGCCGCGTTCGCGCGCAAAGATGGTTTGGTAGCGTTCCTCGTCGGCACCGCCAACGGCGCGCTCGATGTAGGGCGGCAGCGGCAGGCGGCCGTGCTGCTCGATGAGTTCGACGGCGTCGTCGGGAAAGCGCAAGCGGTAGAACTCGCCTACGCGCTCGATCACCTCGGTCGAAAATGCGTTTTCCAGTTCCAGCAGGCCGCCCGGCTTGGGGGGTTTGCTCGCACGGATCTGCGCCAGCACTTCGTCGTCACCCGTAACGCGCTCGACCAAGACCTCGACCTGACCGCCCGTTGCTTTACTGCCGAACAGCCGGGCATGCAGCACGCGCGTGTCGTTCATCACCAGCAGGTCGCCGGGCGCGAGCAGGTCGGGCAGGTCGGCGAAAACCTGCTCGGAGATATCCATACCGTTCATCGCCAGCAGCCGGCTTGCGCTGCGCTCGCTTAGGGGCGTTTGGGCGATGCACGCGGGCGGCAGGCTGTAGTCGAAATCGTCAAGCGTGAGCTTCATCGAAAATTTGATAGCGGTTATTGGTTGCAGGAGGGGAGGGTTTTGCGGATAATGCGCCCCTTCCAGCCGGGCCGGCATTCTACGCGCCCCGCTCTGGCCGAGATGGCGGAATCGGTAGACGCAGCGGACTCAAAATCCGCCGCCGCAAGGTGTGGGGGTTCGAGTCCCCCTCTCGGCACCAACTAAATCATGAAGTTACGATATTCTGCGTTGGCGGGAAGGTATCAGGCTAGCCACAGTTCTGTCGTGCCCAGATGTGAGCGTTGCGGCATGTTGCGCAGGAAGGTTCCGAGTTCGTCGGCCGGCAGCGGTTTGCTGATCAAGTAGCCCTGGATTTTTTCGCAGCCGATCGACAGCAGGTATTTCAGTTGGGCTTCCGTCTCTACGCCTTCGGCGACTACATCCAGACCCAGGCGGTGGGCCAGTAGCACGGTGACGTCGCAAATGTCCGCGTCGTGTTGGTCGATCTCGATGTCCTTGACGAAAGAGCGGTCGATCTTCAGCGTGTTGATGGGAAACATCTTGAGGTAGGACATCGACGAGTAACCCGTGCCGAAATCGTCAATCGAGAGCGAGAGTTGGAGTCGGGTTAGCTCCTGCATCATGCTTACCGCTTGATCCGGTGTTTTCATCGTCATCGACTCCGTTATTTCCAGGTCGAGCGATCCGGCCGGCAGGCCGTATTGCTGGATGATTTCGCGGATGCGGTCGGGTAGTCCGGCGTCGGAGAACTGCTCCGCCGACAGGTTGATGGACATCTTGAGGTCGGTTATGCCGCGACTGCGCCACTCCGCCAGCGTTCGGCTGGCGTCCTCCAGAACCCAGTCTCCGATTGCGCCGATCAGTCCGGTTTCCTCCGCAACCGTCAGGAAGTCGAGCGGGGGAACCAATCCGCGTTCGGGATGATGCCAGCGCAGCAGCGCCTCAACGCCTGAGATCTTGCCGCTGCGCAAGTCCAGTTGCGGCTGGTAGTGCAGCAGGAACTCGTGCTTGACCAGCGCCTTGCGCAGATCGGATTCGAGGGCAAGACGTTGCACCGCGACGGCCTGGATGCATTCCTCGAAAAACTGGTAGTTGCCGCGCCCTTTCGACTTGGCGTGGTACATCGCCGCGTCGGCTTTCTGCAGGATGTCATGGGCTGCAGTGGCATCGTTCGGATAGAGGCAAATCCCGATGCTGGTCGAGGTGCGCAACTCGTGTTGGTCGAGCCGGCAGGGTTCGGCGAGCGCGCCGATGATCTTGTCAGCCACATGGGCGGCAGCGGCAGGCGTGTGCGTATCGGGGAGAATGATCACGAACTCGTCGCCGCCGAAGCGGGCGACCAAATCGCTCTGACGTACCACACATTGCAGTCGTTGCGCGACGAGCACCAACAACTGGTCGCCGATGTGATGTCCCAGGGAATCGTTGACGGTCTTGAAATTGTCCAGGTCGAGCAGCATCAGGGCGAAGGGTTGGGTGTTGCGCGTGCCGAGGCGCAGAGCTTGGGCCAGTTGCTCGTTGAGATTGGTGCGGTTGGCCAGCCCGGTGAGCTGGTCGTAAAACGCCAGCGACTGGATTTTCGCTTCCGACTGCTTGCGCACGGTGATGTCGGTGACATAGGCGAGAATGCACGGACGGCCGCCGATCTCGGTGACCTCGCTCGATAGGCTGACGTGGCGGCGCTCGCCGTTCTTGTGCATCCATACGGTCTCGTAGTTCACCAATCGGCCGCCCGTGCTGCTCATGGCGGCTACCCAGTCGCTACGGGTTTGCTGGTCCGGCCAGAGTCCCATCTCTAACGAGGTTTTGCCGATCAGATCGTCCCGCGTCCAGCCAAAGTCGCGTTCGTAGTTGCCGTTGGCCTCGATGAAGCGGCCATCCTCCTTGGTGGCGATCGATGCGGCGAGCGGGCAGGAGGCGAAAGCCATGGAGAACATCTGCCGCGACTGGCGTAAGGCGAAGTCGGCCAACTTGCGCTCGGAGATGTCGGTATAGACCCAGATCGATGGCGAATCGAGCACCGTTTGTGGGTCGGTGGGTCGCCCGGATTGGATGACCCATATATGCTCGCCGTCTTGCCGGCACAGCTCGGTTTCGAGATGGGCGTAACCCTTCTCGGCCAGTTGTGCATAGCCCTGGTTGCCGGCTTCGAGGTAGCGCTCTTGGGTGCAATAAAAAACCTCGGTGCTTTTGTTGAGGAGTTCGGCGGGGTTGGTAAAGCCGAACATGTCGGCGATGCGTTGGTTGCACTTGAGGATGCGCCGGTTCCTCAACTGGAGGATGCCCACTTGTGCGTTGTCGAAAATGAGTTTTTGTTCGTTGAGGAGCGTCTTTATATGCTCTTCGGAGAGGCGCAAGGATTCGAGCGCCTGCGTGAGTACCTCTGTGCGGCTGGCGACTCGGCGGCGCAACATCCAGCCCCAGGCCAGCAGAATGGTGGTCAACAGGCTTAATGCCACCATGCCATAGGTGATCGGCAGCGCATAGCGTTGCCAGAGGCTGCCTTCGATACGCTCGCCGAGCCAACGGTCTTCGAGCACCCGGTATTCGGCCGGTGTGATCTTCGCAAAACCGGCGGCAATGATCTGTTTCAGGTCGGTGCGGCCCTTGACCACCGCCCAATGAAATTCCCCGACGAAGAGCGGCGGCGTGTGTCGAAATTGGTCGGCGATGCCCGCGCGCTGAAATAAATAAATCGCGGGTGGCTTGTCGATGCAAAGAACGCGCGCTTCGTTGCGCGCGGCGGCATCGATCTGCGCCTGATAGCTGGCGTAGGGCTTGAGATCGAAGACGCCCTGCGCGTTGAGGTATTCGACGCAGGCGTCGCCCTCCTTGACCGCGATGGAAAAGCCCTTGGCCGATTCGGCATCCGCGATGCCGCTGATGCTCTGGTGGAAGAACAGCGCTACGTCGAGGGTGGCGTAGGGCGCGGAAAATTCGTAGAGTTTCTCCCGATTCACCGTGCGGAAGATCGTGTCGATTACGTCGGCCCGGCCGTCTTCCATCGTGGCGCGTGCCTTGCCCCATTCCATCGGCTGGAAATCGACCGCGATGCCGGTACGTTCCTGCCACAGCGTCCACAGATCTTTCAGCAGGCCTTGCGGCTGACCATTCCCATCGCGAAAGCTGTAGGGCGGATAGTTGTCGTCCAGCACCACGCGAATCGAGTCGGGGACAGGTTTGGCGACATCCGCCAGTACCACTGGCCCGGTCAGGACGAGTGTCAGCAGGACGAGCAGGCGCGGCAGGAACGCGAGGCTTGGCATGGTCGTCATCATATTACTTTTGTAATGTGACGAGAAAGAAAAAGGCCGACCCCCTTGCGAGAGCCGGCCTCCTTCACTCCACTCCCTCTGTGTCGAGGGATCGGTGATGCGCTTTAGTGGAACTGCTCCTCCTCCGTCGAGCCGGTCAGCGCCTTGACGCTGGACGACCCGCCCTGGATCACTGTGGTGACGTCGTCGAAATAGCCGACGCCGACTTCCTGCTGGTGCGACACGAAGGTATAGCCCTTCTCGCGTGCGGCAAATTCCGGCTCCTGGACCATTTCGGTGTAGTGCTTCATGCCTTCGCCCTGAGCGTAGGCGTGGGCAAACTGGAAGGTGTTGAACCAGTTGATATGGATGCCGGCCAGGGTGATGAACTGGTACTTGTAGCCCAGCGCCGACAGATCTTCCTGGAAGGAGGCGATCTGCGAGTCGGACAGGTTCTTCTTCCAGTTGAAGGAAGGCGAACAGTTGTACGACAGCAGCTTGCCGGGGCAGGCGGCGAGCACGGCCTGGGCGAATTCGCGGGCGAAGCCGATATCCGGCACGCCGGTTTCACACCACACCAGATCGGCGTAGGGGGCGTAGGCAACGCCACGGCTGATGGATTGCTCCAGACCGTTCTTGACGCGGTAGAAACCTTCCTGAGTGCGCTCGCCGGTGATGAAGGGCTTGTCGTTGGCGTCGTAGTCGCTGGTGATCAGGTTGGCGGCTTCGGCATCGGTACGCGCCAGGATCAACGTCGGCACGCCCATGGTGTCGGCGGCGAAACGGGCGGAGATCAGCTTTTCGATGGCTTCGCGGGTGGGCACGAGCACCTTGCCGCCCATGTGGCCGCACTTCTTCACAGCGGCGAGCTGGTCTTCGAAGTGCACCCCGGCAGCGCCGGCGACGATCATGTTCTTCATCAGTTCGAAGGCGTTGAGCACGCCGCCGAAGCCGGCTTCGGCATCCGCCACGATGGGCAGGAAGAAGTCGATGTATTCCTTGTCGCCCGGGTTGATGCCACGGCTCCACTGGATTTCGTCGGCACGCTTGAAGGTGTTGTTGATGCGGCGCACCATGGTTGGCACCGAGTCGTAGGCGTACAGCGACTGGTCCGGGTACATGGTTTCGGAAGTGTTGCCGTCGGCGGCGACTTGCCAGCCGGACAGATAGACGGCTTCGAGGCCGGCCTTGGCTTGCTGCATGGCTTGGCCGGCACTGATGGCGCCGAAGGCATTGACGTAGCCCTTTTTGGCGCCGCCATTGACCTTGGCCCACAGGGTTTCGGCGCCGCGCTTGGCGAGCGTGTATTCGATCGGAAGTGAGCCGCGCAGGCGCACGACATCCTCGGCGCTATAGCCGCGCTTGACGCCTTTCCAGCGGGGGTTGGTGGCCCAGTCTTTTTCCAGGGCGGCGATTTGAGCTTTGCGATCGGTCATGTTCGGATCCTCTCTTATATGGGTGCGTCGGCATGAAGGGGTGGTGCAGTGCGGCGCAGTATATCGATAATATTGCAAAGCAACAAGTGTCTTATATAAGACATATGTTGAAAGTTTCTTATGGCGAAATAAAAAAGCCGACCCATGAAGAGTCGGCTCTGGCGGGACGGCGGGACGAGTACGTTTCAGGCGTGCAGGCGTTCCGGGCTGACGATCAAGCCATCCTCATCAGCGTAGAGCCAATCGCCGGGGCGAAAGACGATACCGGCGAACTCGACGGGGATGTCGGCGTCGCCAAGATTCTTCTTGACGGTCTTTAGCGGGTGGGTGGCGAGTGCGAACACGCCCAAACCCATGTTGGAAATGGCGTAGGAGTCGCGGATGCAGCCCCAGACGACGATGCCGCTCCAGTTGTTCTTGACGGCCAGCGCGGCGAGCTGGTCGCCGAGCAGGGCGCGGCGCAGACTGCCGCCGCCGTCGACGACCAGTACGCGGCCTGCGCCTGGGCTATCGAGGATTTGGCGCACCAGGCCGTTGTCCTCGAATACCTTCAGGGTGGCGATGGGGCCATGGAAGGCAGGGCTGCCGCCATAGGAACGAAAGATTGGGGCGGCGACGCGTATCTTGCCTTCGTGGGCGTCGCACAGGTCGGTGGTTTGCAATTTCATGGTCAGACCGTCGGGGTTGCGGAGGCGGGCGCGGCCGGTGCGTCGGCGGCGGTTTCGAAGGACAGTTGGACATTGTCCTGTTCGTCGAGGTCGATGACGACCTTGCCGCCGTGCAGGAGTTTGCCGAACAAGAGCTCGTCGGCCAGCGCGGAACGGATGGTGTCCTGGATCAGGCGCGCCATCGGGCGCGCGCCCATCAGGGGGTCGAAGCCCTTCTCGGCGAGCCAGGCGCGCAGGGTGTCGGTGAAGATGGCTTCGACCTTTTTCTCGTGCAACTGGCCTTCGAGTTGCATGAGGAATTTGTCGACCACGCGCAGGATGATTTTGCTGTCGAGCGCCTTGAAGGAGATCGTGGCGTCGAGGCGATTGCGGAATTCGGGCGAGAACTGGCGCTTGATTTCCGCCATCTCGTCGCCCTGGCCCTTGCTGGTGGTGAAGCCGATGGTGGTCTTTTGCAGGGCTTCCGCGCCGGCGTTGGTGGTCATGATGATGACGACGTTGCGGAAGTCGGCTTTGCGGCCGTTGTTGTCCGTCAGCGTGCCGTGGTCCATCACCTGAAGCAGGATGTTGAAGATGTCCGGATGCGCCTTCTCGATCTCGTCGAGCAGCAGCACGGCGTGCGGCTTTTTGGTGACGGCCTCGGTGAGCAGTCCGCCCTGGTCGAAGCCGACATAGCCGGGCGGTGCGCCGATCAGGCGGCTGACCGCGTGGCGTTCCATGTACTCGGACATGTCGAAGCGGATCAACTCGATGCCCATGCAGTAGGCGAGTTGTCTTGCCACTTCCGTTTTGCCGACACCGGTGGGGCCGGAGAAGAGGAAGCTGCCGATGGGCTTGGTCGGGCTGCCGAGGCCGGAGCGCGACATCTTGATCGCCTTGGCCAGGGCTTCGATGGCGGGATCCTGGCCGAACACGACGCTCTTCAGGTCGCGGTCGAGGTTCTTCAGCGCCGAACGGTCGTCGGCGGAGACGTGCTGCGGCGGGATGCGCGCGATCTTGGCGACGATCTCCTCGATCTCCTGCTTGCCGATGACCTTCTTTTGCTTCGACTTGGGCAGGATGCGTTGCGCGGCGCCGGCCTCGTCGATGACGTCGATGGCCTTGTCGGGCAGGTGACGGTCGGTGATGTACTTGGCGGCGAGTTCGGCGGCGTTGCTGATGGCGGCGGCCGAGTACTTGATGCCGTGGTGTTCCTCGAAGCGCGTCTTGAGGCCGCGCAGGATCGAGACGGTTTCGTCGACACTCGGCTCGTTAACGTCGATCTTCTGGAAGCGGCGCGAAAGCGCGTGATCCTTTTCGAATATGCCGCGATACTCGTTGTAGGTCGTCGCACCGATGCATTTGACCGCGCCGGACGAGAGCGCCGGCTTGAGCAGGTTCGACGCATCCATCGTGCCGCCCGAGGCCGAGCCTGCGCCGATCAGGGTGTGGATCTCGTCGATGAACAACACGGCATTCGGATCGTCGAGCAGTTGCTTCAGCACGGCCTTGAGGCGTTGTTCGAAATCGCCACGGTATTTGGTGCCCGCCAGTAGCGCACCCATGTCGAGGGAGTAGACCGTGGCATTGGCGAGGATTTCCGGCACGCGGTTTTCGACGATGCGCCGCGCCAAGCCCTCGGCGATGGCGGTCTTGCCGACGCCGGCTTCGCCGACCAGCAGCGGGTTGTTCTTGCGCCGCCGGCACAGCGTCTGGATGACACGCTCCAGTTCCTTCTCGCGACCAATCAGCGGATCGATCTTGCCAGTGAGCGCCAGTTGGTTGAGGTTCTGCGTGAAGTTGTCGAGCGCGCTGGCCTGCTGCTGCGTTTCGGCCTCCTGCTCCTGGTTTTCCTCGTTCTTGCCGGCAGGCTGCGGGGTCTTGGTGATGCCGTGGGAAATGAAGTTCACCACGTCGAGGCGCGAGATGCCCTGCTTCTGGAGGAAGTAGACCGCGTGCGAATCCTTCTCGCCGAAGATCGCTACCAGAACGTTGGCGCCGTTGACTTCCTTCTTGCCGGACGATTGCACATGCAGGATGGCGCGCTGAATGACGCGCTGGAAGCCCAGTGTCGGTTGCGTGTCGATCTCGCCGTCGCCTGCCACCGTAGGCGTGTGCTGGTTAATGAAGCTGGCGACCTCATGGCGCAGTTCGTCGATGTTCGCTGCGCAAGCGCGCAGCACCTCAGCCGCCGATGGATTGTCGAGCAACGCGAGCAGCAGGTGCTCGACGGTGATGAATTCGTGACGCTTCTGGCGCGCTTCGACAAATGCCATGTGCAAGCTGACTTCGAGTTCCTGAGCGATCATGCTGGTCCTTTCAGTGTTTCTTTCAGTTCTCTTCCATCACGCATGCCAGCGGATGTTGGTGGCGTCGGGCAAATGCTCCCACCTGCTCGACCTTGGTGGCGGCCAGGTCGCGCGGAAAAACGCCGCAGACTCCCCGACCGTGCCGATGAACCTTCAACATGACCACAGTGGCCTGCTCGCGACTCATGCGGAAAAACTTCTCCAGCACGACAATGACGAAATCCATCGGCGTGTAATCGTCGTTCAACAGCATCACCTTGAAAAGCGGCGGCGGCTTGATGCGCTGCTTTTCCGGTTCCAGAGCGATGCCTTCGTTGGGATGAGTCTGCTTACGGGTTGCCATGTTTTGATTCTAATGCGAATCAAACACCATTCAACACTGCCGCCATCAGGGGAAAAACGGGGTAAAACGCTTTTTCTGCCAAGGCTCGCCTGCCACAGATGCGCCAATGGGCGGTTCATTTCCGGGAAGAATCGATGCTGTTGTGCAGCATGGAAATGAGTTGACGCAAGTGCCAAAACTGCGTAAAAGGCGAGCGTGTTTGGTTCAAGCTCCACCTCAGTGCAATACCGAGTGACCGCGCAGTTTTTCAGGTTCCTGATTCACCGCTTTGGCTCCTCTGCTGTCGAGAACTTGCAACACAAACATGTCGCTGGCAACACTGCATTTCGCCGAACTCGGCTGGCAATGATGCTGGTTATGTGTCACGTTTTATGAAAGAGGTTTTATGGCAACGGGTACAGTCAAGTGGTTCAATGATTCCAAGGGTTTCGGTTTTATCACGCCGGACGATGGCAGCGAAGATCTGTTCGCGCACTTTTCCGCAATCAACATGGCGGGCTTCAAGACCCTTAAAGAGGGCGAGAAGGTCAGTTTCGAAGTCGTGCAAGGCCCCAAGGGCAAGCAGGCTTCCAACATCCAGAAGGCCTGATTACCGTCTCACCAGCGCCGACTTTTTTAGTCCGGCGCAAAAAATGAAAGCCCGCCATCGGCGGGCTTTTTTTATGGCGCTATTTCTTCTGCTTACATGCGCTCAATCATGGCTTGGCCGAACTCGGAGCACTTGACTTCCTTTGCGCCTTCCATCAAGCGGGCGAAGTCGTAGGTCACGATCTTGTCGGCAATCGCCGCTTCCATCGACTTGACGATGAGATCGGCGGCTTCCTTCCAGCCTAGATGGCGCAGCATCATCTCGGCCGAGAGGATCAGCGATCCGGGGTTCACGTAGTCCTTGCCGGCATACTTCGGCGCCGTGCCGTGGGTGGCCTCGAACACCGCGTAATGGTCGGAGATATTGGCGCCCGGCGCGATGCCGATGCCGCCCACCTGCGCAGCGAGCGCGTCGGAGATGTAGTCGCCGTTGAGGTTGAGCGTGGCGATCACGTCGTACTCGGCCGGGCGTAGCAGGATCTGCTGTAGGAAGGCGTCGGCGATGGCGTCCTTGACGACGATCTCGCGGCCGGTATGGGGATTTTTGAACGAACACCACGGGCCGCCGTCGATCGGTTTGGCATCGAACTCGTTCTGCGCCAGGGCATAGGCCCAGTCGCGGAAACCGCCCTCGGTGTATTTCATGATGTTGCCCTTGTGCACGATCGTCACGGACTTGCGGTCGTTGGCGATGGCGTACTTGATCGCGGCACGCATCAGGCGCTCGGTGCCTTCCTTCGATACCGGCTTGATCCCGATGCCGGAGGTGCTGGGAAAACGGATCTTCTTGACGCCCATCTCATCTTGCAGGAACTTGATGAGCTTCTTGGCGTTGTCGGATTCGGCCTGCCATTCGATACCGGCATAAATGTCCTCGGTGTTTTCGCGGAAGATCACCATATCGGTCTTGGTCGGGTCCTTCAGCGGCGAGGGCACGCCCTTGAAATAGCGTACCGGGCGCACACACTGATAAAGGTCGAGTTCCTGGCGCAAGGCGACGTTGAGCGAGCGGATGCCGCCGCCGACCGGCGTGGTCATCGGACCCTTGATTGAAACGGAGTACTCCTTGCAAGCATTCAGCGTGTCTTCCGGCAGCCAGACATCGGGTCCGTACAAGCGCGTGGATTTTTCGCCGGCGAAGACTTCCATCCAGGAAATCTTCTTTTTGCCGCCATAGGCCTTGGCAACCGCCGCATCGACCACGGCTTTCATCACGGGCGTGATATCGACGCCGATCCCATCGCCTTCGATGAAGGGAATGATGGGATTGTCGGGCGTCGGTTGTCCTGCAACGATTTTCTGGCCCGTGGTGGGAACCTTGATGTGCGATGTGCTCATGTCTTCTCCATAGCTGTTGTTGTGAACGTGCAGCCGCGAATGATAAACCCGGATTACGCAGCGACCGCTTTCAGCACGGCGTTCAGGGTTGCGCTTGGGCGCATCGCGGCCTTCAGCTTTTCCGGATCGGCCTTGTAGTAACCGCCGATATCGACCGGCTTGCCCTGGACCGCCTTGAACTCGTCGATGATCTTCCCCTCGTTCGCGGCGAGATTCTTGGCCAGTGGCGCAAAGCGGTCGGCCAGCGTCTTGTCTTCCGTCTGCTCGGCCAAGGCCTGCGCCCAATACATGGCAAGGTAGAACTGGCTGCCGCGGTTGTCGAGTTCGCCGGTGCGCGCGGAGGGGCCCTTGCTGTTGTCGAGCAGCTTGCCGGTGGCCTCGTCCAGGGTCTTGGCGAGCAGTTTCGCCTTGGCGTTGCCGGTCTTGATGCCGAGATCCTCCAGCGATACCGCCAGCGCGAGGAACTCGCCCAGGGAATCCCAGCGCAGATGGTTTTCCTCGACCAGTTGCTTGACGTGCTTGGGCGCGGAGCCGCCGGCCCCCGTTTCGTACATGCCGCCCCCGGCCATCAGCGGCACGATCGACAACATCTTGGCGCTGGTGCCGAGTTCCATGATCGGGAACAGGTCGGTCAGGTAGTCGCGCAGGATGTTGCCGGTGACCGAAATGGTGTCGAGGCCGCGGATGACGCGCTCAAGCGTATAGCGCATGGCGCGCACCTGCGACATGATCTGGATGTCGAGCCCCGTGGTGTCGTGATCTTTGAGATAGGTGTGAACTTTCTTGATGAGTTCAGCCTCGTGCGGACGGTAGGGGTCGAGCCAGAAGATCGCCGGCATGCCGGAGTTGCGCGCGCGCGTGACGGCGAGTTTGACCCAATCGCGGATCGGGGCGTCCTTGACCTGGCACATGCGCCAGATGTCGCCAGCCTCGACGTTCTGCGACAGCAGCACTTCGCCGGTGGTGAGGTCGGTGATGTTGGCGACGCCGTCTTCCGGAATCTCGAAGGTTTTGTCGTGCGAGCCATACTCCTCGGCCTGCTGAGCCATCAGGCCGACGTTGGGTACGGTGCCCATGGTCTTCGGATCGAAGTTGCCATGCCACTTGCAGAAGTTGATCATCTCCTGATAGATGCGGGCGAAGGTGCTCTCCGGCATCACCGCTTTGACGTCCTTGGGCCGGCCGTCGGCGCCCCACATCTTGCCGCCGATGCGGATCATCGCCGGCATCGAGGCATCGACGATCACATCGTTCGGGGAGTGGAAGTTGGTGATGCCCTTGGAGGAATCGACCATCGCCAGTTCCGGCCGGTGCTCGTGGCAGGCATGCAGGTCGTTGATGATTTCCTCGCGCTTGGATTCGGGTAGCGTGGCGATCTTGTCGTAGAGGTTGACCATGCCGTTATTGACATTGACGCCGAGTTCGTCGAACAGCTTGCCGTGCTTGGCGAAGGCGTCCTTGTAGAAAATTTTGACGCAGTGGCCGAAGACGATGGGGTGCGAAACCTTCATCATCGTCGCCTTGACGTGGAGCGAGAACATCACGCCGGTCTTGTAGGCATCCTCGATTTCCTTCTCGTAGAACTCGCACAGCGCTCTCTTGCTCATGAACATGCTGTCGATGATCTCCCCTGCCAGCAGGGAGGTCTTCGGCTTCAGCACAATGGTCTTGCCGCTTTTCGCGATCAGTTCCATCTTTACGTCGCGCGCCTTGTCGAGCGTTAGCGACTTCTCGCCGTGGTAGAAGTCGCCGTGGTGCATGTGCGAGACATGGGTACGCGAGGCCTGGCTCCATTCGCCCATCGAATGGGGGTTCTTGCGGGCGTATTCCTTCACCGCCCTTGGTGCGCGGCGGTCGGAATTGCCTTCGCGCAGCACTGGATTGACGGCGCTGCCGATACATTTGCCGTAGCGGGCCTTGATCGTCTTTTCCGCGTCGGTCTTCGGGTCTTCCGGAAAATCGGGGATCTGGTAGCCCTGCGACTGCAATTCGCGGATACAGGCCATCAACTGCGCGACCGAGGCGCTGACGTTCGGCAGCTTGATGATGTTGGTTTCGGGCAGCAAGGTGCGGCGACCGAGGTCGGCGAGGACGTTCGGCACTTTCTGCGCATCGGTCAGAAATTCGGGAAACTCGGCGAGAACCCGTGCCGATACCGAAATGTCCGCCTCTTCGATCTCGATCCCGGCGGGCGCCGTAAAGCTGCGCACTATTGGCAGGAAAGCGCAGGTTGCCAGAAGCGGCGCTTCATCGGTCAAGGTGTAGATAATCTTCGATTGCCCAGTAGTCATTGGCTTGTCTTTCCGTTATGTCGTTGATTTGCAATGCGCAGAGGTAGCGGGGAGGGCGGCCGCACGTCCGGCGGCCGATGGGCGAGTATCCTTGACCCTTGTGGCGTAGTCAATAAGCTGGATCAATGCTGGCAAAAGAGAATTATTGAAAATCGCTCCTTTTCCTCCTCTTGTGCGCATAACCGCAGTTCGTGCATTGCCGCTAAAACGCGCTACGTTAGAATCTTCCCGCTACGACATTTGAAATAGACATGCGTATATGAACATAGCGGTGAATCTGGCGGCGGATGCCGATCTTGGCGCGGGCGAACAGGCGCTCTTGATCGCGCGAACCCTGATCGAGGGTTTCGACAAGCACTATCGCCTGTTTCGCGCAAGTTCGACCCAGGCCAAGTCGCGTTTCGAGCATGGGGATTGGTTGGGAGTGCAGCGCGCGGTCAGGGAGCGCATCCAGTTTTATGACGACCGCGTCGCCGAGACGGTCGAGCGGCTGCACCGCGACTTCAACGCGGAAACCGTCGACGCGATCGTGTGGCAGCAGGCCAAGCTTTACTACATCGGCCTGCTGACCAACCACAGCCAGCCCGAACTGGCCGAAACCTTTTTCAATTCGGTGTTTTGCCAGATTTTGCATCGCACCTATTTCCACAACGATTTCATTTTCGTGCGGCCGGCGATTTCGACCGAATACATCGAGTCCGATCCGCCGTCCTATCGTTCGTACTACCCAAACGACAGCGGGTTTCGCGCGGCGATCAAACAGATTTTCCTCGACTTCGATTGGACGCGCGAGTTTGCCGACCTCGATCGCGATGTCGAATATGTCCGCAGCATCGTCCGCGAGCACTTTGCGGAATTGCCGCGACTCGAGGTCAATTTCCAGATTCAGGTGCTCGCCTCGGCCTTCTATCGCAACAAGGCCGCCTACGTTATCGGCAAGGCGGTGAATGGCGCCAACGAATATCCCTTCGCTGTGCCGGTGCTGCACGACAAGGCGGGCAAACTGGTGCTCGACTGCATCCTGTTCGACCCCGGCCTCATCAGCGTGTTGTTTTCGCTCTCGCGCGCCTATTTCATGGTGGATATGCCGGTGCCGGCGAATTACATCCAGTTCCTGCGTTCCATCATGCCGCACAAGCCGCGCGCCGAGCTGTACTCGATGGTGGGCCTGGGCAAGCAGGGCAAGACGGCGTTCTATCGCGGCCTGTTTTCCCATCTGCACCATTCGGCCGACCAGTTCGTTGTCGCGCCGGGCATTCGCGGCCTGGTGATGTTGGTGTTCACCCTGCCTTCCTACCCGTATGTATTCAAAGTGATCAAGGATGTATTCGGCGCGACCAAGGAAGTGGATCACGCCACCGTTAAGCGCAAATACCAGTTGGTGAAGCAGGTCGACCGCGTCGGGCGCATGGCCGACACGCTGGAGTTTTCTCAAGTTGCCCTGCCGAAACAACGTTTTGCGCCAGCGTTGATCGATGAGTTGCGCCAGCAGATTCCTTCTTTGCTTGAAGAGGAAGGCGACGACCTGATCATCAAACACCTCTACATCGAACGGCGCATGGAGCCGCTCAATCTTTATCTTGAACGTACCGAGAAGGCTGGACGCGACGACCTGATCGAACAGGCGGTGATCGAGTATGGCAATGCCATCCGCGAACTGGCGATCGCCAACATCTTTCCCGGCGACATGTTGTGGAAGAACTTCGGCGTGACGCGCTACGGCCGCGTCGTGTTCTACGATTACGATGAGATCGAGTACATGACGGACTGCAATTTTCGCCGCATTCCGCCGGCACCGAACGAGGAGGCTGAGATGTCCGGCGAGCCCTGGTATTCGGTAGGGCGCAACGATATCTTTCCCGAAGAGTTTGCCTTCTTCCTGCTCACCTCGCCGAAAATCCGCGCCGCCTTCATGCGTCATCATGCCGACTTGCTTGATGTGGGATTCTGGCAACAGGCGCAGGAGGAGATCCGGCGTGGCGTCATCCGCGACTTTTTCCCCTATCCTGAGACGCTACGTTTTTGCAATCGCTTTGGCGGAGGATGCCCGAAATGAGCAAGTTGATCTTGATGTGGGGACTGTTGTGCCTCCCCGTTGCCGCTATGGCGCAGGCCTTGCCGGTATTGGAGCTGCAAGCCGGCTTTCATCGCATCGAGGCGGAGGTTGCTCATACGCAACCAAGTCGCACCCAGGGTCTGATGCAACGGCGCGCCCTGGCGCCACAACGCGGCATGCTGTTCGTTTTCGCCGAAACTGCACAGCACTGCATGTGGATGCGGAACACCAACCTACCGCTGGCGGTAGCCTTTCTCGATGACTCCGGGCGTATCCTTAATATCGAGGAGATGAAGCCGCATACCGAAGACAATCATTGTGCCGTGCTAGCGGCGCGTTATGCTTTGGAGATGAACGCCGGTTGGTTTTTTCAGCGTGGTTTGAAACGCGGCGATCTTATCGGCGGTATTGAGCGCGCGCCGAAAGCACAGTGATTCCATGGTGGCAGTCGGAAGGCAAACAGGAAGATCGACGCAATTATTATGCTGATCCGCATTGTCATGGCACAATCTCATATTCATCTAAAGTAGGAGGTTCGCATGGCTCGTTTGAAATCGTTCAATCCCGACAAGATTCAGGCTAATCGCCGCGCGGCAGGCTTGAACCAGAGTGCTTACTGGTCCAGGTTCGGCGTGACTCAAAGTGGCGGTTCGCGTTACGAAGGCGGGCGGGAGATCCCGACGCCGACGGCCATGCTGGTGTGGCTGCTCGATACCGGCAGGATTACCGAAAAAGATCTTGAGGATGCCAAGAAGGCTGTGAGCGCAGCTGGCAAATAGTTTTCCCATTAACCATCAGTGACAATCAGAGGACCTAGCTCATGAACAAATCAGAACTCGTCGAAGCTGTTGCCCAGTCTGCCGCACTCACCAAGATTGATGCCGAAAAAGCAATCAATGCGGTGATCGAGACTATCGTGAAGACTGTGGCAAAGGGCGGCGACGTAAGCTTGATCGGCTTTGGCAGTTTCAAGGCAGCCAAGCGGGCAGCGCGTGTTGGCAAGAACCCGAAGACGGGCGAGGCGCTGAAAATTGCGGCGACGACGGTGCCGAAGTTCTCGGCGGGTGCTACGTTCAAAGCAGCGGTGGCCCCGAAGAAAAAGAAGTAAGGCGTACTCCCGGCCCGGGATGGATTGGCGATTGCCCGTTCATCCCAATTTGACGGATCTGCGACCCATGTTCACCTCTTATGTCTTTGCGGCGACTCTCATTGTCGTCATTGCGATCGCCGTCATCCTGAAGCTGCGTTCGCGACGTACGAATCCGATAGCTCAACCACCCGCCAAGACTGCTGGAGGACATTTCCCGGTCGCGCATCCCGTCGAGAACGACGAGGACGCTACTTTGGTCTATCTTCGCTCTTCCCAGGCGCCCATTCCTGCTGATAAAAGCAAGCGCGAAGGCAGTTCGTTGCGCCATTCGAGCGGAGTGCGTTTGCTCTGTCTGAGTGGGCGCAGTAAAGGCACCAGCTATATGATCATCCCGACCGGCGTCACGCTCGGACGTCATCCTACTTGCGACATCGTAATCGACGACCCGCGTGTTTCGACCAAGCATGCATGGATCGGATTTGTCGGCGGCAAGGTCGTTTTGCGCGATCTTGAATCAACCAATGGGACATTCCTGAACGCTCAAATCCAGTCTTCAATCAGCGAAGCCGAACTTTGTTCGGGCGATACCATCTTTTTTGGCGGCCACAAGGGCAATCAATTCCGCTTCATGGCGGACTGAGCAATGAGTATCCCCAGCTCTCCGCCAAAGATTTGTATCGTTGATGATGCATCTGCATTGCGTGCTGTACTGCGAGCCTTTTTCGTTAATCAGGGTTATGAGGTTGTCGCCGAACTGGCAAGCGGTAGTAGCGTACTTGATGCTGTTGGACGTCTGCAGCCCGATATTGTCTGTCTTGACTACAATTTGCCCGACGCCAATGGTATCGATCTGCTGAAGGCAATCCACGCAGCCCATCCTACCGTGGCTGTAGTGATGATTACGGGCGACATGGCGCCGGACTTGGAGTCGGATGCGGCGGAAGCCGGAGCTGCCGGATTTATCCGCAAGCCGTTCACTCAAGATCGTATGTCTCTGGAGATGCGTCAGGTTGTCCATGCGCAAGCACTACATAAACGACATGCCGCAGGCGAATCTTTCGTCCTCAAACAGGCCCGCGCCCGTGCCGTAGTTGCCGACGACAGCGTTACCATGCGCATGTTGCTCACCTCAATCCTGCACCATGCCCAAGTCGAAGTCGTTGGCGAGGCAGCGGACGGCAAATTGGCCGTCGAACTTGTCGCGCAGCGCCAGCCGGATATCGTCTGCCTCGACATGGATATGCCTGTCATGAATGGCCTGGAGGCGTTGGAGCAGATCCATGCCAACAGTCCGCAGGCCAAAGTGCTTATGATCACAGGCCGGGCCGGTCGCGATCTGGTGATGCAAGCGGCGAAGTTTGGCGCGCGCGGCTACATCCTCAAGCCCTTCGAGCCGGATAAGGTTACCGAGGCTATCAACAAGCTACTGGAGTTAGCCTAGCGCTGTCCTGCTGAATAGCGGGCGAAGGCAAATGAATGGGCACCGCTGGGGTGCCCATCGATTACAACTTGATTTTCAAGAATCAGCGAACGCTGTTCAGGCGAAGTTCTTTGCCGCGAATTCCCAGTTGGCCAAATTGGCGAGGAAGGTCTCGACAAACTTCGGGCGCAGGTTACGGTAGTCGATGTAGTAGGCGTGTTCCCACACGTCCACGCAGAGCAGCGGCGTATCGCCGGTGGTCAGCGGCGTACCGGCTGCCCCCATGTTGACGATGTCGACCGTGCCGTCGGCTTTTTTCACCAGCCAAGTCCAGCCGGAGCCGAAGTTGCCCACGGCAGACGTCTGGAAGGCCTTCTTGAACTCGTCGAACGAGCCCCACTTGGCATCGATCGCCGCCGCCAAAGCGCCAGCGGGCGCGCCGCCGCCGTTCGGCTGCATGCAGTTCCAGAAAAAGCTGTGGTTCCAGACTTGTGCGGCGTTGTTATAGATGCCGCCGGCCGGCGCTTTTTTGACGATAGCTTCGAGATCGAGGGCTTCGTACTCGGTGCCCTTGATCAGGTTGTTCAGATTGGTGACGTAGGCTTGGTGGTGCTTGGCGTAGTGGTAGTCGAAGGTTTCTTCCGACATGTGCGGCGCCAGGGCGTTCTTGGCGTAGGGCAGGGCGGGCAGGCTATGTTCCATGTTGTTTTCTCCTGAGTGTTGGGGGCAATGTGTTGGGGGCAATGAAGCGCGAATGATATGGGGCCGGGTTAAGGTTTTACAAGATTCCCTCGGTTTGCGTGTCAGCGACTACGGCGCTGGTTTCTCCCAAGGCGAATCGCAGCTTCAGCGTATCGCCGACAGCAAGTTGTGCGGCATCGCGCACGATATTGCCTGCCGCGTTGCGCACGATGCTGTAGCCGCGTTGGAGGGTTGCGCTCGGCGAGAGTGCGTGCAGTGCGCCGCTCAGGTGGGCCAGACGATCATGGTGGCGGGCGGCAAGGGTTTGCATGGCTTGGTGCAGCCGATGCTCCAGGCGTTCGAGCCGCTGGCGCGACGGTTGCAAGTTTGGTTGGGCACGAGCCAGGCGGAATTGCAGCGCTACAAGCGTGGCAGCTTGTGCGTCCAGCCGACGCTGGCCGACATTGCTCAGGCGACGGGCCAGCAATGCGAGGCGCTGACGGCTGGCGGCCAGTCGTTGGGCCGGGTGGACGAGGCGTAGCGCCAGTCGGTCCACCGCTTGCATGCGCGCCTCCAACGTAGCGCGTAGCGCTCGGCGCAAGGTTTCCGCATGCGCCGCCAGTGCAATGGCAATTGCATGCCAGCCGGCGCTCGCCAGTTCGGCGGCGGCGGTGGGCGTGGCGGCACGTCGGTCGGCGACGTAATCGGCGATGGTGGTGTCGGTCTCATGGCCGATACCCGCGATAGTCGGCGCTGGCGCGACGGCGATGGTGCGCGCCACCGCTTCGTTGTTGAAGGCCCAGAGATCCTCGATGCTGCCGCCACCGCGCACGATCAACAGTAGGTCGCATTCGGCGCGGGCGTAGGCTGTTTGCAGCGCGGCGACGATGGCGCCAGGCGCTTCTGCACCCTGCACCAGGGTTGGATAGATCGCCAGTTCGACATGTGGGGCGCGGCGCGCGAAGGTCGCGATGACATCGCGCAGGGCTGCCGCTTGCGGCGAGGTGACGATACCGACGCGGCGGGGATAGCGCGGTAGCTCGCGTTTTCTTTCCGCATCGAATAAGCCCTCGTCGGCGAGCTTCTCCCGCAGACGGACGAACAATTCGTAGAGGCGACCGATGCCGGCGCGGCGCAGTCCTTCGACATTCAACTGGAAGTCGCCGCGCGCCTCGTAGAGCGAAACGAGGGCATGCGCTTCGACCTGTTGGCCGTTTTCGAGTTTCCAGGGCAACAACTGGGCGCGCGAGCGGAACATTGCGCAGCGCACCTGAGCCTGGCTGTCCTTCAAGCTGAAGTAGATATGACCGGATGCGGCGCGGGTGAGGTTGGAGATTTCTCCGCTGACCCAGAGCAGCGGGAAGCGTTGTTCCAGTATCAAACGTGCCTGGCGGTTCAGTTCGGTGACGGTGAGAATTTCTGCGGACACGACAGGCGGAGGAAAAGGGCGGCAAGCGCAGGATCAAGCCGCAGCATGTTACCGCATCCACATGGGGGCATCGCATCGCTTCAATGGTGGCAAAACACCCTCGCAAGCCAGGTGTTCATGTATAACTATTTGAATATTAAGTAAAATATTATTGGGCAGTTTTGGCGCGCGGTAGTAAAAGTCCTTTGCCCATACCGACTTAGCGCATCCGTGCGCAAGAGACTCACAGACTTTTCCACAGTTTTTGTGGATAAACGATTCGCGCGGCGGTCGTATCCTACGTAATTCCATGTAACGAGGGAAACGCGCATGCAGTTGATCCCCTTGGGGCCGCCAGCCTTGCTGGGCCTGTTTCGCGAGGTGCTGGAGAGCAGCCTCGTCGAGCGTGGCGTGGCGCAGGGACTCGAATTGCTGGGACATGCCGACGATTTCTGGCCGTCTGTGCCCTTGGCGGAATTGCAACGTATGGCCCAGGGCGGCAATGCCGCAGCGCAGGCAGAACTGGCTTGGCGCTCTGCCGTGGGGGTGGGCGTGAGGAAGTCGGCGGCCGATGCCGTGTCTTGGGCGACGCAAAGTGCGGAGAAAAAGTCCCCGGCCGGCGAGGCGGTGCTGGGTTGGCTGCTCTACCACGGCATGGGCTTGCCCAAGGATTACGTCGAGGCCGCGCGCCTGTTCGAGCATGCCGCCGCTGCGCGCGACAGCCGTGGTATCGCCTGGTTCGCGCTTTGCCTGTTGCGCGGTCATGGCGTCAGCGCCGATGTCGCACGCGGCAGCGAATTGCTGCGTCAAGCGGCGGAGCAGGGCAACCAGCTCGCCCAGTATTGGTTGGGGCGCTTGCTGTATTTGGGCGAGCACTTCCCGCGCGATTTCGTCGCGGCCGTCCTGTGGTTGCGGCGTGCCAGCGACCATGGCATGACGCGGGCAGCGGATTTGCTGGCGCGTTGCCATTTTTTCGGTCGAGGCGTGACGGAAGATCGTTCTGCCGCCGTGGGCTTGTGGCGCCAGGCGGCGGAGGATGATGTGGCGACGGCGATGTTCTGTCTTGGCCTGTGTCTGTATGCCGGCGAGGGTACGGCGAGCAACCATGCTGAGGCGATCGACTGGTTTCGTGCCGCAGCGCGCAAACGCGTTGCTGGCGCGATGTTTCTGCTCGGGCAATGCACGACATTCGGTTTTGGCGTTACTCCCGATCCGGAGGTTGGCCTGGCGTGGTATCGGCGCGCGGCGGAGCGCGGCAGCCGCGAGGCCGAATTCGAATTGGGCGAAGCTTATGCAGCGGGACGTGCCCATCTGCAACGCGACCTTGAAGAGGCGGTGCGCTGGTGGCGTGCCGCCGCGCGCCAGGGGCATGCGCGCGCGCAACTCAAGCTGGGTCATTGCTATCGCTGGGGCGAAGGCCTGGAGGAAAACAAACCGCTCGCGCTGGCTTGGTACCGCCGTGCTGCGGCGGGAGGCGAGGCTTCCGCCCATGTCTGGCTGGGCGAGTGCCACGAGCATGGCGAGGGCGTGGCGGCCGATCCGGTCGCGGCACGGCGTCATTATCAGGATGCGGTAGATGCCGGCGTAGCGCATGGACTGGCGGAACTGGGGCGCTGCCAGTTGCATGGCATCGGCGGCCCGGTCGATACGGCTGGCGGCGAGGCTGCGCTGAAGCAGGCTGCCGAGGGCGGTTGGCGGCCAGCGCTGGACGAGTTGGAGCGTTACTGGTTTGCCGAGGGCGAGCGTTATTTCCATGGCCATGGCGTGGTAGCCGATGCGACGCGCGCCCGACAGTGTTATCGCAAGGCTGGAGAACTCGGCCATCGGCGTGCCGCCTACATGCTGGCCGAGTGCTTGCGGCACGGCATGGGGGGAGACCCCGACGCGGCGCAGGCGGTGACCTGGTATCGGCGCGCGGCGACCTTGTTCGACGCCAAGATCGTGCTGGCAGATCTTTACTACCACGGCGAGGGCGTGACGCGGAATTACCGCGAGGCCTATCGCTGGTTCGAACAGGCGGTGGCTCAACACGAGGATGCCTATGCGCTGTACAGCCTTGGTTATTGCCTGTTGCATGGCCTGGGCGTGCGGCGCGATACGCGGCTGGCCACGCGCCATTTGCGGCGCGCGGCGGTATTGGGCGAGATCAATGCCCAGTACGAACTGGGTGCCGCCTACTATCGCGGGGCCGGTGCGACCAAGAACCTGCGTCTGGCGATGAAGTGGCTGCGCATGGCGGCCGGACATGGGCAGGAAGAGGCGCGGGCTTTTCTCGAACGTATCGAGCGCGGGCAGAAACTGAATTGAGGGTCAAGTGCGGCGCGGTCGCGCCGTGCGGATCAGTCGAACTGGTCGAGTTCCGCGCGCGCCAGCGCGATCTGGCTGTCGAGCCGGTCGGCCATTTCCTGGAGCAAGTCGCGTCCCTGGCGGCGGGCCACGCGTGCGGCGGCGAAGAGTTCGTAGAGCTTCGAGCCGTACAGCCGGTCGAGTTCGGCCGTGATGGCGGAGAGGCGTTGGCGCACGCGCGCGAGTTGGGCGCGCAGGCTGTTTTCGCCGCTAGAAGTCGGCGCTGGCGCGACGGCGTCCGCAGGCGTGCGGTACTCCCCGGTTTGTCCTTCGAGCCAGAGGGCGAAGATTTCTTCGAGCCCATGGGCATCGCCGGCGCGATAGGCGCGGTTGGCCTCGCTCATCAACTGGGTGCGCCAGGCACGATCGTTTTCGTTTTGCGCGCGGTCGGGGTGGATTTTTTGCGCGAGTTGGCGAAAGCGTTTTTTCAGGTCGTTGCTCGGTGCGAAAGTCTCTTCGCTCGCTGCGTTTCCGTTGGCTGCCTTGCGCTCGGCAAAGGCTTCGCTTTCGCGGCGGGATTGCTCGGCGCGGGCTTGAGCCGAGCGTGCGGCGGCGCCGAGTGCCGCATCCGCCGGAGTCCTTTGCATCCTGATTTTGGCGAGATCCGCTTGGATGCGATCCAGTTCGGCCATGCGACCGGCGATCAGGTCGTGGTATCTCTCGGTGAAGCTGGCCAACTCGCCTTGCGCTGTGGCGAGTTCCAGCTCCATTTCCGCCAGTTCCTGCCCGAGTACTTCGAGTTCGGCGCGCAGCCGGGCGGTGGTATCGACAACGACCAGTCCGGTGGTGCCGCCGATGGGGCCCGGGGCGAGGATCAGGGTGGTGCGGGCGTCCGGCCAAGGGGTGCGTAGTGCGGTGGGCAGCCGTTCCGATTGGACCAGCATCACCCAGTCGGCAGGGGCGGCGAGGGCTTGCGCCAGCGACCACGGCATGATGCGTACGGGGAACAGTCCGGCAAGTCCGGGGGGAGGCGCTTCGCGGTCCAGATTGCGCCCGCCCCAGGTTTGGGCCGCGCGCCAGAGTGCGTCGTCCGCTTGCAGGCGTGCACGCATCGCCATCCAGGCCGGCCCTTCGCTGTCGGCAGCGCCACGGGCGAGACGACTCTTCAGCAGCGAGAGCGTAGCCTTGAGGGCGATGCGTCCGGCGTATTCTGCGCCCGGCAGCACCAGGCACAGTGGCCGCAGGTTGAGATCGAGCGCGTTGGATAGGTCGGGTAACCAGGCATCGTCGGCGGTGGCGATCAACAGGCTGCGGTCGCGTGCCAGCGCTTCGGCTGCAAGGGCGGCCAGTGCTGGTACGCCGACACAAGGATCGGCAGGTGCACCGACTTCGCGCAAAGTCTGCGCTGGCAGTACGGCGCCACCCGGCGTCGGTGCGATAAAACATCCGAGCCAAGCGTCCAGCGTAGTCGCAATATCCGGGGCGGCATCCATGCACGCATTGTAAGACGCTGGCTTGATGGCGGTTTTTATTTCATGCGCCGACTAGAGGGGGGAAAGTAGTTGTGTTTTCGTGCCGCCCGCAGCGGCAGGCATTCCGCGCTTCGTAGTAAAGTGCGCGCTTCTTAGCCCTGTTCGGGAGACTTTACGTGTTTGCCATCATTCAAGCCGCAGGCTGGCCGATCTGGTTCCTGTTGTTGGCCTCGGTGATCGCCGTGGCGCTCATCATCGAACGCGGCACGGCGCTGCGCCGTACCAAGATCGTACCGCCAGGGTTGTTGCACAGTGCCATCGCGGAATACCGGCGCACCGGGGTTACGGAAGATCTGCTGACCCGCTTGAATGCCCACTCGTCTTTGGGGCGCGTGCTGGCCGCCGGCATCAAGAACGACAAGAGCTCGCGCGAAGTGATGAAGGAGGCTATCGAGGAGGCCGGTCGCGGTGCGGCGCACGAACTGGAGCGCTTCCTCACCACGCTCGGCACCATTGCCTCAATCAGCCCCTTGATGGGCTTGTTCGGCACCATCGTCGGCATGATCGAGATTTTCGGTTCTGCGACCGCTGCCGGCAACAACCCGCAACAACTGGCGCACGGTATTTCGGTGGCGCTGTACAACACTGGTTTCGGTCTCATCATCGCGATTCCGGCGATGATTGCCTATCGCCATTTTCGTGCCCTGGTCGATAGTTGCGTGATCGAAATGGAGTTGCAGGCGCTTAAGCTGGTCGAGCAGTTGCACGGGGAACGCAAGTGAACTTCCAGCGCGGTCGCCCACGTGAGGAGCCGGAGATCAACCTGATCCCGATGATCGATGTGCTGTTGGTGATCCTGATTTTCCTCATGGTCACCACAACCTACTCGAAATTCGCCGGCCTCGAAATCAACCTGCCCACGGCGGATGCGCAGGCGCAGCAGGACAAGCCGAACGAGATCGACGTGGTGGTCACCGCGAGCGGCAGCGTGCTGGTGAACAAGTCGCCGGTGACCGGCGGCGTCGAGGCGATTGGCGTCGTCCTGCGGCGTGCCGCCGAGGGCGCGCAGGAACCAGTCGTGATCATCAACGCCGACGCCAAGGCCGCGCATCAGAACGTCATCGACGTCATGCAGGCCGCGCGCAACGCCGGTCTTCCCCGCATTTCCTTTGCCACCCAGCAGTTGCAGCGCTGATGTGCTGACGCGCCTGTGGCGCACGCGCGGGCCGGGGGCACTGTTGCTGTTGCCGCTGGCCGGCGTTTTCGCGTTGCTGGTTTGGGCGCGGCGTACCGCGTATCGGCTGGGTTGGTTGGCCGCAGCGCGCCTGCCGGTACCCGTGGTGGTGGTCGGCAATATTGTCGCCGGTGGCGCCGGCAAAACACCGCTGACGCTGTGGCTGGCGCAAGCGCTGAGCGCCAGCGGGCGCCGTCCCGGCATCGTCAGTCGCGGCTACGGCCGTGCTACGGCAGATATTCAAGAGGTCAAGGTGGGCACGGCGGTCGATGCGGCGGGCGACGAACCCTTGTTGCTGGCGCGCCGTTCGGGATGTCCGGTGTTCGTCGGCGCCGACCGCGCGGCGGCGGCGCGTGCCTTGCTGGTAGCCTATCCGGATTGCGACTTGATTCTGTGTGACGATGGCATGCAGCACTATCGCCTGGCGCGCGATGTCGAGATCGCTGTGGTGGACCGACGCGGCCTGTCCAATGCCTGGCCGTTGCCGGCGGGCCCCTTGCGCGAACCGGCGAGCCGCTTGCTTGAGGTCGCCGCGCTGGTGTTGAACGGTGCTGCCGCCGCACCGATCATGGGTGTGCCGACATTCCATATGCGTCTCGATGGAACGCGCTTCTATCGGCTTGATGATCCCGGTGTGCATTGCGTGGCAGGCGATCTGGCTGGACAGCGGCTGCATGCCGTGGCCGGCATCGGTGAGCCGCAACGTTTTTTCGATCATCTCGCCGCGCTCGGTTTGCGCTGCGAATCCCACGCCTTTCCTGATCATCACCGTTACGCCAGCGCCGACTTTCGTTTCGCGGGCGATGCGATCCTGACGACGGAAAAGGACGCGTTAAAATGCGCCGGCCTTGCCGCATTGCCGATCTGGGTGTTGCCGGTCGATGCCCACATCGAACCCGATCTCGTTCGCCTTGTTCTGGAGAAAATCGATGGACCCGCGCCTGCTTGAAATTCTTGTCTGCCCGTTGTGCAAGGGCCCGCTCGATCATCGCAAGACCGAGGCTGAACTGGTCTGCAAGGCCTGTCGGCTTGCCTACCCGATCAAGGACGATATTCCGGTGATGCTGGAAGACGAGGCGCGTACGCTCGGACCGGAAGAAAATTAAATGTCGTTCCGCGTCGTGATTCCGGCGCGCTATGCGTCGACGCGGCTGCCGGGCAAACCCTTGGCCGATATCGCCGGCAAACCGATGGTGGTGCGCGTCGCCGAAGCGGCGCAAAACAGCGGTGCGGAACAGGTGATCGTCGCCACCGACGATGCGCGCGTGCAGGCGGCTGTCGTCGCACACGGCCACACAGTGGCACTGACGCGCGCCGATCATCCGAGCGGTACGGACCGGATTGCCGAGGTGGCTATGCAATATGGCTGGATCGACGATGACGTCGTGGTGAATGTGCAGGGCGATGAGCCCTTGATCGATCCGGTGCTGATCGCTGCGGTGGCGCAGGCGCTCGACACCGACCGCGCGGCGTCCATCGCCACTGCCGCGCATGCTATCGACGCCATCGCCGATTTTCTCAACCCGAATGTCGTCAAGGTGGTGACTGCGGCGAACGGTCGCGCGCTGTATTTTTCACGTGCGCCGATCCCTTGGCACCGGGACGGTTTCGCGCTGCAGCACGAAGCCCTGCCGCCAGGATTGGTCGTCCGTCGCCACATCGGCCTGTATGCGTATCGCGTCGATTTCCTGCGGCGCTATGGCGCCCTTGCACCGGCCCCCATCGAGCATTGGGAGGCGCTTGAGCAATTGCGCGCGCTCTGGCATGGCTTTCATATTCATGTCATCGATTGTGTTCACCCTCCTGCACCTGGTGTCGATACGCCGGAGGATTTGGCACGTGTGCAGGCGATGTTTAGCGAAAGTTATGTTGCGGCGCACTAATCAGGACGGCTATCTTGGAATAGATAAATTCTTGCCAAGCCTTCGATCAATGGTGCGAATATCAGAAAAAATTAATACAACACACGTTCATAACTGAGGAGACACACCATGCGCTTGATTCTCTTGGGCCCCCCTGGGGCGGGTAAAGGTACGCAGGCCAACTTCATTCGGGAGAAGTTCGGCATACCGCAAATCTCGACGGGCGACATGCTGCGTGCGGCGGTCAAGGCCGGCACCCCGCTGGGGATCGAGGCCAAGAAAATCATGGATGCCGGCGGTTTGGTGCGCGACGACATCATCATCGGTCTGGTGAAGGACCGTCTCAAGGAGGCCGACTGCCAGAACGGCTACATGTTCGACGGCTTCCCGCGCACGATTCCGCAGGCGGAGGCGATGAAGGAAGCCGGGGTGCCAATCGATTTCGTACTCGAAATCGACGTGCCGGACAGCGAGATCGTGACGCGCATGAGCGGTCGGCGCGTGCATGTGGCGTCGGGCCGGACCTATCACGTCAAATTCAATCCGCCCAAGGTCGAAGGCAAGGACGACGTTACCGGCGAAGACCTGATCCAGCGTGCCGACGATGCGGAAGAAACCGTGTTGAAGCGCCTGGAGGTCTATCACCAGCAAACCAAGGCGCTGGTTGGCTACTATGGCGAATGGGCCAAGGCTGGTGCGGCCGGCGCACCGCAATATCGCAGAATCGACGGCCTCGGCAAGGTTGATGACATTCGTGACCGTGCATTTGCCGCATTGAAGTAAACCAAAGGGAGCAGCTTATGGCAGCTAAGAAAATGAATGCGTTCTACGCGCAATCCGGCGGCGTTACGGCCGTCATCAATGCCTCTGCCTGCGGCGTCATCGAGACCGCGCGCATGCACAAGGATCAGATCGGCAAGGTCTTTGCAGGCCGCAACGGCATCATCGGTGCGTTGACAGAAGACCTGATCGATACCACCAAGGAGTCCGCCAGCGCGGTTGCCGCGCTGCGCTATACCCCATCGGGTGCTTTCGGCTCCTGCCGTTACAAGATGAAAAGCCTGGAAGCCAACAAGCGCGAATACGACCGCCTGATCGAGGTCTTCAAGGCGCACAACATCGGTTATTTCTTCTACAACGGCGGTGGCGATTCCGCCGATACCTGCCTCAAGGTGTCGCAGCTCGGCAAGGCTATGGGGTATCCGCTTCAGGCTATCCATGTACCGAAAACAGTCGACAACGACCTGCCGATTACCGACAACTGCCCGGGCTTCGGTTCCGTCGCCAAGTACATCGCCGTGTCCACCCTCGAAGCCACCTACGACGTGCGTTCGATGTGCGCCACCTCGACCAAAGTGTTCGTGCTCGAAGTCATGGGTCGCCATGCCGGCTGGATCGCTGCGGCAGGTGCGATGGCGTCGAGCGAAGCGACCGAACTGCCCATCGTCGTGTTATTCCCCGAGGTGCTCTTCGACCAGAAGAAATTTCTCGCCAAAGTCGATACCTTGGTCAAAAAGTTCGGCTACTGCACGATTGTTGTCTCCGAGGGCTGTCACCATCCGGATGGCAAGTTCCTCGCCGAGCAGGGTACGCGCGATGCCTTCGGACACGCCCAGTTAGGCGGTGCCGCACCGGTGGTTGCCAACATGATCAAGGATGCCCTGGGCCACAAATTTCACTGGGGCGTCGCCGACTACATGCAGCGCGCCGCGCGCCATATCGCATCCAAGAACGACGTCGATCAGGCTTACGCGATGGGTAAGGCGGCTGTCGAATTTGCCCTCAAGGGCCACAATTCGGTGATGCCGACGGTCGAGCGCACTTCTAACAAGCCCTACAAGTGGAAGGTAGGCATGGCGCCGCTCGCCAAGGTGGCGAACGTCGAAAAGATGATGCCGAAGAATTTCATCACCAAGGATGGCTTCGGCATCACCGACAAGTGTCGCGAGTATCTCGCACCGCTGATGAAGGGCGAGGATTACCCGCCTTACGGCACGGATGGGCTGCCGAAGTACGTGACCCTGAAGAATGTCGCCGTCGCGAAGAAGTTGCCTGAGTTCAAGCTGTAAGCCGTAGTACGTTCAGTCCCCAACAACCCGCCCCCTTTTGGGGCGGGCTGGTTATAATCGAATAAGCTGTTCTTATCAACTTGAGAGGGGGGTCTATGTCAGCAGGTCTGATGTTCGCATTGGTCTGTGCGGTTGTGGCGATCGCATACGGCTGGATTTCTACCCAATGGATTCTGGCGCAGCCGACCGGCAACGATCGTATGCGCGAGATTTCGGCGGCGGTGCAAGAAGGTGCGCAAGCGTATTTGAAGCGCCAATACACGACGATTTCGATGGTCGGCATTGTGCTGGCGATCCTGATCGCGATTTTCCTCGGGATGTCGACGGCCATCGGTTTCGTGATTGGTGCCGTACTTTCCGGTGCGGCCGGCTTTATTGGTATGAACGTGTCGGTGCGCGCCAACGTGCGGACTGCGCAAGCGGCGAGCGTCGGCTTGAATGAGGCGCTGAATGTTGCTTTTCGCGGCGGAGCCATTACCGGGATGCTGGTGGTCGGCCTTGGTCTGTTGGGTGTTGCGGGCTACTATGCGATCCTCAAGGCAACGGCCGGCGATGCGAGTCTCGATCACATCCTGCATCCGCTGGTCGGCCTCGGCTTCGGCTCCTCGCTGATCTCGATCTTCGCGCGACTGGGTGGTGGTATTTTTACCAAGGGCGCTGACGTCGGTGCCGATCTGGTGGGCAAGGTTGAAGCGGGTATTCCCGAAGACGACCCACGCAACCCGGCGGTGATCGCCGACAACGTCGGTGACAACGTCGGCGACTGCGCCGGCATGGCCGCCGACCTGTTCGAGACCTATGCGGTCACTATTGTCGCCACGATGCTGCTGGGCGCGCTGCTGTTCAAGGCCAATGGCGTGGCAGCCGAAACGGCAGTGCTCTATCCGCTGGTGCTCGGCGGCTTCTCGATCATCGCTTCCATTGTCGGTGCGATGTTCGTCAAGACGACTCCCGGCAGCAAGATCATGAACGCGCTCTACAAGGGCTTGATCGTCGCCGGTGTGATGGCACTGGTGGCCTTCTATCCGCTGACGACCTGGATCCTTGATGACCACCTGCTTGATCAGGTGATGGGCATCAGTGGCGGTTCGCAGATGCGTCTGTATGGTGCGGCAGTGATCGGCCTGATACTCACCGGCTTGATGGTGGTGATTACCGAGTACTACACCGCTACCGAATATGCTCCGGTACGTCACATCGCTCAAGCTTCTACTACCGGTCATGGCACCAACGTCATTGCCGGTATCGGCGTGTCGATGCGCGCTACCGCTTGGCCGGTGCTGTCAGTGTGCGCCGCCATCTGGTCGGCGTATGCGATGGGCGGCCTATACGGTATCGCGATTGCGGCGACCTCCATGTTGTCGATGGCGGGCATCATCGTTGCGCTTGACGCCTATGGCCCGATCACCGATAACGCGGGTGGCATCGCCGAAATGGCCGACCTGCCGGATTCAGTGCGCGGCATTACCGATCCGCTTGACGCCGTCGGCAATACCACCAAGGCGGTCACCAAGGGCTATGCCATCGGTTCCGCCGGTCTCGCCGCGCTGGTGCTGTTCGCCGACTTCACGCATGGTCTGGAAGCGGTGAAGCCGGGCACGAAGTTCCTCTTCGATCTTGCTGATCCTGCTGTCATCATCGGCCTGTTCGTCGGTGGCATGGTACCGTATCTGTTTGCCGCCATGGGCATGGAAGCTGTTGGCCGCGCCGCCGGTTCGGTGGTGGTTGAAGTGCGTCGCCAGTTCCGCGAGATTAAGGGCATCATGGAAGGCACGGCCAAGCCGGAATATGGCACCTGTGTTGACATGCTGACCAAGGCAGCCATTAAGGAAATGATGATCCCATCGCTGCTGCCCGTTCTCGTGCCGGTGGTGGTTGCAGTTTCCATGAATTTCCTCATGCCTGAAGTTGGCGGCGTCGGCGCTGGCGTACGTGCTCTCGGTGGTGTGTTGATGGGTACCATCGTCACCGGTTTGTTCGTCGCCATTTCGATGACGACGGGGGGCGGCGCCTGGGACAATGCCAAGAAGTACATTGAGGAAGGCAATTTCGGCGGCAAAGGTTCGGATGCACACAAGGCTGCTGTAACTGGCGATACCGTGGGCGATCCCTACAAGGATACGGCTGGTCCGGCGGTGAACCCGTTGATCAAGATTATCAACATCGTGGCATTGCTGATTGTGCCGTTGGTGGCTTGATGTATCTGTAGCCGTTGGCAAAAAAATAGGCAACCTGCGGGTTGCCTGTTTTTTTATAAAGTCGGCGCTGGCAATACGGTGAATACGGTGTTCAGGTTGTTCCGCGATGCCGGAAGTCGCGTAATCGAAAGCCCAGCAGCCAGAGAGCAACAAAATATGTTGTAGCTCCTCCTGTGACGATGATCGACAGGTGAGTAATGCGTGCAAGCGATGACATGGTTAGCCAGTCACTTTCCTGACCCATGCCAAACCAGAGCGTGACCAAGAGTACCGCCAGGGCCAGCATCAGCTTCAGCAAGAATAGCCGCCAGCCAGGTCGTGGTACATAGTCCGCACGTTGGCGTAGTCCGCGATAGAGCAATGCGGCGTTGAGGCAGGAGGCCAGCCCGATGGATAGTGCCAAGCCTGCATGTTTGAGGCCGCCGTAAATGAACACAAGATTCATTGCTTGTGTGGCGACGAGTGTGACGAGAGCGATTTTGACCGGCGAGCGGATGTTTTGCCGTGCATAGAAGCCCGGCGCCAGCACCTTTACCAGAATCAACCCAATCAAGCCGATGCTGTAGGCGAGCAGGGCCTCGCGTGTCTGCAGCACATCGGCGGCGCTGAAGGCGCCATGCTTGAATAATGTAGCGATCAGGGGTACGCCAAGCAGGGCAAGACCGATGGCGGCGGGCAACGTCAGCAGAAAGGTTAGCCGTAGGCCCCAGTCGAGCAAGGCGGAAAATTCCTGCGGGGATTCGCTGGCATGGGCCTTGGATAGGCTAGGTAGAAGGATCGTACCGAGGGCTGCGCCCAACAGGCCGGCGGGAAACTCCATGAGCCTATCGGCGTAGTAGAGCCAGGACACGCTGCCGGGGGCGAGAAAGGAAGCGAAGATGGTGTTGATCAGCAGCGAAACCTGTGCCACCGAAACTCCAAGTACGGCAGGTGCCATGAGCTTCAATACGCGGCGGACTCCTGTGTCGTGTGGTGCAAAGTCAAAACGCGGCAACATGCCGATACGCTGCAAAGCGGGTAGCTGAAGCACAAGTTGCAACAGGCCCCCGAGAAATACTGCCCACGCCAGTACGAATACCGGCGGGTCAAAATAGGGCGCAGCCAACAGGGCCATGCCGATGAATGACAGGTTCAGGAGTACCGGAGTGAATGCCGGCAAGGCGAACCGGCTCCAGGTGTTGAGGATGCCGGCGGAGAGCGCAACCAGAGCCATGAATAATATGTAGGGAAAGGTGATGCGCGTCAGTGCTACTGTCAAGGCAAACTTATCGGCATCGGCGGCGAAACCCGGTGCGGAAACCTGTATCAGTAGCGGCGCGCCGATAACGCCGAGTCCTGCGACGATGAAGACAATCAGAAACAAGGCGGTGGCGACGCGGTCGACAAGTTCTTTCGTCGCGACCTCTCCGCGTTGATTGCGGTATTCCGCAAGCAGGGGAACGAATGCCTGAGAGAATGCTCCCTCGGCAAACAGCCGCCGCAGTAGATTAGGCAGGCGAAATGCGACGAAAAACGCATCAGTGATCATCCCGGCGCCAAATGCGCGGGCAATGACAAAGTCGCGGACAAAACCGAGAATTCTGGACAGCAGGGTCAGGCTGCTGACCGTGGCAAGCGTGCGAAGCAGATTCATGTGGGCGATGGTAATGGTTTCGGGCAAGAGTTAAGGCGAGAAATGAGTCTTGCAATGTTACGCAACTATCTCTATAATCGCGCGTTTTTCACTGATCAACAGCGGAATACACATGGCCAATACCGCCCAAGCGCGCAAGCGTGCCCGTCAAGCGACCGAGCGTCGTGCCCTCAATATGAGTCAGCGTTCAGAGTTGCGCACTGCAATTAAGAAAGTGCGCAAGGCTGTCCTCGCTGGCGACAAGGTCGCCGCACAGGCAGTCTTCAAGGAGTCGCAAAGTATTATCGACTCGATTGCCGACAAGCGTATCGTTCACAAGAACACTGCCTCGCGCCAGAAGAGTCGCCTCTCGGCGGCGATCAAAGCGCTCTGAGTTAGTCTCGTTCTCGATACTCAATACAAAACGCCTAGTGTCCAGATTGGGATGCTAGGCGTTTTGGTATTTTTGTATTGATGCAGGATCTGCCTGCTACAGAGTTCTTGCGCTCAGGCCGGCCACGGCTCGACTTTGAGTTCGTTGTCGCGCGCGAAATTCACCAAGAAGGTGTAAGCCATTGGCTCGATGTCGTGGATGCGACCATCGACAAATACGCATTTATTTCCATCCTTGTCGCCTGGCTGGACATAGGGCGAATAGGTCATGCGCCGCTCAGAACCAAATACCGACATTACCCCGCATAAACGCTCCGCCCAATCGCTGGGCCTGAAGCGTTGCCCACCTGATGTAACTCCGACAATGACAAAGTTTTCTGCGACAAAAGTAGTCATCGGCGAGATTCGTGGGGGCGGGGAAACGCGTACTTTGATTAATTGCGTGAATTATAGCAAAAACGCAATTTAATCTGTACGCCGTTCGTGCCCACGAATTGCTAGTTGGGATGGATGCGATGCGCGAGATCTTCAATGCCGGACGGGCTCAGATCGTCCGTGGTGAATATGTCCGCATCTCCGTAGGCACGGTAGTTTTTTTCTTGGGAGCGCAGATAGAGCGGGTCGTAATGCTTTTCCAGCAACTCGTCGACAAGGGCGCGAAAATCGCCGGCTTCGATCAGCGTAGTCCAGCGGGTCAGCGTCTCGTTGCTTTGTAGACCGCGCAGGCGATCAAGCTGCTCGATAAGCCAGATTGGCCTTCGAACGAAGTAGTCGTAGTCGTGGAGCAAAAAGTCGGCTCTGGCGGCGCGGCTAGCTTCGATGCGCAGGCAAGGCGCGGCGCGGATAGCGCCGATCAGGGCGTCTGGCAATTGCACTGCACCAATGCGTCGGCTTTCAGCTTCAACGAAAACGGGGCGACTAGGGGCGAACGTTGCGATAGCTGCAAACAAGCGCGATTCGAACATTTTTTGCGAGGGTTGCGCCTGATCTGGCAGGCACCCAAGTACGGAGCCTTTGTGGGCCGCCAACTCCTCAAGATGCAATACCTGCGCTCCCTGTCTTGTCAGAGCCTCTAGAACACGACTTTTAGCGCTGCCAGTCGGCCCGGATACGACCTGAAAGTTAAGTTGTTGCGGCAGCAGAGTGAGCTCCTCCAACACATGCTTGCGCCAAGACTTATAGCCGCCGTCGAGACGGTGCGCATCCCAGCCGATTTCGCGCAGGATATGGGTGAAGGCGCCCGAACGTTTGCCGCCGCGCCAGCAATACACCAAAGGGCGCCAACTCTTTGGTTTGTCGATGAAGTGAGCTTCGATGTTCGCAGCAATATTTCTGGCGACCAGAACCGCCCCAATCTTTTTGGCCTCGAAGGGCGATACTTGCTTATAGAGCGTGCCGACATGGGCACGCTCTGCATCCGACAGCACTGGACAACTGACGGCTGCGGGTAGGTGATCCTCGGAAAATTCGGACGGCGAACGTGCATCGAGAATGGCGTCGAACTCCGCCAGTTGTGCTACCGTTGCCACTCCTTTAGCTGTTCGTTCAGACATTTTTCAATGAAAAAAATCAGATTGACCGAATTCTCCCACGGCGGCGGTTGCGGCTGCAAAATAGCGCCTGCCGTGCTTTCCCGCCTGTTGGCTGAATCGCCGCTCAAGACTATGCCGGCAGATTTGCTGGTCGGTGTCGAAACTGCCGACGATGCGGCTGTGTATCGGCTCAACGATAGCCAGGCAGTCGTTGCGACGACCGACTTTTTTACCCCTATCGTCGACGATCCGCGCGATTTCGGGCGTATTGCGGCGACCAACGCACTTTCCGACGTTTACGCGATGGGGGGGACGCCGATATTTGCCTTGGCCGTTGTCGGCATGCCGCTCGACAAACTGCCGGAAGAAGTGATCCGCGAGATTCTGGCTGGCGGCGAGTCGGTTTGTGCCGCTGCGGGCATCCCAATCGCGGGCGGACATTCGATCGACGTACTTGAGCCGATCTACGGTTTGGTGGGCATCGGTGTGGTGCATCCGGCGCAGGTCAAGAAAAACGCCGGGGCTAAAGCCGGCGACGTGCTGATTCTCGGCAAACCGCTTGGCATCGGGATCTTGTCGGCGGCACTGAAAAAAGGATTGTTGTCGGATCCCGGATATGACGAGATGCTGCGCTGGACGACAGCGTTGAATGTCACCGGACCGAAGCTGGCGCGCATAGCCGGCGTACATGCGGTGACCGACGTGACGGGATTTGGCTTGGCCGGGCATCTGCTGGAAATCTGCCGGGGTTCGCATCTTGCGGCGCGGGTGGAGTTCGCCCGTCTGCCCTTGATTGAGGAAGCCGTCGGTCATGTGCGCGCTGGTATCGCCACCGGGGCTTCGAGTCGCAACTGGTCAAGTTATGGTGCCTCCGTGCAAATGGCCGAAGGACTGGATGAGTGGCAACAGAAAGTTGTGACCGACCCACAGACCAGTGGTGGATTGTTGGTGGCATGTGCCGCCGAGTGTGCTGCAGAGGTATTGGCGGCATTCCATGCAGACGGTTTCACGACCGCTAGCGTGATCGGGGACTTGGTCGATGGTTTGCCCACGCTCAGCGTGGTTTAAGCAAGGGTCTCAAGGCTTGCCAAACGTGGTCGAGAATTTTGGGTTGTGCTGCAGCGGTCGGATGCAGCCTGTCGGACAGGAATGCGGTGTCGTCCATAGCGATCGGTTCGAGCAGGAAAGGCAGCAGCGGTGTTTTCTCTTGTTTGGACACAGAGGCGAACATCGTGTTGAACTCGCGCGTGTAGTCTGGCCCGTAATTGGGCGGAAGCTGCATACCGACGAGAAGTGTGCGTGTTTTCGCTGCCTTGGCGGCACGCAGCATTGCGACTAGATTGGCGCGCGTTTGCGCCAGTGGCAAGCCGCGTAAGCCATCGTTGGCGCCAAGAGCGAGAATGACAATCGATGGCCTGTGTTGTGCCAGCGCGGCAGGCAACCGGGAGCGTCCCCCTGCCGTGGTTTCGCCGCTGATACTGGCGTTGATGACGGATTGCGGGAAGTTATCCCGACGTAGCCGCTCGTGCAACAGGGCCGGCCAACTCTGGTTGACGGCAATGCCATGACCGGCAGAGAGGCTGTCGCCAAACACCAGTATGCTATCGGTGTAGTTGGCGGCGAGGGCGCTATTGCTATGCAATATAACGCCAAGCAGAAACAGCAAAACGGAAAATTTCGACATGATTGAATCGTTGTTGCGGGTTGAAGGGCTAGGTAAGGACGTTGTCAGTGGCGACAGGATGCTGACGATTTTGCACGAGATCGACTTTGCCGTGTGCCCTGGCGAGGCCGTGGCGATTGTCGGAGCATCCGGTTCCGGCAAGTCGACGCTACTTGGGCTATTGGCTGGACTCGATCTGCCGACGCGCGGGCGCGTGCTATTGGCCGGACAGGATTTGACGCAACTCGACGAAGACGGTCGCGCGGCGCTGCGGGGGCGCGAACTTGGATTTGTTTTCCAGTCCTTCCATCTCTTACCCATGCTGACGGCGTTGGAAAATGCGATGCTGCCGCTGGAGTTGCTCGGCGTTGCGAATGGCACGCACGATCCACGTGGCCTTGCGGAGACGATGCTGGCGCGCGTTGGGTTGAAGGAGCGGCTGGGACACTATCCCAAACATCTGTCGGGTGGCGAGCAGCAGCGTGTGGCGCTGGCGCGCGCATTCGCTGTGCGTCCGCGCCTACTCCTGGCAGATGAACCGACCGGCAATCTCGATGCAAGTACTGGCCGGCAGGTGATCGACCTCATGTTCGAAATGAATGCCGAGCAGGGCACTACGCTGATACTCGTTACGCATGACGAATCGCTGGCATCGCGTTGTGGCCGGGTAATCCGTCTGGAGAATGGTTGTCTGTCGAGGTAACGCAGGTCGGTGGTAAGGACTTATCCGACGGCGCTGCGCCGCAGTAAGCTCATGCAGGTAATGTCATCCGCTTGGGGCGCGTCATCCACAAAGTGTGTGACATGCCGCAATACATCGTCGAGTATGCTTTCTGCCTTACTCCCGGTGTTGCCCAGTGCCTTTTCCAGCCGATCCTCGCCAAATAGAGCGCCGGTACTGTTTTGTGCTTCGGTGACGCCGTCTGTATATAGGTATAGACAGTCGCCAGGCGCTAGTATCACTTCCGCCGTCGCGTAAGCCCGGCCCGGAAACAGTGCGAGCAACTTGCCTTTGGTTCGTGGTAGTGGGGAAATTTGTCCATCGGCGCGCAGCAGGTAAGGGGGATTATGTCCGCCATTCGCGTAGATGATTTTCCCGTCTTCAGGAGAGAAAACCCCATAAAAAACCGTGACGAACATGGATTGGGCATTGTTGGCGGCAAGAAGATCGTTGACTCGGGTCAGGCATTCGCCCGGGTCAGGGACCAGTCTGGCAGTAGAGCGAATCACCGTGCAGGCGACTGCCATGAACAAGGCAGCGCCCATACCCTTGCCTGAAACATCTGCGATGACAAAGCCGAAGCGGCCATCCGGCAAGTCGAAGTAGTCGAAAAAATCGCCGCCGACATCGCGTGCAGGGTGCATATAGGTTCTGACGACAAACTCGGCACGGTCTGGTGGCGTATCGGGCAGAATGGATTTCTGGATGTTATGGGCGGCGTCAATGTCCTGTCTGAGTTTCAGTAACTGATCGCGCGCATCCAAGCCCTTACGAAAGTCGCTTGCGGTCGCCGCAAGTCTGCCGATTTCATCGTTACCGCTAGCATCTATCGAAGCTGTTGAGCGTTCGCCGCGGGCCAAGGCGTCCAGCATGTGGATGACATGGTAGAGCGGACGAAACGAGCGTCGCAGATACCAGTCGAGAAACGCCAGCGACAGTGCTGCACCTGACAGAACCCCAGCGAGTGAAATTGTCGCCAACCAAAAGCTTCGGCGTGCCGCTTCGGTAATGTCCTTGACACCATGCAATACTGCAGGCGGGCCTGTTACTGCGGGTGCTACGACGGTACGGGTAATCTGAATCCGACGTCCATCGTGCGCTATGGAGAAAATGCCGTTATCCGTTTGGTGCGTCGCAATGATCTTGTCCAGCGGCAGTGAGCCTTGGGATGCTGCCGGAAAGGCTCCCGATGCATCGCTGAGAACGGCATCGGCGCCGATGGCGGCTGCTAACTCCTTAACCGTGGGTTGTGGGTCTACCATCGCGCCGATGGCGCCAATTAATCCAGACCTCGAATACAGAGGTGCGACGACCGCCAGAACCGGGACTCCCGAATTCGTGTAATAAAGACCGGCTACGGGCACAGCGAGACGCCCTGCTGCCGCAATGACTGCTTGGCTGAGTATCGTATCCCCGGACTCGGCGCCATAAACTTGTTTGCCATCGACAGTGGCGATTTCCATGGATGCCTCGGTTGCTGTACCGCCAGCGTCACTCTGCAAGGCCTTCATGATTGCGGCTAGCTGGACACGGTCTTCGACCGCAAGCGTGGCGGTCAAGGAACCATTTCGCGCAGCTGTACGGACCAGCAGATCCAGAGGTTGCAGCACATTGTGTACGAGAGCCGACCATGCGTTGATTTGCCCCTGGACACGGACTTGGTCCATTTCTTCGTATACCAATTGGGTCTTCCAGTTGCCCTCGACGACCAGCGTGACAATCAGGGTGAGTGAGACCAGGAAAACCATCAGGGTAATGCGAGTGCGTAACAGCAAGCTTATTTCCCTCCTGCCAACGCGAACAGTAGAGCGTCTGGCCGGGGGCCGCCACGCCAGCCATGAGCAACGGCTCCCGACTCGAACAGTTGTTGTTGTAATGCGTGATCCGTTACATCGACCGTCACATCGACCGGGTATTGAATCTTGCTTTGGGTATCGCGGTGAAATACATAGCGTAGGAAGCCGCCGTAGAGCAGATGCAGCCCGCGAATGACGAGGCCGAGCGCGATCAGGTTCCGCCAGCTATAGAAGTTGCGCGGGGCGGCGGTGGCACAAATATGCCGATATCCGAGTTCAATCGCAGTTTCCATGCGCCAGCGGCCCAATAGCTTTTGCATGCCATGCCCATGCCAAGCCGGATCGACTCCAACCCCCTCCAGTTGCGCCAGCAGCGGCCAAGTATCCTGCGGCAAGCCCAGTACGTGACCATAGTGCTGTTCGTCCGCTTCAGGAAGGTTGAGGACGCCGTAGGCAGCCAACTCGCCGCTAGCGCATTCGAGACCGAGGATCGCACCGTTCCCGGCCAGGATGTGCGCGAAGAATTCCGGCGAATCGTGGCGTAGCGCACCCAGTGGCGCGCTCGCGAATAAACGTTCGTGCAGCTTCACAATGCGATCCAGATCTTGCGCTCGCAGCAGTATTGGCGCTAGGCGCGAATCTATATCCGCGACGCTATCAGTGCCATGCCGCGGCATCGTGGCTAGAGCGGCCAACTGTATTGTCTCGACCGAATTCATCCGACGAGCTCCGCGTAATCCAACATCGATATGGGGGGGTAAAAGTCGAGGCGGCGGGCGATATCCATGCGGATTACCAGGGAAAAGCGCTTCAGGGTTTCTACTGGAATCGAACCGGGGGCACGCTTGTCGCGCAGTATCTGCGCGGCCTTATATGCCGTCAGCCTGCCAAGGTTGTCATAGCGCGAGACGAGCCCAAACAGGGCATTGGCTTTGCGTAGCGGCGGTTCGGTGGCCGAAAAGGTTGGCAGATCGAGTTCAAGTGCCAAATCCGTAATGATGGAACTGTTGGCGCCGATGAAGCTGTCCGGTCCCAGATATAGAAACTGTGGGTCTCTCGCTGCCAGTCGCGCCAGCAGTGTCGGCAGTTCAGCGGCATTCGGCTTGCCGTCAAGCAATGGCACTGGCTCCTCGATGAGCGTGAATGAGCGGAGGTGGGCTTCCTCCCGGAGTTCATTGATATTGATGACGGAGTTCGCTTCCGTCGGGTTGTATATCACGGCCAAGCGACTGTATTTACGGTAGGTCCGCATGGCCTTCAACTGGTCGGCGACGGGTACCACGTGGCTGGTGCCGGTGATATTTCTTCCCGACAAACGCGATAAGTCGACCAGCCTGACCGCTACCGGAGAGGACACCATGGTGAATAGCACAGGAATATCGGTGACGTAACGTGACGGATCGGCTTCGCCGCGTTTGCCGACGAGCGCAAGCGTGGCAGGAGTGCCCCAGACGTAAATCAGGTCGGGGCGGCTCAATTTTGCCTCGGTGGCGAATTCCGCCACTTTGCGCACATCCTGTCCGGCGTCGCGCACGATCAATTGGGCGTCGATTCCCTCTTCGCGCAACTGGGCGCGGAAGCCCTGCTCGACAGGCGTTTCGCCACGCCACGTGATCATCATGATGCGCGGTTTGCTGGCCGCGCGCGCGCGCGGCATCAGGGCGAGTGCCGGTATGCCCGCAAGTAGTCCCAATGCCTGGCGCCTGCTCGACCTCATGCCGGAGTTTCCTGTTTGGCGGCGGTCGGGAGAAAGATGTCCTTCTCCGGATGCATCCCTAACGCGAGAAACAGTACGCCGAATACGACTGCGCAGATAAAAGTTAGTATTCCCAGCACGCTGGCAGCTTCAATCGGGCCCAGCTTTGCCGTGAGCATGCCGGCGACGATAGGTCCAAGCGCTGCGCCTGTGCGCTCGACCAGTCGGTAGGTGCCCAGAACTCCGCCGGCGCCATACTTCGCGATTTCATCGTCGCAGATTTGAGTGAGCATCGTCAGTTGTGGGGAAATACTCAATGCCTGCCCCAGGCCCAAGCACAAAACCCCTATCACCATGGCCTCCTCGCCAGGCCAGAACAGCAGGGGCAGAAAGCCTGCACCGCTGACCATGCCGCCAAGCCCCACCATCAATCCGTTCCAGCGCATGCGCTCAGCGAAGCGGGCGAAATAATATGCCGCAATCAGGCTGGGGATTGCGTAAAGCATGGCGATACGTCCGATTTCATCCGTTGCCATTCCCAGCGAGGCCAACCCGACGGGCACGATATAGAACATGAATGCCGTCAAGGCAAACTTTGCGGGAATCGCGGCCGTCAGCAAAAGTATGGTGAAGCGCGAATTGCGGAAAATCAGTAGCGCCATATGCCCGGATTCGCGTGCTGCGCTGGGCGCATGGTGGGGCTTGTCGGCCAGCACGGATGTCCCCATGGCGGCAGCCAACAGCATGATGCCCGCACCGATCGCGAACACGACGCGATCACCAAGGCGATCTGCAAGTATGCCGCCTATGCCGGGCGCGCATAACTCGGACACCATGATTGCACCGACGAAGGTGGCAATGCCACGGGCTCGATCGGATGCGTTCGTGTTGTCGATCACGAATCCCTGGCAGGCGATAAACATCAAGGCATAGCCAAAGGCCGTGATGACGCGCCAGAATATGAAGTCGCCGATGGAGGTGCAAAGCGCTGCTCCGATCAAGCCGACTGCAGCGCAGATGCTGCCCCAAAGAAAGGATCTGCGCCGTCCGACTTTCTCGGACCAGCTTGTCAGGGCCGGCATCGATAGGGCGACGGCCAGCATGAATGCCGAAATGGGTACTGCTGCCCAAATCGCGGCGTTTGTTGTCCCTTCCGGCATGAGGTTCCGCGCGAAAATCGGGAGGAAGGGGCGGGCCAATTGTTCCCCAAACATGAACAGGAAGGTAATCAGGCGGACGAGCAGAACGGGCTTGAAGGCCTTTTTTTCCGGTGCAGCCAGCGGCAGCGCCAAGTGCTCGTTGAGTGTGTTCAGCATTTCGCCAATTTGGCCATTTGCGCTACGCAACAGCCTTGCCGTGGCCATGTGGATCGACATGACATAGTTGTTGAGCGTATTGGCGAGGCGGCCGAAAAAGCCACCGCTGGCTATCAAAAACGAGAAGTCGCCACGGGATAGACGCTCGATTTGTGCGCCAATTTCGGCAAGGGGAACCAAGAGATGCGGTGCCAGGATAAACCGCATCAGTTCAAGCGCTACCATCAGCGAGACGCCAATCACAACGAGAATATCGATCTTGGTTTCCGCGATTTGTGCGTCCAGATAGCCGCGCTGCACGCCGATATACAAAGTCCCGAGCAATGCATCACCGCGTCGTATGGGAATGCTCACGATCTGGCCGACATCGGGCTGGTCGACGAGCGCCAGATCGGCCCAGGCGGAGGGCGTGGCAGGGTCGTCCAGTCTAGGCTTGGCACTGGTCAGTGCCGTTGCGACTTGCTTGTTGGTCAGGCCGGCAGTATGGGCGATATCGCCGTTGGCCGAAGCTAGCGCAATAAAGCCGAGGTCGCGGTTGCGCTGGAGTACTTCGGCGAAATATTCTTCGGTGCCCTCAAGCGCATCGAATGGTATGCCCAGTTCCAGCGCCTTGGTTAATCTGTCGCCAAGAGACAAGGCAATGGCCTCGGTCTTGCGTTCCAGTTCCGGGGTCAGGTTCTCGCCGAACAGTGCCCAGGCGTAGAGCGCCATGCCGGCTTGGGCAATCAGCAGCACTGCCGAAATAAGAATAAATATGGCAAGAATCGCGCGCTTGAGCGGTCGGATCAAGAGGCCTTCTCCTGTATGGCATGTTTGCCGTCCAATTCCGCGATAGAGGACTGGGCACGCATTACGGCGGCTCGAATGGACCTCGACTCGGGGAATTTCGCTTCCGCACCCAAGCTCAAGTCAAGAGCGATGCCTGCGATGAGCGTTTGCGTTCGCCGCAACAGCAATACGATGCCCAAGAGGGTCAGCATGGCGGTTCCGGCGACTGCCCAGGCCGCTGCCAGAATGAGTTTGTGCTTCATGACGGCGAGCGCTTGATCGCGCGGTTCGCGCGGAAATAGCACGGCTACGCCGCCAACCGTGATGCCGTAGGTGTTCGCCAGGGAAATACCGACGGCACGCCAATGAGTCGACGCGGATGCCCATTCGCCGTCGTGCAGCCAATCGGTTGGCGCATGAGTCAGTCTCGTGGTTTCCCCGGATGAAAACAGTATCGTGCCGTCCGTTGCGTAAATCACCACAGCCTGCGTTTCGGCGATGAAAGCGCGTTCGCGATCAAGGATGGCTTTTGCCACACCGAGCCCCGCGAGTTGCAGCCCTAAATTGAGGTTGGCTTCGACGCCAGCCTTGACGCCTTTTGCCACCAGGGAAAACCGGGCATTTTCAGCCTCAGCCAGCATGGCGGAAAATTTCTCGTAATTGAGGAGCGCATTCACGCCTGCGGCCAGTGCGGCAACCAGGACGACCGGAACGACAATGATAATTACGAGCTTCTGGAACAACTCTTTGTTCTCCTCTCCCGGATAACGTCAGAAAAAGCTTGGTATAGCAGTAAGCATGTCCTGCATTGTCCATTCTGGCAAGCTTGAATACACCGACAACATCGTGCATATTGGCAACTTGATCATTGAATGAGAACCGCCATGAGCATCGAGGAAAGCAACAATAACGGCTTCAAGGTTACGGCTATCGTCGGCCGGCTCGACAGCGCCACCTCTGCCGCGTATGAGGTCGAACTACTGAATTTGCTTCAGGACGGGCGTAAAGCCATGATTCTTGATCTGGCCAGTGTCGATTATCTCAGCAGCGCCGGAATTCGTGTACTTTTGTTGGTCTTCAAGCGTGCGGCGGCCTTGAAGCTGGCGCTGGCGATCGCTCGCCCACAGGCGCATGTTGCTGAAATACTCGAAATTGCCGGATTGGAGGATGTTATTTCAGCACATCCGAGCATTGAGGCTGCGGTTCAGTCGGTCGCGGTTTAGGTTTAGAGGTTCGCCATTTCGCACTTATCGCTAGTCCTTGGCTATGCCACGGACGAGATCACCCGAATGCAGGATGCAGTACGGGATTTCGCCGTAGCCTTGGCGTTGCCGGAAAAAGTCTTGCGGCACTTCATTCTGGCAATGGAGGAAATCGTTGCGAATGCGATGCTCCATGGCCGTAGCGACACTGCCGCCGACACGATCAACATTGAGGTTCATTTGGATGACGCAGCGATCCGCTGCGAGATTGTCGATGCCGGTATTCCTTTCGATCCATTTACCGAGGCGCCGGAGCCCGATCTGGCATCGGCGATTCCCGAGCGTCAGGTGGGCGGTCTGGGCATCCACATCGTTAAGAAGGTCATCGACAGCTACTCCTATGAGCGCCGTGGCGATTGCAACCATACAATTCTGATCAAGAAGGTGGTCTGAAACGATGAAGATACGATTTTGGGGAACCCGTGGTTCGATTCCGATTTCCCTCACTGCGAGCGATATCCGCAGCAAGCTTATTGCCGCCCTCAAAGGCGCGGCTGGCGTCGATCTGGGGCAGACTGCGGATATCGAAAGCTATATCGACGGTCTCGACTTTTCCCTGCGCGGCACCTATGGTGGTCATTCGAGTTGCGTGGAAATCGTCGAGGATGGTGATACGCATGTGATCCTCGACATGGGAAGCGGCGCGCGCGCGCTTGGTTTGTCCATGATGGGGCGTTACGGACCGAAGCGGCCCCAGACATACCATGTGTTCATGTCGCATCTGCACTGGGACCACATCATGGGTTTCCCGTTCTTTGTCCCGGCTTACATTCCGGGCAACCGTATCGTCATCCACGGTTGCCATGCCGAACTGGAAACCGCCTTCCGCCGCCAGCAGGACCATCCTTCCTTCCCCGTGGATTTTTCCGTGCTCGGGGCGAAGATTGAATTCGACGTCATCGCGCCCGGCCAGCGTGTCGCCATCGCCGACTATGCCGTCGTGGCGAAAAAACAGCGCCATGGCGGCGATTCCTACGGCTGGCGTTTCGAACGCGACGGCAAGTCCATGGTGTACTCGACCGATTCCGAGCACCGTGTCGAGGATGCCGACGAAATGAATGCTTTCACCGCCTTCTTCCACGCTGCCGATCTGGTGATTTTCGACGCAATGTATTCGCTGTCGGAGGCGATTTCGATCAAGGCCGACTGGGGCCACTCGTCCAACATCGTTGCGGTCGAGTTGTGCCATCTTGCCGAGGCGCGCACGCTTTGCATGTTCCACCACGAGCCCACCTACAACGACGCCAAGATCGACAGCGTACTGGCCGATACGCGGCGCTTCGAGCGCATCACGCGCGAAGGCGTACCGCTCGAAGTGATTGCGGCCTACGACGGACTGGAACTGGTGCTCTAGTTCCGCTAGTTGCCGTCCGCCATCGAGCGCAGTTCTTCGGTGGTGGTGCGCAGCCGGTCAGCGAGATTGCGGCTCAAGTTGCGCAATATCTGACAGGCAATCTCCGGGTGTTCGTGTTCCAGCCGGCCCAGACTCTCGCGTGTCAATTCCCATAAGGTGCTGGGGCCTTGCACCACGGCGTTCGCCGAACGCGGCTTCCCTTCCAGCAAGGCCATCTCGCCGAAAAAGATCCCTGGCGCGAAACTGGCGATACGTTTTTGCTTGCCGGATTGCAGGGGAATCAGGATATCCACCGCGCTACGGCTGGCGACGAACAGGCTTTCGCCCGCGTCGCCGCTGGCGAAGATCTGCCCCGCCGCCGCGAATTCCCGTTTGTGCAGGTAGCGATCCAGCGTTCTGACCTGGCGGTGGTTCAGGCCGCTCGCCAGGGCGGTCTCGGCGAGCGTCACCGCATGGTGTTTCGATGTTCGATTCAATTGGTCCAGCAGGCGGTCCTCCGCGTCCTCCAGCGCCTGGTCGATGTCGTTGTGCCAGTTGTCGGGCGGGACGGTCGCATCCAGTCCCATGGTCTTCAGGAAGCTCTCGACCTGGTCGTTGGCGCCCGCAAAGAGCAGTTCCTTCTGTTGCTCGCGGACCCGCCGGCTCGCCTGCAACAAGGTGCGCGCGCCGGTGGGATCGACGTCGCTCACCCGCTTCAATTCCAGGATCAACTGGCTTGCCGTCTTCTCGACGTTTTCGATCTCCAGCGCGATGCGATCCGCCGTGCCGAAAAACAGCGGGCCTTCGACTTCGATGATGGCGATTTGCCCGCCCTCGCGCGACAGCAGCGCGATATCTTTCGGCGCGCGCACCTTGAGCGAGTGCTGGGAGCGCGCGTTGAACACGCGCCGGATCACCGGCTTCGTGCTGGTGCGCACGAAGAGGAACAAGGCGGCAATCACGCCGATGCCCATCGCCTTCATCATGTCGCCGAGTACCACCACCAGCGCGACGCCCAGGATCACCAGCACGTTCGCCAGCAGGATGCGGTATTGCGCACGCTCCATCTGCCGGTATTGGGTGACAACCTGCCAGAGCAGCCGGCGCGTGCCGTCGTCGATCATGCCGAAGGCGTAATAGGCAAGGATGCCCGCAATCACCGCGTTGGGCACCAGGCCGGTGAGGCCGCCGGCAAAGGTGGCCAGCCCGGCCAGCGTCGCGGCATAGGCCAGGCCGGACAAGGAACTGCGCCCGCCCGCCGAAAGGTTCAGGCGGACGCGGGCGAGATTGCTGATGCTGGGCGTGCTGCCGAGGATGCCGGAAATCATGGTCGCCAGCCCCTGAGTGCGCAACTCGCGGTCGCCATCCGGGCGCGTGGATTTTTCTGCGCCGATGGCCGCGACGCAGAGCAAGGTTTCCAGCGAAGCCAGCGCCGCGATGGCCAGCGCATAAGACAGCAGCAGCGGCAGCCAGCCCAGCAGCTCGCCGAATCCCATCGACAGGCCGGCCTGCCACACCGTGAATTGCGGCACGATGCCGTCCAGGCTGGCGGTCGTCGTACCCAGTAGTGTCGCGCCGAACAGCGCGACGCAACCGTGATGCAGCAGGGTGCCGGCGACCAGCGCGAGGATGCTGTTGGGAATGTTCGTGGTCCAGCGCGGCGCGAAATAGCAGATCGCCAAGGTGGCGAGCGTCACCGCCAGGCTGGCCGGGCGCCAGGTGGACAGCGCCGCCGCCAGCGGCAAATGGCTGTCCATGCCCAACGCGGCGCGGAAGCTGATCGTGAGTAGCAGCAGGGCGACACCCAACATCAGTCCGGCGGTTACCGGATAGGGAACATACTTCAGCGCCTGGCCGACGCGGGCGAGGCCGAAGACAAACTGGAACACCCCGGCCAGCGCGGTGCACATCAGCAACAGGACGAACACCAAGGCGGCGGGATCGCCGGCGGCGCGCACCGCCGGCAGTTCGAGCAAGTGGGCGGCGAGGATGCCGAGGATCAGGGCCGGCGCGGAACGCGTGCCCGTGAGCATGCCGCCGTTGCCGCGCAGCAGAAAGACCAGCAATCCGCCGAGAATGCAGCCCCACAGCGCGGCGCGGATGCCGTGTAGCGCGTAATCCGGACCCAGCGGCGCGACGGCGAAGACGCCGAAAACGAGTTCGACGGGAATGGCGACCAGCGCGGCGATGGCACCCCCGGCGAGGTCGTTGCGCCAAGTGCTGGGAGCGAGGTGGGCCATCGGCGGAGTTTGCGTTGAAATTGATATTGGGTTCGGCTGCTTGCGTGCGATGCGGGCAATGCGTCCGGCAACCGACATTATGCCGTATTACTTAATGCTTATCGCGGCGGCGCTGGCGCGCGCCGCCGCCACGCCGCTACGCACCGCGCCTTCGAGGGTGGCCGGATAGTCGCCCGCCACATAGTCGCCGGCCAGCCAGACATCGGCGCAGGCCGTCGCGGTCGCGGGGCGCGGCAGATGCGGCGTGCAGGCGAAGGTGGCGCGTTTCTCTTCGATCACCCAACTACGTAGCGGCGCGGGCAAGCCCGGCAGCAAGCGAGCGATTTCGCCGTGAATGGCGGCGGCGAGTTCCGTGTGCGCTAGTTCCTGATGCGGCCCGGCGCCGCTGATGACCGCCGCAAACAGACCTGGCTGATCGTACAGCGCGCCCCGGTCGAAGAGCCACTGGGCATGGCCTTGCGTGTTGCCGACCATGGCGAAAGGCAGGCGCACCTGCTCGGGATAAGCCAGATACACCGTGACGATGGGCTGCCAGCGCAGACCGTCGAGTTGCGCGACGAGCGCGGAGAATTCGGGATGAGGCACCAGCAGGCGCGGCAGATGATAGGGCGCGGTCGCCAGCACCAGATGCGCGTAGGGGCCGTGTTCCACGTCGGTGCTCAGGGTCCAGCCGGCGGCGCCGCGCGCGATAGCCGCGACGCGCGCGGAACGCAGCACGCGGCTGCCGCGCGTTTCCAGCCAGCGCGCCGCCGGCTCGGGAAACAGGCGGGAGAAGTCGGTCGTGGGCAGCAGCAGGTCGGAAGCGGCGCGGCCGGCGGCGAGGCTGTCGCGCAGCACATTGAGGAAGACCTGCGCCGAGGCGATGGCGACCGGCGTGTTGAGCGCGGCGAGGCAGAGCGGTTCCCACAGCAGGCGGCGCAGACGTTCCGGCTGGCGGGCGAGGAGTTCCGCCGCCGTCATGTCGGCGGGCAGGCGGAAGCCGCGTTTTTCCTGCGCGCGCATGAAGCCGATGGCGGCGAATTTCTCGGCCAGGCTCAGGCCGCGCGCGGCGAGCAGCGCCCAGGCCAGATGCAGCGGTGCTGGTAGGCGCGGCGCGACGAGTTTCATCCGGCCGGGGAATTCGAGATGCAGCGGTGCCCGCCGCAGCGCCGTGTCGCCAGTCCCGAAAAGGGGATTCCCTTCGGTCAAGCCGACTTTGCCCATCAGGCGCAGGGTCTCCGTATAGGCGCCGACGAGGATGTGCATGCCGTTGTCGACGCGCAGACCGTCGAGTTCCACCGCGCGCGCGCGTCCGCCCAGCGTGCGCGAAGCCTCGAAGACATCCACGCCGATACCCGCGTCGGTAAGTTCGACGGCGGCGGCCAGTCCCGCGTAGCCAGCGCCGATGACCGCTACGCGGCTCATGGCGCGTACCTCAAGCGGTTCATGTCGTCAGCCAGACCTTGGCCGCGAGCCAGAGCTTGCGCCAGCGCGGCAGCGTGGCGCGGCGGTCGAGCACGCGAAAGCCGCCGTGCGCGATCTCTTCGAGCAGCGCCCGATAAACCGCCGCCATCATCAGCCCGGCGCGCTGCGCCTTGCGGTCGGCGGCCGGCAACTGGGCGAAGGCGCGCGCGTAGTGCTCGCGCGCCCGCGCGGCCTGGAATTCCATCAGGGCGAGGAAGGCCGGCGTATGGCGGCCGGCGAGCAGGTCGGCCTCGGCCACGCCGAAGCGCGCCAGCTCGTCCTGCGGCAGGTAGATGCGGTCGCGCTGCGCGTCCTCGCCGACATCGCGGACGATGTTGGTAAGCTGGAAGGCGAGCCCGAGCGTGTGGGCGTACTTCAGGGTATGTCGATCCGTGTAGCCGAAAATCTCGGCGGCGATCAGGCCGACGACGCCCGCCGCGCGGTGGCAATACAGTTGCAGTTCCTTGAAGTCGGCATAGCGCGTCTGGTCGAGGTCCATCTGCATGCCGTCAATGATCTCGCCGAATTGTTCGACGGGCAGGGCGTAACGTTCGCGCGCGACGGCGAGGGCGCGCGTCACCGGGTGCGTCGGCCGGCCGGTGTCGAGCGCCGCCAGTTCGGCGCGCCATTCTTCGAGTTTGACGCGCGCCAGGGTCGCAGCGTCGCCCGCGTCGACGACGTCGTCCACCTCGCGGCAAAAGGCATAGAAGGCGACGATGGCCTGGCGGCGCTCGGCGTCGAGGAAGCGGAAGCTCGCGGCAAAGCTCGAACCGCTCGCCGCGACTTTGGCCGCGCAATACGCGTCCGGCGACATTGCCTCGGCGTCCGGCGTCATCGGCATAGCGCCCGCCACATTACCTGCGCCCAGTCGAAGCCGCCCAGCGTTGGCCGCCGGGCGAAAACGTCGTAGTCGACGCGTTCGATCTTGTCGAGGATGCGCAGCCCGCCCGCGACGATGGCGCGAATCTCCAGGCCGATGCGGCCGGGCAGGTCGCGGCCGAGGCCGGCGCCGGAAAGCATCAGCGCGCGCGCGCGTTCGACTTCGAAGCGCAACAAGGCGCGAAACTCGGCGCTGGCGCGACGGCGGCGCAGCTCGTCTTCGGTCACGCCGAAACGCGCCAGATCGTCCTGTGGCAGGTAGATGCGCCCTTGCGGTCCCTTGAGGATATCGACGCCGACATCCTGCCAATGGTTGATGAGCTGCAAGGCCGAGCAGATCGCGTCGGAACGGCGCAGATTCTCCGGCGTCGCGGCGTCGAACAGATGCAGCATCAGCCGGCCGACCGGATCGGCCGAGCGGCGGCAGTAATCCATCAGCTCGGGAAAGTCGGCGCAGCGGTCCTTGACGACATCCTGGGCAAAGGCGTCGAGCAGATCGCGGAACAGGCCGAGCGGCAAACGGTGCGCCGCGATGTGCGGGCGCAGGCGCAGGAAGATCGGATGTGCGGTCGGTTCGTCGTGCTCGATGCGGTCGAGTTCCGCGCTATAAGCGGCGAGCAGGCGCAAGCGCTCTTCCGCCGGCAGATCGCCCTCGTCGGCGAAGTCGTCCGCGCTGCGCGCGAAGGCGTAGAGCGCCGCCACGGCGGGACGCAGCCGCGCCGGCAACAAAATCGAAGCGACGGGAAAGTTCTCGTAATGGTCGACGGACATCGGGCGGCAGTATAGGAGCGAATGCGCGAAAATCGGGCGCATCCTCGCAAACCGCGCCCGGTGCATCCGGTCTTGCCTACAATGAAATCGTCCCAACCCCACAGGAGACGACCATGAGCCTGATCCTCCAGTCCGCCGCCTTCGTCCAAGGCGCCGAAATTCCGCAAGAACACACCTGCCAGGGCCGCGACACCTCTCCACCGCTCGCCTGGTCCGGCGTGCCCGCCAACGCGCAAAGCCTCGTCCTCATCGTCGACGACCCCGACGCCCCCGACCCGGCCGCGCCGAAGATGACCTGGGTGCACTGGCTGCTCTACAACCTCCCGCCCGGCACCACCGCGCTCCCCGCCGCCATCGCCCCCGCCGACCTCCCTCCCGGCACGCGCGGCGGCCGCAACGACTGGCAGCGCACCGGCTACGGCGGCCCCTGTCCCCCCATCGGCCGGCACCGCTACTACTTCAAGCTCTACGCCCTCGACTGCCTCCTCCCCGACCTCCACGAGCCAACCAAGCCGCAACTGCTGCAAGCGCTGGAAGGCCACGTTGTCGCCGAGGCGGAACTGATGGGCACCTACATCAAGCGCTGACGCCGTCCCGCGAGCGCCGAGTTTCCACACGCGGCGCATTGCCCGCGCCATGAAACGCGGGTAATCTCGCGTCATCGTTCCGCACAGCCCCGAGCGGGTCGAGCGAAATGTCCAAAAATTATGGAAATACACCGCATAACTAGATATGGAGATATGCCGATGACTACGTCTGGATGTTTGTATCCAGATGCGGGCATCGATGTTCATATCTGGGCATATTCTGCGACGTACGCATTACGTTAGCCCTTTTCATCATGGACTCATCTGAACGGAAGAAGGTAGCAGTAATCACAAAGTACGTCGTCGAGACGTTCTCGGAGAGCGACTGGCTCTCCCTCGGACAAATTACTGGCGGCCTCAAGATCATTTCGGATCATCCCCGCTTACTTCGCTCGCTAAGTTTTGGAGACGACGACTACCCGTACTGCGTCGGCGATGTTCTCGGCACAATCTTCGAGTCTGATGGCTCCCTGATTCCTGAGGTTATTGATCACTTCGACATAGACCTCTGGTACCAACAGAAGGAGCCAGAAAAGTACTTACGGGTTTTTTCCCCTCCTGCAATCAAATCTGCGGACTTTTGGAAAGAGGGCTATCTAAGAGCCTTCATAAGCCATTTGTCCTCGAATCGTGAGCGTATGTCGGCCTTGAAGACCAGCTTGTCTAATTGGGGCGTGTCGGCATTTATTGCACATGAAGACATTCAAGCAACACGCGAGTGGCGAGAGGAGGTGGAAGCTGGTTTAGAAACGATGGATGTTCTAGTTGCAGTCGTTGAGCCCGGCTTCAAAGAATCCGATTGGTGTGCCCAGGAGGTCGGTTACGCCCTAGGGCGAAAAATTGACATCGTTCCGCTCCGTGCTGGGCTCGATCCCTTTGGCTTCTTCGGGAAGTATCAGGGAATTCAAGTCAAGGGAAAAGTGCCTGACCGAGTCGCGAACGAAGTTGTATTGGCCCTATTTAATAAGCCACAGCATCGAATCCGGCTGCTTCAGTGTATTGCTAAAGCGTTTGCCACTTTGCACTCAACAAAGAAAGTTGAGCTATTTGGCATTCTCGATTCGTGGTCTGTTGCTACAGACCAGCAGATCAAAAGCCTTCTTGAGCAAGCATCACTTTCAGAGTTTGAACGGAAGTCATTGGGGAACTTGATTGCCAAAGTTGGGGCTTTTAAACAGCCAACGCCTGCAACCGAATCAACTGACTTTGATGACATTCCGTTCTAAGGGCAAAGGCGTAGATTCAATCAACCAAAGGGGGGCATTGCCCACCCACCTTCTTAGCGCACATGGTCGCGTGACTGGCGTACGTGATAGCGTACCATTCGGGCTTCTTTGAAGGAGCACGAAATGAACACGCTTACCGCCAGCGAGGCGCGCGCCAATCTGTACCGACTCATTGACCAAACAGTCGAGTCGCACGAGCCGATCATGATTTCCGGCAAGCGCGGCGGCGCCGTTTTGCTTTCGGCGGAGGATTGGGGTGCGATTCAGGAGACCCTATACCTGTTGGCTGTGCCCGGCATGCGCGAGTCGATCAAAGCGGGCATGGCCGAACCCCTCGCCAAGAGTTCGAAGGCGCTTAAGTGGTGAGTTGGGAAATTGTTTATGCCAAGCAAGCAATGAAGGACGCGCAGAAGCTTGCCGCATGCGGCCTTAAACCAAATGCGCAAGAACTGCTTGCTGTGCTTGCCGGCGACCCGTTTCAAACTCCTCCGCCGTTCGAAAAGTTGGTCGGCGATCTTGCCGGCGCATATTCTCGCCGCATCAATATTCGGCACCGCCTCGTCTACGAGGTCTTTACTCAAGCGAAAACGGTTCGTGTCCTACGTATGTGGACACACTACGAGTGAGACCGAACACGCCCCATAGCGCCGTCGCACCAATCCCGTACCAGGGATTCCCTACGGTCACGCCGAGTTTGCCAGCAAGTCGGTTCCGCATCCCTGAGCTTTTCGTCCGGCGTCAGATTGCACTTTTCACATTCGGTGGAGTACCATTTCCCAATGCAAATCGCTTCTGGAACAATTGTTGGTGGCAAGGTCGTCGTAGAGGGTCTCTCGCTGCCCGACGGTACGTCTGTGACCGTTCTTGCGCGCGGCGATGAAGCTGCTGTGCGGCTTCCAATCGAACAGGAAACCGAGCTTCTTGAGGCTCTTGACGAGGCTGACCGCGAGGAAGGCATTTCTGCCGAGGAGCTTTTTGCGCGGCTCCGCCGTTTCGGCTGATCTTGGCACTCGGCGTCAGAATCAAACCCCGCGCGCAGCGGGAAATCGAACGGGCAGCGGAATGGTGGGCCGAAAATCGGCCCGCTGCCGTTGGCGCTATTCGCAAGGATATTGAGGCTGCGTTGGCTTTGCTCGTTGAAGAGCCCGGCATAGGCACCAAAATCGAAACGGCTCGCTCCGATGTTGTCCGTCGGCTCTACCTCAGCCGTGTTCGCTACTTTCTCTACTATCGGGTGCAAGGAAACTTTCTCGAGCTTGTCGCGTTCTGGCACTCCAGTCGCGAAACCGGCCCTTCGCTCTGATCCAGCGACACCGAACCCGCCCATATCGCCGTCCCGCCGGCGCCGAGTTTCAGCGCTGAAATTCTTTCAAGTCGGCAATGATTTCTTCCGCGTGGCGCGACGGTTCCACGTCGCGGTAGATTTTCGCCACGCGGCCGTCGGGGTCGATGAGGAAGCTGTGGCGTTTGGCGAATTTGACGATGCCGAAGTTGGCGAGGGCGCCGTAGGCGCGCGCGGCGGCGCCGTCGCTGTCGACGAGCAGGGGGAAGGGCAGGCGGTGTTCTGCGGCGAAGGCGCGGTGCGAGTTGCCGTCGTCGAGGCTGACGCCGACGACTTGGGCTTTCAGTTTGGCGAAGCGCGGTTGGGCGTCGCGGAAGGCGGCGGCTTCCGCCGTGCAGCCGGGGGTGTTGTCGCGCGGGTAGAAGTAGAGGACGAGCCATTGGCCGCGCCAGTCGGCGAGTCGGCGCGTCTGGCCGTCGGCGTCGGGCAGGGCGAAGGCGGGCGCGGACATGCCGGGCTGCAGGGCTTCGGCAACGGCCCAGGCGGGCGCGAGCCAGACGAGGAGGGCGAGAAGCGCGAGGACGGGGCGGCTGAGATGGGGGCGCCGGGGCTTCATGCGGCGGGCACCGCGTTGGCGTCGATGAGTTTCTCGAAGCACGCGAAGAGGTAGGGGTCGTACTTGCGGCCGGTTTCGGCGTGCATTGTGGCCATAATGCGCGCATGGTCGCGTCCGCCGTGGTAGGGGCGCGGCATGGCCATCGCATCGTAGCCGTCGGCGATGGCGACGATGCGCGCCTGGAGGGGAATGTCTTCGCCGGCCAGACGGTCGGGGTAGCCGCTGCCGTCGTAGTGTTCGTGATGGTGACGCACGCCGAGGGCGATTTCCTCGACGCCGTCGATGCCGATGGCGGCGACGATGCGTTCGCCGCGTTCGGGGTGCGAGCGCATTTCCGTCCACTCCTCGGCGTCGAGCACGCCGGGTTTGAGCAGCACGCGGTCGGGGATGCCGATCTTGCCGATGTCGTGGAGCAGTCCGCACAGGCAGACGCGGCGCAACTCGATCTCGGCCAGTCCGCACTGGCGTCCGAGGCGGCCGGAAAGCTCGATGACGCGGTCGCAGTGGCGGCGCGTCACACAGTCGCGCTCGTCGAGCGCTTTTGCCAGGACGCGACCGTAGCGGCCGATGGCGGATGCGGCGGATTTCGATAAGGCCATGGAAGCTCCTTGTGCGCGCGAGAGTTGCAGGGTTGGACAGCACCGTGCGTGCTTAGTTTAGCCCTATGCACGGCGGTACGCGAAACTCGGCGCTGGCGACACGGCGCGGCGCGCTGCGGGTTATGATCGCGGCCTTCGTCATGACCACGCCGCCACCATGGAATATTTCCGCCAATATCTTGCCGGCCTCGTCCTGTGCCTCCAGACCGGCCTCGCCGCCGCCGCCCTGAACGACGTTTTTCCCGGCGACTTTGTCGCCCTGCCGGCCGGCAAGGGCGGGCTGACCGCCTACCTTTACGAACGCCAACAGGAAGCCGGCTGGACGCAGGGGCGGCGCGTCGGCGATATGGCGCTCGACAGCACGGTCGTCGCGCTGCGGATCAACCGTTTCTACCGCGTCGGTGGCTACACCGTGGCGCCGCTCATCGTACTTTCGGGCGCGCAGATCGACTTGTCGGGCAATGCCGTGCCGCCCAGCGTCGATCGCGCGCGTTCGGGCAGCGGCGACTTGCGCCTCGGCGGTGCGCTCTGGCTGATCGACGACCCGCAAAACCGCCACTATCTGGCGCTGAATCTCATGACCGTCTGGCCGACCGGCCGTTACGCGGGCAAGCAGCTCGCCAATGTCGGCGAAAACCGTCGGCGCCATTCCCTGACGCTGGGTTGGGTGCGCGGCATTGGCGCAGACCTAACCCTCGATCTTGTCCCCGAACTGGCCTGGTATGGCGACAACGACGCCGCCTTTCCCGGCGCCGGGCGCACACGTCAGAAGCGCACCGAATCGTTCACCGGCTATCTACGCTACCGCTTCGCCCCCGCCTGGCAGGGCTATCTCGGCTATCAGATCAACGCGGGCGGCGCGACAACGACGAATGGCGTGTTTCAGGACAACCCGATCCACGGCCGGCGCCACATGCTCGGCGGCAGCTTTGCCATCGACAAGGGCAGTGTGATTCATTTCCGCTACGCCGCCGATCGCGCGGTGAGCAACGGCCTGAAGACGACAAACGAATTCTCGCTGCGCTGGTCGCGCATGTACTGATCCGCATGAAACTCCATCTCGATTGGTCGTCCTACGAAAACGCCGGACAGGGCGACGCCTATGCCGGCATTCCCGCGCAGGGCGGCGATTTCGCGCGCGCGGTGTCCGTCTGCATCCGCGACAAGCATTGCCAGAATCCGGCTGTGCATGCCAAGGGGGTGATGTGTCCGAGTTTCCGCGTCACTGGCGATCCGCTGCATTCGCCGGGCGGACGCGTCCTCGTGCTGAAGGACGCGCTGAACGGGCGCTTGGGCGCACAGCCCTTCGCCGATCCGCGCGTGTTGGCGGCGATGGATCTGTGCGTCGCCTGCAAGGGCTGCCAACGCGAATGCGCCAACCAGGTCGACATGGCCGCGATCAAGATGGAAACGCAGGCGCAGCGCAATGCCGCGACCGGCATGCCGCTGCGCGACCGGCTCTTCGCTGACCTGCCGCGCTGGTTGCGTTGGCGTGGCCTGCTGCGCCGCCTGGTCGTGCTGCGCAATCGCCGCCCCTGGCTGGCGCGCCTCGGCGAACGCTGGCTGGGCATCGCCGCGCGGCGGCGTTTGCCCGAGCCGGCGGCGGCGCCTTTCGTCGCGCCACCGCCGGTCGCTGCCAACATGGCCGAGGCGGCCGACGGGCGCGACGTAATCCTGTTCGCCGACACCTACGCGCGCCATTTCACGCCCGAGATCGCGGCGGCGGCGCAGGCTGTGCTGACGGCGGCGGGCTATCGCGTGCATGTCCTCGCCCCGGCGCCGGACGATGCCGCGCCCGACCGCGATCTATGTTGCGGGCGCACCTATCTGTCGCTCGGCCAGATCGACGCCGCCCGGCACGAAGCGGCGCGCCTGCTCGCCGCACTGCGCCCCGCGCTCGCCGCCGGCACGCCGGTGGTCGGGCTGGAGCCTTCCTGCATCCTCTCGCTGCGCGACGAGCACCTCAAGCTCGGCCTCGGCTCGGAGGCGCAGGCACTGGCCAAACAAGTCTGGCTGTTCGAGGAGTTCGTCGCGCGCGAGGCCGACCGCAAACGCTTCCCCGCCAGCATCTTCAAGCCGCTGCCGCGCAAAGCGCTGGTGCATGGCCATTGCCACCAGAAAGCGGTGGGCGCAATGAAGTCGCTGCGCAAGACCTTGCGCCTGGTGCCGGCACTGGAATTCGAATTCGTCGAGGCGAGTTGTTGCGGCATGGCCGGCAGCTTCGGGCTCGACGCTGAGCATGCCGAGATCTCCTTGCGCATGGCCGAGGCCGATCTATTGCCCGCCATCCGCGCCGCCGCGCCGGATACCGAACTGGTCGCCAACGGCTTTTCCTGCCGCCACCAGATCGAGGAAGGTGCCGGCCGCCGCGCGCGGCATGTGGCGTTGCTGCTGCGCGAGGCGCTGGCTTAGAAACTCGGCTCTGGTGGCACGGCGGCGCCTCGAGAGGAATCGGCGGGACGTCGCCTCAGAGAATCGGCGGGACGGCGCCTCGGAGATACGCCTCCGCCTCTGCTGCCGGCAGCGGCTTGCTGAAGAAATAGCCTTGCAGCACGTCGCAGCCGAGGCGGGCGAGGTAGTCGCGCTGGGCGGCCGTTTCGACGCCTTCGGCGATGACGCCGAGACCCAGGCTGTGGGCGAGGGCGATGGTGGCGGAGCAGATCGCGGCGTCGTTGGGGTCGTGCTCGATGTCCATGACAAATGAGCGGTCGAGCTTGAGCCACTGGATCGGCAGGAGCTTGAGGTAGGAGAGCGAGGAGTAGCCGGTGCCGAAGTCGTCGATGGCGAGTTCGATACCCATGGCGCGCAGGCGGTCGAGCAATTCGATGGTGGCGCGCGGGTCGTCCATCGCCACGCTTTCGGTGATTTCGAGTTCGAAGTCGGTCGGCGCAACGCCAGCGCGTGCGAGAATTTCGGCGATGGTGGTGGCGATGCTCGGACTACGCAACTGGTGGGCCGAGAGGTTCACCGCCATGCGCAGCCGTGCGATGCCGGCCGCGCGCCAGGCGGCGAGTTGGCGCGCCGCTTCGCGCAGCACCCATTCGCCGAGCGGCACGATCAAGCCGGTTTCCTCGGCGACCGGGATGAACTTGAGCGGCGAGATCAGGCCCTGTTCGGCATGGCGCCAGCGCACCAGCGCCTCGACGCCGACGACGCGGCCGCTCGCCAGTTCGATCTGCGGCTGGTAATGCAATTCGAATTCGCCGCGCTCGACGGCCTGGCGCAGGCTGTTTTCCAGGGCGAGGCGCTCGCTGGCCTGTTCGTTCATGTGCGCGGCGAAGAATTGCGCGTTGTTGCGGCCGGCCGTCTTGGCGTGGTACATGGCGGTGTCGGCGTTCTTCATCAGCGTCTCGACGTCCGTGCCGTCCTCGGGAAACAGGGCGATACCGAGACTGGGCGTCGAATGCAATTCGTGCTCGCCGATCAGATAGGCCTGGCCGAGGTTGCGCAGGATTTTTTCCGCGACCTGGTGCGCGGCAGCAGCGGAGACGTCGGCGAGCACGACGACGAACTCGTCGCCGCCGAGCCGTGCGACGACGTCGCTGTCGCGCACGCTGACTTGCAGGCGGCGGCCGACTTCGATCAGCAGTTCGTCGCCGACGTGGTGGCCGAGCGTGTCGTTGATGATCTTGAAGCGATCCATGTCGAGAAAGATCACGGCGACATGGCCGCTGTCGCGCCGCGCGGTCGCCAGCGCCTGTTCCAGGCGGCCCTGCAGGTGGAAGCGGTTGGGCAGGCCGGTGAGCGTGTCGTGGTGGGCCAAGTGGCGGATCTGTTCCTCGGCGGCCTTGCGTTCGGAGATGTCGGTGAAGCTGCCGATGTAGTGCGTGATCGTGCCGGTTGCGTCCTTCAAGGTCGAGATCGTTAGCCACTTGGGATAGGTGGCGCCGTCCTTGCGGCGGTCCCAGATCTCGCCGTGCCAGATGCCTTCCTCGCGGATGGCGCGCCACATCGCGGCGTATTCATCCGCCGTAGTGCGGCCGGAGGAGAGGATACGCGGGTTCTCGCCGATGGCCTCGGCGGCGCTGTAGCCGGTGAGCCGGGTGAAGGCGAGATTCACCGCGACGATGCGGTTGGCGCCATCGGAGATGACGATGGCTTCACCGCTGTGCTCGAAGGTGCTGGCCATGAGCCGCAACTGTTCCTCCGCGCGCTTGCGGTCGGAAATGTCCTCGACGACGGAGAGGATTAGCCGCTCGCCGTCCTCGCCTGCGTAAAGCACGCCGTTAAGGCGTACGTCTACCAGATTGCCGTCCTTGCGGATGTATTCCTTTTCGTAGGGGCCGTAGCGGCCGAGCGTGCGCAACAATTTCAATTGGCACGCTTCATCCTCGGCGTACTTTTCCGGCGTGAGTTGCCTGTAAGTCAAGTCCGCGAGTTCAGCGCGGCCGTAGCCGATCATCTCGGCGAAGGCAAGATTGCATTCGACGAAACGGCCGTCCTCCAATCGATTCAGCGTGTGCCCCACCGGCGCCTCGTGGAACAGGCTGCGGAAGCGGCGTTCCTTGTTCTCGATGTCGGTCAGCATGGCCGCGACGCGCCCTTCGCTGCGGAACAGGCGCCACAGCGTCAGCGCCATCAGGCCGAGCAGCAGCGCGCCGGCCGCGCCGATCAGGCGAGCGCGCTCGCGCCATTCCTTCAGCACGTCGTCCTCGGCGAGCGCGACCAGGACATAGTAGGGGTGGAGATCGAGTGCGCGCAGCGAAAAAATACGCCGGATCTTGTCGGTCTGCGCCGCAAACAGGATCGTCGCCTCCTTCTTGCCCGCGACGATGGCTTGGCGGATCGGGTTCTCTGCCGTCAGCCCCTTGTTGATTTCGTCGGGCAAGGCCGGGCGCCGCAATACGAGACTGAAGTCGTCGGCGCGGCGGATGGCGATCACGCCGTGCGGACCGATGTCGATTTTCTCCAGCAGCGTCTGAAAGAAATCGAGGTTGATGAGGGCGAGGGTGATGCCGAGAAAGCCGCCCTGTGCGTCGCGGATGGCGTAGGCGACGGCGAAGGAGTTCGTGCCCGTGCTGCGTACCGTAAAGACCGCCGAATAGGTGCGCATCAGGGCGGGGGCGTCGCGCAGTTCCTGGAAAAACGGCCGGTCGTTGACGTGGGCGTTGCCTTTGAAGTGCTCCCGCCCGCTGGCGTAGAGCAGCGCACCGGTGGCGTCGAACACGCGTAGGCCGGCGAGTTCGGGGAAGTGGGCGGCGTAGGCGTCAAGTTTCGCGTCGATGCTCACCGCGTGCCCTGCCGTGCGCTCCGGCCGCATGGTGTCGGCGGTTTGTTCCGCGACGATGGCCTGCAATACGGCGTCGGTGCGGCGCAGGCTGGCTTCAAGGCGCGCTTCGATGATCTCGGCGAGATTGCGCCCGGTGGTTTCGGCGGCGCGGATCGCGTCGCGATGCTCGGTCTTGAGCAGATAACCCAGCAGGCCGCCGACGATCAAGAGGCCGGCCAGCAGCATGATCCACAGATTGCGTTGCTTGTCTCGATCCGTGGATTGGCGGGCAGTCACAGCGGCGCGTTCTCTTCGTTGGAGGGAGTCCCGATTGTGCATGAGGCGTCGCGGCGAAGGCAAGGGAAAACTCGGCATCTCTATCGGTGATCCGATGCTTGGCTGTTACGATATCCCGATGAGAACCCGCTACGACGACATCGCGCCATACCTGACCAAGGACGGCTCGGAAATCCGCGAATTGCTGCACCCGACCCGGCACGGCGGCCGCAACCAAAGTTTGGCCGAAGCTACCGTTCCGGCGGGAACCCGCACGCTGCTGCATCGGCATCGATTCGAAGAGATCTACCATGTCACTGCGGGGACGGGCCGCATGACGCTGGGCGAGGCATGCTTCATGGTGGCCCCTGGCGATTCCGTACTGATTTCGCCGGGAACCCCGCATTGCATCGAAGCCTGCGGTGACGCGACATTGCGCATCCTCTGTTGTTGCAGCCCGGCATACTCGCACGACGCTACCGAATTGCTCGACGATCCCACGCCGGATATGCCAGAGCGGAGCGGTTAGCTGCACCACGGCGTCGCCCCACCCGGAAAGCTTGGCCGGCGCGCTGAACTTCAGTGATGCGTGATGAATTCCAGTTCCGCTTCCAGATCGACCACCGCATTGAGCACGGCGCCGACAACCTCCATGTTTTCGTCGGACCACTCGGCATCGGGGTCGAGGGATGTCGTTGCCAATGGCGCCAAGTCGAAGTCGACGAAATGCTCGCCAATCTTGAGTACGGTAATTCCCGAAGGATGCTCGACCAGCTCCCAATCGTCGGGCACTTCGAGTTCGGCGTGTAGTGTGACAGTCAGTTTTTTCATGGCTTCTCCGCTAAATGATTCATTGTAGGCCACAGCAGGCCGGATCATAGCCGCGCCGAAGCGACGGCCGCGAATTGAATAGTCGGCGCTGGCGGGACGGCGATAGCCGAAAGAAAAACGCCCTGACTTGTTGGCAGGGCGTTCTTGATACGCCGGCTGGTTATCCGGCATGGAACTCAGCAGGTGTTCAGACCGTCACGCCATCCGCGATTTCCTTGAACGCGTCGATCTGGTCGAAGTTCATGTAGCGATAGACGTCGGCAGACTTGGCTTCCAGCGTTTTCACCTGCTCCATGTACTCGGCGACGGTGGGTAGCTTGCCCATCAGTGCAGCCACCGCAGCGAGTTCGGCAGAACTGAGGAACACGCGGGTATCGATGCCGAGGCGATTCGGGAAGTTGCGGGTCGACGTGGAAACCGCCGTACTGCCTTTCCTCACCTGCGCCTGATTGCCCATGCACAGCGAACAGCCGGGCATTTCCATGCGGGCGCCGGACTTGCCGAGGACCGAGTAGTAGCCTTCCTCGTTGAGGATCATGGCGTCCATCTTGGTCGGCGGGGCGATCCACAGGCGGGTGGGCAGGTCGCTCTTGCCGTCGAGGATCTTGCCGGCGGCGCGGAAGTGGCCGATGTTGGTCATGCACGAGCCGATGAAGACTTCGTCGATCTTTTCGCCCTGAACTTCGGAGAGGACTTTCACGTCGTCCGGGTCGTTCGGGCAGGCGAGGATCGGTTCCTTGACGTCGGCGAGATCGATCTCGATCACGGCGGCGTATTCGGCATCGGCGTCGGGCTGAAGCAGGGTGCCGTTGGCGATCCACGCTTCCATGGCCTGGATGCGGCGGGCGAGGGTGCGCTTGTCTTCATAGCCTTCGGCGATCATCCACTTCATCAGGGTGATGTTGGAGCGCATGTACTCGACGATGGGTTCCTTGTTCAGGCGCACGGCGCAGCCGGCGGCGGAACGTTCGGCGGAGGCGTCGGTGAGTTCAAAGGCTTGTTCGACTTTCAGGTCGGGCAGACCTTCGATTTCGAGGATGCGGCCGGAGAAGATGTTCTTCTTGCCCTGCTTGGCGACGGTGAGTAGGCCGGCCTTGATGGCGTAGAGCGGAATGGCATTGACCAGATCACGCAGGGTGATGCCGGGTTGCAGTTTGCCCTTGAAGCGCACCAGGACAGATTCGGGCATGTCCAGCGGCATGACGCCGGTGGCGGCGGCGAAGGCGACGAGGCCGGAGCCGGCGGGGAAGGAGATGCCGATGGGGAAGCGCGTATGGCTGTCGCCGCCAGTGCCGACGGTATCCGGCAGCAGGAAGCGGTTGAGCCAGCTATGGATCACGCCGTCGCCGGGGCGCAGGCTGATGCCGCCGCGCGCGGTGATGAAGCTCGGCAGGGTGCGGTGGGTCTTGACGTCCACCAGCTTCGGGTAGGCGGCGGTGTGGCAGAAGGATTGCATCACCAGGTCGGCCGAGAAACCGAGGCAGGCGAGGTCTTTCAGTTCGTCGCGGGTCATCGGGCCGGTGGTGTCCTGGCTGCCGACGGAGGTCATGCGCGGTTCGCAATAGGTGCCGGGGCGGACGCCCTTGCCCTCAGGGAGACCGACGGCGCGGCCGACCATTTTCTGCGCCAGCGAGAAGCCCTTGCCGGAATCGACCGGGGCGACGGGCAGGCGGAACAGGGTGGAGACGGGCAGGCCGAGGAATTCGCGGGCCTTGGTGGTGAGGCCGCGACCGATGATCAGGTTGATGCGGCCACCGGCGCGCACTTCGTCGAAAATGACGTCGGACTTGACGGTGAATTCGGATATCACGGCGCCGTTCTTGAGCGCCTTGCCTTCATAGGGGCGCAGTTCGACTTCGTCGCCCATGTCCATCTGGTCGACGTTGAGCTCAATCGGCAGGGCGCCGGCATCTTCCATGGTGTTGTAGAAGATCGGAGCGATCTTGGTGCCCAGGCAGACGCCGCCGAAGCGCTTGTTCGGCACGAAGGGGATGTCTTCGCCGGTGAACCAGAGCACGGAATTGGTGGCGGATTTGCGGCTGGAGCCGGTGCCGACCACGTCGCCGACGTAGGCGACCAGGTTGCCCTTGGCTTGCAGCGCTTCGAGCTGCTTCAGCGGGCCGCGTTCGCCGGCCTTGTCGGCTTCGATGCCGGGGCGCGGATTTTTCAGCATGGCGAGTGCATGCAGGGGGATGTCGGGACGGCTCCAGGCATCGGGCGCGGGGGAGAGGTCGTCGGTATTGGTTTCGCCGGTGACCTTGAAGATGGTGATCTTGAGCGACTGGGGCACTTCGGGACGCGAGGTGAACCACTCGGCATCGGCCCAGGATTGCATTACCGCTTTGGCATTGGCGCTGCCGGCCTTGGCTTTTTCGGCGACATCGTGGAAGAAGTCGAACATCAGCAGGGTGCCCTTGAGGGCCTTGGCGGCGGTGGCACCGCAGACGGCGTCGTCGAGCAGGTCGATCAGGGGCTTGACGTTGTAGCCGCCGACCATGGTGCCGAGCAATTCGGTGGCCTTTTCGCGGCTGATGAGGCCACACGCCGTCTCGCCAGCGCCGACTTTGGCGAGGAATTCGGCCTTGACCTTGGCGGCATCATCGACACCGGCGGGCACGCGATAGGTCAGCAGTTCGACGAGGGTAGCTTCCTCACCCTGCGGCGGGTTCTTGAGGAGTTCGATCAGTTCGGTCGTTTGCTGTTTGGTCAGGGGCAGGGGCGGGATGCCCAGCGCGGCGCGCTCGGCGACATGGGCACGGTAGGCTTCGAGCATGGTGGTGTCCTCTTGGTTGGGGAGTTTCAGAAAGAAAAGAAACGTTGGCGTGCGTCGACTGGCAGGTCGACGCCTGTGGACTGGGCGCGTTGCAGCAGTTCCCAGTAATAGCGGTAGGAGGCGCGGTCATGCAGGCGGCCATCCTGTTGGATCGGTCCCCAGTGGGCATCTTGGGCCGCGCTCAGGATGGCACCGGCTTCTGCGACTTCGTCGAAGCTTGGACGCATCGCCGCGACGATCGGTTCGATCTGGTTCGGGTGGATGCTCCACATGCGCAGGAAGCCGAATTCCTCGCGTGCGCGGCGCGCATCGGCGGCGACTACAGTCGTGTCGCGGAATTCGGTGGTGACGTTGTGCGCCGGCACCACGCCGTTGCCGAGTGCGGCGGCGGCAATTTCGCATTTGGCGCGCGCGATCAGCGGGTTGGCGAATTGTCCGGGCGAGCGCATCGCGCTGGCCGGGATGGCGCCGTGGTGGGCGCTGACATAATCCATCAGGCCAAAATCGATGGATTCGACCTGGGGTAGTGCGGCTATTTCCCAGGCGGCGCGCAACGCGCCAGGAGTTTCGATCAGGACATGGACGGCAATCGTGCGCGCAATGCCGTGACGCAACCGGCAGGCTTCGAGGGCATCGATCTGCGTGCGCACCTCTGCCAGGCATTCCGGCTTGGGCAGCACAAGGTAAGCGAGGCGCTGGCCCGCGCCGCCGACGATGGTGTCGAGGTCGTCCTGCCAGCAGGGGTGGCGTATGTCGTGGATGCGTGCGCCGAGACGGTTGTAGCGGTTGTCGACCGAGTCGATCAGTGCGGCGACCATGAGCGCATGTTCGTGCTCGCGTCCGGCGGGAGCGCCGTCTTCGCAATCGGCGGTGATATCGAAGCGCGGTCCGAGCGAAGTTTGGAGTTCGAGTGCCTTGCGAATGAGTTTTTCATTGCCGGCGTAATGTTCGCAGGCGGCCAGCGCGGGAAACGGCCGGCCGCCTGCGTAAAGCACTTCGGCAGGATGAAGTGCCGTGGTCACGACTTAGGCGAACAGATGCTGGACGCCGTCGCGCTCTTCGGTGAGTTCCTTGAGCGTGAAGTCCATCTTCTCGCGGGAGAAGGCGTCGATTTCGAGACCCTTGACGACTTCCCACTTGCCGTCGGCGCAGGTGCAGGGCATGCCGTAGATCATGCCTTCGGGAATGCCGTAGGAGCCGTCGGAGACCACGCCCATCGTTACCCACTGGCCGTTCGTGCCCTTGTTCCAGTCGCGCATGTGGTCGATGGCGGCATTGGCGGCGGAAGCGGCGGAGGAAAGGCCGCGCGCTTCGATGATGGCGGCGCCGCGCTTGCCGACCTTCGGGATGTACTCGTTCTTGTACCAGGCTTCGTCATTCACGAGCGCCGGGGCGGCCTTACCGCCGACGGTGGCGAAACGGATATCCGGGTACATCGTCGGCGAGTGGTTGCCCCACACGACCATCTTCTCGATGTCGGTGACGCTGGCATTGGTGCGCGTGGCGAGCTGGGAGATGGCGCGGTTGTGGTCGAGGCGCATCATCGAGGTGAACGCCGACTGCGGCAGGCTCTTCGCGGTGTTCATGGTGATCAGCGCGTTGGTGTTGGCGGGGTTGCCGACGACAATCAGTTTCAGGTCGCGGGCGGCGACTTCGTCGATGGCCTTGCCCTGCTCGGTGAAGATCTTGGCGTTTTCCAGCAGCAGATCCTTGCGCTCCATGCCGGGACCGCGCGGCTTGGCGCCGACCAGCAGCGCTTGTTGCGCGTCCTTGAACGCAACCTTCGGATCGGCGGTGCCGATCATGCCGGCGAGCAGCGGGAAGGCGCAATCTTCGAGTTCCATCATCACGCCCTTGAGCGCGGCTTGCGCTTTTTCCATGGGCAGTTCAAGCATTTGCAGAATGACGGGTTGGTCCTTGCCGAGCATTTCGCCGCTGGCGATGCGGAACAGCAGGGCATAACCGATTTGTCCGGCGGCGCCGGTCACTGCGACACGAATGGGGGCTTTGGCCATGAGGAACTCCTTGAAGTGAGGGTGGCGGAAGTTTGGATAAAGACTAACGCTGGAATCATAAAGGGCGTTGCTGCGCTGTGTCAATAGCTATCTTATATCTTGTATAAGACATAAGATGATCTATCGACATCGAGAAAAAATTATGGTTCAATTCGATTCCATGATGCGTCAGAACTCTGTGGAATCTCCTACCTTCAGTCCGCTCTACCGCCAGATCAAGGGCCTGATCCTTCAGGCGCTGGATAACGGCGAATGGCGACCGGGCGAGGCAATCCCCAGCGAAATGGAGCTGGCTTCGCGCTTCAACGTCAGTCAGGGCACGGTACGCAAGGCCATCGACGAGATGTCGGCCGAAAATCTGCTGGTGCGCCGCCAGGGCAAGGGCACATTCGTTGCCAGCCATAACGACCCGCGTGCATTTTTCCGCTTCTTGCGTCTGGTTCCCTTGTCGGGCGGTATCGAACCCTCGCGCAGCGTGCCGCTCGAATGCTGGCGTGCGAAGGCGGGGCCGGAAGCTACCCGTGTGCTGGGGATCAAGCTGGGCGATCCAATCATTATCGTGCGGCGCTTGCTTGAGTTTTCCGAGAAGCCCGTCGTCGTCGATGAAATCTATCTGTCGGGCGAGGTATTCCCCGGTCTGTCGCTCGACGTGCTGAAAGAGTCCCAGGGGTCGCTCTACAGTCTGTTCGAGGCGAAATTCGGTGTGCGCATGATCCGCGCCGAGGAACGTCTGCGCGCCGTGGCGGCGGATCGCGCCAGTGCCGAGTTGCTGCAGGTGCCCGAGGGTAGCCCGCTGCTGTCGGTGGAGCGCATCAGCTTCACCTATGGCGATCGGCCGGTTGAGTGGCGGCGTGGCCTGTATTCGACGGCAGCGCATTGCTATCTGAACGAACTTGGATAAACGAGGGGGTTTAATCGATGAGATTCGAAGTCTATTATTCCAGTTTGTCAGTGGCGAAGATTTATTTATAACCATGCTTGCGGTAGCATATTGCGTTGCACCATATCGGGAGTGACAGTGAGATGACGGAATTAACCAAGAAGCGCCCTAAGTACCTAAATCTTATGGAAATAAGATTGCCTATCGCCGGGTTCGCGTCGATATTGCATCGCGTTAGCGGAATCGGTCTGTTTCTTATGCTGCCTTTGTTGATCTGGCTGCTTGATCTTTCCCTGAGGTCGGCGGACAGCTATCAGGCCCTGCTGGCATTCATAGGACATCCGCTGGTCAAGCTGGTGTTGATTGGCCTGCTATGGGCATTCCTGCACCACTTTTGCATGGGCATCCGCATTTTGCTGATCGATGTCCATGTGGGGGTCGATAAGGCCCAGGCAAGTGCCTCGGCCAAGGCCGTGCTTGCCGTCAGCCTTGTCCTGACCCTGATTCTGGGAGCGAAACTATGGTGAATCGCAAGATCGTCGGGGCGCATTACGGCCTCATGGACTGGCTTGTCCAGCGCATTACCGGTGTGGTGATGGCAGCTTTCACGCTTGTCATGGCAGTGGCGCTATTGCAAGGCGCTGGAGCGAGCTATGAAAGTTGGCGCGGCCTGATGTCCTCCGGGCTGATGCGTTTCGTCAGCTTCCTTTTCATTGTCAGCTTGTGCTGGCATGCCTGGGTCGGCGTACGCGATATCTGGATGGATTATGTCCAGCCTGTCGGCATCAAACTTACCTTGCATGTGCTGACCCTGTTGGCCCTGATCGGCTATGCCGGTTGGGCTGTGCAGATTATCTGGAGGCTCTGAGCGCAAAATGAACAATAAGGTCACCATCCGCAAATTCGATGCAGTGATCGTCGGTGCCGGCGGCGCCGGCCTGCGTGCTGCAATTCAACTGTCCGAGGCCGGTCTCAAGACCGCCGTGTTGACCAAGGTTTTCCCCACCCGCTCCCATACCGTCGCGGCCCAGGGCGGCGTGGCGGCCTCGCTCGGCAACTCCGAGGAGGACCACTGGCACTGGCACATGTACGACACCGTCAAGGGGTCGGACTGGTTGGGTGACCAGGACGCCATCGAGTTCATGTGCCGCAAGGCCAACGAATGCGTCATTGAGCTGGAACACTACGGCATGCCTTTCGACCGTACCGACAATGGCCGTATCTATCAGCGCCCCTTTGGCGGCCACATGTCGAACTTCGGCGAAAAGCCGGTGCGTCGTTCCTGTGCTGCCGCCGACCGTACGGGGCACGCGATGCTGCACGCGATGTACCAGCGCAACGTCAAGGTCAATACCCAGTTCTTTGTCGAATGGATGGCGCTTGACCTGATCCGCGATGCCGAGGGCGAAGTGCTTGGCGTTACAGCGATGGAAATGGAAACCGGCGAGATCCACGCTTTCCACGCCAAGGCAACGATTTTCGCCACGGGCGGTTCCGGCCGCATCTATTACTCTTCGACCAACGCCTTCATCAACACCGGCGACGGCGTCGGCATGGCAGCGCGTGCTGGCATTCCGCTCGAAGACATGGAGTTCTGGCAATTCCACCCGACCGGCGTGGCCGGTGCGGGCGTGCTGATCACCGAGGGCGTGCGCGGCGAGGGTGGCATCCTGCGCAATAGCGCCGGCGAGCGCTTCATGGAACGCTATGCGCCGAACGCCAAGGATCTGGCCTCGCGCGACGTGGTGTCGCGCGCCATGACGACCGAAATCAACGAAGGTCGCGGTTGTGGGCCCAACAAGGATTTTGTGCTGCTCGACATTACCCACCTGCCGCCCGAAACCATCATGAAGCGCCTGCCGGGTATTCACGAAATTGCCCTGCAATTTGCGGGCGTCGATGCCTTGAAGGAGCCGATCCCCGTCGTGCCGACTTGTCATTACCAGATGGGCGGCATTCCGACCAACTTCAAGGGTCAGGTGGTTGTGCCGGGGCGCAGTACGATGAACGAGGCCGTACCGGGTTTCTACGCCGCCGGCGAATGTGCTTGTGCCTCGGTGCATGGTGCCAATCGTCTCGGTACCAACTCGCTGCTCGACCTGCTGGTGTTCGGCAAGTCGGCTGGCGAAACGGCGGTCGAGGAGTTGAAGAAGTCGCCCAAGCCGCACAAGGAACTACCCGCCGATGCTTTTGATCGCACGTTGGAACGGCTGAATCGGCTAAATACGCAAAAGAACGGTGCCAATGTGCATGAAACCCGTTTGAGCATGCAGCGCACGATGCAAAAGCATGCCGGCGTGTTCCGCTTCGACAATCTGCTGAAAGAAGGTGTGCAGAAGATTCTCGAAGTCCAGCAGGACGTACAGCAAACCGAAATCAAGGATAAGTCGACAGTTTTCAATACGGCGCGCATTGAGGCGCTGGAACTCGACAATCTGATCGAGGTGGCGGTGGCGACCATGGTGTCGGCGGAAGCGCGCAAGGAAAGTCGTGGCGCACATGTGCGCGACGATGCGCCGGATACGCCCGAGCGACCGAACGGTCGCGACGACGCCAACTGGCTCAAGCACAGCTTATGGTTCAAGGATGGCAATCGTCTGGACTACAAGTCTGTCACCCTGCGGCCGCTGACGGTCGAGACCATCGCGCTGAAGACGCGCGCCTATTGAGAGAGCGACGATGACCCAAACTACGCATACGCGCATCCTCCAGTTCAAGATCTATCGCTACGATCCGGATACGGATCAGAAACCCTACATGCAGGACATCGAGGTCGAGGTGGATGCCACCGACCGCAAGCTGCTCGATGCCATGGTGAAACTCAAGGCCAAGGACGATTCCATTGCGTTCCGCCGTTCCTGTCGCGAGGGCGTTTGCGGTTCGGATGCCCTCAACATCAACGGCCGCAACGGACTTGCTTGCCTGACCGACTTGAATACTTTCCCTGCCGGCAAGCCTATCGTGCTGCGCCCGTTGCCGGGGCTGCCGGTGGTGCGCGACCTGATCGTCGATATGACGCAGTTCTTCAAGCAATACCACTCGATCAAGCCCTACCTGATCAACAACGATCCGCCGCCCGAACGCGAGCGCCTGCAATCGCCCGAAGATCGCGAGGAACTTAACGGCCTCTACGAGTGCATTCTTTGCGCCTGCTGTTCAACCTCCTGTCCTTCGTTCTGGTGGAATCCGGACAAGTTTGTTGGCCCGGCTGGTTTGTTGGCCGCCTACCGCTTCATTGCGGATACGCGCGACCAGGCGACCAACGAGCGACTGGACAATCTGGAGGATCCCTACCGGTTGTTCCGCTGCCACACCATCATGAATTGCGTCGATGTCTGCCCGAAGGGACTCAATCCCACCAAGGCCATCGGCAAGATCAAGGACATGATGGTCAAGCGGGCCATCTGACATGGATGAAACCCGGCGCGTCCGCAATGAAAGGCTTCGCTGGCATAGCCGGCGGGCGCTGTTGGAGTTGGATATCGTCTTTCAGCGTTTTTGGGAACGCACGGGTGACGAGTTGGACGATGCAATCGCTCTGGATTTGGAGCGCTTGCTCGAAATGGAAGACCACGATATGTGGGAACTGGTAAGCGGGCGCTCGGCGACGGACGATCCGCAGTTACTTAAATTGGTCGAAAGCCTGCGCGTTCCGCGCGCTGGCTGACGGCTACTGTTAGACGCAACCTCGGAGAGGCCACGCCATGACGACACAAAAGAACGCAACGCTGACCATCGACGGCAAGAGTACCGAATTCCCGATCCTCACCGGTTCGGTCGGTCCCGATGTCATCGATATTCGCAGCCTGTACGCCAAGACCGGCACCTTTACTTTCGATCCCGGCTTTATGTCGACCGCCGCATGCAAGTCGACGATTACCTATATCGATGGCGACAAGGGCGAGTTGCTTTATCGCGGCTATCCGATTGAGCAGCTTGCCGAGAAGTGTGACTTCCTTGAAACCTGCTATCTGTTGCTCAACGGCGAATTGCCGACCGTCGAGCAGAACAAGGAGTTTCACAGCGTCATCAAAAACCACACGATGGTGCATGAGCAACTGACCCGTTTCTTCCAGGGTTTTCGCCGCGATGCGCACCCGATGGCGGTGCTGGTCGGCGTTGTCGGTGCATTGTCCGCGTTCTATCACGACGCGATGGATGTCAGCGACGAATTCCACCGCCGCGTCTCTGCGCATCGCTTGATTGCCAAGCTGCCGACCATCGTCGCGATGGCATACAAGTATGGTCGCGGCGAACCATTCATGTACCCGCGCAACGATCTTGGTTACACGGCCAACTTCATGCATATGATGTTCGGTACGCCCTGCGAGACGTACGAGCCAAATCCCGTGTTGGTCCGCGCATTGGATCGCATCTTCATTCTGCATGCCGACCACGAGCAGAATGCCTCGACCTCGACGGTGCGCCTGGCCGGTTCTTCCGGGGCCAACCCGTTTGCCTGTATCGCTGCCGGTATCGCCTGTCTGTGGGGTCCTGCGCACGGCGGCGCCAATGAGGCCTGTTTGGAAATGCTGGAAGAGATCGGCGATGTGTCCAAGGTCGGCGAGTACGTCAAGCGCGCCAAGGACAAGAACGACAGCTTCAAGCTGATGGGCTTCGGTCACCGCGTCTACAAGAACTTCGATCCGCGCGCCAAACTGATGCGCGAAACTTGCCACGAGGTGTTGAACGAACTCGGCCTGCACGACGACCGTCTGTTCAAGCTGGCGATGGCGCTGGAGAAGGTCGCGCTTGAAGATGAGTATTTCATCGAGAAGAAGCTCTATCCGAATGTCGATTTCTACTCCGGTATCGTACAAAAGGCGCTGGGCATCCCGACGCAACTTTTCACCGGCATCTTCGCTCTGGCACGTACGGTCGGCTGGATTGCGCAGTGGAAGGAAATGATTTCCGATCCCGAGCAGAAGATCGGTCGTCCGCGTCAGTTGTTCACCGGCGCTAACCAGCGCGATGTGCAGTCGATCGACAAGCGATAAGTGCGGAAAAGAGGGGTGCGCTGCATCCCTCTTTTTTCGCCTATGCCAATAAGGAGGGCTAATCACATGATGAAGCAGCTTTTGTCCAATTCGTACCTCTTCGGCTCGAATGCGCCGTATGTCGAGGAGTTGTACGAGACTTACCTGTCGAATCCGTCCGCTGTCGAGCCGGCGTGGCGCGATTATTTCGACAAGCTTGCCAACCTGCCGGGGGTAGGTGCATACAACGGGCCGGATGTTGCGCATATGCCGGTTATCAACTCCTTTGCGCAACGCGCGAAGGAAGGCACTTTGCGCGCCGTGCAAGGTGGCACGGCGGTATCCGCCGAGAAACAGACCAAGGTTTTACAGTTGATCAATGCCTATCGCTTTCTCGGCAATCGCTGGGCGCAGCTTGATCCGCTCAAGCGTCACGGCCGGCCGGAAGTGGCAGAGCTCGACCCTTCCTTCTACGGTTTTACCGAAGCCGATTTGTCGACCAATTTCCGTACCGGCTCGTTCGACATCGGCGTCGAAGAGGCCACGCTGCGCGAAATTCTCGAGGCCCTGCGGCTGCGCTACTGCGGCCATATCGGTGCCGAATATATGTATATCGCCGACGTTCAGCAAAAGCGCTGGATTCAGGCCCGCTACGAACCGATGCGCTTGCAATCGCGCTATAGCAATGAGGACAAGAAGCGCCTGTTGTCCACGCTGACAGCCGCCGAAACGCTGGAGCGTTACCTGCATACCCGTTATGTCGGCCAGAAGCGCTTCTCGCTGGAAGGCGGCGAGTCGATGATGGTGGCGATGGACCAGTTGATCCGCACGGCGGGTGGCCAGGGCGTCAAGGAAATCGTCATCGGCATGGCCCACCGTGGCCGTCTTAATGTACTGGTGAATACGCTGGGCAAGCAGCCTGGCATGCTGTTCGATGAGTTCGAAGGCAAGAAAAAGTCCGATCTGATTGCCGGCGACGTGAAGTACCACATGGGCTACTCGTCCGATGTCGCCACCCCCGGCGGCCCGGTACATTTGACACTTGCTTTTAATCCTTCGCACCTCGAGATTGTGAATCCGGTGGTCGAAGGTTCGGTGTTTGCACGCCAGTTCCGGCGCGGCGAGAATGGCAAAAACGAGGTCATTCCCGTCCTCATCCACGGCGATGCCGCCGTTGCGGGGCAGGGCGTCAACCAGGAGATGCTCAACTTCTCCCAGACGCGCGGTTACGGTACGGGCGGGACGGTGCATGTCGTCGTCAACAACCAGATTGGTTTCACCACCTCCGATCCGCGCGACCTGCGTTCCTCGCTTTACTGCACCGACATCTTCAAGATGGTCGAGGCGCCGATTTTTCACGTCAATGGCGATGACCCGGAGGCAGTGGCCTTCGTCACCGAAATGGCGATGGAATTCCGCAAGGAGTTCAAGAAGGATGTCGTGATCGACATCATCTGCTTCCGCAAACTCGGCCACAACGAGGCGGACGAGCCGATGGTCACGCAGCCGCTGATGTATAAGAAGGTGGCAGCCCATCCCGGCACGCGCAAGCTGTATGCCGAACGTCTCTCCAGTCAGGGCGTACTGGCGGCCGGCGAAGACGAGCAGATGATCAAGGACTACCGTGCTGCGCTCGATGCCGGCAAGCATCTGCATGATCCGGTGATCACCGACTACAAGAGCCAGACTTCGATCGACTGGTCGGCCCATACCGGTGTGAAATACACCGAGTTGTGCAATACAACGGTGCCGGCCAAGGAGTTGCAGCGCCTCGGCGAGCGCCTGACGACGGTTCCCGCAGGCTTCACCCTGCATTCGCGCGTGCAGAAGATCATGGACGATCGCCGCCTGATGATCGAGGGCAAGCTGCCGATCGACTGGGGCATGGCCGAAAACCTCGCCTATGCCACGCTGCTGGCAGCCGGCTATGGCGTCCGTCTCTCCGGCGAAGACGTCGGTCGCGGTACCTTCTTCCATCGTCATGCCGTTTTCCACGACCAGAACCGCGAAAAGTGGGATGAGGGCACTTGGGTTCCCCTGCATCATCTGCAGGACACGCAAGGGAAGTTCCAGTGTTTCGATTCCGTGCTGTCCGAAGAGGCCGTGATGGCTTTCGAATACGGTTACGCAACGGCCAGCCCCAATGACCTCGTGGTCTGGGAAGGCCAGTTCGGCGACTTCGCCAATGGCGCGCAGGTGGTGATCGACCAGTTCCTTGCTTCCGGCGAAGCCAAGTGGGGCCGGGGCTGCGGTCTGGTGCTGCTGTTGCCGCACGGTCTTGAAGGTCAAGGTCCGGAGCACTCCTCCGGTCGTATCGAGCGTTTCCTGCAACTCTCGGCAGACTTCAACTGGGAAGTTGCCATGCCAACTTCGGCGGGCCAGATGTTCCATCTGCTGCGGCGCCAGATGCTACGCAAGCAGCGCAAGCCGCTGGTGGTGTTTACGCCCAAGTCGCTGTTGCGCAGCAAGGAAAATACATCGAGCCTGGAGGATCTCACCGAGGGTACGTTCCATACCGTGTTCGGCGAGGTTGACGCCCTCGATGCCGCGAAGGTGACACGGGTTATTTGCTGCGTGGGCAAGGTCTATTACGATCTGCGCACGGCCCGGCGCGAACGCAAGCTCGAACACATTGCCATCATTCGCACGCCACAGCTTTACCCGATGGATGATCGCTATCTGGCGGAGGAGTTGAAGCGCTATCCGAATCTGAAGGAGCTGGTCTGGTGCCAGGAAGAACCGGAAAACCAGGGTGCCTGGTACGCCAAGCACCATCGCCTGTCGCAAATGGTCAAGAAGGGGCAATCGCTGCATGTCGTGTCGCGGCCCGCTTCCGCCTCGCCGGCGGTGGGTAGCGCCGCCAAGCATGCCGAACAACAAAAAGCCATCGTCGAAAGTGCCCTCGGCACTCTCAAATAAACAATAACGGAGTCTGACATGATCATCGAAGTCAAAGTCCCACAACTGTCCGAATCGGTCGCCGAAGCGACACTGGTCAGCTGGCACAAGAACGTGGGCGATGCCGTCGCCCGCGACGAGAACCTGATCGATATCGAGACCGACAAGGTGGTGCTCGAACTGCCTGCGCCGGATGCCGGCGTGCTGGTTGAAGTGCTCAAAGGCAATGGCGATAGCGTCGCATCGGGCGAATTGATCGCTCGCATCGATACCGAGGCCAAGGCTTCCGCCGCTGCGCCGGCCGCCAAGGCTGCCGATATTCCGGCTGCGACCAAGGCCGCCGCCGCAACGGCTGCACCGGCTTCCGCTGCCGGCATGGGGCCCGCTGCGCGCAAAGCGCTGGCAGAAAAGGGCATCGACGCTGCCGTCGTACAGGGCACCGGCCCTGGCGGTCGCGTCACGAAGTCGGATGTGCTGGGCACGAGCACACCTAAGCCTGCGGCTCCCGCCGCCGTCGCGCCAGCGCCGAGTTTCGCCGCACTGCCGCAGCCCACAGTGATCAGCACCGACGCCATCGTCGGCGAGCGTACCGAGCAGCGCGTGCCAATGTCGCGCCTGCGCGCGCGCGTCGCCGAGCGCCTGGTGCAGTCGCAATCGACCAACGCCATCCTGACCACCTTCAACGAGGTGAACATGGGACCGGTGATGGAAATGCGCAAGAAGTATCTCGACAAGTTCGAGAAGGAGCACGGCGTGCGCCTCGGCTTCATGTCCTTCTTCGTCAAGGCCGCCGTCGCCGCGCTGAAGCGCTATCCGGTGCTAAACGCCTCTGTCGATGGCAACGATATCGTTTACCACGGTTACTTCGACATCGGCATCGCCGTCGGCTCGCCGCGTGGTCTGGTCGTGCCGATTCTGCGCGACGCCGACCAGATGTCGTTGGCGCAGATTGAAAAGAAGATCGCCGAATTCGGCCAGAAGGCCAAGGACGGCAAGCTCTCCCTCGCAGAGCTGACCGGCGGCACCTTCTCCATCTCCAACGGCGGCGTGTTCGGCTCGATGTTGTCCACACCGATCATCAATCCGCCGCAATCCGCGATTCTCGGCATTCACGCCACCAAGGATCGTCCGGTGGTGGAGAACGGCCAGATCGTCATCCGCCCGATCAACTACCTCGCCATGTCCTACGATCACCGCATCATTGACGGACGCGAAGCGGTGCTGGGCTTGGTGACGATGAAGGAAGCGCTGGAAGACCCGGCGCGCCTGCTGCTCGATATCTAAGGAGAACTGCTCATGGCCAACAAGCAATTCGACGTGGTGGTGATCGGCGGCGGTCCCGGCGGTTATGTCGCCGCGATCCGCGCGGCGCAACTCGGTTTCTCCACCGCCTGCATCGAGTCGGAGCCGTATGCCGATCCGAAGGGCGAGGTGCGTCTCGGCGGCACCTGCCTCAATGTCGGCTGTATTCCATCCAAGGCGCTGCTGAGATCAAGCGAGCTGTACGACGAGGCCAACCACGCCTTCGTGATGCATGGCATCACCGCAGAAAACGTGAAAATGGACGTCGGTACGATGATCCGCCGCAAGGACAACATCGTTACTCAGCTCACTTCCGGCATCAAGGGGCTGTTCAAGAAGAACAAGGTCACGCTGTTGGCCGGTCTCGGCAGCTTTGCCGGCCGCGAGAACGAGTTGTGGCAGGTCGCCGTGGCGACCAAGGACGGCGGCAAGGAAATCGTCGATGCCAAGCACGTCATCGTCGCCACCGGCTCCTCGCCGCGCCATCTCGACGGCATTCCGGTCGACAACAAGACCATTTGCGACAACGTCGGCGCACTGTCGCTCGACGCGGTGCCGCCGCGACTCGGCGTGATCGGCGCGGGCGTGATCGGTCTCGAACTCGGCTCGGTGTGGAAGCGTCTCGGTTCCGAGGTGACGATCCTCGAAGTTCTGCCCGACTTCCTCGCCGCCGCCGATCCGGCCGTGGCCAAGGAGGCCTTGAAGACCTTTACCCAGAAGCAGGGCCTGAAGATCAATTTGGGCGTCAAGATCAACGGCGTCAAACAGGGCAAGAAGGGCGTCAGCATCGATTATGAGTTGGGCGACGGCGCCTTCACCCTCGAATGCGACAAGCTGATCGTCTCCGTCGGCCGCGTGCCGAATACCGCCGGGCTTGGCTGCGACAACGTCGGCCTCAAGCTCGACGCGCGCGGCCGCATCGACGTGAACGACCACTGCCAGACCAACCTGGAGAACGTCTGGGCGGTGGGCGACGTGATTCGCGGCCCGATGCTTGCGCACAAGGGCATGGAGGAGGGCGTGATGGTCGCGGAACTGATCGCCGGCCAGGCGGGGCACGTCAATTACGATGCGATTCCCTACGTCATCTATACCCATCCCGAGATCGCCTGGGTCGGCAAGACCGAGACCGAACTCAAGAACGCGGGCGTCGAATACAAGAGCGGGCAGATTCCCTTCCTCGCCAACGGACGCGCGCTTGGTCAGGGCGACACCACCGGCTTCGTCAAGATGCTGGCCTGCGCCAAGACCGATACTGTCCTCGGCGTGCATGTGATCGGCGCGAATGCTTCCGAACTGATCTCCGAGGCGGTGGTGGCGATGGAGTTCGGTGCAGTGGCGGAAGATATTGCGCGTATCTGCCATGCCCATCCCACCCTTTCCGAGGCGATGCACGAGGCGGCGCTGGCGGTCGACAAGCGGCCCCTGCACTTTTAAAATTCATCTCCGGCACTCGCGCCGGAATACCAAGGGCGGACGGTTCGTACCGTTCGCCTTTTTTCATCGATGCCGTATCGCATTCTCAAAGTACCCAAGGATGGCATGATCCTGGCCTTCAACGCGGCGTTGGAGGCGCGCGGCATTGTTGCCGACGAAGCACAGCAGGCCGCTGCCGCGCGCTTGCAGGCGTTCTATGACGCTCTGTTGGCCTTCAAGGCGGCACGCCGCACGAAACTGCGCAAGTTGCTGGCGCGACCCGCATTGCCCAAGGGTGTCTGGTTCTGGGGGGGCGTCGGGCGCGGCAAGAGTTTCCTGATGGATTGCTTCTTCGATGCCGTGCCTTACCAGCGCAAGCGGCGCGTACATTTCCATGCCTTCATGCGCGAAGTGCACGAACGCTTGCGTGGTTTAAAGGATGAGGCCGACCCCTTGGCGAAGGTGGCTGAACAGGTCGCCGCCGAGACACGCCTGATGTGTTTTGACGAGTTTCACGTGTCCGATATTGCCGATGCGATGATTCTCGCGCGCTTGATGCAGGCGCTATTCGATGCCGGGGTGCTGTTCTGCATCACCTCGAATTATCCGCCGGATGGTCTGTATCCGAATGGCTTGCAACGCGACCGCCTGCTGCCGACCATCGATCTGCTCAATCGCCGCCTCGACGTGATACGCATTGATGCCGGCATCGACTATCGCTTGCGCGCCCTGGAACAGGCGGCGGTCTATCACTTGCCGGCGGATGGCGACGGCGCGACCCTGCTGATGCGCACGTTTGCCCAGGTGGCGCATGGCGCAGGCCATGCACGACCGCTGGCGGTATTGGGACGGGAGATTCCCGTCGTTCATCGTGCTCCCGGTGTGGTCTGGTTCGACTTCGCCGCGCTCTGCGGTGGGCCGCGTTCGCAGAATGACTATCTCGATCTGGCGCATCGTTTCCATACGGTGTTTGTTTCGCACCTGCCGCGCATGAACGCCGACAAGGCCAATGAGGCGCGTCGTTTCACCTGGCTGGTCGACGTGTTCTACGATCACCGCGTCAAGCTGGTGCTGGCTGCTGACGTTCCTGCCGAAGAGCTGTATTGCCTCGGTCCGCAGGCCGAGGAGTTCAAGCGCACGGTCTCGCGCCTGATCGAAATGCGTTCGCACGAATATCTCGCCAGCACGCACCGGCGCTATGAAACCCACGCGCCAGCGCCAAGCTAAGCTGTGGCTGAGATAGCGTGAGGAGTAAAATGGCGGGCTTTTTCGACGTGGTTCATTTATTTGTATGTCTCATGAGCGCTCCCGCATTCCGTTGATCGATGCCATTAAGGCTATCGCCGCACAACTTATCGTGTTGCATCATCTGGCTTGGTATGGGCCGATGAGCGACAGTGCGGCGGGACTGGCATCTGGCTTGCATGAAGTGCAGCTATGGTTGGGTGAGTACGGCCGCCTGGCGGTTGCGGCGTTTTTTGCATGCGGCGGGTTTCTGGCAACGCAAGCCTTATCGGTGCGCGGTCTGCCGGAAGGAAAATCGCCGTCGCGTTTGATTGTGCAGCGCTATCTCCGTCTGGCGGGACCGTATGCGGTTGCCTTGGTGTTGGCCGTCGTTGCGGCTGCTTGGGCACGCCAGTTGATGACCCACGAATCGATCGGCGCGCCGCCCACTGTCATGCAGTTCCTCGCCCACCTGTTCTTGCTGCACGATGTACTCAAGTTTGAGGCACTTTCGGCGGGCGTCTGGTACGTGGCGATCGATTTTCAGTTGTATGCCCTATTGGTATTGCTGCTGTGGACTGCCGGCCACGTGGGCCGGCGTCGTGCCAATCCAGAGAATAGGATTTCATTCATTCGCACTAGTATTTTCGTACCTCTGCTGGTGGTGGGGGGGGTTATGGCGTCGCTGTTCTATTTCAATCGCAAGATGCCTTGGGATGTGACCGCGCTCTATTTTTTTGGCGTCTATGGACTCGGGGTGATCGCCGGTTGGGCGGCACGGTCGCGTCGTCCCTATGCGTGGTTGTCGCTGGTGGCCGTGCTGGGCTGTGCCGCGTTGTGGCTCGATTACCGGCCGCGCGTCGCACTGGCCTTAGCGGTGGCGCTGGTTCTGGGGATGGCCCATTTACATTTGCGTAACTGCTGCGCCCGACCGTTTGTCGATTACCTGAGCCGCACGTCGTATGCGTTGTTCCTCGTGCATTTCCCGGTTTGCCTGCTGGTCAACGCGGTATTTCAGCAATGGGCGCCGCACGCCCCGCTCATGAATGCCTTCGGCGTATTGCTGGCATGGGGGGCGAGCAACGTGGCGGCGGCGCTGTTTTACCGTCATGTCGAGATGCGCCTGGCTGGATGGCAGTTGCGTCTTGCGGCTTTCCTGCGAGCGTTGCAGCCGGCGACCGGCTTTGCGACAGCCAGGGCGGAGCGCGGCGTCAAGTAGTCAAGACAGGCGCCATTGCCGTTCCGCCAGCGCCGACTTTGCCGCCGAGGCTGTGCCCAGTCGGTTAGAATTCGCCATCGACTTCCGGAGAACCCGATGCTCCACGCAGGCCAACCCGCGCCGCAATTCGTTTTGCCCGATGCGGACATGGAACTGTTCGATATCGCCTCGCTGCGCGGCAAGCAGCACGCCGTGCTGTTTTTCTATCCGAAGGATGGCACGCCCTACTGTACGCAGGAGGCCATCGATTTTTCCGACCACGAGAGCGAGTTCAACCGTCTCGGCTGTGCCGTGATCGGCATTTCGCGCGACGACTGTCTCGCGCATGCTGATTTCCGCGACAAACATGGCCTGTCGATCCGCCTGCTGGCGGACGAGGATAGCGAAGTTTGCCGCAAGTTCGGTGTGATGCATTTCCGCGAGCACGACGGGCATAAGAAGCTCGATCTGATCCGCTCCACTTTCGTCATCGACAAACAGGGCGTCGTGCGCCATGCCCTCTACGACGTAAACCATAAGGGTCACGCCGCCGAGGTTTTTCAACTCGTCAAACAACTTAATAGCCATTCCAAGTAGGAGTCACACATGCAAATCGGCCAGGACACCGTCGTTACCCTTCAATATCGCGTTACCGACAGCGATGGCAATATCGTCGATGCGGGCGAGCATCCGCTCGTCTATCTCCACGGCGGTCATGGCGGTATCTTCGAGAAGATCGAGGAAGAGTTGGTCGGCCAGGTTGCCGGATTCCAGAAGGATGTCCGGCTTCAGCCCGAGGAGGCTTTTGGCGAATACGACGCCGAGTTGGTGGCGATCGAACCGCGCGAACTATTTCCCGAGGAAATCGAGGTTGGCATGCAGTTCGAGCGTGCCTCCGAAGACGACGACGAGGATGGCATGCTCTATACGATCACCGATATCGCCGAAGGCAAGGTGGTGGTGGATGGCAACCATCCGCTCGCCGGCATGGCTTTGATCTTCTCCTGCACGGTAAGCGACGTGCGCGCTGCCACGGCCGAGGAGCTCGCCCATGGTCACGTGCATGGTACGGGTGGGCATCTGCACTAGGCATCAAGCCCGCTCTGGCGGGGCCATGCCTGGATAGTTTTCGTCCATGTCCCTGCTTTCGAGCCTGCTGGTACTGATCGTCGTCGCGCGGCTGCTCGGACGTGTGTTCGCACGTTTCGGCCAGCCCGCCTTGATCGGCGAGATGCTGGGCGGCATCCTGCTTGGGCCGGCCGTGTTGGGCGTGATCCAGCCGACGCCTGCCCTGGCGGGGATCGCCGAACTGGCCGTGTTTCTCGTGATCCTGACGGCCGGCCTGGAAATGCGTTTCGAGGATATTGTCGGGGCGATGAAGGGCGGCGGCCTGGGGCTGGCCATCTTGAGTTTCATGCTGCCGTTTCTCGGTGGCGTCGCAGTCGCCCAATATTTCGAGCAGGACGCGATGCGTACGGTGTTCCTGGGCTTGTGCGTATCCATCACGGCCTTGCCGGTGGCGGCGAAGATCCTCGAAAACATGGGGATCTTGAATACGCCGATCGGCCGCTATGCGATCGCCACCGCCATCATCAACGACGTCGCAGCGATGCTGGTGCTTGGCGTGGTGTTGGCACTGCCGCCGCAGGCATCATTCTCCGCCGTGGCGGTTTCGGTTGGCACGGCCCTGGTCAAGTTGCTGGCGCTCGCCAGTCTGGTGTTGGCCATGAATCGCGGCATGGCCTTGCTGGAGCGCCGTGGTATCAATGTGCAGGCGGTTCCCGAACGCCTGATCCGCTGGTTCGGCTCCGAGGCATTGTTCGGCATCGTCGTGCTGTTCGTGTTGGTATTTGGTTCTGTCAGCGAGGCGCTGGGTTTCCATTTCGTCATCGGCGCATTTTTCGGCGCCTTGCTGCTCGATAAGCGGCATTTCCTCGCTTCGCGCTACACCGAACTGCAACTCGCGCTCGGTTCGGTGACCGGCGGTTTTCTCGCCCCGGTGTTTTTCGCCTATCTCGGGCTCGAATTCGATAGCGACGCGATTCGTTCCCTGGATTTTGTCCTGGCCGTACTTGGCGTTTCGATCATTACCAAAATCCTCGCCGGTTGGCTAGGCGGCCGGCTGGTGGGCATGTCTTCGCGCGAGGCGCTCGCGCTGGGCTGCATGCTCAACGGGCGCGGTGTGATGGAGTTAGTCGTTGCCAGCATCGCCTATCAAAAAGGTTTCATTGGCCCTAGCATGTTCTCGACACTGGTCCTCATGGGGGTGGTCACTACCATGTTGACACCCTGGTTATTCAACAAGGCGCTACGCAAGGATGCGTTGGATGCCTATCGCGAAAAATGGGCGAAATAAAGCCGGCGACTATTCCTCAGCCAGGCGCTTGAGGGCGTAAAGGCGTTCGAGCGCCTCGCGCGGGCTCAGCGCATCCGGGTCGAGTGCGGCCAGGGCTTCAAGTGCTGGATGCGGTTCGGCCGCTAAAGTCGGCGCTGGCGGGACGGCGGCGAACAAGTCGGGTTGTGGTCCAGCGGCGGCTTCGCGGTTCTCCAGTTCGACCAGACGGCGTTTCGCCTCGCGCAGCACGCCGGGTGGCATGCCGGCGAGCGCAGCGACCTGGATGCCGTAGGACTGCGAGGCCGGACCCGCCTCGACGGCGTGCAGGAATACCACCGACTTGCCGTGCTCGATGGCGTCGAGGTGTACGTTGGCGCATTCGGGATGGTCCAGCGCGAGGCGCGTCAGCTCGAAATAGTGGGTGGCAAACAGCGTCCAGGCGCGGTTCTTTTCGATCAAGTGGCGCGCGATGGCGAAGGCCAGCGCGAGGCCGTCGAAGGTTGAAGTGCCGCGCCCGATCTCGTCCATCAGCACCAGCGAATTGTCGGTCGCGCTGTGCAGGATCGCCGCCGCCTCGGTCATCTCGACCATGAAGGTGGAGCGTCCCGAGGCAAGGTCGTCGGATGCGCCAATTCTTGTATGGATGGCGTCGAGGGGCCCAAGCCGGCAACGTGTCGCCGGCACGAAGCTGCCGCAGTGGGCGAGCAGGGCGATCAGCGCCGTCTGGCGCATGTAGGTGGATTTGCCGCCCATATTCGGGCCGGTGACGAGCAGCATGCGCCGTGCCGGATGGAGGTCGAGGTCGTTGGCGATGAAGCTGTCGACTTGTCGTTCGACGACCGGATGCCGTCCGCCGCGAATCTCGATGCAAGGGTGCTCGACGAAGTCCGGGCGACAGTAGTCGTAGCGCCTTGCTGCCGCAGCGAAGGCGGCGAGGCCGTCGAGTTGGGCGAGGGCGCGGGCGATGCGCTGCAAGGCCGGGATGTGTGCGGCGAGATCCGTCAGGAGTTCGTCGTAAATCCGCTTCTCCAGCGCCAGGGCGCGCTCGTTGGCGGAGAGCGCCTTGTCCTCGAAGCTTTTGAGTTCGGGCGTGATGTAGCGTTCGGCGTTCTTTAGCGTCTGGCGGCGACGGTAGTCGTCCGGCACTTTCTCGGTATGCGCATGTGTGACTTCGATGTAGAAGCCATGCACCTTGTTGTATTCGACCTTGAGGCTGGCGATGCCGCTGCGCGCTTTTTCGCGTGCTTCGAGGTCGAGCAGAAACTGTCCGCAATTGGCCTGGATCGCCCTTAGTTCGTCGAGATCGGCGTCAAAGCCGGCGGCAATGGCGCCGCCGTCGCGCAGCAGCGCGGCTGGCTCTGCCGCCAGCGTGCGTTCGAGGCGTTCGAGGCCGTCGGGCGGTACGGCTAGTGCGCGGCTCAATTCCGCCAGCAAGCCGGTGTGGTCGGCCAGCAGCGCGGCAATCTTGGGCAGGTTGCGCAGGGTTTCGCGTAAGGCGGCCAATTCGCGCGGGCGTGCACTTTTCAGCGCGATGCGCGTGCCGATGCGTTCCGCGTCCGCAATGCCTGCAAGGGCTGCGTGCAGCCGATCCAGCGGTCCGGTGTCGGCATTCCCCAGCAATGCGTCGATGGCGCCATGGCGTGCGGCAGCCACCGTGCGGTCGGTGAGCGGGTGATGCAGGCAGTGGCGCAGCCAGCGTGTGCCCATTGAGGTCGCACAAGTGTCCAACAGTGCGAGTAGGGTGGGCGACGGTTCGCCGCGCAGGGTTTCGGTGATTTCGAGATTGCGGCGTGTCGCAGTATCGAGTCGCAACCAGCTCGATTCGCGCTCCAGCACCATGCCGGTGACGTGCACTAGCGCCTGCAATTGTGTGGCCTGGGCATAGCGCAGCAAGGCACCTGCGGCCCCCAGCGCCAGTCCGGCATCTTCTTCGGCGGGAAGGTAGGCTGCCAGATCGCGCGTGCCGAAATGTCCGGTCAGTAATTGGGCGGCGGCGGCGGCATCGAAATGCCAGTCGGGGCGGCGGCGCGCGCGCTGCGCCATGTCGTCGGCGAGTGGTGACGTTGTGGCTTCGCCGAGTAGGATTTCCGCCGGCCGCAAGCGTGTCAACTGCGCGGACAAACTGACGGCAGCCGTTTCCAACAGGCGTAGTTCGCCGCTGGCGAGATTGAGCCAAGCGAGCCCGATCCGCTGGCGCGATGGGTTGATGGCCAATAGCAGGCTGTCGCTGCGGTCGTCGAGTAGGTTGGCGTCGGTCAGCGTGCCGGGCGTGACGATACGCACCACTTTGCGGTCCACCGGGCCCTTGCTGGTGGCCGGGTCGCCTATCTGCTCGCAGATCGCTACCGATTCGCCGAGTTTGACAAGGCGTGCCAAGTATTGGTCGCAGGCGTGATAAGGTACTCCCGCCATCGGGATCGGCTGTCCGGCCGATTGGCCGCGTTTGGTCAGCGTAATATCGAGTAGGCGCGCTGCCTTTTCGGCGTCAGCATAGAACAGTTCGTAGAAATCCCCCATGCGGTAAAACAGCAGCACGTCCGGATGCGCGGCCTTCAGACGGAGGTATTGCTGCATCATTGGAGTGTGGCTGGCAAGCTCTCCGTCAAGCACAGGAGTTACTTTAGGCATGGAGTAGGCACCGATGCGGCGGGGCGAAAAGGTACGAATTATATCGTCCGCAATTTATCCGCCTAAAGCCAGACGATGTCTTTACTGCCTTGGGCTAGCTGATGGCGCAGGGGCAGTATTTCGCGGTATTCGCTCGTGCGTGCCGTCAGCGATGAACTCGTTCGGCCACGTATCTCATAGGTAATAAAACAAACGGTCTTTGCGCAGGCATGGATTAACGAACTGCTAGAATTGCATTCAGGCATGGGTTTTCCTGCCGTAGATTTTCTTATTTGCCATTGCCATGAAACGTTCCCGTTTTTCCCGTCGTACCAAGCAAACCCCCGATACTGAAGAGTTGATTCGCCTGGCGACGCAGTTAAGCCTGTCGGGCAGTAGGGTTGAGGATAATTATTGGGAGCGTCGGCTCGCAGGTCTTGTCGAACGTCTGTTGGGCGGTAATGACGAGATTGCGCTGAATTCCGCTCTGGACCACCTGTATGGAGCGGGTGGGCGGGCTTACGACGAATTGGCCGACATGGTCGAATCTTGCGCAGAGTATCGCCAAGTGGCTGTCGCTGGCGCCAATGAACATCAGGATATTCTGCTGTTTGCCGCACCCGTGTTGGCGTGGTCGCGCTACAGTATTCCTGCTGGGCAGATTGGGGCAGAGGTAATGGCAACTTTGCGCGTTCAGTTGCAGGCGCATGTTTTGGCTGCGGAGGTGCGCTTTGGGCTCGCAGATTATTTTTATAGCCCGGATCAGTTGCCGCAAAGCTATTGCGACACGGCGGTGTTGGCTGATAAGTTGACCAAGGTGGCCTTGCATGGCCGTGATCTCAAGCTTGATCCAACGCAAATGGCCGAAACCATGAACTTTCTGTCGGATACCCGATATCTGATTGGAGTGGCTTGCGTATCGGCGGGAGCACCGCTATTCCGTTGGCAGGAAGAGGACGGTAGCCGCACCGAAGCACACAAGCAATGGCGGGCTCAAGGGGGCGAGGCTTTGCGTCCTTTGCTTCCCGCTTGCGCGCTCGAACCCTTGTTGCCGCAGTCCTTTCATGCTGCAGTTCGCGAGGCTGACCGCGCTTCACGGCCATATTCGCTACGTTCGGCTGTTGCATTCTTGCAAACAACGTTGAATGCTTCGGCTACCAATCTGCGCGCAGTGGTGGCTCCGTACTACGACAGACAACTGGAAGAATTTCGTATCGGGTTCACCTTGGGTGATGCTGCCGAGGTTGTGCATGGCGTTGTCTGGCCGTTACTGGAAAACGAGGATGAGGCGGCCGAAATGCCGGCGCAAATCGAAGCGGTGCTGCATGAAGCTGGTGTGCGCGATGTCTTGATTCTGGATCATCGTTTTCCTCTCGAATATTGCGACGATTGTGGTGCCCCGCTCTACCCGAATCCCGATGGCGAACCGGTACATGCCGAATTGCCTGAGCAGGAAGAGGAAGCTGCTCCCCGTCATTTGCATTGAAGCGTGCGTGGCTACATTATCAAGCCTGGATGAGTTGACCGGAGCATTGCGTTGTCTGCCGGGGGTTGGACCAAAGTCCGCTCAGCGTATGGCGTATCACTTATTGCAGCACGACCCTCGTGGCGCTGAACGACTCGCCCGTGCGCTGGAACTTGCGCTAAGAACCTTGCGCCACTGCATGCGTTGCAACAACTTTACCGAAGCCGAGATATGCGAACATTGTTTGTCGCCCAAACGCGACCCATCATTGCTATGTGTGGTCGAAATGCCGGCGGATCTCAACACCATGGAACAGACGCACGCATATCGTGGCCTCTACTATGTCCTCATGGGGCGGCTGAGCCCGCTCGATGGGGTCGGCCCCAAAGAATTGGCGTTTGATCGTTTGCTGGCACGTGCCAGCGATGGGTTGGTTCAAGAGGTAATTTTGGCTACCAACTTGACTCACGAGGGTGAGGCAACGGCTCACTATCTGTCCGAGTTGCTTCATGCGCGAGGCGTCAAAGTTAGTCGCATCGCGCGCGGCTTGCCGCTTGGCAGCGAGTTGGAGTATTCGGATGCGGCAAGTGTGGCTCAGTCTTTGTTAGAGCGGCGGGATTATTGATGAAACCAATGAGCGGCGTACGCGTAGTCGAGCTGGGTACGCTGATCGCGGGACCGTTTTGCAGTCGAATTTTGGGCGAATTTGGAGCTGAGGTTATCAAGATCGAGTCACCTGACGAAGGTGACCCGCTACGCAAATGGCGTAAGCTGTATCCGGATGCAGAAACGGGGACGTCGCTTTGGTGGATGGTGCAGGCACGCAACAAGAAATCTGTAACGGCAAATTTAAAACATCCCGATGGTTTGGAGATGGTTAAGCGCTTGATCACGCGCGCCGATATCGTAATAGAGAATTTTCGTCCTGGCATACTCGAAAAGCTTGGGTTGGGCTGGGATGTGTTGTCAGCTTTGAACCCCGGACTGGTGATGGTGAGATTGTCCGGTTTTGGTCAGACCGGACCGATGGCGCAGCAGCCAGGATTCGGTGCCATCGGCGAATCGATGGGCGGATTGCGTTATGTGACGGGATTTCCTGATCGCTCCCCAGTGAAGACGGGCGTGTCGATTGGCGACGGTATCGCATCTCTATGGGGTGCTATCGGAGCCATGATGGCACTACGCCATCGTGAAGTGAATGGTGGCGTAGGACAGGTGGTCGATGTGGCTTTGTATGAAGCTGTGTTTGCCATGATGGAGAGCTTGGTGCCGGAATTCGATGTGTTTGGTTTTGTCCGCGAGCGCACCGGTAATGTGATGCCTGGGATTACGCCTTCGAATACGCATGTCTCGCGCGACGGGAAGCATTTGATTATTGGTGCAAATGGTGACGCAATCTTCCGTCGATTCATGCGGTCTATCGGCCGGCCTGATCTTGCAGATGATCCGACTTTGGCCGATAACGCTGGTCGCGATGCGCGCGCGACTGAAATATACGAGGTCATAGATGCTTGGGTGGCCGAACGAAATGCAGCAGATGTCTTGCGATTGACGGCAGAGGCGGGTGTTCCTGCCAGCCACATATTTTCGGTTGTTGATATGTTCGACGATCCACAGTATGCCGCCAGGGAAATGCTCGAATGGGCCAGTATGTCCGACGGCAAGCGTTTGCGCATCCCCGGAGTTGTGCCGAAGCTTAGTTTGACGCCAGGAGCTACTGAGTGGTTGGGGCCTAGTCTGGGCGAGCATACCGATGCCGTAATGTCAGAGCTGGGCTACTCAAGTGACCAGATTGCGAAAATGCACAGTGATGGTGCAGTTTGATGCGCTGTAGCATTAGTTAAAGCTAATTTGCTCTTTTATCCGGATACGGACTTGGGTATAATCATCAGGTTTCGTATTTGCATACTCACTTTTCAGGAAACCACCATGAGTTGTGACGATAAAGTGGATTGCGGCAGGCGTCGGTTGTTGGTTGCGACGGCCGCAGCTGGTGGCGTGGCAGGCGTTGCCGTCGCCGTACCGTTTGTTAGTACTTTTGCCCCCTCCGAGCGTGCTAAATCTGCAGGCGCTCCAGTAGAGGTTGATGTCGGCAGGCTAGCACCGGGCGAAATGATGACTGTCGAGTGGCGCGGCAAGCCCGTTTGGATCATACGTCGTACTAAAGAAATGCTTGATGGTCTAGCTAAGATTACAGATCAGGTTGCAGATCCTAAATCTGATCGGCCGATGCAGCCGGAGTATGCCAAGAACGAGCATCGCTCGATTAAGCCTGAATATCTTGTGGCTATCGGTATCTGTACGCATTTGGGTTGCTCTCCTTCTGAAAAGTTTAAAACTGGACCGGAGTCCGGTATTGATGCCAATTGGCCTGGTGGCTTCCTTTGCCCTTGTCATGGTTCAACCTTCGATTTGGCGGGGCGGGTCTATAAGAGCAAGCCTGCGCCGGATAATCTTGAAATTCCGCCACATTACTATCTGTCCGATGCCAAAATTTTGATTGGCGAAGATAAGAGGGGAGCTTAAGGCATGGCTGCTGCCAAAGTAGAAAAGTACAAGTCTGACGGCACTGCTGTCGGCGGTCTGCTGGAGTGGGTTGATGCCCGTTTTCCGTTGATGTCGTTATGGAACGATCATCTGGCCAAGTACTATGCGCCGAAAAACTTTAATTTCTGGTATTTCTTCGGTTCGCTTGCCCTGATGGTGTTGGTCATTCAGATCGTTACGGGGGTTTTTCTGGTGATGCACTATAAACCGGACGCCTCTCTCAATACGTCTGGCGTTCCAGTGGCATTCGCCAGTGTCGAGTACATCATGCGCGATGTGCCTTGGGGGTGGTTGATTCGCTACTTGCATTCGACGGGAGCCTCGGCGTTCTTTATTGTTGTCTATTTGCATATGTTTCGCGGCATGCTTTATGGTTCCTATCGTAAGCCGCGCGAACTGGTGTGGATCTTCGGCGTATTGATTTTTCTTTGCTTGATGGCCGAAGCATTCATGGGGTACTTGTTGCCGTGGGGGCAAATGTCGTATTGGGGCGCGCAGGTGATTGTGAACCTCTTTACTGCTATTCCATTTATCGGTCCTGAGCTTGGTGTATGGATTCGAGGCGACTTCGTCATTTCCGATGCCACATTGAATCGTTTCTTCTCATTCCACGTGATTGCTGTGCCGTTGGTTTTGGTCGGTTTGGTGGCAGCTCACATCATGGCTTTGCATGAGGTGGGCTCGAACAATCCTGATGGTGTTGAGATCAAGAAGAAGAAGGGGGGCGATGGCATTCCTCTCGATGGTATTCCTTTTCATCCGTACTATACGGTGAAAGATATTGTCGGCGTGGTTGTCTTTCTGATGGTGTTCTCGATTATTGTTTTCTTCGCGCCCGAGGGCGGTGGCTATTTTCTCGAGTTCAACAACTTCTTTCCTGCCGATCCGATGGTGACGCCACCGCATATCGCCCCAGTCTGGTATTTCACGCCTTACTATTCAATCCTGCGCGCCAATACGGTTAACTTCTTTTGGCTTGACGCGAAGCTGTGGGGCGTAATCTTCATGGGGTTGGGTGTGATGATCTTTTTCTTTCTGCCTTGGCTTGATCGTAGTCCAGTGAAATCGATCCGTTATCGCGGTCCTCTTTACAAAGGTGCATTGGCAATATTTGTCGTCTGTTTCTTTATCCTTGGCTATCTCGGTATGTTGGCACCGACACCGGGGCGCACTCTGGTGTCGCAGATTTGTACGATCATCTACTTTGCCTTCTTCCTGCTGATGCCGATTTACACTTCGCTCGACAAATGCAAGGCTGAACCGGAAAGGGTGACGGGATAATGAAAAAGTTGTTATTTGCGTTGTTGTGCGCACCGCTTCTGGCTCTTGCCGCTGGCGCTGAACTTCACCTAGATAAAGCACCGGATCGTTCGCGGGATTTCCCCGCCCTGCAGAATGGGGCCAAGATATTCATCAATTACTGTTTGAATTGCCACTCTGCGTCCTATTTTCGCTACAACCGTTTGGCTGACATTGGTCTGACAGAGCAACAGATCAAGGATAACCTGCTGTTCGCATCCGATAAGGTGGGCGAGACCATGACTATTGCGATGCGTCGTGCTGACGCGAAGCAGTGGTTTGGTGCTGCGCCACCCGATCTGACTGTGATTGCCCGTGCTCGCGCTTCAGAGTTTGGCTCTGGTGCGGATTGGCTCTACACCTACTTGCGTGGTTTTTATCGCGATGATGCTCGTCCAACTGGCTGGAACAATACCGTGTTCGCCAATGTCGGGATGCCGCATGTGTTGTGGGAGCTTCAAGGTGAGCAGGAAATGGGGGCGGGACACAAGCTAGAACTAGTCAAACCTGGGAAGCTAAAGCCGGAAGAGTACGATGCTATGGTAGGCGATTTGGTTGGTTTTCTGAACCATGTCGGCGAGCCGATGGCTACTTTCCGCAAGGAGTTAGGCGTGGTCGTGTTGATTTTCCTCGCTGTCCTGTTTGTTTTCTCTTACGCGCTAAAGCGTGAGTACTGGAAAGACATTCATTAACCCAACCGTGACCATACAGCCATGGGGCATCGAGATATGAATCCACCCGTACGTCGCGTGGTGCGTGATTCCGACTATTCCTGGGGAACGAGTGCCATGATGAATCTGTACTCGGGCACTACCTGCCCGTTCAGCCATCGCTGTCGCATTGTTCTTTATGAAAAGCAGATGGATTTTCAGGTGATTGATGTTGATTTATTCAACAAACCTGAGGATATAGCTGTCATTAATCCATATAATCGCGTGCCGGTTTTGGTTGATCGTGACCTCGTCTTGTACGAGTCTAATATCATCAATGAGTATATTGACGAGCGATTTCCACATCCTCAGCTTATGCCACCTGATCCGCAGACGCGAGCCAAGGCACGGCAACTGCTGCATACGATGGAGCATGAACTGTTCAGCCATATAGATGCACTAGAACGTAACCTTAAGTCGGCGGACAAGTCTCGGGCGCACATTCGGGACCGGCTTGTGGAGTTAGTTCCATTGTTTACTAAGCAAAAGTTTCTACTTGGCGACGACTTTTCAATGCTGGATGTGGCAATTGCGCCACTATTGTGGCGCCTTGATCACTATGCAATAGAGTTGCCTAAGGCGGCAGCTCCTGTCATGAAGTTTGCTGAACGTATTTTTTCGCGTCAGGGCTTCATTGATGCGCTCACGCCTTCGGAAAAGGTAATGCGCCGCTAACAAAGCGGTGTATTACCCTACCACTTATGGCATCTACCAAACCGTACTTGATCCGTGCCATTCATGAGTGGTGCGTAGATGAGGGCTTCACCCCCTATCTTGCTGTTCAGGTAGATGCGCTTACGCGCGTACCGCTTCAGTTTGTTCAAGATGGGCAGATTGTTTTGAACATGAGCCCGGATGCCACTCATCTATTATTGATTGGTAACGAGGAGATTACGTTTCAGACGCGTTTCAATGGGGCATCGTTCCCTGTCTCCGTACCGGTTGAGGCTGTGTTGGCCATTTACGCCCGCGAAAATGGCCAGGGCATGGCATTCGAGGCGGTTGCTGGCGGTGGCGATTATGCTGACGTTAGTGACGATAGCGACGTTATTCCGGATCAGACTTCTGCTACCTCAGATGACGCCAAGCTAGAACAGATATCAAAGCGCGGTGGACATCTGACGCGCATTAAGTAAGTTTTTACGTGGCGCCCCCAGCACGAATCGAACGTGCGACCCCCTTCTTAGGAGGAAGGTGCTCTATCCACTGAGCTATGGGGGCGAAGCGCGCATTCTAGCGATTACTGCGGCGAATTGCTTATCTTGTTCGGTTGGTGATATTGGCAAAGCCCGCACAGGCACGGTGCAAAATAAATGCCGGAAAAAAATGCATCCAGAGATATTTCCGCTGCAAGTATCAGTCGTGTATGGCATACGATAGGTTTGTTGGTTCTTGGACTGATCGCAGGCAGCGCGATGGTATTGGCATTTCTTGCCTATGGTCAGCCCGAATTTCTGCTTGAGCAATTGAACCTGCGCTATTGTGGCTGAATTTCCGAGTTGGGTTCTGGCGAGTCAATTCCGAGACGATGTTTCAGTGCTTCTTCGCTTAAATGCAATAGCTCGCCGATAGCTTTGTAGTCATCGGGTAAGGCTGCGTCGTCCCATCCGTTGGAAGAGTGGCGCGCCAGATCGACTGCTAGTTTTACGTTTCTGACGCGTGGATGCTCTGCATTCTGCTGGTCCATTAGCGTGACTAGTAGTTGTGGTAGATGCCAGGTTTTGGCCAGGGCTAGTTTGATCTGGTAAAGCGGGATGCAATAAATATCGGTTTGTACCGCGACTGAGCGCAAGGTGTGATCGGCCTTCTGTCTTTCTGCAACTTGTATGGCTAATGTGGGTGCGAAGCACCACATAATAATTTCAGCAAAGTCGTAAAGTAGGGTGGCAACGATGATTTCATCGACATCGAGATCGTGTCGATATACGGCCCAGTCTCTTGCCCATTGCATCGCCTTGCGCGCGCGGTTGATAACCCTGAGGAGCCCAAGCAAGGCGCGAGGATGCGTTTTTAATTGATCCTCGACCAGGGGTAGGTCTTGAAAGTCATTAAAAAATGGCTCCATGCCGATCATCATCAGCGCGCGTTCGATTGTGGTGATATCAGTGTTACGGGTTTTGCTGCGTTTGGCTTCAATGTAAGCCAATACCCGTAATGTCATCATCGGGTCGTGAAGAATCACTGATGAGATTGTGCGTGCATTCGACTTGTTGGCGTTTTCCCGCAATTCAGTCAACTGCTGCTCGGTATGTTTCAATACCGGGATGTTCGCCTGGCCGAAATAGGCAACCCAAGCATCAAGGTCGGGGTAGGGCGAGTCAATCATGGGTATTTGACCGTCTAGTAGGATGAAGGGCTATCTATGCTCTCATTATTGTCGTCAGATGGGGGCAAGGTAAATTATGGATTAGACTCTTTGTGTAGGCACTATTTGTCGCTATCCAGCCTTGTACATACGTCCGACTATGGGTAGAATTGCGCCCCTTTCATCCTTGCCCCACCCGTCTACGCATGCGGGAGGGCTCAACCATAGACCCAAAAGGAGCGTGCATGCGACATTATGAAATCGTTTTTATCGTTCATCCGGATCAGTCTGACCAAGTTCCTGCCATGATCGAGCGTTACAAGACTCTCGTAACAGGCCGTAGTGGTGCGATCCATCGCCTTGAGGATTGGGGACGTCGCCAACTCGCTTATCCTGTACAGAAGGTGCACAAGGCTCATTACGTACTCATGAACATTGAGTGCGATGGTGAGACCCTTACTGAATTGGAGCATGCCTTCAAGTTCAACGACGCAGTACTGCGCCACCTCACCATCAAGACCGATAAGGCGGAAACCGCACCATCGCCGATGATGAAGGAAGAGAAGTCGCGTTCGTTGACCTCACCGGGCGAAGTCAAGCCAGCCGAAGTTGTGGAGGCGCCGGCTGCCGTCTGAGGCAGAAAGTGCATTGATTGTCGTGGAGCGAGTAGTCCCGACAACCAACCGCACAGAGCTTGCAGGTCAGTTGCTGGAGCGAGGCGCTTTGCGTTATACGCCGGCGGGCATTCCGGTCATCGAGTTCCGGGTTACCCATCGGTCGGAGCAGATCGAAGCTGATGCGCAGCGCCTGGTCGAGTGCGAGTTGGCTTGTGTGGCACTTGGCACCATGGCTCTATTGCTCAAGGATGCGTCACCCGGTACGGCACTGAAGGTTGGTGGCTTTCTTGCCGCTCGCAGCCTGAAACAGAAAGTGCCTGTGCTGCATGTGACCATGATCGAATTTGCCGAAAGAATTTGAGAAAAGGATTTTGAAATGGCTTTCAAGCCCGGTAACAAAAAGAAGGATGACCGTAACAAGAATCGCAACTTGTTCAAGCGGCGCAAGTTCTGCCGTTTCTCCGCCGAGAAGATTGAGCACGTCGATTACAAGGACGTCGAACTGCTGCGCGACTTCATTACCGAGAATGGCAAGGTAATGCCGGCCCGTATTACCGGTACCAAGACCCGCTTCCAGCGCCAGTTGTCGACCGCCATCAAGCGTGCCCGCTTCTTGGCGCTCTTGCCCTATACCGACCTGCACCAGTAACGAGGAGTAAAAACCATGCAAGTGATTCTGATGGACAAAGTGGTTAACCTCGGTAATCTTGGCGATGTCGTCAAGGTCAAGGAAGGTTATGCGCGGAATTATCTGATCCCCAAGGGTTTCGCCAAGCGTGCCAACGCCGAGAACATGAAGGTGTTCGAAGCTCGCCGTGCAGAACTGGAGCGTATTGCTGCCGAGAAACTGGCTGCTGCCCAGGCACAGGCCGCGAAACTCGAAGGGCTGAAGGTCGAGATCAGTCGCAAGGCAGGTGTCGATGGCCGTTTGTTCGGTTCGGTCAGCACGGCCGATATCGCGGATGCATTGACCGCGCAAGGCGTCGAAGTCGACAAGAGCGCAGTGCGCATGCCTGACGGTCTGTTGAAGACTATTGGCGAGTTCGTGCTCGAAGTTTCGCCGCATGCCGATGTTGTGGCAAGCGTGACTGTGTGTGTGGTTGGCGAGCAATAAGCTGCTGCTGTACCCGCTGTAATCAAGACGGGCCACCTGAGTGTGGCCCGTTGGCGTTTACGCCCGTCTGCAAATATTTCCGCGTTTCCCACAGCCTGCCCACATGATTTCCACAGCTTGTTCACTCCCCAGCAGAGTCAGCCGCGAGTAGACTCCCTGCCCTTGTCCTGTCGAGACTGAGACAAGGGCAGGGCCATGTTTTGGCTAGGTCGAATTGCATTGTGAGAGGATCGAGATGGCTCAGGCACATGCCGCCCAGTCTTATATGGGCGGGTACGTGGATACACAGGTTGCCGCACTAAAACTGCCACCGCATTCGATCGAAGCCGAGCAGTCCCTGATCGGCGGTTTATTGCTCGACAATGCCGCGTGGGATCGCATTGCCGATCTCGTCGGTGAGTCCGATTTTTATCGCGACGATCATCGGCGCATCTTCGCCCATATCCGCAAACTGGTCGAAACCGGGCGTCCGGCCGACGTGGTGACCGTGTTCGAGTCGATCGAGCATGCCAACCAGGCCGATCAGACCGGCGGACTGGCCTATCTGGGTGAAATTGCCAATGCCACGCCTTCGGCCGCGAATATTCGCCGCTATGCAGAGATCGTGCGCGAGCGGGCGGTGCTGCGCAAACTTGTCACGGTGGGCGATGAGATCGCCGGTTCCGCACTCAACCCTGCCGGTCGCGACGTCAAGCAATTGCTCGATGCCGCCGAGCAGAAGGTTTTTGAAATCGCCGAGTCGGGCAATCGTTCGGTGCAGGGTTTCCAGGCCATCACGCCGCTGCTGGGCGATGTGGTCGAGCGCATCGAGGTGCTCTACAACCGCGAGAACCCTTCCGATATTACCGGTCTGGCGACGGGTTTCCACGATCTCGACCGCATGACCTCCGGGCTGCAACCGGGCGACATGATCGTCGTCGCCGGACGCCCGTCGATGGGCAAAACCGCATTTGCACTCAATATTGCCGAGTACGTCGGCATGGAGTTGCGCCAGCCGGTAGCGATCTTCAGCCTGGAAATGTCCGGGCCGCAACTGGCGATGCGTTTCCTGTCGTCGGCCGGCCGCCTCGATCAGACCAAAATCCGTACCGGCAAGTTGTCCGACGAGGATTGGGAAAAGATGTCGATGGCGCTCGGCAAGCTGCACGAGGCGCCGATTCACATCGACGAGACCGGCGCCATCAACGCCTCCGACCTGCGCGCGCGCGCGCGCCGCCTGCATCGCCAATGCGGCCATCTCGGCCTGATTGTCATCGACTATCTGCAATTGATGACCTCGGTGAAGGACAACGAGAACCGCGCCACGGAAATCTCTGAAATCTCGCGTTCGATCAAGGCGCTGGCGAAGGAGTTACAGGTGCCGGTGATCGCGCTCTCGCAGTTGTCGCGGAAAGTCGAAGAGCGCAACGACAAGCGGCCGTTGATGTCCGACCTGCGCGAATCGGGTGCTATCGAGCAGGATGCCGACATCATCCTGATGATGTATCGCGAGGAATACTACAAGCCGGATACCACCGAAAAGGGCGTGGCCGAGGTCATCATCGGCAAGCACCGTAACGGTCCGACGGGAACGGTCAAGCTGACTTTCCTCGGCGAATACACGAAATTCGAGAACTTCGCCTCGCCCGGTTCGTACTGAACGAAACTCGGCGCTGGCAGGACGGCGGCCGGCTTACGCCGGCCCCACCTGTCTGAGGGCGATGGCCTCGGCAAGTACCGATTCAAGATGCGCGAGGTCGGCATCCATCCAGACCAGCGGCAAATCGACGAAAGCCGCTGCTTTCTCGGCGGCGGCGGTGAAATCCGTGGAGCAGGGCGTGCGGATGGCGACGATGTACTTGTGGCTGCTGTGGAAGATCTCGCGAATGACCGCGAGATTGTTGCCAAAGCATTCGGTGATCATCGGTTCCCAGGTGAGCGCCCAGTCTTCGAGCAGAAAATAGGCGCCCTTGCCGAGTTCCTCCATGAACTTCTCGTAGCCGAGCAGCATGACGATGCAGTTCTGGCCCTGTGTGCGCAGGGTGTGGTGCTTATCGAGAATGCTGTCGATGCGCGGATGGCAGGCGCCGTAGAAGACGACGGTCTGGCGTCCGGCCTGATCGTCGCGGTCGAGCGTGCCGTCGAGTTCCTGGTAGAGCCGGTCGAAATAGTTGTGCAGCGACGAATGCAGAAATTGCGTTTCGACATTCCAGGCGTTTTTTTCGACGAGGTAATCGACTTCCTTGTGCAGGATGCCGCAGCCGACCATGAGCATTGGCTTGTTATTGTCTGTTTGGCGGCGGCAGACAGTCATGTGTATCTCCCATAGTCGAACGCTGCATCGAGCATGGCGCGGATGTTCTCCTCCGGTACGCCCAGCGGCATGACGCCGGTACCGAAGAGGAAGTGTTGGCCGACCATGCCGATCTCGCACATGCGCCTGACTTCGGCACGCGTTTGCTCCGGTGTCCAGTGCATCATCTTGATATCGTCGATGACGCCGCAGGTGAGGCCGCTGTCGCCGATGATGGCCTTGGCTTCGGCCAGATCGGCGAGCGGGCTGATGTAAAAGACGCCGATCTTGAGCTCGTCCGTCACCTGTTGAATGACATTGTTGAAGGGTGCCATGCCGCAGTAATAAACGATGTTGCCGACGCCGCCCGGCGCGAGATCGCGCTTCATCCAGGGCATGGAAAAATCTTTGAAGCGCTTCATGCCGACGAAGGAGGTGGAGCCGAAGGGCGTCGAATACACCAGCACGTCGGCGCCGGCGGCCCGATACGCGGCGACCTCCTTCTGGAAGAAGTCGCTGCACTTGCGCAGCAATTCGTCGCGGATATCGGCCGGACCGGTGAGCAGCAGTTCCATCCATTTGTCCATGCCCATCAGCAAGGCGGGCAGGGTCGTCGAGGCGGTGAGATAGGCGCAGATCGGATGCGTGGCGCCGACCTCGTCCTTGAGTATCCTTAGGCAGCGCGCGGTCTCGGTCCAGGCCGGATGGGCGGTCAGGTCGTCGGGCACCTCCAGTTTGGCGACATCGTCGTAGCTCTTGATGACGCAGTCGGCGACATTCGGCGGGCCGTCCTCGGCGAACAGGATTTCCTTGCAGCCGAGCAATTCGGCTTCCTTGCCGACGTAGAACAGGCTCCAGACGTTGTCCTGGCGATAACGTGCGCGCATCTGCAACTGACCGGCTGCGACGTATTCGCCGTTGGCGTAATAGTCCCGCTGCGCCATGCCCAGTTCGCGCGGGCCATGGTCGAGCAGGTTGCAAAAGACGGGGATGCGTGGCGCCGGCGTGCCATTGACGGCGGCGGCAAGGATTTCGCGCGGCGTCATGCGGACTTTACCTCCTTGACGAGGTCGACGATTACCCGACCGGCATTGACACCGTCGGGCGCCCAACCATCCGCGCCGACGGACTTGAAAAGTTCATTGTCGAAACGATAAGGGGCGCCACCGACGACGAGCTTGATCCGGCTTTCCAAGCCGCGCTCCTGGAGGATTTGCCGGACCTTGCGCGCGCCATTCTCGCCGGTGGCCGTATGCACCATCATCGCCGAGATGGCGATCACCTGAGCGTCGTGGGCGAGTGCCTCAGCGACAAACTTTTCCGCCGGAACATTCACGCCGAGATCGGTGACCTCGACCATCAGCGCCTTGAGGCAGCCCATCACGATCCGTTTGCCCAGCGAATGCAGGTCGCCATACGCCGTACCGATGACGACGCGGCCGATGATCTCAGGCGGATGCTCGAACTTGGCGAGCATCTTTTCGGTGACTTCGGCGGCGATCTGCGCCGTCATGAAATGCTGGGCGAGGTTGGCGTCCGGATCTTTCGTGATGTTGGACATCATTTCCTCGACGGCCGGAATCACCACCTTGAAGACGACGTCCTCGGCCGTCATGCCGTCTGCCAGCGCGGCATTGACCACATCGAAGGCGGCCTCTTTATCGGTTTCGAACACGGCCTCGTTGTAGGCCTTGACGATGTGGTCGAGCATATGGTCCTCCTGCTTCATTGTTTCTCTAGCGCTTGGCATAAGCCGCGCAAAGTTGCCCGTGCCGTCTTGAAATCGAACTGCCGGATCTGGGTTTCGAGTCTGGTGCAGTCGGCACCGAGTGCGGCATGCAAAATCCCGGCTTGTGCCTCATAGAGCGAAGTCGCCGTGAAATCTCCCGCCGCCAATAACGCATCCAGCTTGTCAAGAATCCTGCCCAACATTGCTGTATCAGCTGGCGGAATGGTGGCGGCGGGCGGTGTGGTTGTCTGAGGGGGCAGGGCGGTGCCGATCACGCTGAATTCCTGACGGACCGCCTCCATGTCCGCATGGATTACATCCGCAGCGAGCGGTCCATTCGCGTGAGCGTGCAAAAAAGCCTCGATTCGCTTGCTGCGTTCGGCGATACGCGTGGCGCCGAGCGTACTCGCTGCCCCTTTAAGGCTATGCGCCAGCCGTTCGGCGGCGGCGTGGTCGTCGGAGAACAAGCAGGCAGCCAGTTGATCCATGTCGGCACGGTGCGCGCCGACAAACCGGTGCAAGAGATCCAGATATCTGGTGGGGTTACCGCGTACCGCAGCGAGGCCGCGCGCGACATCGAGCCCGGATACGCCGGCCAGTCGCGCGAGCAACTCCGCGTCCGGCCCTTTGCTGGCGCTATCCATCGGTACGGCGCGCGCCAAGTTGGGCGCGGTGGGCAACGGGGCGCGCTGCGGCAGCCAACGCAATAGTGCCGTATATAGGGTGTTGGGATCGACCGGTTTGGCGATGAAATCGTTCATGCCGGCCGCTTCGCAAGCATGGCGATCCTCGTCGAAGGCGTTGGCCGTCATCGCCAGGATGGCGAGCTTGTCCCGGCCGGGCAGGGCACGGATGGCGTAGGTGGCTTCCAGTCCGTCCATGTTGGGCATTTGCATGTCCATCAGGACCAGGTCGTAGTCATGCTGTTGCGCTTTTTGCAGCGCTTCCAGTCCGTCCGCCGCGATATCGACGGCCAGTCCGACGCCATGCAGAAGTTCCAGCGCGACTTCGCGGTTGATGGCATTGTCCTCGGCGAGCAGCAGCCGTGCGATGCCGGCATGGCGCCGTCGCAGTTCCAATTCGGCGTCGATGGCCTGCGGGCTAGAGGGTAGCGCAACGATGCCGTGGCCGCGCTGCACGCGGGCGGTGAACCAGAAGGTGCTCCCAAGGTTCGGCGTGCTGTCAGCGCCGACTTCTCCGCCCATCAGTTGGGCCAGCCGACGGGTGATAACCAGGCCGAGGCCCGTGCCGCCATATTTGCGTGTGGTCGAGGCATCGATTTGTTCGAAGGCCTTGAACAGTCGCGCCAGTTGCTCGGGCGGGATGCCGATGCCCGTGTCGGTCACTTCAAAGCGCACCAACAAGTCGTCGCCTTGCGCGTCGATCAATTTGGCGTGCAGGCCGATGCTGCCATGTGCGGTGAATTTGACCGCGTTGCTGGCGTAGTTGAGCAGAGCCTGACGCAAGCGCGTCGCGTCGCCGTGCAGCCACAGCGGCACGGCATCGCTATCCACTTCGATTTGCAGTCCCTTGGCGTGGACGGCATCGGCGATAAGGGAGCGCACATGATCGAGTACGGCAGCGAGGGCGAAATCGGTTTGTTCCAATTGCAGCTTGCCGGCCTCGATTTTCGAGATGTCGAGGATGTCGTTGATGATCGACAGCAGGTGCTGGCCGGCACCGTTGATGCGGTCGAGCCGCTCGATTTGCTCCGGCGTGGCGCTGCTGCGCAACAGATGCGCGAGGCCGATGATGGCATTCATCGGCGTGCGGATTTCGTGGCTCATGTTGGCGAGAAAAACGCTTTTGGCGCGGTTGGCAGTTTCAGCGACATCGCGGGCGTGCATCAATGCGGTGTTGGAGGCTTCGAGTTGCGCGGTACGTTCGGCGACGCGTTTTTCCAGTACGGCGTTGAGCTGCCGGATTTCCGCTTCAGCGCGCAGGCGCAGGGTGTTGCGGACCTCGCTGCTCATGATCAGCGCGGCGTGGCTGAAAAAGATCGGCAGATAGGTGCGTAGCGAGGCACCCAGAATGTGAATGTTCTCCAGCTTGATGACGCCGATCAAGTCCTGCCCCACCAGCAGCGGGAAGGCCCAGATATATGCACCTGGGACAATCTCGCCTTGCAGCAGGGAATCGTCCGCATCGGTCTGCAACTCGATGAAGCGCCTCTCCCGCCCGACTGCCGCCGCGAGCGGATCGTCGATGGCGGCGACGATATTCCGCGCGCCGAAGAAATCGGCATAGTGGATCTCGTCACCGATCCAGTACCAGATCTTGATGTTGGTGCCGCCGATGGTCTCGACGATGTTCTTCAGCATGCCGCCGACCATATCCGCAATACCGGGCAGCGGATCGATCTGCTCGATGAGGCGCAGGATAAGTTGCAGGTAGGATTTTTCCTCCGCCAAGCGGCGCATGCGGCTTTGCAGGCGTTCGATTTCGGCGCTGGCGTTGGTGAGTTCGGCTGGGTTCACGTGGCGACGAATGCAGGCGTTACGGGTTCATCGGGATGGGCCGCAGGCGCAGATGGTCGATATAACGATCTTCATAGTCGGGCACCAGCGACAGATTGATCGTTTTGGCCTTGGCCGTCAATCCCGTAAACCATTCATGGCCGAGGTCGGACAGCAGGGCTGCTTCGCAACCGGCCAGGCTTGCATCAGCAAAGAGTTCGATGCGGTCGCTGGCGATGAGCGGCAACAGGCCCACGGCCTGGGCGTGGGGGATATCCAGCGTATGGCCGAACGCGCCGCAGATGCATAGCCGGTTGAGATCGCGCCAGCCCAGCCCGGCTAGGTGCAACAGCGTTTCCATGCCTGCCGCCAGCGCGGCCTTGGCGCGCTGGAAGGCATCGACATCGATGCCGGTGATGGCGGTGGCGGGATTGTTCGGATCGAGTCGATAGCCTTCTGGCCCCGGTGCCGTGGCGAAGCGGCCGGAAGGCCTTAGCAGGCCGGCCGCGAGCAGGCAGGCGATGGCATCGGCCAGGCCGGAGCCGCAGAAACCCTGCGCTGCGCCGTCGCCGATGGTTTCCAGGGCGAAACCGTTTGTGGCGGAACGCACGCGGCAGATCGCGCCTAGCTCCGCCGGCATGCCGTGGCGGATGCCGACGCCCTCGAAGGCTGGTCCGCCCGGCACCGAGGTGAGATGTAGATGTGTGCCATCCCAGAGCGCCAGCTCTGTATTGGTGCCGACATCGATGAGCAGCGCGCCGGCCGGTCCTGCGACGATCTGTGTGGCGACGAGGTCGGCGACGAGGTCGGAGCCGATGAAGCCGGCTACCGGGTCGAGCAGCGCGATTTCGGCATGCGGCATGAACCACTGCGCTTGCCAGGCGGAATAGTCTGGCGGACTGCAGTCGATGCGCGCCTGCCAATGCGCGGGATCGAAGAGGGCTGGGCCACCGTGTCCGCTCAGCAAGGCCAGCATGGCGGTATTGCCGACGACGACGACCTGGCCGATCTCGGCGAGCATCGGCGTCACCTCGCCGACATCGCGGGCGAGAATGTCGCGTACGGCCTGGACGATCGCGCTGCGGGCGAGCTTGGCGAGTTCAGCGGCGTGTTCCGGGCTGGCGCGTGCGGCCGTGAGGCGGTTCAGCACATCGGCGCCGAAGGCGACTTGCGGATTGGGGCCGCGCCGGGTGGCGATGCGCTTGCCATGCTTGCGATCCCACAGCGCGACGCGGATATGCGTGGTGCCGAGATCGACCGCCACGCCGTAGATGCGTTCGGTCAGGTCGGGGCGGCTGGCGTTCAGGGCGACCAGGTTTTCCGGTGCGATGCTCTTCCAGTCCGATGGCGGGGCGGGTTGGTCGAGCAGGATCTCCGCATCGCCCATGAGCCGCAACTGGCAGGCGAGCCGCGTGCCGGCGGCGCGCGCGTCGGCCGCGAGCCTCATGTACTCGGCGACGGTGGGCGGCGTGACCGCGCCGCCGAGCAGTTTTACGACGCAGGCGCCGCAGGTGCCGGTGCCGCCACAGGCGGCGCGCACGCGCAGATCGGTGATGTCCAGCGCGTCGCGTACCGATTGGCCTGCGGCGACAGTGAGCGAACTCGTTCCCGCAGCGCTGTGAATCCGCAATGTTGGCATGCGAGAGTCGGCGCTGGCGGGACGGCGGCCTTACAACACCTCGGCGGCGTGGTCGGCCAGACGCGAACGTTCGCCGCGCTGCAAGGTGATGTGGCCGGAATGCGGCCAGCCCTTGAAACGGTCGACGACATAGGTCAGGCCCGAACTCCCCTCGGTGAGGTAAGGCGTG